>Ga0210384_10002324_pt1 | contig 23398 bp, 24 predicted proteins | sample IncBWH2MmetaG_FD_160574 | JGI IMG/M metagenome (GOLD analysis project Ga0210384, IMG submission 160574) | Forest soil microbial communities from Barre Woods Harvard Forest LTER site, Petersham, Massachusetts, United States - Inc-BW-H-2-M | ecosystem: Environmental > Terrestrial > Soil >...
ATGCGGATCCCGAATTTCCACAGTTCGCGCGTCCGCAGGTCGGCTTCAAATGAGCCAAACCGCACCCGCTCGCCACTGTTGCCGTTCATCCCGTTGCCATCCATCGCCAACCGTCCCACGACCCCACGTAAATATGCCTCAGCGAAGCCCGGCTCTAGCTAGTCGAACCCCTACCTATCCATACGAGATGACAGACGATTAGGTTGCCGCTAAGTCTTATCCGTGCCCAGAAAATTGCTAAAAACCTCGCTAAGTAACCTGCAATCAGGGCTCTATCCAATGACCCGGAAGGTCATCCAAAACATCTGACCTGCGTTTCGTGGTTCTTGGCTTGGAATGCGGCCGGATGGGTGAGGGGTCTTTTCACCCTATCCGTTAACTCCTGTCCTTCAGGCCAGTAGCCTCCAGACAATTTCTCCGTTTACGTTAGTGCATTCTCGGACTGTACCCCCCAAGGACCTCCATGAGACTCGGCTTCGCCACGGAGAGAAACCCGGGCACATCTGCGCAGGACTCGATCGAGGAGTTCAAGAAGGGCGTGGAGATGCTGAAAAGCGCGAACCCGCAAAAAGCGCTGCTGCGCTTCCGGCGCGCCTTCGAGGTCGACCAACACAATCCTTATTACATTTCGTTTCTTGGATTATCGATCGCGCGCGCGCAACGCAACTGGGATCAAGCTTCCGAACTATGCGAAATCGCCGTGCAGATCAAGCCCACGGAGATTCAGTTTCACCTGAACCTCGCCGAAGTCTGCGCCTCCGCGGGCCTGCGCGAAAAGGCATTGGATAAGTTGGACATCGCGCTGGAACGCTTCGGCGAGGATCCGCAGCTACGCCAAGCTCGCAGCAAGGTGGAACTGCGCCGCACGCCGCCACTGCCCTTCATCCGCCGCGAACATTTCCTGAACCGCGAACTAGGCAAGCTCCGCCACCGCCTATTGAAAACCCGCACCAAGTAATTGGATCGCTCATCCTTCGATGTTATGGGAACCACTCGTGCGACGAGCGTTCACTAAACTGTCGATTCCTCTACGCCTGCGCGGCCTTTTTTGCTTCGGCCGAGTCGTAGCTTTCGCCGTAAATGGCCGGGACTTTGCCGCCCATCGGGCGCAAGTACGTCGACAACTGCCCGCGATGATGAACCGCGTGTCGTATCGCCACTTCCAGGAACGCCACCGCGGGTAATTGGAAGATCCCGCGAAAATCCACCATGTTCACCAACTGCTCGCCGGTCATTTTCGCCAGGCGTTCAACATTCTGCGCGAACGATTGCGCGTACCATTCCGCAATTCCCAAGGAACTCTGCAGCGTCTCCGGCTGGTGAATGGGATTGAAATCGAATTGGCCGGCGGCAATTCCGCTCAGGAATCGCTGGTCGGCGGCCACAATGTGCCAGGCCAGTTCTACCGCCGATTTCGCCGCGGGGTCCGGGCGATAGTCGCCTTTATCCGTGGGGATCGCTTCGATCACCGTGCGGGTGGTGCGATGTTCGTTGTGCACCGCGGGGAGAAGAAATTGCAGCAAAAAGGAGCCTTGCTCCGGTTGCATAGTTTGCGCCATGGACACCTCGTTTCGCGACAGAGTATAGCGCATTGCGCGAGGCCTTTCTTGCGCTACAACGATGGCGCGGCATCTTCAGGGGCTAAAACCCCCCGCCTCTTAAAGAACACTGGCAGAGCAGCGCAAACAAAAAATGGAGCCCCTTGCGAGGCTCCATTTCCGATTGACTGCAGTAAGGAGGGAACAAAAAGCTTACTTATTGCCCGCGGTCGTTCCGTTCGGAGTTTGCGCGGCCTGAGCTTGTCCAGCCTGCAAATCGTACTTCTTGCCGGCGATGAAAATGGTCGTCAGCGTCTTGGAGCCGTCGGCTTCCGTGCGGCTTCCGTACCCGTCGACAACGTGCGAGCCTTTCTCTTCCACCTGGTGCGCGGGCACGGACGCAATCGTTTCCTTGCCCTTGGTGATGACCAGCTTCACATCATCCCCAGCGCCTTCGCGTTGCACGACGTAGTCGCCCGGCTGCACTTGCTTGCCTTCCACGGTGACTGCATCGACCAAACGCAATTTGCCTTTGCCATCTTTGGCTGCGAACGCAGCGGAAGCAACCAACAAAGACGCGCCAATGGCGAAAGTACCGAGCTTTGTGATCTTCATGAGATTCTCCTTTGAGTTTTCCTGCAACGGAAACGCGGAACCCCGCGTGCCGGATGAGGAAAGTCTTTCTCGATGTCAATGGATTAGACGTCGGAGGGAGTTGTCAAGATACAGCCAAATACCTTTAATAAATCGATTTTTTACAACAGTTATTTGCATGGAAGCGCGCCGTCGGCACGCTTCCATGTGCTTCAAGGAGCGATACTTATTGCAACTGTGAATTAATGCTTACAACTATTCAGCGGTGGTCTTGGGATTTTTCTTCATAGCCTCCGCAGTCCACGGTGGAACGATTCCGTTGATGCGCGCGTCGGCAATGGCTTGCCCCAGGTGCTCGTGCGCGTGTGTGACCATCAAATAAATGACGTCCCCATCGTTTGCATCGGGACCCAGTTTCTTCTCGGCCTTGGCAAAATCTGCGTTGCTCATGTTCTGCACTACCGCGATGGCATACGCAAAAGACTTATTCAGTTGCTCGATGATCTTGACTTTGTCGGTGGTGGATTTTTCGAAGCCGTCGCGCTGATATCCCGCTGCTGGGGTCACGCCGGTGATCATCGTCGGAAATCCGTAGCTGGCGCCGGAAACGTGCAGCAAGAGTTCGGAGATCGAGCGCACTCCTTCCGCCGGCCTCCAGGTGTATTTGTCCGCAGGGATCGCTTGCGCGAGGGCTACATATTTTTCCTGCAGTTGCTGCAAGTCCAGCGCGGCTTGCGCCTTCATGTCGTAACTCGGCATCGTCTTGTCCGCCGCGGCCGCCGGCGAACTGGTCATCGCACCTGCCGGCGAGGCGGCGGGAGCTGCCGAAGATTGCTGGCTCGCCGCAACGGCGGAAGCCGCGCAAAACAAACTTACTGCCATGCCTGCCCATAGAATTCGTTTCATTGTCTTTCTCCTCTCAAACTCACTCGTACCGCGAAATACCCAATACCCAATTCCTCCACCACCCGTAAATTCTTTGTGGACCAAAGCGAACCAGCCCCGGGAATCCCGGCGGTGGTTTAGACGCAGCAAATGCAAGACAGGCTCGCAAATCTTTGCAAACGGCGAAACGGTCGCTACCAGGAACGCCAGAAGGGCCGAACGCCAGTGGGAGAGAAACAGTACTGGGTCGCTGCTGCTTGAGAGCGGACCGAAAGAAGGTTTAGCGGCAAGGCCTAGAAGTGGATTACCGCTCCAAGGGTACCCTGGACGTTGTTCTGATCCTGGCTGAAGAACAGCGTGCGAACATAATCGGCGCTGGCACGCAGCGACAGTCGCGAATTCACGCGGAAATCGAGGCCCAGGCCCCCCAGGAACATGAACGCATTCCTGCTGTTGCCCGCAGTCTGCGGCTGCAGGTGCGCACCACCGACCTGGAAATGAGCCCAAGGCTCAAAGCGGGCCCGGCGAGTGCCGATGCGCAGTCCAGCCGAACCGGTAAAGAGCTTCACGTGCTCGCGATCGTAGATCTGCGAAGCGAATCCGGTTCCCAGACTTCCTTCCAGTCCCAGCCAAGAATTGGTGAAATAGGTGAGCGTGGTGTTTGTACCAACCAAAGTGGCGTTGATCAAGTCGGATTGAAAGCGAAACAACTCCACTCCGAATCCCAGTTGCCAGCGATAGTCATCGCGATCTCCGAAGACGAACCTTGGCTTTGCAGCCGGGCTGGCCGGAAGCGCCGCCGGACCGGCCGGAAACGCTTCTGCATTTTCTGGTGCGGCGACCAGCGCCGCTGAAGGCGGCGCAAAGCTAACTGCATCAAGCGGTGAACTGCCAGAAGCGGAAAGCAGATTCACATTGCCACCAGAAGTAGCTTCAAATGCTTGCGCGGCATTGAACGAGTTCTTCGACTGGGTATTTACGGGTGATTGCGTAGTTGTGGGGACGCTCTGCTGTCCCGAGACGGAACAACTCACCCCCAGCATTACCGCTATTCCCATCAGTGGCCTTCTCATACGCTTCCCTCTGCCTGTCCAGCTGGCGCTCTAGAGGCGCCTAAGCCTGAAGTATGGGCGAGAACTTGAGTCTGCCAAGTGTACCGTGACGGGGCAGTGGAAGGCGCGGAAAAAATGAAGGTGAAGCGAAATGGGAAGGGCGGGAGACAGGGCAGGACTCGGGTCTTGCTTGCGGTCAAAACTCGTCATCGCAAACGGCGAACCATCAAAGCCGCCGCGATCAATTCGGATTTGCTCGTCAAAAGCAGTTGGTTGCATCATGCTCTTTCATGAAAATCCAACTGCTCGCGCACTTCTGCGTGCCGGTACTCTTCCGTACCAACAACAACTCCCTTTTCTTAATGCTTGATTTGATTGTGTGTTATTTCCCTGACGCAACCTGATAGGCAAGAATTGAATCCAACACGGACGGATTACACGCACCAGAAATCCACGGTACTTTTGCGACAAGCCTTCCAACCGATGAGAAGCTCGTTGCCTTGACAGCGGATGGAGAGCGGCGTAGAGTCTAGAGTTTTTAGATGGCCCCTGAAAGCCACAAGGGGAGGGTGACATGGATAAGAAACGACTGGAATACTACAAGAAGAAACTGCTGAATCGTCGCGACGAACTGGTGAAGACGATTACGCGGACCGAGGAAGAAGGGCGGCAAGCCGACGACGATCCCACCGTGGACCTTGCGGACAAGGCTGCGAACTCGTACACCAAGGAATTCCTTTTTGGCCAGACCAACACCGATCGCACGATCCTGAACATGATCGACGAAGCGTTGAAGCGGATTCGCAGCGAAGAGTATGGTACCTGCGCGAATTGCCAGGAAGAGTTGCAGCAAAAGCGGCTCGAGGCTGTGCCATGGGCGCGGAATTGCATCACCTGCCAGGAAAAGCAGGAGCAAGGGCTGCTGTAAGTTTCCCGCGACGCTGAAGCCTCGCCTGAACGACAAAGTTAACTTGATCTATACTTATCTCGGATATTATCAGCGGCGCTGAAGTGGAGGCGCGAAATTGGCTGATGTATCTAAAAGCGGACATTATTGTCCCAGTCCATTGCACCGCCAAAGAAAGAGCGGGGCTATAACCAGGTGAACCGTTTCGCGAAATCGTTGCCGCGACGCCTGGGTGCCTTGTCGCCCCGTGCTGCTGAAGCGCGCCAGGCCGGCCCGGAGAAGCATTTGCAGCGGCAGGAGGAGCGGTGGGCGGTACGTACGTGGCTCTTTTGCCATGGAAAACGGTGGTCGAGTTGACAATTCCCGAATCTTGCTGCTAGATGATGTAATGACGACGGGAGCCACGTTAGACGCCCGTACCAGGGTGTTACGCGAGGCTGGACCGGTTCCGGCGTTAACCATCGCCAGTGCAACAGGTGCCGCCGGCGAAACGATTTGAGCAGATAGAGAACGCGGGATGAGCGCCAGACGACCAGAGGCGGGCGACCCCCGGGGGCGATTTACCCCCGAAGTGAGCGGCGCTCATGTGCCCATCGCTTCGGGGAACGCTGCTAGCCGACATCTTGCTCCCGTGCCACCGCGACGCGGATCCTTGATGCAAGAACCCGTGCTGGTCCTGAACGCCACCTACGAACCCATCAATGTGACTGCCGTTCGCCGAGCGATGGTGTTGCTCCTGAAGGGCGTAGCACAGGCGGAAGAGATGCATCATGCGGAAGTACACTCCGCAGCGCATTCGCACCGGGTGCCTTCGGTGATTCGTCTGCTCGCTTACCGGCACATTCCGCAACAGAGCCGGGCGCTTTCCAGGAAGAATATTCTGTTGCGGGACCGCAACACCTGCCAATTCTGCGGGAAGCTGTTCCCGAGCTCAGAATTGACGCTGGATCACGTGATGCCCAGATCCCGAGGCGGACGGTCTTCGTGGGAAAACCTGGTGGCGTGCTGCTATCGCTGCAACAATACGAAGGGCGATCGCACTCCGGAAGAGGCTGGGTTGAAGCTGGCCCGCAAGCCCCGGCCATTTACTCTGCACACGTCGCGGCAACTCATGCGGCTAATTGGGCACCGGGACGAGCGTTGGCGCAAGTATTTGTTTTACTGATACTTAGCCTCCGATTCGACAGGGATCCCTTTAATAAATCGATTAGCTGGTTCCTGAGCCAAAGATTTAGGAAACCTTTTACGCCGCAGCGCATCTAAGTTATCAATACCACTTCGAGGACACACCCCGGGAGGCAGTTAGGGTCCAAACCCTAACTGCTTCTCTCCTTTTACGGCCGATTTATCCCGCGAGAAAATTCGAAAGTTGATATTGCAGCACCGTGAAAAAGCGCCCTCCTCAGAATGCGGCCACCACAAGGCACAGACCCATCCCAAGAGCCGATCTAGGCTCGGCCACAACTTCCCTTCCTTTGATTAGAGCTGGGGTTTGGGCTGAGCTTCGGGGAAGCTTTGCAACGCGGAGGCTTCGTCGGGAAATTCGGGAAAGACCTGATAGAGTTGCGTTACCTTCAGAATCTCTTCCACTTTCGGGGCTAAGCCAACCACTTTCATTGCGCCGCCTTTTTGCACCACCGTCAGATAATTGCGTACCAGTTCGCCGATGCCGGAGCTATCGAGATAATCTAAAGAGGTGAGATTCAACAAAATATTCTTATTGCCCTGTTTCAGCAGACCCTGGATAGCTTCGCGCAACGCTTTGGATTCAAAAAAGGTGAGCCGGCCGCTGACCTCGACAAGAGAAACGGACTCTGCTTGCCGGATATTAATGGCGAAATTCACGCGAGGGACCTCGGGCCCAAGGGGAGATGAGATTCTACCCCGAAATGGGTAGAAGGCAAGATGAACAAAACGAAGTTATTTTATGAGTTTTTGGCGCAGCTTCACGCGCATGCCGCGGCGCCAGCTTTCCGACAATCCAATACGCACGTCTCCATCTCCGGAATGCGATGCCGCAACAGCGATTCGGTCCTGCGATCGAAGCGCAGCGCGGGTGCGACGATATACACGCGAACACTCGATGCAGGTCAACCGCTTTGTGTCACAGGCTTCTGACGCCTAGCCATACTGGAACTGAAGGCCGTGGAAAATATTGATCTGTCCCTGCGGCCAGCCGACGATGAGCGTCGAGTTGCTCCCAAATACCATCGCTGCCGAAAAACACACGGCCCTGGTGCCGGCGGACAAACGGAACAGATAGCGCAAAACGGCTTTAGGGATATTGCGGAGCAGGATGGATGGTATGGCATCCGGCGCCAGCGAACGAATTGGCTCTCGCTCTTCGGATGTGCGATCGACCAGCAGTTGGGCTTCACGATGCGGCACCGGCCAACTAGAGCGTTGTCGTTGGCTTCGCGCGGTTCGATGGGAACAAGCGTCCGGCTGGCGCTATCGAGCTCAAATAGTTGTAGCGGCAAACGTGGATGGAGCATGTCGACGCGCTAGCGCCCAGCTGTTCACGCAGTTGTATATCTGCATTGTAATATTTTGTAATATACCTAAGTTTTTGGCGACGCCAGCTGCAGATTGGCAACGCGCACGGTGGGCTGCTGCAGGTTCCACGACGCCGGCACATGATCGAAAGAGATTTCGATGGTGCGTGATTGCCCGGGCGCCAGCGGAACAGGCGGAGACCCGAGCACCGGCCGGGATTCGCGCAGTGCAATCTGGCCGAGGGAGTCATCAAACTGCACCTGGAGATACACAGCCAGCACCGGTTGAGAACCGCGATTGCTGATCTGGGCGTTGAGGATAGTGACTTCCTGGTGAAGGAAATTTTCCGCGCGGCTCAACGCGATGTCGCTTATCGCGATGTTGGAGATATAAGCCTGTTCCGCCGGAGTCATGGCTCTGAGCGCAGCGCTGCGGGCTGGGGTTGAGCGGTTTTGTGAATTGGACGTGAACAACGACCAAGCGCCAATGAGCAAAGCGATGATCACAACGGCGCCGAAAAATGAGAGTAAAGGCGAGCCAGACGACGGCGCTTGCTGCGGCTCCGGGTTTTCGAAAGGTTTCGCCATCATTTCTCTTTGAGAATCAATAATTATCAGACTTGGGCACGGCCATTCGCCAAATCAACGGCCGACAGAAAGTCTTTGCGAGAGAGGCTCCGGCAGTCGAGCAATGCGCATGCGCTCCTGCACGTTTTCGATGTCGTAGGGCACACGCCAGAATTCCACCATGCCGTTCGACAAATCTGCGATGGCAAAACCTGCGCGGGGATCGCCGTCACGTGGCTGGCCAATCGACCCGGGGTTCAAGAGATAGCGTTTGTTCGGTTCGATGCGCAACGCGGTGAGCGTTTCGCTTTGCCGGGGATGCAGCTGCAGCACATCTAGCTGCGGATCCATATAAGAAAACCCACCTTGATGGTGGGTGTGGCCATAAAACGTCACAGGCAAAGACGAATCGAGAAGGCCTTCCAACGCTTGCGAGGGTGTGAATACATATTCATCTTCGTCCTGAAACGCACCGTGCACGAGAACTACGCCTTCGGCCTCGCGCGGCCCTTGCGGCAACAATGTAATCCATTCCAGGTTCTCCGGTGTCAGCTGCGCACGCGTCCAATGTACTGCCATTTTGGCTACCGGATTGAAATCATCGGTGGGCATAAGTCCCGCGACCGCTTTGTCGTGGTTCCCGCGAATGGTGCTGGCAGCCAAGTCGCGAATGATGAAGGTAACTTCGTTGGGGTCTGGGCCGTAGCCGACCACATCTCCGAGGCACACCACGCGGTCCCATTTCCCCTCGGCGGCAGAAAGAGAGGCTTCCAAGGCGGTCAAATTGGCATGGAGATCGCTGAGAACTAGGAGTCTCATCCGGCTTATTAAATCGCGCAAGAGAGTATAGATGAAGGAAGGGAGTATCCCCAAATCAAACTGTGCTAAATACGAACGGGATCTCAGAGAGTGGTATGTAAAAAACACTCAAAAAAAATTACAGAACTGCGCGAAACATTCGTATAGGCACTTTCGTCTATACGAGTGCGGCCAGCAGCATGGCTGTTTCGGGTAGGTAAGAGATTCAAAAAAAAGGCCCTGCGGTTGCAGCCGCAAGGCCAAATGACACGCAGTTAATCCGGCTCTTGAACCAGGAATAAGAGGTGTCTCGCAGTGGAGGCTACTCTTCTCTCGTCGGCGTGTCAACTTTTCCTTCCCCCGGGCCGCAAATCCGGTTGACTAGCAGGTTTCGAAAGGAAATGACACGCATGAAAAACTCAACGTTGTTCCGCAGTTTGGTGCTCGCTTCGGCGTTGGCAGTTTCCGTAGGCACGTTCGCAAAGCCCGTAGCGAAAACTCTTCCGATTACCCATCCCGTGAAGGTTGGACAAGTGGATGTAAAGGCCGGCGAATACCGCGCCAGTATCGACGGAAACCACCTCACCCTGTTGAATGGAAAGAAGACTGTCGCCGAAGCGGACGGCCGCTGGGAAGAACGCAACAGCAAAGCTGAAAACACGCAAATTCTTTCGGACGCTAACGGCAAGGTGCTGGAACTGCGCTTCTCCGGACAGAAGAGCGTTTTCGTACTGAATCAGTAAGGAAACCAACGTGGAAACAGAGTGCGTCTTGCGAGGGAAGCTGGCGGCAATCGCAGCTTCCCTCGTGCTATTTGTGTCGAAGGAAATTCTGAGGTGGCAATTTTTTCCGGCCGCGACGGCTGGAGAGAGATTGGGCGGTTTGCTGGAGTGGGCTGTTTCCAGAAAATGAATTTTGTGCAACTGCTCCGAGGCTAAGGACAAGCGAGTTGCCGTAGTCCGAATTAGCGAATCAACATACAATCGCCGTAACTGTAGAAGCGATAGCGGGTATCTACCGCATGGCGGTAGGCTCGCAAAATGTTTTGTGTGCCGGTGAAAGCCGCTACCAGCGCCAGTAGCGTGGATTGCGGCAAATGGAAATTGGTCAGCAGTTGATCGACGACGCGGAACCGCGACCCCGGTAACAGGAAAATGTTGGCCTCAGCGCCGCCGGCTTGAAGAAGTGGGCCACCGGTTTGCGAGCCGTCTAGATGCGCTGCAGCAGCTTCGAGGGCTCGCACGACTGTAGTACCTACCGCCAGGATCGGGCGCTTTTCTTTTTTAGCCTGGAGAATTTTTCCAACGGTGATTTCTGGAAGATCGTAGTGTTCCGCGTGGATTTTGTGCTCCTCGAAAGTTTCCGTGCGTACCGGCTGAAATGTCCCCAGACCGACGTTCAGGGTGAGTTGGCAGGTATCACAGCCGCGGGCACGAAGCGCATCCAGTAATTCCGTGGTGAAGTGCAATCCGGCGGTCGGAGCGGCCACTGCCACCGGTTGGCGCGCGAAAATAGTTTGGTAGCGTTCGCGGTCCTCGTTTTCGTCCCGGCGGCGAATATACGGAGGCAGCGGAACGTGGCCAAGTTTTTCGATAAGTTCGGTGACCAACTGCTCTCCCTTTGACTGAAAACGAATCGTTCGCAGGCCCAGTTCGCCGCGTTCCACGATCTCCGCTTCCAGTTCCCCTTTACCGAAAACAATTCTCTCTCCTATAGATAATCTTCTGCCGGGCTTCAGCAAAGCTTCCCAGCGATCCAATTCGATTTGTCGAGTAAGAAAGACCTCGATCTTGCCCGGCGAGGCTTGTAACGGCGCTGTAGTTGCGGCTTGCTTGGAACGCACAGCTAGGCGATGTCCGAACAATCGCGCTGGCAAAACCCGGGCGTTGTTGAAAACGAGAAATTCGTCACCCCGCAATAGCGCCGGCAAATTAGAAAAGGACCAATCTTCAAACGCACCATCAAATCGATGGAGCAACAGTAGCCGGGAAGCATCCCGCCGGGCCAGAGGATGCTGAGCAATCAGCTCCTGTGGCAAGTGGAAGGCAAGCTCATCGGCACGCATAGCCACAAGCATAACAAAACAACCCGCTAGCGCAGGGTGCCGAGAAGAGCCTTAGGAGCCTAGAGCTGATGGCCAAAACCCGTGCCAGAGTGTTTCTCTAAATCAAAGAAATTAATATGGTTAAGCCTACCTTGAGCACGGGAAGATTGTACTTGACAATATTACACTCATATTTTATGATGCGTTTATCATGACCCTAACGAGGAGACTACAGAGGAGACTACAAATGAGAAACACTTTGGCAACCTTCGAACCTTATCGCGCAGCTACCACTTTGCAGGAACAAATCAATCGCTTGTTTAACGATTCCTTTGGGCGCTCCGAGGAAGGCAGCCTGACCACCTGGGCGCCGCCCGTAGACATCCACGAAACGGAGCACGAGCTGGTCGCGAAGGCTGATCTACCCGACATCGATCCTCAGACGCTGGACATTCGCGTGGAGAACAACATCTTGACCATTCGCGGCGAGCGCAAGTTCGAAAAGAAAGCACAAGACAAGAACTATTTGCGCATTGAGCGGGCCTACGGAGCGTTCAGCCGCAGCTTTGCGTTGTCCAACACCGTCAACGCGGATGCCATCAAGGCCGAATACCACAACGGCGTATTGACGCTCACGATCCCGAAGCGCGAAGAAGCCAAGCCGAAGCAGATCAAGGTGAATGTGGATACGCAGTCGCAAAGGCAAGCACCGGCGCAAACACAGACTTCCGCAGCGGCTGCGGCCGGATCCGGACGATAAGCGAGAAAAAGTCGCAAACGACGCCTGTCGGTGTGCGATAGCATGTGGGGGCTGGCCAGCGCGCCAGCCCCTTTTTGCGATACAAAGCATCTAGGCAAACAGTAGAGGTGAAGAAATCATGTTGCGTTTTGACAAAATGACCGTGAAGGCCCAGGAAGCGCTGCAGGAAGCGCAGGAAATAGCGGCGAGCCACCAGAATCAGGCAGTGGAACCGCTGCACTTGCTGGCTGCATTGACGCAGCAGGCCGACGGCGTGGTGCCACCGCTGCTGGCACGTCTGGGAATCCGCCCGGAGCAACTGACGCAGGAACTCGAGCGCGAGATTGAGCGTTTGCCGAAGGTGCAGGGATTCACCCAGCAGAACCTGAGCCGCGCGCTCAATGATGTTTTGGAAAAGGCCTTCGAGGAAGCGAAGAAATTCAAGGACGAATATGTGTCCACAGAGCACATGTTCCTGGCAATTGCGGGAGCGAATAGCGATCCCGCGGGACGCCTGCTAAAGAAAAGCGGCGCGTCGCACGAAGCGATCTTGCAGGCGCTGGCAGGCATACGCGGAAGCCAGCGTGTGACGTCGCAAACGCCGGAAGCAACCTACGCATCGCTCGAGAAATACGCCCGAGACCTTACCGAACTGGCGCGGCGCTCGAAACTCGATCCGGTGATTGGGCGCGACGAAGAAATCCGCCGCGTGATGCAAATATTAGCGCGGCGCACCAAGAACAATCCAGTGCTGATTGGCGAGCCCGGCGTGGGCAAAACTGCCATTGTCGAAGGACTGGCGCAAAGAATTGTGTCCGGTGATGTTCCGGACGTGCTGAAGACCAAGCGCATAGTGGCGCTGGATCTGGCGGCACTGGTGGCCGGAGCGAAATACCGCGGCGAATTTGAAGACCGTTTGAAAGCTGTGCTGAAGGAAGTTACCGAAGCCGAGGGGCAGATCATCCTGTTCATCGACGAACTGCACACGATTGTCGGCGCGGGCGCATCGGAAGGCGCCATGGACGCTTCCAATATGCTGAAGCCGGCCCTGGCGCGCGGAGAGTTGCGTGCAATCGGCGCGACCACGCTGAACGAATACAAAAAATACATCGAGAAGGATCCGGCCCTGGAACGCCGTTTCCAACCGGTCATGGTGGAAGAACCGAGCGTGGAAGATACCATCGCGATCCTTCGCGGCTTGAAAGAGCGCTACGAAGTGCATCACGGCGTGCGCATCAAGGATTCAGCGATTCTGGCCGCGGCGACGCTTTCGCACCGCTACATTTCCGACCGGTTCCTGCCGGATAAGGCGATTGACCTAATCGACGAAGCAGCCGCCAGCCTGCGCATGCAGATTGATTCCCTGCCCACGGAAATCGACGAGATTGAGCGCAGAATCCTGCAACTGGAAATCGAGCGGCAGGCGCTGCTGAAAGAAACCGACGCGCACTCGGTAGAACGCCGTGCACAAATTGAAAAGGAGCTGGCAAAGCTGCGCGAGAATTCCAACGCGCGGAAAGCCCGCTGGCAGGCAGAGAAAGCGGCTATTCAGAAGATTCGCAAGCTCAAGGAGCAAGTAGAGCAGCTGAAGGCGGAAGAGCAACGCTACGAGCGCGCCGGAGATCTCGCGAAAGTTGCCGAGCTTCGTTACGGCAAGATTGCACAAGCCGAGCGCGAGCTAAAGGAAGCGCAAGACCGTCTTGCGGAGATGCAACAAAAAGGCATGCGGATGCTCAAGGAAGAGGTCGACGAAGAGGATATCGCGAAGCTGGTGAGCAAGTGGACCGGCATTCCCGTGGGCCGTTTGCTGGAAGGCGAAGCGCAAAAACTGGTGCACATGGAACAGCGCCTGCGACAGCGCGTGGTGGGACAAGATGACGCGCTGGCGCGGGTGGCCAACGCCGTGCGGCGAAGCCGCGCCGGATTGTCAGACTCCAAGCGGCCAATCGGGTCATTTCTTTTCCTGGGGCCAACCGGCGTCGGAAAAACGGAACTCGCTCGCGCGCTGGCGGAATTCCTGTTCGACGACGAAAAATTGATGATCCGCATCGACATGTCCGAGTACATGGAGAAGCACACCGTATCGAGGCTGATTGGCGCTCCGCCGGGATACGTAGGCTATGAAGAGGGCGGACAACTGACGGAACAAGTGCGGCGACATCCCTATTCGGTAGTGCTCCTGGACGAAATTGAGAAGGCACATCCCGATGTCTTCAACGTGTTGCTACAGATTCTGGAAGATGGGCGATTAACGGATGGAAAGGGCCGCACCGTGGATTTCCGAAATACCGTAATGGTGATGACCAGCAACGTGGGCTCCACGGCAATTTTTGAACTGGCCGGACAGAATCCCGAGGAGGCGCGCAAAGAAGCCATGCAAGCGCTGCGCGAGGTATTTCGGCCGGAGTTCATCAACCGCATCGACGAAATTGTAATCTTCAATCCGCTGGGCAAGGAACAGCTGGAACGCATCGTGGACTTGATGCTGAACAGCGTAGAACAGCTTTTGGCAGAACGCAAAATTTCGCTGGAGTTGACGCCAGCGGCTAAAGAACTGCTGCTGCGCGAGGGCTACGATCCCGCATACGGCGCACGGCCGCTGCGACGGACCATTCAGCGGCTGATTCAGGATCCGCTAGCGCTGCAAATCCTGGAGGGCGCAATCCTGCCGGGCGATCATGTGAAGGTACATCGCGATGCGAAGAAGGAAGCGATGCGCTTCGAGCGCGTGGCGCCGAAGCAACCAGCCGCCGCTGCCAAGGGTTAGTGCTGCGTGTCGGCAAGAAACCGTGGCTTGTGTAGCTCAGTCGCCTCTACCATCTTCGACGCGAATTTCTGGGCCAAGGAAGGTGAATCCATGAAAGTGTTACGGACAGGCGCTATCCTTATTCTTCTATCGGTGTTCCTGGTAATTGTGGGCGGAGCGCTGGGCGGGCGCGGGGGCATGGAGATTGCGCTGGTCATCGCGATATTGATGAACGGCGTTTCCTACTTTTTCTCGGACAAGATTGCACTGCGCTCGAGCGGAGCACAGCCGGTGACGCGCGAGCAGCTACCTCGGTTGTATGCCGTGATGGAGCGGCTGGCCGCCAAGGCCAACATCCCCGTGCCGAAATTGTATGTGGTGCCGGACATGGCGCCGAACGCATTCGCGACCGGACGCAGCCCAAGGCACGCATCCGTGGCGGTCACGCAAGGCCTGCTGCAAGTGATGAACGATGACGAACTGGAAGGCGTAATCGCGCACGAACTTTCTCACGTGAGGAACGACGACATCTTGACCAGTTCGATCGCGGCCACTATAGCCGGGGCGATTACCTATATGGCGCAAATGGGCCAATGGGGAATGCTTTTTGGCGGATATGGCGGAGACCGCGACGACCAGCGTGGCGGCGGTGGACTATCCGCACTGTTGATGATTTTTCTGGCACCGTTTGCGGCGCTGTTGCTGCAACTCTTTTTGTCGCGAACCCGGGAATACGCCGCGGATGAAACCGGGGCACGCATGGTGGGTCAACCGTACGGGTTGATCAGTGCGTTGCAAAAGCTAGGCGCCTACAACAAACGGATTCCCACGTCGGCCATCGCTCCAAGCACCGCAGCGCTGTGCATCGTAAAACCGATGTTCGGCAGCGGCACGCTGAGCTCTCTGTTTAGCACCCACCCTCCATTGGAAGATCGCATCGCCGCTCTGCGGGAAATGGCAAGCGCACCGCCACGCTAACAACAAACCTGTCTGGAAAATCCTGCCCAGGGTAAAGATTTCCGCGGACAAGAAGCTGCTAGCGCTCATTACCGGCGTGTCAACGAAGTTAACTCTTTGCTTTGGATAGATTTCCATACAATTTCATTTCCGCAAAAGTTTGGTGCGCGAAATGCACTTGCATATCAGCGAGTTAAATAGTATCGGGCGGGCATGGTGGAGACGCTTTTTATGAGCTGTAGGGACACTATCCATTTGATCTGCATGTATTTAGAGGGAAAGCTCTCCGAGAGCGTACAGGTGGAGATTGAACGGCACCTGCAAGGCTGCCGTGATTGCCGCATAGTCCTAGATGCGGCGACCACTACGCTGGATCGCTATTTCAGCCCTGGAAAAGTTTCAGAAGACTCCCAAGCAGCTTAAGATTCTTCAGTTAATTCCCATTTTTTCAATCACCTACGGCGGGCCGGATTGGTATCGCGCGATATGCCGAATCCTTCTAGGTACGACTCCGTATAAATCGATTGTTGCCCGTAAGTTTCTGAAAAATTTACTTTAGCCAAGGGGAAGAGGTAATCTTTACTGGTACTAGTACGTATAGGAGCCGCTGCTTGCCACCTCCCACTGGCGATTATTGCCTTTCATTTCAATCGTTTCGACGGGCTCAGCCTGCACGTCCGGCTTTGGCATGCCCAATGCCTGTTTCCACAGCATAGGGCCGACGTAGCCCGAAGGAGACGATGTCCATGAGTGAATTTCAGGAAACGACCATTCAAAGCAGCACGGCGACGCCCCGCTGGGTGGGCTTGGCGATTGGCGCGCTTGGGGCGGTTTCGCTTCTCGGGATCGGCATCGGGGTCAGCGCCCTTAATCAGGCGAAGAACGTAGAGCAAACCACGCAGGCCTCGATGAAGCAACAGAACGATGCGCTGACGCAGCGGCTTGCTAAATCCGATGAACAGAACCAGCAATTGCAGAGTGACCTGAAAGTGGTCACCAGTAAGTTGAACGTGACGCAAGATGAATTGGTAAACGCGCGGAAACAATCGAAGGTTGCCGCGGCGACCTATAACAAGAAGCTGAGCGGCCTGGAATCGAACGTCAACTCCCAGCTGGCGAGCAAAGCGAGCACGGAAGACGTTACCAAGCTGAACGGCGACGTCAGCGGCGTGAAAAACGAACTGGATGCGACCAACCAGAAACTGGAACGCGCGACCGGCGACATGGGCGTGATGAGCGGCTTGATTGCGCGCAACCAAAACGACCTGGACGAATTGAAGCGCAAGGGCGACCGCAACTACTTCGAATTCACCATTCAGAAGTCCAAGACTCCGCAGCATGTGGGTCCGGTGCAGATTTCACTGAATAAGGTGGACCAGAAGAAGTCTAAATATACCATGACGGTTCTTGCCGACGATAAGACCATCGAGAAGAAAGACAAGACCGCGGGCGAGCCAGTGCAGTTCTACGTGAAGGGCGTCCAGCGTTATGCCCCTTACGAACTGGTGGTGTTCGAGGTAGGCAAGAACCAGGTGACCGGCTATTTGTCCACGCCAAAAACGGCGGGCACGGCCACTTCCGCGAGCAATAATTCCGGGCAGTAATCCGATCAGAGCATGGCAATGCGACGTGAACCGTTGCCTTGAGAGAACGCAGCAAAGGGAGGATTTTCTGAATCCTCCCTTTTTCTTTTTGTGTTCCGTGGTTGAGGTAGCGACGTAGTTATCAGTGGACACCAGAAAGGCTCTGTGCCACCCTAAGGGTCACCTGGCGGAGTTATTTCGATAATCTCAGGAGGGGAATCACCATGAAGACGAAATTCGCAGCTGGTTTGGCTTTCGCACTTTTGACCGCGGGAATTTCTTTCGGGGCCGATGGCAGCTGGACCGGATACATCTCGGACAGTGAGTGCGGCGCAAAGGGCGGGAACGACAAGCATGCGGCTTGCGCCACCAAGTGCGTCAAGGAAAAGGGCGCCAAGTACGTGTTTGTGAACGACGCCGACAAGAAAGTGTACATGATCGATGATCAGGACAAGGTTGCGGCACACGCCGGGCATCACGTCACCGTGAAGGGCTCGGTCGACGGGGACAACCTGAAGCTCAAGAGCATCGACATGGCCAAAGCTATGTAAAGATTCCCGTAAGGGAAGCGGTTTCGAGGGCAGAACCGAAAGGATTCACACCGGTTCTGCCCTTTTTGTTTTTGCAGGCGTGTGAGCCGGGCTTGGTATAAAATTTCTGCGATGGCCACGACACTTCTGCACGTTCGCAAAGCGTTTACTCCCACAACTGAGATCGATAGCGCCGGGATCCTGATGCGCGACGGCGTAATCGAAGCCATCGGGCGGCGCGCGGACATGACACTGCCTGCGGGTGCACAGGAAGTGCAAACCAGCGGCAGGTTCGCGGCCCCGGGCTTTGTGGACGTGCACATTCACGGCGCCGGCGGGCGTGACGTGATGGAAGGCACGACCGAAGCGCTTTCCACCGTTTCCAAAATGCTGGCGTCCCACGGAACTACTTCATACGTAGCGACAACGATCACTGCCAAGACGGAAGAGATTTGCCGCAGTTCGGAAGGCATTGCGAAATACATCGGCGAGCAACATCTGGGCCTAGAAGCGCGCGCTGAAGTGTTAGGGATTCACTTTGAGGGGCCATTCCTCAGTCCGCTGCGACCCGGCGTGCATCCTGTAGATTGCTTGAAGCTGCCTTCGGCGGAATTGCTGGAAAAATTTGTGGCTGCCGCCGGGGGACACGCGCAGATTCTGACCATCGCTCCCGAATTACTGGGAGCAATGCTATGCATCGATGCGGCGCGCAAAGCCGGACTGGTCGTTGGGGTTGGGCATACCGACGCCACATACGAACAAGCGCGGGCGGCCTTTGCACGCGGAGCGCATCACGCAATTCACGTGTATAACGCCATGCGGCCGTTTTCGCATCGGGACTCCGGCGTGATTGGCGCGGTGCTGACCACTCCGGAAGTGACCGCAGAACTAATCGCCGATGGCGTACACGTGGACGAGACCGCAATGCGCCTGTTGGTGCAGGCGAAGGGCGCCAGCGGAGTGATTTTGATCAGCGACGGCACCGCCGCTACCGGAATGCCCGACGGAAACTACATGCTGGGCGGGCTGAACGTGAAGTTGAGCGGCGGCGTGGTGCGCAATTCGGAAGGAAAACTAGCGGGCAGCGCGTTGACACTGGATCGCGGCTTGCGAAATATCGTGGCACTCGGCGCGCCCGTAGCCGATGCGCTGCGGATGCTGACGCTGAATCCCGCGAAACTATTGGGAATTGAGTTCAAGAAAGGCTCGCTGCGCGTGGGAGCCGATGCGGATATCGTGGTTCTCGACGAGGCCCTCAATGTCACGCAAGTGTGGGCCCGCGGCGAAGTTGTTTAATTCCCGGAAGAGTCTGGCTACCGAATTGGATGAAACATTCCAGACTGGAATGCGCCAGATGCGCAACTATTTGTTGAGCGGGATATCCAGTTCTTTGGCGAGTGCGTAGGCGTTGAACGGGCTGCAGCTGAAGTAGCGGTCCCCCACCTTGAGCGTAGGCACTTTGCGCTTACCGTTGTTGGCGCGCATGACCACTTCTTCGGCCGCGTCGTCTTCCTCTATATTCACTTCGTTGAACGCGATGGCTCGCTGCAGGAGGAAGTTTTTTACGCGACGGCAATCGGGACACCAGCCGGTGCTGTAGATCACGATCGGTTCCATCTCAGTAGCTATCGACGGCAACGCCGCGATATTTCCGGGCTACCTGGATACGGATGATTGCGCGCTGTAGCGCGATGGACGCGCGGTCCCAATCGATGTTGGGATCGCTGGCAGCGGCAACGCGCTTTTGCGCACGCGCCAGAGCAGCTTCGGCACGGCTGAGGTCAATTTCCTCGGGCCGCTCGGCAGTTTCTGCAAGCACCGTAACGCGGCCCGGCAAAACTTCCGCAAAGCCGCTGATGATAGCCAGCGGAACCGGATTTGCGGACGCGCTGCTGCGATAGCGCAGCTCCCCGATGCCAAGCTCGGTGATGAGCGGTGCGTGGCCGGGCAAAATACCCAGCTCCCCGTCGAGGCCAGGGATGACGACCTCAACGACCTTCTCCCGAACAACTTGCCGTTCCGGAGTGACCACGATCAATTCGATGGAATCAGGAAGCATTTTCTTTTTTCTTACTTGGACGCACCGGACTTCATTGTTTCGGCTTTCTTCAAAACTTCATCAATGGTGCCCACCATGTAGAACGCCTGCTCGGGAATGTCGTCGTATTTGCCTTCGACGATTTCCTTGAAGCTGCGTACGGTGTCTTCGATTTTGACGTATTTGCCTTCCAGGCCGGTGAACTGCGCGGCGACGAACATGGGCTGCGAGAGGAATTTCTCGATGCGGCGCGCGCGGGCAACAGTGCGCTTGTCTTCGTCGGAAAGTTCCTCGATACCCAGAATGGCGATGATGTCCTGCAGATCTTTGTAGCGCTGCAGAATGGACTTCACCGAACGTGCCACGGCGTAATGCTCCTGTCCAACTACGCGCGGATCAAGAATGCGCGAGAAGCTGGCCAGCGGATCGACCGCAGGATAAATGCCGCGCTCGACAATCTGCCGGCTGAGGTTGGTGGTTGCGTCCAAGTGCGTAAACGTGGCGGCCGGTGCGGGGTCAGTGTAGTCGTCGGCGGGCACGTAGATGGCCTGCACGGAAGTGATGGAGCCGGATTTCGTGGAAGTGATGCGCTCCTGGAGTTCGCCGATTTCGGTGTTGAGGTTCGGCTGGTAGCCGACGGCGGAAGGCATGCGGCCGAGAAGCGCGGAGACTTCCGAACCGGCTTGCACAAAACGGAAAATATTGTCGATGAACAGAAGCACGTCGAGATGCTCCTGATCGCGGAAATATTCCGCAACCGTGAGACCAGTCAGCCCGACGCGGAGACGCGCGCCGGGCGGTTCGGTCATCTGCCCATAAATGAGGGCTGCGCGGGATTTTTCGGAGTTGCCCGGCACGATAACGCCGGCTTCCTGGAATTCGAGCCACAGGTCGTTGCCTTCACGGGTGCGTTCGCCCACGCCGGTGAAGACCGAAACACCGCCGTGCTGCATGGCGACGTTGTTGATGAGCTCCTGAATCAGCACGGTTTTGCCCACGCCGGCGCCACCAAAGAGTCCGATCTTTCCGCCTTTCAAAAATGGCTGGATCAGGTCGATGACCTTGATACCGGTTTCGAACATCTCGAGCGTGGTGGATTGATCTTCAAGCTTCGGCGCAGGCCTGTGAATCGAATAGTTCGTGGGGCTGGTGAGCGGCCCAAGTTGATCGACGGGCTTGCCGAGCACGTTCATCACGCGGCCAAGCGTGGCGCGGCCAACTGGAACCTCGATAGGCCTGCCCAGATCTTGCGCTTTCATGCCGCGCACCAGACCCTCCGTGGGCTCCATGGCCACCGCACGGACGCGGCCTTCGCCGAGGTGCTGCTGCACTTCCGCAGTGACGTCAAGCGGAATCGGAACATTGAAGCCTTCGCTGGTAATGCGAACGGCGTTGTAGATGGCCGGAAGATGACCGGCGTCATATTGAATGTCGAGCACGGGGCCGATGACCTGGACGACGTGACCGGTTGCTCCTAGTTGCTCTGCCATGCGTTCTCCTACGCGGTGTAAGATGCACCGCTGACAATTTCAATAATTTCCTTGGTAATGGCTGCCTGACGAACTTTGTTCATGTGCAGCGTAAGCGCTTCGATCACTTCTCCGGCGTTTCGAGTAGCGGCTTCCATGGCAGTCATGCGCGCGCCGTGTTCCGCGGCGGAAGATTCCAGCATGGCACGAAGAATTTGCGTTTCCACATAGCGCGGGAGGAGCCGGCCAAGAATTTGCCTCTCGGGCTGCTCGTAAATGTAATCGATTTCGCCGCCCACTTTGGGAATGTCGCCGGGCTTCTGGTCGGATTCGCCGGCAGCATGCTCTCCTTGGCCGCCTTCGATTTTCTCGACGGGAAGAAGTTTTTCGACCGCAAGATTCGCGGTCATGACCGTCTTGAATTCGCTGAAAACCATGTAAACGGCGTCAATGGATTCCCTGGCGTACAGTTCGGTCACCAGCTTGGAGATTTCGCGGGCGGTTCCGTAATCCACGCGGGCAAGCACGTTGACATATTCCGCGGCGAACTCGAAACCCGCTTTGCGTAGGGAGTCGCGGCCCTTCTTCCCGACAGGAATTGTAACGATTTTCTTGCCAGGCTTGGACCGCATGAATTCGTAGGCTTTTCTCAGAATGTTCGAATTGAACGCGCCGGCTAATCCACGCTCACCGGAGAGAACGATGACCAGAATGCGTTCTTCGGGACGTTTCGCAAGCAACGGATGTTCCGGAGATTCGATGCGCGCCATCGTGGAGCGCAGCACGCGGGCCAATTCCTCGGCGTACGGGCGCGCGGCCAGCGCCGCTTCCTGAGCCCGACGCAACCGGGCCGCGGCGACAAACTTCATCGCGCGAGTAATCTGCTGGGTGTTCTTCACCGAGCGGATGCGCCGCCGAAAATCGAGAAGTGTGGCCATGTTCGCTAGTCAGTGGCTCCGGTTAGCTTGCCGCGGCGGCCGATAGCTGGGCAGTGAAGCGTTCCTTGAAGGAATCGAAAGCGCTCTTGATGCTGTTGCGAATCGTGTCATCGAGCGCTTTCTTTTCGGCAATTTGCTGAAGGATTTCAGGGTGGTTGGTCTCGACAAATTGCAGGAACTCTTTCTCAAAGCGCCGTATTTCGCTCACCGGAATGACATCCAGAAAACCGCTGGTGGCAACGTAGAGTGAGACCACTTGTTTTTCGACGCTGAGAGGCGCGAACTGATCCTGCTTGAGAATTTCGGTGAGCCGCTGGCCGCGAGCCAACTGGCCCTGAGTCACTTTATCAAGTTGATCGGCACCGAACTGCGCGAAGGCGGCAAGTTCGCGGAATTGCGCCATGTCCAGTCGCAAAGTGCCGGCGACTTGGCGCATCGCTTTGATCTGCGCGTTGCCACCGACGCGGCTGACGGAAATACCCACGTTGATGGCGGGACGAATGCCTGCGTTGAACAGGTCAGCCTCAAGATAGATCTGGCCGTCGGTAATGGAAATAACGTTGGTAGGGATGTACGCGGAAACGTCTCCGGCCTGCGTTTCGATGACCGGAAGGGCAGTCAGCGAACCACCGCCAAGTTTGTCGTTCAACTTTGCGGCGCGTTCCAACAAGCGCGAGTGCAGGTAGAAAACGTCGCCTGGAAAGGCTTCCCGTCCGGGAGGCCGGCGGAGCAGCAACGAAATCTCGCGGTAGGCCTGGGCATGTTTCGAAAGATCGTCGTAGAAGGCCACCGCATGCATTTTGTTGTCGCGGAAATATTCGCCCATGGCGCAGGCTGCATACGGAGCGATGTATTGCAGCGAAGCCGGCTCCGCGGCGGAGGAGGCCACGATAATGGTGTATTCCATCGCGCCTGCGTCGGTGAGGATTTTGACCACTTGCGCGATGGTGGAGCGCTTCTGACCAATAGCGCAGTACATACAAATAACGCCGCTGTTTTTCTGATTAATGATGGTGTCGAGAATCACGGCGGTTTTGCCGGTCTGGCGGTCGCCGATGATCAGCTCGCGTTGGCCGCGCCCGATGGGGATCATGGCGTCGATGGCCTTGATACCAGTCTGCAGCGGTTCGCGAACCGGTTGACGATCCAGCACGCCGGGTGCAATGCGTTCCAGAGGGTTGCGCAGCTTGGTCGCGATAGGACCCTTGTCGTCGACGGGCTCGCCCAGCGGATTGACGACGCGTCCGACAAGTTCCTGCCCGACCGGTACGGACATAATCGTGTTGGTGCGGCGAACGGTATCGCCTTCCTTCAGCTCGGAAGATTCCCCGAGAAGCACGGCGCCGACCTGTTCTTCTTCCAGGTTCAGTGCGATCCCATAAACATCGTGTGGAAAAGCGAGCATCTCTCCGGCCATGGCTTTTTCCAGGCCGTGAATGCGCGCGATGCCGTCGCCGACGCTGATGATCGAGCCGACTTCATCGACGGAAACCGTTTGTTCGTAGTTCGCGATTTGCT
>Ga0210384_10002325_pt1 | contig 23387 bp, 18 predicted proteins | sample IncBWH2MmetaG_FD_160574 | JGI IMG/M metagenome (GOLD analysis project Ga0210384, IMG submission 160574) | Forest soil microbial communities from Barre Woods Harvard Forest LTER site, Petersham, Massachusetts, United States - Inc-BW-H-2-M | ecosystem: Environmental > Terrestrial > Soil >...
ACCTAACTGCTTCGGCTGCCGGCGTACAGCGCGACGGCGCCTTGCATGACGGCTATGCGCCCTCTTGCGCTCACGTTCGCACCGCCGTGGTCGTCAGTGCTTGCCCCGGCTCGACGTCAGCGCGCTTGCCCAGCGGGATCGTGCCGATCGCAATCCCTGCAAGGATCAGGACCATCGCGATGACGAGTGATGCATCGATGCGTTCGCCAAGCGCAACCGTCGAGCAGATGACGCCGACGACTGGGGTTGCGAGAATGCCGAGCGAGGTCGTCGTCGCCGGCAGGCTGCGATTGACCACCGCCATTGCCCAATAGGCGAGTGCGGTGCCGAAAATGCCGCTGTAGAGGAAGGCGGCCGCAAGGCCCGGGCTCCAGACGATGTGCGGCACACCGTCGAACAGGAGCGCCAGGACAGACAGAACAACACACGCCAATAGCGTCTGCCAGAACGCCAGCTGGAACGGCGTCGACAGCCAATGGTGGGCGCGGACATAGAGGATGTTCGCGGCCCAGCATAGCGCCGCCAGCAGGAGCAGCACGCTGCCGGTCAGCGCGTTGCGATCGCTCCAATCGAGCGTGAGCGGATTGAACAGCACGATCAGGCCGAGCAGGCCGACGGCCGTGCCGGCAAGGCGCGAGCGTGTCATCGGCTCTTTCAGGAACAGCCACGCACCGGGCACGACCCATAGCGGCGTGGTGTAGCCCAGTACGATCGAGCGGCCGACCGGCACGAAGCGGAGGCCAAACGCCGTCAGCGCGGAAAACGCCACCATGTGCAGTAGCGCGATCGCGCAGATCACCGGTACATCGCCTCGCCGTGGGATGATGAACTGGCCCCGCGCCACCAGCAGAATGAACAACGCCACCGTTGCAATCGCGGTGCGGATCGACGTGGCCCAGAGCGGGAAGACGCTTTGCACGAGGGTCTTGGTGATCGCCCAGTTCACGCCCCAGCAGATCACCACCACAGCGAACAACATCAGCGCGGTCGGCCGGGACAGGGAATGATTCATGGTGGGTTTTGTCGACTTTTGCTGGACAGTCAGGAAATCCTGGATTTTAACTGGCCCGAAGGAAAGTTCCATTTTTGAGAAAATGATGAGACCAGTTGAATGCGCCAGGTTCTCTCCGGCCTGATTGATCTTGCCGTGCAGCCCGATAGCGGCGAGACGCTGAACCGGCAGCTCTATAACGGGCTGCGCGGCGCGATCCTCAATGGCGCGCTCGCACCCGGACGCCGCCTGCCGTCGAGCCGTGAGCTAGCGCGCCAGCTCAAATTGTCGCGCAACACCGTCTCCGGCGTGATCGATCAGCTCGCGATGGAGGGATACCTTCATGTCGCACAGGGCCGGCGGCCGATGGTGGCGGCGGCGAAACCGGCGCTGGTGCGCGGCAAGCCGGCGGCATCGGGCGCTTCACGCGCGATTCATCTGTCGCATTGGGCGAAACGCCTGCAGAAAGCCCATTGGCCCGCGATCGACGAGGGCGCGCCGCGGCCGTTCCAGCCGGGCCTCGGCGATATCAGAGAGTTTCCGCACGAGTTGTGGGCGCGCTGCCTGCGGCGCGCCGCGCGCATGGCGCCCTTGCGCGGCACGCAGTCCGTGAACAGCCCTTCGCTTCAGGCCGCGCTCGTCAAATATCTCGTGGAGCATCGGGGTGTCCGCGCCAAGGCGCATCAGGCCATCATCGTGCCCTCGGCGCAGGCCGCGATCGAGCTGACCGCGCGCGTCGTGCTCAATGCAAATGACCTCGCCTGGCTCGAGAGCCCAGGCTACAGTGGCGCACGGGCCGCCCTCGAAGCGGCCGGCGCGCGCGTTGTCGGCGTGCCGCTCGACGGAAGCGGGATCGCAATCGACGAGCGCAGCGACCGCCCGCGTCTGATCTTCGTCACGCCGTCGCATCAATACCCGACCGGGCGGCTGATGTCGGTCGGCCGCCGCCACGAGCTGGTCGCCTTTGCCGAACGCAGCGGTGCGATCATTGTCGAGGACGATTACGACAGCGAGTTTCATTATGACGGCCGTCCTGTCGCGGCCTTGCAGGGGCTCGATGAAAGCGGCGGCGTGTTCTATGTCGGCACTTTCTCGAAATCGACCTTTGCCGATATCCGCCTCGGCTATGTGGTGGTGCCGGACGGCTATGTCGATGTGTTTGCGCAGGCGCAGCGTCACAGCGGCCAGCTCGCCGCACTGCCGGTGCAGGATGCGCTCGCAGAGTTCATCGACGAAGGACATTTCGCGGCTCATATCCGCAAGATGACGCGTCTCTATGGCGAGCGTCGTGACCGCCTGGTGCACGCGCTGAACGCAGCGGCAGGTGATCTTCTGTCGGTATTGCCGCCGAGCGGCGGCATGCAACTGCTCGCCTATCTGCCGCGGCAGGTCGACGACCTTGAGGTTACTTCAAGGCTGAAACAGGCCGGTGTCACCGTGCGGTCGCTCTCCCATCATTTCACCGGCCGGATTGTCGACCGCGGCCTGTTCCTGGGCTTTGCGGCATGGAACGACGACGAGATCGATGCCGGCGCAAACCTGATTGCGGATGTGCTGTGCGGCAAGCTCGCGCGCTAGAGCGGCTGCTGCGGTCAAGCCGTGCCGATGCTGTTCCAGACCAGGATGGCGCCGGAGAGAAACAGCAAGCCCAGCACGATGTCGCGGAAATTCCGGTCATCGAGCGCGTGATAGAGCCGCGCGCCGAGCCAGGTGCCGATAACGGTGCCGGGCAAAGAGAGCGCGGCAAACCAGAGCACTTCCCGTCCGACCCGGCCGCTTGCCGTTTGCAGGCACAGCGCGACAAACAGCACCGTCCAGTTGAAGGTCTGGAAGATGCCGCGCCGTTCGTCCTTGCCCCAGCCGCGCACGCTTGCCCACAGGATCGGGAGCGGCCCGGAGAGGCCCGCAAGCCCGCCAAGGATGCCGCCGGCAAAGCCGACCGCAGCGTCAGCAAATCTGCCGCCGATCGTAAACGCCATCGGCGCGCTGAAATAAAGCGCGATCGGGAAGACGAGCAGGAATATGCCGATGGTGAGTTTGAACACGCGCGGATCGGCGTGGGCGATCAATAGGGTGCCAATCGGCACGCCAAGCAGGCCGCCGACCACGAACGGCCAGACCAGCGAGAGATCGAAGCTCTTCCACATTGAGGGCAGTGTCGCGGTCTGCGCCACGACCGAGCAGATCAGCGTCAAGGTCACGGCCACGGCAGGCGGCAGCACATAGAGCCAGAGGCCCAGCGCCATCAGCGCGGTGCCGAAGCCGGCCAGTCCCGACACGAAACCGCCGGCAAGCGCACCGGCGAACAACAGCGCATAAGCGCCCGCTTGCATCATTCAATCCTTCGTCATTTGCGGGAATTGATTTATTGCGCGTCGGCCATCCGAAGTGGCGGCAACAACGCAGGTGTCATTTACACCGGACACTGGGCAGGTACTATCGCCAATGTCCCGCTATGACAATTAATGACATTTACGGAATTCGCCGATGAGCTCGTCCGCCGACAAGACCCTTCTCGTGTGCCATGGCGCGTGGTCGGGCGGCTGGTCGTGGAAGAAGATGTTTCCGCACGCAGTGGCCGCGGGCTACCGCCTGGTGGTGCCGACCTACACCGGACTGGGCGAGCGCGAGCATCTCGCGCATCCCGGGATCGACCTCGAGACCCATATCCAGGACATCCTCGGCGTCGTCAAGTTCGAGGACCTGAACGACATCGTGCTGCTCGGCCACTCTTATGGCGGCATGGTTGCGACCGGCGTTGCGGATCGGATTCCCGATCGCATCACGCAGTTGATCTATCTTGACGCTTTCGTGCCGCGCGACGGCCAGTCGCTGCTCGATCTCAACGAGCCGGCGCGGCCGACGATGGAGGCGCTCGCGAAGTCCGGCGATAGCTGGCGCGTGCCGCCGAATCCGACCTCGCCTGATACGGCAGAGGCCGATCTCGAATGGCTCAGCAAGCGCCGCGTGCCGATGCCGCTCAAATGTTTTCAGATGAAGCTGAAGCTGCAACACGGTGAGCCGGCGATGCCGCGCAGCTACATCTATGCCACGCGCATTCCGCCGGCCGATACGTTCGGGCAGTTTGCGAGGCGCGCGAGAAGCGAGCCCGGCTGGCGCTATTTCGAGATCGACGCCAGCCATTCGCCGAACGTCACCGCGCCGCATGCGCTGATGAAGCTGCTGCGGGAGATCGTAGCGTAGGGGCGCTCCACATTTTCGGCTCAATAGTCGAGCTACGTCAGCCGATGCGCTGGATGGCTCTTTCAGTTTTTCTGCTGGCCTCAGCATATGGCCAGTACGCCGTCGCGGAGGGTGCTTCGAAAAAGGCTTGCTGGTCCGTTGGACCCGAGGCGTTGGTCCGGGGGCAACACGTCCGAGAATACATTTGTTACGACGGATCGTGCGAAGAAGGCCCCGATCCGAGGTGCAAGAATCCGTGTGTAACCTGGGCACGCGCCCAGCCGGATTTCCAGTTTTCGCTGGATCGATGCATCGAGAATTGTGCCGGCCGCTTCAAGTGCGAGAACCGCTAGAAGTCGTTCGGGCCCCGGAAATGGTGAGGGGTCCGGCGTGGTCGCGCCGAACCCCTCATTTGAACATATCAGCCGGCCTGTAAGCCGGGTTCTGTAAGGCATCGCCGCACTCGCGCGCGACGATACGTGACGGCCATTCCTCTGGGACAATGTTCGCACATTGCCTCGAGCAACCTACCCGGACGGCGAGCCTGACATAGCCCTGCGGCGTTATCGCTTTCGCGAACAGCCCGCGTTGCCGTCCCTATTCGGTCTTGCTCCCGGTGGGGTTTACCCTGCCGTTTCCGTTGCCGGAAACGCGGTGCGCTCTTGCCGCACCTTTTCACCCTTACCCCGCTTCGCTCCTTTCGGAGCTTCGCCGGGCGGTTCGTTCTCTGTGGCACTTTCCCTGGGGTCGCCCCCGCCGGATGTTATCCGGCACCGTATGTCGATGGAGCCCGGACTTTCCTCCCCCGCCGCCTTTCGGCGCTTGCAGGAGTGGCCGTCCGGCCGACTGACGGGTTAGGCATGGGGGCTGAAGCGCGCGGCGTCAAGGGATAAGCTTGGTTAATTGCGGTGGCGGACGCGTCAGCCGGCCGGCGAAAGCGGGCGAAAATTATTTTAGATTATTTTACCCTTGGATGTCGTTCCGGCTGTCGTCCGTTCGACTGAGTGTCGGCGATCCAGCCGATGAAACAGGAGCGAAACATGCAATATCTGCTGATGATCTATTCGAACGAGGCCGAGTACGCCAAGATGGATCCGGCGGCCGGCAAGAAGATGTCGGACGAGTTTGAAGTCTTTACCAAAGACATCGTCCAGAGCGGCAACTTCAAGGCCGGCGACCGTTTGCGGCCGAGTTCGACCGCGACCACCGTGCGCGTCAAGGACGGCAAGATCGTAACCACGGACGGGCCGTTTGCGGAGACACGCGAGCAGCTCGGCGGCTATTACCTGATCGAAGCCAAGGATCTCGATGCTGCGCTGGGCATCGCGGCGAGGATTCCCAGCGCCCGCCATGGCTACGGCGCCATCGAGGTGCGGCCGATCTGGGTTTATAATTGACGGCGAAGCCGTCATTCCGGGGCATCGCGCGAGCGATGAACCCGGAATCTCGCGCCTCATCTCCAGATTCCGGGTCTGCTGGCTTCGCCAGCATCCCGGAATGACGGTGATTGTGATGACCCCGACCGAGATTGACAAAATCTTCCGAGACGAGGCGGGCCGCGCGCTGGCGACGTTGATCCGCCTCGTCGGCGATTTCGATCTCGCCGAGGACGTCTTGCAGGAAGCCTTCGCCTCCGCACTGGAGCGCTGGCCGGCGCAGGAGCTGCCGCAAAATCCCCGGGCGTGGCTGGTCAATGTCGGACGCAACAAGGCGATCGACCGCATTCGCCGGCAGATCGCGTTTCGCGGCAAGCTCGGCGAGCTGACGCATGAGCTGCTCGAAAACGCATCGACATGCGAAGAGATGTCCGAGACCGCCGTGCTCAACGACGACATGCTGCGGCTGATCTTCATCTGCTGCCATCCGTCCTTTGCGCCGGAGGTTCAGGTCGCGCTCACCCTGCGCACGGTATGCGGGCTCTCGACCGCACAGGTGGCGCGCGCCTTCCTCACGAGCGAGGAGGCGATGGCGCAGCGGCTGGTGCGCGCCAAGCAGAAGATACGGCTTGCCGGCATCGCCTACGAAGTGCCGGAGCGCGAAGCGCTGGAGCCGCGGCTGCGCGGCGTGCTCGCGGTGATCTATCTCGTCTTCACCGAAGGCTATGCGGCGACCTCAGGCGAGGACCTGATGCGCCCGGATCTGGCGCGCGAGGCGATCAGGCTGGCGCGCCTGCTCGACGCGCTGATGCCGGAGCGGCGGGAGATCAAGGGGCTGCTCGCTCTGATGCTGCTGCACGATGCGCGCCGTGCCGGGCGCGAAACCGCGGCCGGCGACATCGTGCTGCTCGAAGAGCAGGACCGTTCGCTCTGGGACGAAACTCAGATCGCGGAAGGCTTGCAGCTGGTCGAGGATGCGCTGCGCCTGCCGGGCCCGCCGCAAACCTATGCCGTGCAGGCGGCGATTGCCGCGCTGCATGCACGCGCGCCCAGTTATGAGGATACCGACTGGCCGCAGATCGCGGGGCTCTACCAGGTGCTGCTGCGGATTTCACCGTCGCCGGTGGTCGAGCTCAACCATGCGGCCGCGGTGTCGATGGTGGATGGGCCGGCGCGTGCGCTCGATCTGGTCGACGCGCTGCAGGCGCGCGGCGGTCTCGACGGCTACGAGCTGCTGCCGGCCGTGCGCGCCGACCTGTTGCGCCGGCTCGGCCGCCACGATGCCGCTCGCGAGGCCTATCTGGCTGCTACCGCCGCGACCAAGCTCGAACCGCTGCGACGGCTCTATGCGCGGCGGATGAAGGAGATGAGAAATTAGCGATGTCATTCCGGGGCGCGCGAAGCGCGAACCCGGAATCTCGGGATTCTCAGGTGCGCAATTGCGCACCATAGTTCGGTGCTTGCGCACCGCCCCGAAATGACAAAGAGCATTATTTCGCGGCGACAACCGAAGGCGTTGTCAGCATCGCATCCGCCGGCAGGCTCGACAGCAGCGCGTGCAGTGTCACCAGCGTCGAGTGATCGGCAATGCCGTCGACACGGGCGGGGCGGAAGTGGCGCTGGAACGCGGTCACGACTTCCATGGTCGGCCCGTCATACTTGCCGGTGATCGGCACGCCATAGCCGTATTTGGCCAGCGCGTGCTGCAGGTCGCGCACTTCCTCGCTGATGATGCCGAGCTTGAGCGTGTCGCCGCGCACGATCGGCGCCGGCTGCACCCAGTGGCCGACGCCGGAATTGGCGAGCGAATGCCATGGGAATTTCTCGCCCGGGTCTTTCTTGCGCGCGGGCGCCACGTCGGAATGCGCGAGCACGCGATGGCTCGGCACCTTGCGGCGGAGCATAATGCCGCGGCACAGCGCGATCACGGCCGCGATCTGGCGCAGCGGATAATCCGGATAGCCCCAGTCATGGCCTCGGTTGATGATCTCGACACCGATCGAGCAGGAATTGATGTCCTCTTCGCCGGCCCAGGAGGAAACGCCGGCGTGCCAGGCGCGCCTGGCCTCCGGCACGCATTGCACGATGCGGCCGTCCTCCAGCACGATGTAATGTGCCGAAACCTCGGTGCCCAAGGTGCAGAGCTGCGCGATCGCGCCCTCGACGTCGGGCATCCCGGTATAGTGCAGCAGGATCATGTCCGGCTGCCGGCCCGTGTTGCGGTCGCCGTAATTGGCCGAAGGGATCACGTCGGAGGCGATCGAGGAATCCGGGGTAAAGCTCTTCATGTTCGCACTGCCGCTCGGAATCGGAAGCGCGCGTCTGCGCTTCGAATCGACGGCATTAGAGGTGTGGGAACTCAGAGACATATACCTACAAACCCGGCACGAGAACGGTAATTTCGAGTCGAGCTGTAACTATTCCTTTACGACCCCGCCGAGGCAATCGCCCACGCTGTCGCGGCAGCGCATTTTGGGCGGGTGTGTGCGGCTTGCATCACCGGCATGGAAGGGTCTCCGGCTACCCCAAAGGCCGGCCAAAAGTTAACGACCCCATCAACCGTTTCTTAACGCTGGTTGCCGTTACTAAGTGGTGAAGCGCCAAAACCGGTTTGGCGCCCTTATTTCACGCTCGAAACCCGATGGCAGCCCAGCAAATTCCATGCGGAAACCAGGGTCTGTCCCTGGGGTTGCGCGGGATCGGTGCCACGCGCTTGCGGCATTTTGTGCCAAAAAGCGCGGAAAAGGTCGTAAATTCGAGGCGCAATGGGCCCGTTCGCTGCCATTTTCGCATGTTTGCTGGCAGGTTCGCCCGGGGGGCGCGCATGAGCGCGGCTGTCCCCCATATCCCCGTGCTCGGCCGCGAGGCGGTCGAGGCCCTGCACCCGCGCGATGGCGGCATCTATGTCGACGCGACCTTCGGGGCGGGCGGCTACAGCCGGATGATTCTGGCTACATCCGGTACGAAAGTGATCGGCATCGACCGCGACCGCACGGCAATCGCCGGAGGCTTCGATCTGGTCGACCAATCGGCCGGCCGGCTGACCCTGGTGGAAGACCGCTTTTCCAACCTGGCTGAGGTCTGCGACGCCGAAGGCGTCGAACTGGTCGACGGCGTGGTGATGGACGTCGGCGTCTCCTCGATGCAGCTCGACCAGGCCGGTCGCGGCTTCTCCTTCCGGCTCGATGGCCCGCTCGACATGCGGATGGGCCATTCCGGTCCGACCGCGGCGGATGTGATCGCGAAAGCCTCCGAGACCGATCTCGCCAACATCATCTTCATCTTTGGCGAGGAGCGGCACTCTCGCGCAGTGGCGCGGGCCATCGTCGCCGCGCGCAAGGAAGCGCCGATCACGACCACGCGTGCGCTCGCCGACCTCGTCGCGCGTGTGGTGCGTTCCAAGCCCGGCGATATTCATCCTGCGACCCGCACGTTCCAGGGCCTGCGCATTTTCGTCAACGCCGAGCTCGACGAACTGCATCTGGCGCTGGAAGCCGCCGAGCAAATGCTGAAGCCGGGCGGGCATCTTGCGGTGGTGTCGTTTCATTCGCTGGAAGACCGTATCGTCAAGGATTTCCTCAACGCGCGCTCCAGGACCGGCGGTGGATCGCGGCATCTGCCCGAGGTCAGGCAGGACGCCCCGAGCTTTCGCGTCCTGACCAAGCGGCCGCTGGTGCCTGATGACGAGGAGATCGCCGCCAATCCGCGTGCGCGATCGGCCAAGCTTCGCGCCGCCGAGCGGCTCGAAGCGCCGGCGCATCAGGCGAGCGAACTGCCGTCCTGGCCGCGGCTGTCCGACGTGATGAGGGGAGGCTAGCGCATGCGTCTGCTCCATCTCCTCGTCATCGGTGCGCTCGTGTTCGCGGCAGCCTATGTCTATCGCATCAAGATGGATTCGACCGTGCGCACCGAGCAGGTCTTGAAGCTGCACGCGGAAATCCGCGAGGAGCGCGACAAGATCGCGGTGCTGCGCTCCGAATGGTCCAAGCTCGACTCGCCGCAGCGGCTGCAGGGTCTGGTCGAGCGGCATCTCGCGCTGAAGCCGCTCAACGCCAATCAATATAACGACCTGAAGAACCTGCCCGAGCGGCCGTCGAGCCCGGTCGCACCCGGCGATCCCGATCCGATCGGCTCGATGATCGGCACGCTGCAAGCCGCCGGCGATGCTTCCACCGTCACCGGTTCGATCCAGAAGCCGGAGGCCAAGCCATGAATGACCTGGTCCCCGTCAACACAAAACCCAAATCGGTAGAACCTCTGCACCGGCGGCTGATCCGCAGCCTGCTTTACGGGCGCAACGTCGATCGCGCCGCGAAGGCGCGCGCCCGGGTCGGCTTCGCCATGCTGGCCTTTGCCGCAATCTATGCCGTGATCGGCGGCCGGCTTGTGATGTACGCCATCGGCGCCGACGCCCACAGCGCGCGCCGCGCCGCTGCGCAAGATGCCATCGCGACCGCGCGGCCCGATATCGTCGACCGCAACGGCGAGATCCTCGCAACCGATGTCAAGACGCCGTCCTTGTTCGGCGAGCCGCGCCGCATCATCGACAAGGACGAGGCGATCGAGCTTCTGACCGCAACGCTGCCCGACGTCGACGTCGGCGAGGTGCGCGACCGCCTGATGTCGAAGAAGGGCTTCGTCTGGCTGAAGCGCGAGATCAACTCGCAGCAGCAACAGGACATCCATCGCCTCGGCATTCCCGGCATCGGCTTCCTGCGCGAGAACAAGCGCGTCTATCCTGATGGCAACGAGGTCGCGCACGTGATCGGCCTCGTCAATATCGACAACCAGGGCATCGCCGGGATGGAGAAATGGCTGGATGACCATCGATTGACTGCCCTGCACCAGGCCGGCTTTGCCCTCGACCATGAGCAATCTCCGGTGGAATTGTCGGTCGATCTGCGGGTCGAGCACGCGCTGCGCGATGAGCTCGCCAAGGCCAAGGACAAGTTCCACGCCAAGGCGGCCTCGGGCCTCGTCACCAATGTCAACACCGGCGAGATCATCGCGATGGTGTCGCTGCCGGATTTCGATCCCAACAGCCCGAAGGAAGCGCACGATCCCGATCGCATCAACCGCCTGACCACCGGCGTCTACGAGATGGGCTCGACCTTCAAGGCGTTCACGCTCGCGATGGCGCTCGACACCGGCAAATACGATCTCAACTCGCTGTGGGATGCGCGCGCGCCGCTGCATTACGGCAAATTCGCCATCCATGACGACGAGCCGAAGGGCCGCTCCCTCACCATGAAGGAGGTCTTCACCTTCTCCTCCAATGTCGGCGCGGCGCGCATCGCGCTGTCGCAGGGCGTGGAGGCGCACAAGGCCTTCCTGCGCAAGATGGGCCAGCTCGAGCGGTTGCGCACGGAGCTGCCGGAAAGCGCGATGCCGATCGTGCCCAAGCATTGGGGTGACCTCAACACCATCACCATCGCCTTTGGCCACGGCATCGCCGTGGCGCCGCTGCAGGCGGTGATGGGCGTCAGCGCGCTCGCCAATGGCGGCCTCCTGATTCCGCCGACCTTCCTGAGGCGCTCCGAAGAAGAAGCGCGGGCGCTTGCCAAGCGGGTGATCAAGCCCGAGACCTCAGACAAGATGCGCTATTTGATGCGGCTCAATGCCGAGATCGGCACCGCGCGCAAGGCCAACGTCCCGGGCTATTATATCGGCGGCAAGACCGGCACCGCCGAAAAAGTGATCAACGGCCGCTATGCCAAGAAGCGCGTGCTGACCGCCTTCACGGGCATCATTCCGGCGGACAATCCCAAGTACCAGCTCCTGATCATGCTGGACGAGCCGCAGGCGATCAAGGAGACCCAGGGCTTCATCACCTCGGGCTGGAACGCGGTCCCGACCGCCGGCAATGTCGTTACCCGCATCGCGCCGCTTTTGGGCATCGAGCCGCGCTTCGACCTGCCGCCGGCGGATCGCCTTATTCTTGCGGCGATCAGGCCGACGCAGTAAAGCCTTACTCAGCCGTCATTTCTGAGTCTGTCCAAGCGGCCTGCCGCCGTTTGCCCGCGCGTCACTACAACTGGAACAATATGAAGCTTCGCGACCTCTTCAGCGACGAGGCGAACATCGATCCGAAGGCCAGCGCGATCACCATTCAAGGGATCGCCGTCGATAGCCGCGTGGTGAAGCCGGGCGATCTCTTCTTTGCGCTGTCGGGAAGCAAGACTGACGGCACGCGCTTCATTGATGCGGCGATCGCCTCCGGCGCGGTCGCGGTCGCCGGCGATCATCCGCCAGGGCAGATCGCCGTGCCGTTTGTTGCGACGTCCAATCCGCGCCGCGCGCTGGCGCTGGCCGCGGCAAAATTCTATTCCTTGCAACCCAAGACGATCGCCGCCGTCACCGGCACGAGCGGCAAGACGTCGGTCGCCGCTTTCACGCGCGAGATCTGGCAGCGGCTCGGGCATGCCTCCGCCAGCATCGGCACCATCGGCCTGGTCTCGCCGAAGCGCACCGTCTATGGCTCGCTGACGACGCCCGATCCGATCGCGCTGCATCGGCAGCTCGACGAGATCGCGCGCGAGAGCGTCACGCATCTGGCGTTCGAAGCATCCTCGCACGGGCTCGATCAATATCGCCTCGACGGCGTGCGCGTCGCGGCCGGCGGCTTCACCAATCTCTCACGCGACCACATGGATTATCATCCCGATGTCGCGCATTACCTCAACGCCAAGCTCCGTTTGTTCCGCGATCTGATCCCGCCCGGCGGCGCAGCCGTGATCTCGGCCGATCATGAGCATTCGGCGCAGGCGATCGCGGCGGCGCGCACGCGCGGCCTGCGGCTTCTCACCGTCGGCAGCCAGGGCGACGGCAAGGGCGAGGGTATCCGTCTGGTCGAGGCCGGCATCGACGGCTTCGCGCAAAAGCTCGTGCTCGAGCACCGCGGCAAGCAGATGTCGCTGCGGCTGCCGCTGGTCGGCCACTTCCAGATCGAGAACGCGCTGGTTTCCGCTGGCCTCGCCATCGCAACCGGTAGTGAATCGGATGCGGTGCTGGCGAGCCTCGAACATCTCGAAGGCGCCAAGGGCAGGTTGGAGCGGGTCGGCGAGCACAACGGCGCGCCGATCTTTGTCGATTACGCGCACAAGCCCGACGCGCTGGCGAAAGCGCTGCAGGCGCTGCGGCCCTATGCGAAGCGCAAGCTTGTCGTGGTGTTCGGCGCCGGCGGTGATCGCGACGTGGGCAAGCGTCCACTGATGGGCGCGATTGCGAGCGAGAACGCCGATCACGTCATCATCACCGACGACAATCCGCGCAGCGAAAATCCGGCCACCATCCGCGCCGCGATCCTGGCTGCGGCGAAGGGCGCGACCGAAATCGGCGACCGCGCCGGCGCCATTCGCGCCGCGATCGACGAATTGCAGGAAGGCGATGCGTTGCTTGTCGCCGGCAAGGGACACGAGACCGGACAGATTGTCGGCGACAAAACCCTGCCGTTCAGCGATCACGATGCGGTCGCGGCCGCGCTCACTTCGAGGGTGGCATGAGCCAGAGGCCATTGTGGACGGTTGCCGAAGTCGCGCGTGCGCTCGGGCTATCGGGCGACTTTCCGGACACGGCGATCGACTTCGTCACCCAGGACAGCCGGCTGGTGAAGCCCGGCAGCCTGTTCGTGGCGCTGAGCGGCACGCCGAGCGGCGGCTTCATTTCGAGCTTTGCCAGTGCGCGCGACGGCTGGGACTTCGCCGCCAATGCGGAGGCCGCGGGTGCGGTCGCCATGATCGTGCCGCATGTCATCGCCGGCGTTTCCATTCCGCAATTGGTGGTGAAGGATACGCTGATCGATGGCCTCTGGGGCCTGGCGCGCGCCGCGCGGGCGCGCTTCAACGGGGCCGTGATTGGACTGACCGGCAGCGCCGGCAAGACCAGCACCAAGGAGTTCATCGCCGCCTATCCGAACGCCTATGCGAGCCCGTCCAGCTTCAACAATTTCTGGGGCGTGCCGCTGACGCTGTGCAACGGGCGGGTCGATGCCAGCCTCTGGGTCGTGGAGATGGGCATGAACCAGATGGGCGAAATCGAGCGGCTGAGCGAGCTGACGCATCCGACCGTTGCGCTGGTGGTGAACGTGAAGCCGGTGCATCTCGAAAAGCTCGGCAGCCTGGAAGCGATCCGGCGCGAGAAGGTCTCTATCGCGCGCGGCCTGCCAAAGGACGGCGTGCTGGTGCTGCCGGTGGATGTCGATGCGCCGGAATGGAGCGGCAAGATCATCCGCTTCGGCGACGGCGCCGACGTGCAGGAGCTGAGCCATTCACCGCACGGCGGTAGCTGGGATGTCGCAGCCCGCATCGGCGGCAAGCAGGTCAAATTCAGCGTGACGCCGGGCGCGCCACATCGCGTGCAGAATGCGCTGGCCGCACTCGCCTCGGTCCATGCCGCTGATCTCGACGTGTCGCCGCTGGCATCAAAGCTCGGCGAAGTCGGTATCATGACCGGCCGCGGCGTCGAGCAGACCGTCGGCGGCGTGACGGTCATTGACGACAGCTTCAACGGCAATCCCGCCAGCGTGATCGCGGCGCTGGATAGCCTCAAGGCGCGCGAGATGAGCAAAGGGCGCCGGATTGCCATCCTGGGCGACATGCTTGAGCTCGGCCCCGAGGCCTCGGCCTATCACGAAGGTTTGGCAGGACATCTGGCTGACATCGACGGCATCTACTGCGTGGGGCCGTTGATGCATCATCTCTATCGGTTGCTTCCCGATGGAAAGGGACTCGGCTGGCACGAGGATCCGGCAACCTTGCAACCGCAGGAGATTGCAGCCCTGCTCGGCGCTGACGACGTGGTGGTTGTCAAGGGCAGCAAAAAGATGTTCTGGGTAAACAAGTTCGTGCCCTCCCTGCTGGCCGCGCTGCAGGCAAGAGCGTAAAAGACGAGAGAGCGTGGCCGTTCATCTTCGCCTCACTCGTGCCAGCGAGAGAGCTATGATGGGACGTTCTCGTGAACAGGGTTAGGGTCGAAACTGAATGTTTTATTGGTTGATCGAGCTTTCCAACACATTTCCTCCGTGGCTCGGCGCGCTGCGCACCGGCCTGAACGTGTTCCGCTACATCACCTTCCGCACGGGCGGTGCGATGTTCACAGGCGCGCTGTTCGTGTTCCTGTTCGGCCCCTGGATCATCGATCACCTGCGCCTGCGGCAGGGCAAGGGCCAGCCGATCCGCGCCGACGGCCCGCAATCGCACATCGTCGCCAAGAAGGGCACGCCCACCATGGGCGGTCTGATGATCCTGTCCGGGCTCGTGGTCTCGACCTTGCTCTGGGCCAATCCGCTGAACCCTTACGTCTGGATCGTACTGGCGGTGACGCTCGGCTTCGGCTTCGTCGGCTTTTATGACGACTATCTGAAAGTGACGAAGCAGACCACGACCGGCTTCGGCGGCAAGCTGCGTCTGCTGCTCGAAGGCGCGATCGCGCTCGTGGCCTGCTATGCGCTGGTCAAGCTCGGCCGCGACGTGTCGTCGACCTCGCTCGCGATCCCCTTCGTCAAGGAACTGGTGGTGAATTTCGGCTGGTTCTTCGTGATCTTCGGCGCCTTCGTCATCGTCGGCGCCGGCAACGCCGTCAATCTCACCGACGGCCTCGATGGCCTTGCCATCGTGCCCGTGATGATTGCCGCTGCCAGCTTCGGCCTGATCGCCTACCTCGCCGGCAACGCGGTGTTCTCGGATTATTTGCAGATCAACTATGTCGCCGGCACCGGCGAGCTCGCGGTGCTTTGTGGCGCGGTGCTAGGGGCCGGCTTGGGTTTCCTCTGGTTCAACGCGCCGCCGGCCTCGATCTTCATGGGCGACACCGGCTCGCTCGCGCTCGGCGGCATGCTTGGCTCGGTTGCGGTCGCGGTGAAGCACGAGATCGTGCTTGCGGTGATCGGCGGGCTGTTCGTGCTGGAGGCGGTGTCCGTGATCGTGCAGGTCGTGTCCTTCAAGCTGACCGGCAAGCGCGTCTTTAAGATGGCGCCGATCCATCATCACTTCGAGCAGCTCGGCTGGACCGAGCCGCAGATCGTGATCCGCTTCTGGATCATCTCGGTGATGCTGGCGCTCGCCGGCCTCTCCACGCTGAAGCTGCGCTGATCATGATCCCCGTCACCTCCTTCGCCGGCAAGACCGTCGCGGTGTTCGGCCTCGGCGGCTCGGGACTGGCGAGCTGCCACGCGCTCAAAGCCGGCGGCGCCGAGGTTATTGCCGGCGACGACAATGCCGATAACGTCGCAAAGGCGGCCCAGGCTGGCTTCATCACCGCAGATCTGCGCAGCGTATCCTGGGCGAATTTCGCCGCGCTGATCCTGACCCCCGGCGCTCCGCTGACGCATCCTGCGCCGCATTGGAGCGTGCTGCTCGCGCGCGAAGCCGGCGTCGAGGTAATCGGAGACATCGAGCTGTTCTGCCGCGAGCGGCGCCGCTACGCGCCCGACGCGCCGTTGGTCGCGATCACTGGCACCAACGGCAAGTCGACCACGACGGCGCTGATTGCGCATCTGATGAAGGTTGCGGGTTACGACACCCAGATGGGCGGCAATATCGGCACCGCGATCCTGTCGCTGGAGCCGCCGCGCATGGGCCGCGTGCATGTGATCGAGATGTCGTCCTATCAGATCGATCTCACGCCTTCGCTCGATCCGACGGTCGGCATCCTCATCAATATCAGCGAGGACCATATCGATCGCCACGGCACGCTGGAACATTACGCCGCAGTCAAGGAGCGGCTGGTCGCGGGCGTGCAGAATCAAGGCACTTCGATCGTCGGCGTCGACGATATTTATTGCCGCAACATCGCCGATCGCCTTGATCGCGCGGGAAAACGCGTGGTGCGCGTATCGGTGAAGAACCCGCTCGCCGACGGCGTCTATGTCGAGCGCGAGACGATCCTGCGTGCCGCCGGCGGCGCGCGCAGCGAGATCGCGCGGATCGGCGGCATCGGCTCGCTGCGTGGCCTGCACAATGCGCAGAACGCGGCCTGTGCGTCGGCGTGCGCGCAAGCACTCGGCGTTAGCGGCGAAGTGCTGCAGAACGGCTTGCGCAGCTTTCCCGGCCTCGCGCACCGCATGGAGCAGGTGGGACGGCTTGGCAACGTGTTGTTCGTCAACGACTCCAAGGGCACCAACGCCGATGCCGCCGCGCATGCGCTGTCGTCGTTCGCCGATATCTTCTGGATCGCCGGCGGCAAGCCGAAAGCCGGCGGCATCACTGGTCTCACTGATTATTTCCCGCGCATTCGCAAGGCCTATCTGATCGGCGAGGCCGCGCAGGAATTTGCCGGTACGCTCGGCGACCCTGTGCCGCACGAGATTTCCGAAACGCTGGATGTCGCCGTCGCCAACGCCGCGCGCGACGCGGAGGCCTCAGGGCTGCACGATCCCGTCGTGCTGCTGTCGCCGGCCTGCGCCTCCTTCGACCAGTACCGCAATTTCGAAATCCGCGGCGCCAGGTTCCGCGAGCTGGTGAATGCGCTGCCCGGTGTGAAGCCTGTCGTTTGACGGCGTAGGATGGGTTGAGCGAAGCGAAACCCATCGTTCTCGCCCCGGGCTTTGATGGGTATCGCTTCGCTCAACCCATCCTACGAACTGCTTTTTGGGGCAGCATGGTTCCCAATCCCCAAACTTAACGATTCCATTAACCCCTTGGAAACCACCATGGGCGCCAATGGGAGGGACCCTTTGGCCTCCTGGGGACTGGCCCATGCTCTCCCGCGAAGAACGCAACCCGCTGTCGGACTGGTGGTGGACGGTGGATCGGCCGCTGCTCGGGGCGATCATCGTGCTGATGCTCTCGGGCATCGTGCTGTCACTGGCGGCGAGCCCGGCGGTTGCGGTGCGGATCGGGCTCGATCCGTTCCACTTCTTCAATCACCACGTGATGTTCCTGCTGCCGTCCTTCATTGTGCTGATTGGCGTCTCCTTCCTATCGCCGAAGCAGATCCGGCGCAGTGCGCTGATCGTGTTTGCGATCTCGATCATCCTGATCGTGGCGACGCTTCTGATCGGCCCTGAAGTGAAGGGCTCGCGGCGCTGGATCACGCTGCTCGGCCTCAACATCCAGGCTTCCGAATCCGCCAAACCCGCCTTTGTCGTGGTTGCGGCCTGGCTGTTCTCCGAATCGACCAGGAAGCCGGAGATGCCGGCGACCTCGATGGCCGTGGTGCTGCTGTTGATGTTCGTCGCACTGCTGGTGATGGAACCCGATTTCGGCCAGACCATGCTGACCCTGATGGTGTGGGGCGCGCTGTTCTTCATCGCCGGCATGCGCATGGTCTGGGTGTTCGGATTGGCGGGCGCCGCGTCCGCCGGTCTGTTCCTCGCCTATCTCCTGGTCCCGCACGTCGCCGGCCGCATTCAGCGCTTCATGAATCCGGCTTCCGGCGACACCTTCCAGGTCGATACCGCGATGGAAGCGTTCTCCAATGGCGGCTGGTTCGGGCTTGGGCCGGGCGAGGGTATCGCCAAGCGCAGCCTGCCCGACAGCCACACCGACTTCGTGTTCGCGGTTGCTGCCGAGGAGTTCGGCATCGTCCTGTGCCTGGCGCTGCTTGCGCTGTTTGCGTTCGTAGTCATCCGCGCGCTGTCGCGGGCCTACGCCAATGAAGACATGTTCGCGCGCTTTGCGGCCTCGGGCCTTGCCATCATGTTCGGCGTCCAGGCCGCGATCAACATGGCGGTCAATCTGCAGCTCATCCCGGCCAAGGGCATGACGTTGCCGTTCATCTCCTATGGCGGCTCGTCGATCGTCTCGCTGGCCTATGGCGTCGGCATGATGCTGGCGCTGACCCGGCTCCGGCCGCGCAGTGAACTGGCTTCACTCGGCGAAGCGGGTGCCGCGCAGGGCTACGCCTAGCCGTATTTCTCGTCGCTTTCGCGCCTCGCAATGACGGCGGTTTCCCTGTAAGAAACCGCCCATGGAAGCTACCGCACCCCTCATCCTGTTGGCCGCGGGCGGCACCGGCGGGCATCTGTTTCCCGCCGAGGCGCTTGGCGTCGAGCTGATCAAGCGCGGCTTGCGCGTTCGCCTCGTCACCGACGACCGTGCGGTGAAATACAGCGGGCTGTTCTCCAAGGATATGATCGACGTGGTGGCGAGCGAGACCGCGCGCGGCCGCAATCCGTTGCAACTCGCTTACGCCGTCTTCACGCTCGGGACCGGTACGTTGTCCGCGTTCGGTCTGATGCGCCGGTTGAAGCCCGTGGCCGTCGTCGGCTTCGGCGGCTATCCGACGCTGCCGCCGCTGATCGCCGCCAGACTGGCCGGCATCCCCCGCGTGATCCATGATGCCAATGCGGTGCTCGGGCGCGCCAATCGCTTTCTCGCCCGCCATGTCACCGCGATCGCGACCTCGCTGCCCGGCGTGCTCGATCGCGATCCGGCGCTGTCGGGAAAAGCCACCACCGTCGGCACGCCGATGCGGCCCGCGATCCTCAGCGCGGCAGCGACGACTTACGCGGCGCCCGAGACCAACGGCCCGTTCCGCCTCCTCGTGGTCGGCGGCAGCCAGGGCGCGCGCATCATGAGCGACATCGTGCCCGGTGCAATCGAGCGGCTCGAGCCGGCACTGTGGAGCCGGCTGATCCTGACCCAGCAGGTGCGCGAGGAGGACATGACCCGCGTCCGCGCGATCTATGACAAGCTGAAAATCCAGGCCGAGCTCGCGCCGTTCTTCCCGGACCTGCCGGCGCGGTTGGCGTCGAACCATCTCATCGTGTCGCGCTCCGGTGCCGGCACGGTGGCCGAGCTTGCCGCGATCGGCCGACCCTCGATCCTGGTGCCGCTGCCCGGCTCGATCGACCAGGATCAGTTCGCCAACGCCGGCGTGCTGTCGCAGGCGAATGGCGCGATCAGGATTCCGCAAGCTGAGTTCACGTCCGACCGCCTCGCTGCCGAAATCTCCGCACTCGCCGCCGAACCGCAGCGCCTGGCAGCCATGGCCAGCGCCGCCCGCAGCGTCGGCCGGCTCGATGCAGCGGAGCGGTTGGCCGATCTCGTGGTGAAGACGGCGGGAATTTGACCCCATCATCCGGAGCGCGCAAAGCGCGAACTCAATGCTGTCGCATCGCTCCGGAATGACGGCGGCGGTCGATCTCGCCCTTCTGTGATTTAGATCACGATCCTGAAATGGTATCGTCCTAATAGTGCAACCGCGGGGGCGGTTGGCATTTGCGCCGACTGCGGGATGGTGGGGCCTGGGGATGATCCAAAAATCAATCGCGTTCATTTGCGGCGCGGCGCTGTTCGGCGCCGTGGTCATTTCCGTTGTCGCGAGGCCGGCAATGGCGGCTGATCGGAAGGATCTTGCGGATTGTAACCAGACCGTGGACCTGGATCGTGCCATCGCGGGCTGTTCGCGCTTCATCGAGGACAGCCGATCGCGGCCGGTCGCCTATGCTACCCGGGGATACATCTATTATCTGAAGGAAGATTATGATCGTGCTATCGCGGATCTCAGTCAGGCGATCCGTCTCGATCCGAAGCACGCAAACACTTACGTAGGTCGCGCGGGATCCTACCGTCGCAAAGGCGACTATGACCGCGCGATCGCGGACTACGACGAAGCGCTGCGGATCGATCCCAAGTCATCGTTTATCTACAACCAGCGTGGAATTTCCTATTCGGACAAAGGCGACCATGACCGCGCGATTGCCGATCAGAGCGAAGCGATCCGCCTCCAGCCCAATTTTGCGCTTGCATATTACGCTCGAGGGCTCGACTACGAGAGTAAAGGCGATCATGACCGCGCCATCGCTGACTATAGCGATGCGATTCGGGCTGATCCCAAATTGGCGGCTGCGTATAATGCTCGGGGGCTCGTCTATGGCATCAAGGGTGATGTCGATCGCGCCATTGCCGAAGACAGCGAGGCAATCCGCCTCGATCCCAAATATGCGACGGCCTACAACAATCGCGGCAGCGCCTATTTCGAGAAGGCAGACTACGACCGCGCCATCGCGGATCTCAACGAGGCGATCCGGCTCGACCCTCAGCTCGCACTCGCCTGCAAGCACAGGGCGGATATCTACCTCATCATGGGCGACTATCCGCGCGCGCTGGCGGATTTCAACGAAGCGATCCGCATCAATCCTCAATTCGTGGCAGCCTTTACCGGACGGGGATTGACCTACGAGAAGCTGGCAAAGATCAGCGAGGCGCGTTCCGATTTCAATTCCGCGCTAACAATTTCACAGAAGGACCTTAACGCCAAACAGGCCCGCGACAGAATGATGGCGCAGGATATTGCCCGCGCGCGGCTCGCCGCGCTTTCGGATGCGCCGGCTGCACCTGCCACCATCTCGGTTTCGGCCCCCACCACCTCCGTCACGGTCAACGATCATCGGATCGCGCTCGTGATCGGCAATTCCGCTTACGAGAACGTCCCGGCTCTGGCAAACCCGACCCGCGATGCTACCGTCGTCGCCGACGTTTTGAAGCGGACCGGCTTCGAGTCCGTCGTTCTGCAGACCAATCTCCGAAAGGATGCACTGACAGCAGCACTGCGTGATTTCGCGATGCGGGCGGAAAATGCCGACTGGGCGGTGGTGTATTATGCCGGCCATGGCATGGAGGTCGGTGGCGTCAATTACCTTGTTCCGACCGACGCAAAGCTCGCCTCCGACCGCGATGTCAGCTTCGAAGCGGTGCCGCTGGACCAGATTCTCAATGCCGCCGAGCGCGCCAGGAAGCTGCGTCTCGTGATCCTCGATGCCTGCCGCGACAATCCGTTCGCGAGCCAGATGAAGCGCACGCTCACGGTGGCTTCGCGCTCCGTCACGCGCGGCCTTGCCGCCATCGAGCCCGACGCGGGCACGCTCGTGGTCTACGCCGCCAAGGACGGGGAGACTGCGGCCGATGGCGACGGCAACAACAGCCCGTTTGCCCTGGCCTTCGTGAAGAACCTGCAGACTCCGGGACTGGAGGTGCGGCGCCTGTTCGACTACGTGCGCGATGACGTGATGGAAGCGACCGCACGCAGGCAGAAACCCTTCAGCTATGGTTCGATCTCCGGCCGGCAGGATTTTTATTTTGTGGCGGGGAAATAGCCGGGCAAAGCTGCTCTTGCACGGTTGGCCGATTTGGAGTGAAGACGGCGGTAATTTGACCGCGAATCGGCCCATTTTCCGCATTTCATCGTCATGGCTGGGCTTGTCCCGGCCATCCACGCCTTTAATAAGACAGTCCGCAACAGAGGAAGCCGCATGAGATTGCCGCGCGAGATCGGACCCATTCACTTCGTCGGGATCGGCGGCATCGGCATGAGCGGGATTGCCGAGGTCTTGTGCAATCTCGGTTATACCGTGCAGGGCTCGGACGCCGCCGAGGGCGGCAATGTCACTCGCCTCCGGGAAAAGGGCATCAAGGTCTCGGTCGGCCACAAGGCGGAGAATGTCGACGGCGCCGACGTCGTCGTGGTCTCGACCGCGATCAAGCGCGACAATCCGGAACTGATGGCGGCGCGCGCGCAGCGCATTCCCGTGGTGCGTCGCGCCGAGATGTTGGCCGAACTGATGCGGCTCAAAAGCTGCGTCGCCATCGCGGGCACCCATGGCAAGACCACCACGACCACCATGGTCGCGACCCTGCTCGACGCCGGTGGGCTCGATCCGACCGTCATCAACGGCGGCATCATCAATGCTTACGGCTCCAACGCGCGGCTCGGCGCCGGCGACTGGATGGTGGTCGAGGCCGACGAGAGCGACGGCACCTTCCTGAAGCTGCCGGCGGATGTCGTCATCGTCACCAACATCGATCCTGAGCATCTCGATCACTTCAAGACCTTCGAGGCGATCCAGGACGCGTTCCGCGCCTTCGTCGAGAACGTGCCGTTCTACGGCTTTGCGGTGATGTGCATCGATCATCCGGTGGTGCAGACGCTCGTCGGCAAGATCGAGGATCGCCGCATCATCACCTATGGCCAGAACCCGCAGGCCGATGCGCGGCTGGTCGACCTCACGCCGATGGGCGGCGGCTCGACCTTCAAGGTCGTGATCCGCGATCGCAAGACCGGCGCCGCGCACGAAATATCCGACATCACGCTGCCGATGCCGGGTCAGCACAACGCTTCGAATGCGACGGCCGCGATCGCGGTCGCGCATCAGCTCGGCCTGTCCGATGACGCGATCCGCAAAGCGATCGCGGGCTTCGGCGGCGTGAAACGGCGCTTCACCAAGACCGGCGAGACCAACGGCGTCACCGTGATCGACGATTACGGCCATCATCCCGTCGAGATCGCGGCCGTGCTGAAGGCGGCGCGCGAATCCACCAACGGCAAGATCGTCGCCGTGGTGCAGCCGCATCGCTACACGCGGCTGCAATCGCTGTTCGAGGAGTTTTGCACCTGTTTCAACGATGCCGACAGCGTCGTGGTCGCGGAAGTCTATCCGGCAGGCGAGGCGCCGATCGAAGGCATCGATCGCGATCACTTCGTCACGGGCCTGCGCGCGCATGGCCATCGCGAAGTGATCCCGCTGCCGAAATCCTCCGACCTTGCCGGCATCGTCAAGGGCCTCGCGAAGTCAGGCGATCTCGTCGTCTGCCTCGGCGCCGGCAACATCACGCAATGGGCCTACGCACTGCCCGGCGAACTGAAGGCACTGGGGTAAACGTGGCTTTCCCCGACATCACGCCCGAACTGAAAGCCGCGATGCCGGAGCTGCGCGGGCGGCTCTTGGCGAACCAGTCGCTGGCGGAGTTGACCTGGTTTCGCGTCGGCGGCCCGGCGCAGGTGCTGTTCACGCCATCGGACGAACGCGATCTCGCATATTTCCTGAAGCGCCTGCCTGATGAACTACCGGTCTATGTCGTCGGCGTCGGCTCGAACCTGATCGTGCGCGATGGCGGCTT
>Ga0210384_10002326_pt1 | contig 23382 bp, 17 predicted proteins | sample IncBWH2MmetaG_FD_160574 | JGI IMG/M metagenome (GOLD analysis project Ga0210384, IMG submission 160574) | Forest soil microbial communities from Barre Woods Harvard Forest LTER site, Petersham, Massachusetts, United States - Inc-BW-H-2-M | ecosystem: Environmental > Terrestrial > Soil >...
CAGAAACGTCTAACAAACGCGACGCCGCCCGTGGAAAGTGGACTTCCATGCCCCCGGCGATCGGTGTGGAAAGAAAACCTCCGCTTCTCCCTCGGATGACAGCCCAAGCTGCCTCGGATTTTGCGGGCGCAACCGCCTATAAACTTGATCAGGACGTGGAATATCCCGACCTGTCTGGGGACTTTGAGTTGGCCGAAGAGTCCAATACGTCCACGGGGCTGGACACACAGGCCCATTCAGCAGCCGCGCAGGATCGTGAAGATCCGCTCGTGTCGCTGGAAGATCGCACTGCGCGCGCGCTCAACGAACATGCGCAAGCGCTGCTTCAACACTTTCAGCACGAAGAGCAGCACATGCTGGCGACGTTTCGCGAGGCCGCAGCGCGGGCGCTGCGTGATTCGGAGCGCCAGCTGTTTCCTATCCGTGAAGCGGCCCAGGCTCAAATGAAGAGCTTGGAATCCGCAGTTGCCTCCGCGGGCGCTTCGGTCAAAGTGCTGGACCGCTATCCGTCCCTGCTGGAGCGTGCGCAACAGCAGGCGCTCGATCGCTTCCAGAGCCAGGTTCAGGAAATTCTTCACGCGCACGTGATGGAGCTGCGGCGGCGTTCCGAAGTGATATTTGAGCAAATCAACACCCAGGCTACCAGTGCTGGGTTGCTGCCAGGGAGGATTAAGACTTCTTCAGGAATCATGATTACCGCGGTGCTGGTGATGCTCCTGATAGGACTGTTTGTCTTTCGGCGTGAAGCCGCCGGAGGCTTCATCTGGTTGGGTCAGCAGCTGGTTGAGCCAGCGCCGGTTTTAGAGCCAGCCAAGACTAGCCTTCCTCCGCCCGTTCAGGAAGCGAAGCCACCTGCGCCGGAAGCGAAGTTGCCTGTGCCGGAAGCCAAATCGCCCGCGCCGGAGGCCAAGCCGCCTGTACCTGACGCCAAGCCGGTGGAAGAACCGAAAGCCAACCCGGCGAATTCGCAGGCGACTCCTAAAGACTACAATTCGCGACTTCAAACCATCAAATCTTTGTGGGATGAAGTTGCCAAGGGCAACGTTACCTCCATGCTTACTTTGGGCAATATGTATTTCACCGGCCACGGAGTTACCAAGAATTGTTACCAGGCTCGGCGTCTCTTCGCTGCGGCGGCCAGAAGAGGGAGCCTGGAGGGCAAACAAAGATTGGCGGAACTAGATAAGAGCACCTGTCCGATAGTTGCGCCCTGAAATTCCGAGCCTTCCATTTTGGCCCCCAAGTCAATCTGTTCTGCCTTCCTGCTGCTTGCCGCGAATAGCGCCGCGTCATACACTCTTCGACATCCTACCGAGCTTGCGAGGACAGAATTGTGACCACTCCGGTTACTCCAGCACCAGCGACTTCGGGTACCGCGAAATCGCGTAGTCAGGAAATCGTTGCCAAACATAAAAAATTTCTTTGGCCTTCAGTCACCAATTACTTTGAACAGCCGTTGGTGGCGGATCGCGGCGAGATGCAACACATTTGGGATCTCGACGGGAACAAGTATCTGGACTTTTTTGGAGGTATCCTCACCGTTTCGGTTGGACATTGCAATCCGAAGATCACCTCGAAAGTGAACGCGCAGGTCAATCGGCTGCAACACACCTCGACGCTTTATCCCAACGAGCACATCGTGGCGCTGGCGGAAAAAATCGCACAAATCACGCCGGGCAACCTGCAGCAGAGTTTCTTTACCAGCTCTGGCAGTGAAGCCAACGAAGCAGCCATTCTTCTGGCGCGCATGTCGACCGGCAGTTTCGACGTGGTGGCGCTGCGTCATGCGTACTCAGGCGGGTCCAGTCTCACAAAGGCGATGACCGCGCACGCTCCGTATCGCCGAGCCGGTGTGATCAGTGTGGGCATTTCTCACGCCGTCAATCCCTACTGCTATCGTTGCCCGCTGCATTTGACGTATCCCGACTGTGGCGTGGCGTGCGCAGGCGACGTCGAAAATCTAATTCAAACCGGCACCAGCGGTCACATCGCCGCGTTCATCGCCGAGCCCATTCAGGGAGTAGGCGGGTTTATCACCGCACCACCGGAGTATTTCAAGATAGTTTTCAATATTGTCAAAAAATACGGTGCGCTTTTCATTTCCGATGAGGTGCAAACCGGATGGGGGCGCACCGGCAAAAACTGGTTCGGCATCGAGCATTGGGAAGTGACACCCGACATTATTACCAGCGCCAAAGGTATGGCCAACGGAGTTCCTATCGGGCTTACCGTCACTACGCCGGAAATCGCGGGTGGCTACCAGGGGAGCAACATCGCGACTTTCGGCGGCAATCCCGTTACCAGCGTGGCGGCGCGCGCGACCATCGAACTCATCGAGGAAGATGGCTTGCGCGAAAACGCGGACGTCGTTGGCAAATATTTCCGCGGCAAGCTTGAGGAATTGCAATCCAAATACGCGCTGATCGGCGACGTGCGCGGCATGGGGCTAATGCAAGCGCTGGAACTGGTGAAAGACCGCAAGACCAAAGAACCCGCGCCGGAGGCTACCAATCTGGTCATGGAGCGCGCGCGTCACAATGGTTTGCTCATCGGCAAAGGCGGTCTGTACGGCAACACGCTTCGCCTCGCGCCCATGCTGAATACCACCAAGGGCGATGTGGACGATGCCATCCAACTGCTCGACAAATCGTTCAGCGAAGTAAAGGTGAGCTAGTGTGGTCATCCCCTCTCGTGAGCCACGAGAAAAATGGCGCTGACCATCGCGTAAGAAGCATGCCGCATCACGCGTCACGATCTAACGGGCCGCGCTCTTACGTCCTCTTCCCTGCGGTGCTGCTTGCGCTGCTGATCGCATTTTTCTCTTACCCACTTCGGCCTCAGACTTCTCAGACTGCCGAAGCCAGCAAGCCTATCGAATGGAAATCTGTATCATTCGCCATCGTGCGCTTCAACGACGAAGCTCCGGCTTCGTGGAATATTTATCACACCTCCAAGCGCGGTGTGCTGCTCGTGAAACTCTGGAAACGCTATTTGCTGGTGAATGTACCCGAGCACCAGGTTTTTGACATTGATCCCCGTACCGTCAAACCACAAGGCGATGGAGTGCAGTGGTCTTCTTCCGACACGCCCGAGGAGCCGCTGGAAATCACCGAATGGAAAGATCGCAACGTCGGCCCAGTTCAACGCATCCGCTTCCGGCTCGGCAAGGACGGGCATATTCTCGAACTGCAAATCCCGCTGCGCGCCGACGGCAAACCGGCGTATTGATGTCATTTACCGGCTTGCGTGACGTCGCAGTTTTTAGAACAAACACAGAGATGTAATGCGTCCTGGATGCGCTTTCGAACTTAGTCGCAAAAATGGTTTTCAAGGAGTGTAGAAAAATCCATGAGTATCCCGAAATCAAAGCGCGTCGCGGTTCTCTGCCTGTGCGCGGTCATCCTTCCGCTTATTTTCGCGCGGTCGTATTCTGTGCATGCGAACCCCGATGCGACGGATGAGGCTATGAACACTATTCGCCCGGAAGCCATTCGTGCGGACATGCGTTTTTTATCGGACGATGCGCTCGAAGGTCGCGGCACGGGTTCGCGAGGCTACGATATCGCGGCGAAGTTCATGGCCACTCAATTCGAATCCTTGGGGCTTCAGCCGGCCGGAGACAAGGGTTCATACTTTCAAGCCGTGCCATTACGTCTAGCGAAGCCTGACGAAACGAAGACGACTCTCGTGCTGGAGCGCTCAGGAAAAGACGAAACTCTTATTTTCCGAAAAGATTATATTTCTCGCGGCAATCCCGTTCTGCCGGAGTCCTCAGCGGAGGCTCCGGTTGTATTCGTAGGAGACGGCGTCACCGCGCCCGATCAGCGCTACGACGACTACCAGGGGGTAGACGCGAAGGGAAAAATTGTGGCCTTCATGTTCGAGGCGCCCAATTTTGAGTCCTCGCTGAAAGCGCATTATTCGTCAGGTGAAGTGAAGTTACAGAACGCCGTAGCTCACGGGGCTGTGGGCGTTATCGTCTTGGACGATCCCATTCTCGAGCGACTGTACTCGTTTAAGGAGCAGGTGCGCGATTTGTCATTTCCGGAATTGCGCTGGCTCGACAAGCAGCAGCGGCCCAACGATTATTTTCCGGAATTGAAAGGCAACGCGTTTTTGAGCCTGGAGGCGACCAAAAAATTCTTCGAGGGCAGTCCGCATTCGGCGGAAGAAGTGTTCGCAGCCATTAAAGCTGGAAAACCCATGTCATTCGTGATGCCCTTAAGCGCGAAGATTCGCAATGTCACAGAATTGCGGGACGTTGGAAGCCGAAATGTCGCGGCAAAACTGGAAGGCAGCGACTCAACATTGAAGAATGAGTATGTCGTCTATAGCGCCCATCTAGATCACCTAGGTATCGGCGAGCCCGTCGAGGGCGACGCTATTTATAACGGCGCGCTCGACAATGCTTCGGGCTCAGCAATTTTGTTGGAGGTCGCTCGCGCCTTCAGCAGGATGAAAACGCATCCGCGCCGCTCAATTTTGTTTTTGTCGGTTACCGGTGAAGAAGCGGGATTGCTGGGCTCTGACTATTTCGCCCATTATCCGACGGTGAACAAAAGCTCGGTGGTCGCCAACGTCAACATGGATGAAGATCTGATGCTTTGGCCTTTGCGGGATATCGTGGCCTTCGGTGCCGAACATTCCAGCCTCGATGCGGTGGTCAAGAAAGCCGCGGCGCGCATGCATCTAAGCGAGAGCCCGGACCCCAATCCCGAAGAAGTGGTCTTCATTCGAAGCGATCAGTATTCATTCGTCAAACAGGGGGTCCCGGCGATATTTCCGGTTCCAGGCTTCAAATCTGATGACCCAAAAATAAAACCAGCAGACATTTTTAAGAACTGGGAAGAGACTCGTTATCACCAGCCGCAAGACGATATGGACCAGCCAGGATTGGACTTCGATGCGGCGGCGAAATATGCGCGGTTCGTATTTCTCTGCGGCTTCCTGATTACTGAAGATTCGCAGCGTCCGACGTGGAATAAGGGAGATTTTTTTGGCGAGCACTACGCTCATCCGGTGAACTAATAATCATAGCGGGATAGTGCGAGTAGCGCCGGGTAACTGGCAGTTTTCCGGTATTAGATGAAACCGAAGTCAGGGACGCGTATGTGGCGACTGACGGTTGCGGTGCTGGTAAACTCATCGGCGGTAAATTCCATAAAACCAGGGGATCCCAAGTGCGCCTGGCGCTACGCCCACGACCACGGCGTCACCGTCATGGAAACGATCGTAATCGTCAACGTCCACGGCTAGCCGTTCCACTTTTTGTCCCGGGCGTAAGGAACGTACAAATAGCCTTCTGCTCCCGCGCACCATTCCACGCATATTGAAGCGGCTTTGCACCGTGGTCGGGTAATAGACCACATTCTTGGGCGAATCCAGTTTGCCGTTCAGGAACAGGGTGGCCGCTAGAATCCATGGTAGCGGGATAAATCCGGCGTAAATGCGCTTCAAGACTTCGATGTCCTGGCGATTGCGCGCGCCGCGATCCACAAAAACCGCCACCGTCAGACCGGCAAAAAATATCAAGCCAAAAAACACCAGCATCCAGTCGAGGTCCAACGGAGGGTAAAGCTGGCTTACGTACGGGAAGAGCAGCGAGCCCGCCAGAAAAACCGCGGTGCGTTTCATGAAACGCGGGCGAAACACCAGTTCGGCGATGGACGAAGTAAGTCCGCACGAGGGACACTCGTCACCCTTGCGCTCCGACCCGCAATTGAGGCATCTGGTCATTTACCCTGGCAGCCCCTAGTTGGAAAAGTAATCACGGACGCGAATATGACGGCGCAGCAAAGTGCACGCAAATCCGCCACTCCGAGCTCACCAGCCTATTATAAGGCGGTGCCGGTGGTATTGCCTGCGAGGAAGACTAGAAGATCTTGGTAATACTTTTGCTGATCAGATTCCGGGAGCGCCACGGAGACGCCCATCCCCAAGCCGGGCTCCACGCGTTTCACGGAGCAATCCACTTTCACCGGGGGATCGACATTCAGGCGAGCCATAAAACCGGCTCCTATCCACAGCGTGTCGGCAGCTTCGATGAACATGCCATTGGAGCTGATGTCGCGCGTTTTACCCGTCAGCACCGCTGAACCCCACTCGATCTCGAGGTCAGCGCGAAACGAATAACGCGGCGCCCAACGGCGCTCGAGCCGCCGGGATAAATTTTCCCCATTGTCCATAAACTTGGCGAATCCCCCTGCCAGGAGTACAAGCCACGGTTGAGCGTCGAGCCCCGTCTAGATCCAGAGAATACGCCATTCGCGGACTTAGCTATAGGACGGCGATAGCTAATGTTTTGTTCCCGACAATGGCAATAATTTGTCGAATCGCGCACCAAAATTGCCATTGCGAGTTGTTAATAGCGTCTGAACATTTTTGGCGCTTCTAGACATCTTCAGACGGTTGACCATCGTCGAAAGGTTCTTTATCTGCGACCAACTTCTCTCCTGCTCGAATCCGCCGCTGGGTCTCCGCCTCCAGATACTTTCGCAGACGTTCCGGCACGATTCCCGGAGCTGCCAATTCAGCGAGATCCGAAACTGTGAGTGCAGGCAAATAACTGAGTGACACAGCCAGCGTGGTTGCCGGATTTCGCACCAGTGCCAGGCGCACGTTGTAATCGCAGTTCCATTTGTAATGTTGCGCGATAGCTTGCACCACAGATTCGGGCACACCTTCGCGCGCCAGCACCTTCAAAATCTGCGAGGTCGTAAAATGACTATTATCCAGCGCCACTGGTACAACTAAGGGGTGGCCTTCGGCCAGGAGTAAGCCAGCCACACGTGCGGGACCACGCCTCCCCAAGGTGATTTTTTGGCCCAGTGGGAGTTGTGGCAATCGGGTGATGAGTTGATCCTCGGCGTTGCGCTTCAATTCCGCGGACACGCCCGGTAGCAGAGCGATCTGCACCAGGTCCATTAAATACAATTCCCGCAGCAGCCGCAGGCTGACGAGGCGTGGGGTATGCGGATGGCAAGCCAGCGCCTTTTTTAACGCGTAAGTTTTAAGCCATTCTCTGCGCTTACAAATTTCCTCGATGACGGCGGCGGGCAGATTCTTGCGTGCCAGCAGCACACCAACGTCGGTCTCCACGAGCGCCGGATTTTTTAACAGCGCTAAAAGACCCTCCTCAACATCACTCTGAAGAAGTGCCGCGAGTTCCTCGCCGGTGGCCGCGAGCGAACGCTGCGCGGTTGACGCGTCACGCGTGTCGTGCCCTCTGGTTAAGTCGTTCGTATCAGCCATTGGAATTTTTTGTCAGTCCGCTTCCAGGGAGAGCTCCAATGCCAGCAACGCCGCGGCATGTGCCGGCCTGATTGGCAACAATCCAATTTTTGCGGTAGGAACAACTTCCTCTAACCGCGCGTCTAGCTCGTCATCAAAAAACGCGCAGTGCCCTATCATCCCGCCTGTTTTTGCCAGGCGAAACGGCACTTGCTGCAAATTCAGAGCATCGGCCAGTGACTTCACCATCGCGGCAAGATCATCGGCCGCTGTGCGCAAAATTTCGCGTGCCATCGGGTCGCGAGCGTCCGCTGCGTTAGCTACCACTGGAAAGAGCTGCGGATATACCTGTTCCAACGGAACGCTGGTACGGCTTTCGAACTCGCGCCAGTTGGCGACACCCAGTTGGCGCTTGAGCTGTTTGCCCAGCGCGGTTTCGTCGCCGGTTCTGTCGCGTTCTAATTTTGCCGCCGCCGCTGCTTTTCTGCCAACATCACGGGCACTGCCTTGGTCGCCAACTTGCGGACCCATGCCACCAGCACGCCGGACTTCTCCGTTTACGCCGCGTCCCATGACCGCCGATCCGGTCCCGGCAATCAACACGATGGCGGGTCCGTCACCCGTTGCAGCCAGGGCAATTTCCAAATCCGTACAAAGTTTCATTGGCACGCTGGGAAATGCTGCTGCCAGCAATGCGCGCATTCTCTCAGCGGACTTTGTAGCTCCCACGCCTGCGACTCCAGCACACAACGCGCTAATCGCGTCCGGCGGCACTCGCGCTTCAAACGTCGCGGCTTGTGCTGCTTTTTTTACCTCTTCGATCGCTTTTTCAAATCCCACTTGTCCCGGATTTGACGCGCCCGACCGACCGGAAGCAAGTACATTTCCCGTTTCGTCCAGCAACACACATTCCGTCTTCGTAGCACCACCATCGAAGCCTAATACGCAGCGCATATGAAAAGCATAAGCCAGTTCGGTCCTACAGCTGTTAACGGCATGTTTCAATGCGGCACAAAAGAGCACCTGTCGCTAATCTTGACGGCTGAACCTCTCACTACTATCCTCAGCGGACTCGATGCACATTCATTCTCTCGATCTGGCCATCGTCATCGTCTATCTGTTGGCCGTAACCGCGCTGGGCATGCATTTCCGGCGCAAAAAAAGCCAGGCCTCCAAAATTGGCGGCGATGATCGCAATGCCGTTACGCGCGAATATTTTCTCGGGGGCCGTACCGCGCCGTGGTGGGCACTGGCGTTTTCGATCGTGGCTACGGAAACGTCCACGCTTACGATCATCGGCACTCCTGCCATCGCTTACGGTGGCAGTCTGACTTTTCTGCAACTTGTTTTCGGCTACTTAATCGGGCGTGTCCTGATTGTTTTCGTGCTGCTGCCGGGATATTTTCGCGGAGATTTCTTCACTGCTTACGCGCTGATCGAAAAACGGTTTGGCCAGCGCATGCGCGCGGTGGCGGCCAGCACGTTTCTGATAACGCGGGCGATCGCCGAAGGCGTGCGCGTCTCAGCGATCGCGATTGTGCTTAGCGTCGTATTCGGCACCAGCGAGCATCTCTCTGTCGTAATTGTTATCGCACTGACGCTGCTTTACACCCTGGAAGGTGGGATGAAAGCGGTGATCTGGACGGATGTGGCGCAGCTTTTCATTTATCTCGCCGGCAGCGCTGCCACGTTTTTCGTTTTGTTCCATCGTATTCCCGGCGGTTGGAACGAAGTTGTTCAGGTAGCCGCCAATCACGGGAATAAACTGCAGATTTTTGATTTTACGTTTAATTTAGCGACGAAATATTCATTTTGGTCCGGCCTCATTGGCGGCGCGTTTTTAACCATGGCCACTCACGGTACCGACCAGACCATTGTTCAGCGTCTCCTCGCGGCACGCAATCAGCGCGACAGCAGCCGCGCACTCTTAGCTAGTGGCGTCATTGTTCTATTTCAATTTACAATTTTCCTGCTGATCGGTGTTTTGCTCTTCGTTTTCGCGCAGCACACTCCTCTGCTCTCTCCCGGTGAGCGCACCGACCGCGTCCTGCCACTCTTTCTTGTTCGTGAAATGCCCACCGGTCTCGCGGGACTGTTGCTCGCGTCCATCATCGCGGTGGCCATGTCCAACGCCAGCGGTTCGCTGAACTCTCTCGCGGCCAGCAGCGTGCTCGATTTTTCCGCGCTGCGCTTCGGCAGCCGTCGGCCCACAAATGACGCAGGCTTTCTTAGGCTGTCGCGGCGCATGACGCTCTTCTGGGGGCTTGTGCTGATGGGCTTTGGCCTGATGACCTGGGGGCCGGTACTCGAAGCGGGGCTGACCGTTGCGGCGCTCCCTTACGGAAGTTTGCTCGGACTCTTTCTTCTTGGCACACTCAATCGCCGTGCCAATGCAAATGGAGCGCTGGCCGGTATGTTTGCAGGACTCATCACCATTCTTTGGGTGTGGCGCCTGACCGTTATCGCGTTCACGTGGTATTTTTTGATCGGTTCCATCACGACTTTTCTGATCGGCTCGCTGGTAAGCCTCTGGGCGCGGCCTGACGAATCGGAGAATCATCACCCCACCATGGATTCTGCTTAATGGATCTTGTGCTCAGACTATTCACAACTATCTCGAATGCCCATGACTGAGAAACGCCTCGAACTGGTTCGCGGGCTTGGGGCGTGGGCTTCGGCTGCCATCGTCATTGGCACCATGATCGGTACGGGCATTTTTCTGAAGCCTGCGGAAATGGCTCGCGAAGGCCGTACAGTTTCCGTGGTTTTCGCGGCATGGATCGTCGGCGCGGTACTGTCGATTTTTGGTGCATTGTCTTTCGCCGAGCTTGGAGCGTCCATTCCGGAAGCTGGTGGTGAATACGCCTACTTGCGCCGAGCATTCGGGCCAGTGTATGGCTTTCTTTTTGGCTGGATGCATTCCATCGTCGGCCGGCCCAGCTCGCTTTCGTCCATCTCGGCGGGCATGATGCGCTTCGTCAGTTTTCTTATCCCAGCGGTCGGCACGCCACTTTTTACCGTGCACATCCCCGCGCTCGGCACATGGATTGCACCTTACGATTTCGTTTTTACGTGGGCACAGCCGCTCGCGGTGTTATGGATTGCCGGCATGACCGGCGTGAATTATCTCGGTGTGCGGCTCGGCGGCGCGGTGCAGGTTTTTCTGACCGCCATAAAAATAATGTCCGTCGTTATTGTCATTGGCGTGGCTTTTTTTTCGCCCGCGGGACCGCCGCACGCTCCAGATCCGTTTTGGCCGGCAGCCGGCAACAGTGTAGGAACGATATTGGCTGCGTTTCTCGCCACACTGGCGGCAGCTCTATGGGCCTATGACGTGTGGGAAGATTTAAATCTAGTGGGGTCGGAGGTAGCCGACCCTCAGCGCAATTTTCCAAGAGCCCTGGTCGGCGGCGTGACTTTCGTCGCGATCATCTATTTGTTGTTTAGCGCCGCCTGCCTGAAAGTTTTGCCGTTCGAAAGCGTGGCCCGATCGCAGCACATTGCTTCAGATGTCGTCGAGCAAGTCATCGGGCGAGGCGCTGCCGCGTGGATCACCGTCGCGATGGCCATCTCCGCTCTCGGCTCCATGAATTCTTCGGTGTTAAGCGGCGCTCGCGTGCCGTATGCCATGGCCCGCGACGGTATTTTTTTTAAGATTGCCGGCGGCATTCATCCGAAATTCCGCACTCCCGGCCGCGCATTAATCTTTCAAGGTGTGCTTGCGAGCCTGATGGCGCTCACCGGTACGTTCGAGGAGCTCACCAATCTTTTTATCTTTGCGGGATGGATTTTTTACGGCTTCGCGGTGGTTGCTTTGTTTCGCATGCGCCGAACCGAGCCGCATTTGCCGCGACCTTATCGTTGCTGGGGATACCCCTGGGTCCCAGGCCTGTTTGTGGTGGGCGCGCTGGCCTTAACTATAAATATCTGGATTCAGCGTCCGGGCCGTTCATCGATCGGGCTGCTTTTGATTCTGGCCGGCCTGCCTTTCTACAAAATGTGGGCGCGCCGCGAGAGATCGAGCGCCGGCGCGCTGTAGTTTTTGCGTGTGGGACTCGCGACCTCAAAAGCGCCAGCGGCTTCATCTCCCACTTCAATCTCGGGGTGAAAGATTTTTGCCAGCGCCTCAACACCGGTGACCAAACGGGGCCCGGGCCGCGAAGCATAGGCGTTGGCTTCAAACGCATAAACGCGCCCATCACGCACCGCGGGAAGGGCATCCCACCCAGAAGGAAACGTCATGGGGCAATATTCCTTGCGCGCCTGCTCGGCGTCGTAGCCACATGGCGCTATAACAATAATGTCGGGTGCCGCAGCGACGATATCTTTGAGTGCCACACGAAACGACGGCAAGCCCACCCGGCCAAAAACATCTTCTCCGCCGGCCAGTGCAATCATCTCTGGAACCCAATGCCCGCCAACATAGAATGGGTCCAGCCATTCCAAAAAAACGACGCGCGGACGCCGCGAAATTCTTTCGACCTGGCGTTTCAACGCTTGCAAACGCTGCTTAATTTCGGCTAACAATTTCTCGGCGGCGTCTTCCCGCGACGTTTCGCGTGCCACCCTTGAGATATCGCCCCACACATCGCCAAGATTTCGCGGATTCAGCGACAGCACTCTGGGTCGCTTCTCAAACTTCGCCAACACCGCCGCCAGATCATCGGGAGAAGCCGCGCACACCAAGCACAGGTCCTGCGTCACGACCAAGTCGGCAGCCAGTTCCCTCAGCGCGTCGGCATTCACAATGTACAAGCTCTCGCCGCGCTCTACATACTCACGAACATGGCGGTCAATTTCTTGCGAAGTCAGGCCTGGCGGAATGCGCGAATCGACTACCACGCGCCGCTCGCTCACCTGCGAGGGGAAATCGCAGTCGTAGCTCACGCCTACAACCTCAACATCAAGCCCCAACGCAAAAAGTATCTCGGTAGCCGAAGGCAACAACGAAACAATTCGCATCTTAAAACTTTACCACTTTGAAAGACATTTTATTTGTACAACAAATATTTTCGACGCAGGACCTCAATAGTCTTCAGATCCGCGTCCCAGCTTTTAACTATTTCGGCAGCTGGCACGCCCTCCTGCAATTGGCGGATGGTCTGTTCGTTTCCGACAAGAAACAACATTTTCTGCACGTCGAATTTATCCGGGTGAAGTTGCCGCAACACGCTCGCGATTTCCATGCCCATGGTCATGGACCGCACCGCGCGCTTATCGAGCACTCGAATCGCAACTCCACCACAGCGCTCCGCCGCGTACAATCCCGCCACAGGAATAAAATTCGCCGCCACAAATCTTACTCCCGCGAGGTGCCGCTCATTCAAGCGTACCGCAACTTCTTCGCCATGCATCCACGGCGCGCCAAACTCTTCAAACGGCACTTCCGTGCCGCGCCCCACCGAAACCCCGCCATTCTGCAAAATCTCCAGCCCCGGATAAAGGACCGAGCCTTTCAACGTGCGCAGATTTGGCGACGGGGGTAGCCAGCGTAGGCCGGTCTCTTCATAAAAATAATTACGGTGCCAATTTTTCATGGCGATCACATGCAAATCGCATTGAATGTGATTTTCCTCGTTGAATAATTGCGCTAATTCGCCAATGGTTAGGGCGTAACGAACGGGAAGGCGAAAATAGGCTGTAAAGGTGGTCTTGTCCTCGTCCAGCACCGGCCCTTCCACGATTTCTCCACCGATTGGATCGGGCCGGTCCAACACAAAAAATGCAATTTTGCGCTTGGCGGCTTCCTCCATGCAGTACGCCATTGTCGTGGTGTAGGTGTAGAAGCGCACGCCAGCGTCTTGCACATCAAAAACCAGCGCGTCGATTCCGGCGAGCATTTCGTCCGTGGGCCGGCGAGTCTCACTGTACAAACTGTAGACCGGCAAGCCGCTCACAGGGTCTTTCGTGGAGGAAACGTTTTCGTCCTTGGTCCCACCCAAGCCGTGTTCCGGAGTGAATAGCGCGACCACCTGAATGCCCGGTGCATGCGTTAGCGCATCGATGGTGGTGCGTCCCTGCGCGTCCAGACCGGTGTGATTGGTAATCACGCCTATGTGTTTGCCGCGCAGTGGGGCGAAGCGCTGTGACTCCAGCACGTCCAGGCCGACCATCACCCTTGCCGCATTACGGGAATGATGTCCTCGCTGCGGGTTCGCGCCGCGCACGCTGCTGGCCTGCATTGCTATGACAAAGCAGCACAGCAATGGCACTAGAAAAAGTCGCAGCGCTAATCGCTGTGACGCTTTACACTCATCGGAGCCCATGGTCTTCATCGCATGCCTCATAAGTTGCAATAATATTCTGGAACGTCCCTCACGCGTGCTGTTTGTGGCCCCTAAGTGCCTGTGCTATATACAAAGTCAGAGCATGCACGGCACCAAACGGGCCTTTTTTCGGCGAACGGTTTCGACTAACAGTCTCGATGAAGGTTCCGATGAAGGGCGATAATGGCCCGGTGAAGAATTCCGGCGTCAGCCTGCTCCCGCTGCTCGTTATTGCGATTATTTTTTCTATGGCCTACACCGCGCGAAGTCAAACCAGTTCCTCATCCGCGAAGAAATCCGTCGTTCCCAAGTCCGCCAAGGGAGTCCGGGCGCTCTCATCCGCAAGTAAACAATGGGTGGAAGCCACTCTGGGCAAAATGACGGACGACGAAAAAACCGGCCAACTGCTCTTCACCACCTATCACGGGAGCTTCACATCCACGGATGCGGATGCGTATCGCAAGATGATGCACGACGTGGATGATCTGCACGTCGGCGGATTTATCAACGTCACGCAGATGTCGCCGCTGGGCATTATTAAAAGTCAGGCTTACCCGACAGCGGTGCTGACGAATCAGCTTCAGGCGCGCTCCAAAGTGCCTTTGCTGATTGGTGCCGACTTCGAACGCGGCTCGGCGATGCGTCTGGATGAAGGCACGTCGTTCCCAACAGCAATGGCTTTGGCTGCAGCAGGCGATCCTGTCGACGCTTACACCATGGGAAAAATCACCGCACTGGAAGCCCGCGCCGTTGGGATTCAATGGATTTATGCACCGGTCTCCGACGTGAATAACAATCCGGGCAATCCTATTATTAATACTCGCTCATTCGGCGAAGACCCGCAACGCGTCGCGGAGTACGTTGGCGCTTTCGTGCGCGGTGTGCAAGAGAACGGAGGCCTGGCCACGGCCAAGCATTTTCCGGGACACGGTGACACCGCCGCCGACTCACACATCGATCTTCCGGTGATTCGCGCCGACAAGAATCGGTTGGAAAATTTGGAATTGATTCCGTTTCGGTCCGCAATTTCCTCCGGCGTGGGCAGCATCATGACTGGCCATCTTTCCATTCCGGCGTTGGAGCCCGATCCCAACACTCCGGCCACGCTTTCCAACAATGTGCTGACGGGACTTTTGCGCGACGAGCTTCATTTCGAAGGACTGGTCATAACCGATGCCATGGATATGGGTGGCATTACTACCCGCTATGCTCCCGGCGAAGCTGCCGTGCGCGCTTTTCTCGCGGGTGCCGATGCGCTACTGATGTCACCGGTTCCCGACGCGGCATTCCAAGCGTTGCAGGCAGCGGTGAAATCAGGCCGCATTTCGCGTGACCGCCTGAACGCCTCGGTGCGCCGCATTTTGCAAGCTAAGGCGCGCCTGGAACTCAACAAGAACAAGCTCGTCGACTTGAACGCCATCAACGAACAATTTGGCCGCGCGCCCTGGCAAAAAGAGGCTCAAGACATTTCCGATCGCGGAGTTACACTGCTGCGTGATGCTGCTAATCGCTTGCCTTTGAACGCCGCGAAACCGTCGCGCGCTCTGCTGCTAGCTTTTTATGCCGACCCCGAGCCGTATCCCGGTGAGGATCTTGAGCGTGAATTGCGCTCGCGCTTCGATTCGATAACCACGCTGCGCGCGGATACGCGTTTTGTAAAAGCCGACACTTTGAAGTTGCCGCCGGCCGATTCCTACGACGTCGCTATCCTCGCGCTGTTTGTGCGCGTCAGCGATCGCAAAGGGGATGTGGATATTCCCGCTGACCAAGCGGCTTTTGCTGCGCAGGTTTTTAAAACTGGTAAGCCGGTTATCGCGGTGGGCTTCGGCAGTCCTTATCTGATCGAAAATTTTCCGCAGGCGGAAACCTGGCTGGCCGTTTTTGGCATAAGCGATGTTGCGCAAATTTCCGTGGCGCGCGCTTTATTTGCGGAAATTCCCGTGCGCGGCAAGTTGCCGGTCACAATTCCTGGCATCGCGCTAAATGCAGATTTCGGCATTTCACGACCCGCTGATCCCGGGACAGTTCAACCCATGGACACGGCCGCAGATAAGGAATTGCAGCCTGCCTACCGGGTGATTGAGAGGTCGATCGTTGACAAAGCTTTCCCGGGCGCTACCCTGGCTGTGGGCTACCACGGAAAAGTTGCCATTCATGCTTTTGGTAAGCTCAGCTACGATGCGCAAGCTCCCGCTGTCGTGGAACAAACCAAGTATGACATTGCTTCACTCACCAAAGTGGTGGCCACCACCACGCTCGTAGCCAAACTAGTGGAAGGTGATTTTCCAGTGCCGCTCGATCTGGACGCCAAAGTGGAACGGTATCTCCCTGAATGGGGCGCGAGTACCGGGCAAAAAGAATGGCGCAGCAAAGTTACCGTTCGCCATTTGCTGACGCACACGTCCGGATTGCCCGCCTTTAAGGAATATTGGCGAACCTCCAAAGGCAAGCAAGATACCCTGGGCAGAATCTTTGCTGAGCCGCTTCAATACGAGCCGGGCAGTAAAGAAGTGTATTCAGACTTAGGTATTATTTTAATGGCGGAAATCATCGAGCGACTCACTGGCCGCACACTCGACGATCTGGCCAAAAATTACATTTTCGATTCGCTGGGAATGTCTAACACCATGTTCCGTCCGCCGAAGAAACTCTGGCCGCAAATCGCGCCAACGGAAATCGACAACAATTTGCGTCATCGCCTGGTGCAAGGAGAAGTTCACGACGAAAACGCCTTCGCCATCGGAGGCGTCTCGGGGCACGCCGGGCTTTTCAGCAGCGCGCCCGATCTTGCCGCGTTTTGCCAGATGCTATTAAACGGGGGCAGCTACGGGCGCCATCGTATTTTGCGTCGCGCGACCGTCGCGCAGTTTACTGCGCCGCAACAACTTTCCAGCGGCACGCGTACTCTAGGCTGGGCAACACCCACAGAAGGCGGCTCCAGCGGTCATTTTTTCTCGGCCCATAGTTTTGGGCACACCGGCTTTACCGGCACTTCGATATGGATTGATCCAGACCGCGACCTTTTCGTTGTGCTGCTCACCAATCGCGTAAATCCCACGCGCGATAATCAAAAAATGGCTTTGGTGCGCCCGGCCCTTCATGACGCGGTCATGGAGTCGTTGGGACTCGCTGAACCTGCCCACGCTTCTCGCTAAAAATTCACGCGTAATTCTCTCGCGCAGCGTTTTCTGTTTTGATTTGGTTTACCCGAGAATTATGCGCTAGGCCGAAAAAATTCCCTGTTGCAGATCATGTGCGGCTTGCTGGAGGTCGGCAGGCTTGCCCAGGTCGCGCCAATAGTAGTCATCGGCGCGAAACGCCATTATTTTTTCCCCACCGCCGGCCAGGCGCAGATAAGAATCAACGATGGAAAAAACGCCTTCCTCCGTCATCAACGTTAGCAAGCGGGGAGAGATGACGTGAATACCAGAAAACGCCAATGCCTCCATTTTTGGCGCGCCTCGGACAATCTGAGGGTTCCCTCCGCGGCCAACCCGCCGCCCACACAACTGAAACTGCTCGTCAAACAGCAGGTAGCGGCTGGTTTCCCGCTGCTGCACCGCAAGTGTGGCCAGCGCTTCATGGTCCCGGTGAAACTGCACCATGCGCGCAAGATCAATCGTGCTCACGACATCGACGTTGTGGAGAAGAAATGGTTCCTTAGGATCGGAATGCTCAAGAAAGAACCACCAGCCGGCCTTTTTCAGGCCGCCACCGGTATCGAGCAGCACGTCCTCGCGTGACACTTCAATGTGCATGCCGAAATTTTCGCGCTTTTTAAGAAACGCAACTACTTTGTCTGCGAAGTGATGCACGTTGACGATTACGTCGCGAATTCCAAAAGCGCGCAGGCGAGCCAGTGTAATTTCCAGCAGGGTGCGCCCGCCGACCTCAACGAGCGCTTTTGGGCGTTCATCGGTGACAGGCCGCAAGCGTGTACCAAGCCCGGCAGCAAGTACCATCGCTTTCATCGTGGGGCTCTCATTTAGAGGCTGGCTTTCATCAAATGGTTCTCATCGGGGCCATCATCGCGAAGCCAGATTTTGCTTGCGCCTTCATTTGCCCATCTTCTCGAGTTGCAGATGGCGCACGGCCACTTCCACGCCATTCCTGGTACGAAAATGTTTTGCCAATTGTTCCGCAAGATAAACCGAACGATGCTGCCCGCCGGTGCAGCCGAAGGAAACCATGAGGTTTTTAAATCCTCGTTCCTTGTAGCTGGCGACGCTGGCGTCGACTAAGGACATCACGCTGGCCAGAAATTGATGCACGCTTTCCTGTTGATTGAGATATTCGATTACCGGAGTGTCCTTGCCGGTTAGCGGCTTGAAGCGCTCTTCACGGCCGGGATTCGGCAGGCTTCGCCCATCGAAAACAAATCCGCCGCCATGACCGGTTTCATCTTTGGGCGCTCCCTGATGAAAAGAGAAACTAAAAATGCGCAGCTTGAGATGCTCCGCTTCACCGGCCAATCCCTGCAATTTTTCCGAGGCCAGCATGCTTTGGAACGCGGCCATCAGGGTTGGCAGCTCGATGGGCAGCGTGACATGGTGCAAGAGCCAGCGCAGATTCTTCATGGCGAACGGTACGCTTTGCAGAAAATGCTGCTTGCGCTCATAAAATCCGCGAAATCCATACGCTCCGAGGGCCTGCAGAATGCGTACATACACGTAAGCGTAATAATGCTTCATGAATGCTTCGCGATCGAGTTTTATGTAACTGCTTAGAGCATCGAGATAATGATCGAGAAGTTCCAGCCGGAGCTCTGGCGGCAAGTCGGCCTTGGCATCGAACAAAAGTGACGCGATGTCATACTGCAGCGCGCCCTTGCGCCCGCCCTGGTAGTCCACAAAATATGGCTGGCCATCACGCAGCACGATGTTTCTGGACTGAAAGTCGCGGTACAGGAAATACTGCCGGTCGGCGGTCATCAGAAAGTCGGTCAAACGCCCGAAATCGTCTTCCAGAGCCTGCTCGCTGAAGGGAACACCCGCAAGACGCAGAAAATAATATTTGAAATAGTTCAAATCCCAGGCAACAGACTGACGGTCAAAGCTGCTGATGGGATAACACACTTCGTAATTCACATCGCGGCCGGCTTCGACTTGAAAGCGCGGTAAGATCTCAACCACCTTTCGATACGCATCCACCACCGCTGGAGCAATTGTCCCGACATCGCGATTTTTGGCTAGGAGCTCATACAGCGTGGTACTCCCGAGGTCTTCTTCGAGATACACACCGTGGTCGAGGTCCTCGCCGTAAATTTCTGGAACTGGCAAACCATGTTTGCGAAAATGTTTGGAAAATTCGAGGAAGGCGACATTTTCTTCCCGTACGCCGTACACGATGCCGATCGCGGTGTTCGTCTCGTTCGAAAGCCGGATGATTTGGCGCCCGGACCCGCCCAGTTGTCCTTGTAACGGATGCACATGCGTGACGGGCGCAGGGAATCGCTCCTCGAACAGCCGGTTGAGAATGTTCATTAATGCGATTTCCAAGGAGTCCGTCCTGCTGATAACCCGCTGCTAACCCGTCGTTTGATGATAGCCGAATCGCCGCTCGGTCTCCGCAAATAGGAAGGGTCTAGTTTCGTGAAGGTATTAGCAATTTGTTGGCAAGGCAGAGGCGTTTTTCATTGCGAGTCCCCCGGATTGCGGCAACCCAAAGCTATAATCGACTGTGCCCTCAAGAACCAGGGAATACAGACGCAGTGAGCTGCGGAATCTGGCGTCGAAAAATCTCGACCGTTTAAGCGCCATACAGATCGTGCGGCTCATGAATCGGGAAGATCGCAAAGTGCCCGCCGCGGTTGGCCGGGCACTTCCCGCTATCGCGCGCGCAGTCGACCTCATCGTGCAAGCCGTTCGCGATGGGGGACGGCTTATCTACGTGGGCGCAGGCTCCAGTGGACGCATCGCGGTGCTGGATGCCGCAGAGTGTCCGCCGACGTTTGGAACATCGCCCAAAGTGGTGCAAACGTTGATTGCCGGGGGCGTTCGCGCGATTACACGCGCGGTGGAAGGAGCCGAGGATTCACCGGCGAATGCAGAGCGCGATCTGCGAAAAATAAAATTAACGCGAAACGATGTGGTCGCGGGGATTTGCGCCAGCGGTACCACGCCGTACGTGCTGGGTGGGCTGCGCTTTGCATCGAAGACTGGCGCGGCGACCATCGCGATTACCGTGAATCGCAACACCCCGGTGGGTCGACTTGCGGACGTGCTGATTGCCGCTGACGTGGGACCGGAGATCCTCACAGGATCGACGCGGCTGAAATCCGGAACGTCGCAGAAGATGGTGCTCAACATGCTGACTACAGCAGCGATGGCGCGCCTCGGGCACGTTTACGAAAACCTGATGATTGATGTGCAAGCATCGAATCGCAAGGTTTCGCAGCGAATGGTGCGGATTCTGGCCGACGCTAGCGGCAAGAGCCTGTCTGCCTCGGAACACGCTTTGCGTCAATCGGGACACAATTTGCGCGTGGCGCTGGTGATGCTGAAATTGCGGGTGAGCGAGGCGGACGCAGCAAGGAAATTACGCGATGCTAAAGGGCATTTGCGTGCAGCACTGGGTGAGTAACCGTGAAGGTCCGAACGCGTTCAAGCGCGTAAGGGTGCTAACGGTTCGCATTGCAAATTTTGTTTGATTCTTCTCATGGATAAATTTCTAATCAAGGGCGGTAAGCCACTTCACGGAACGCTGGCAATCAGTGGCGCGAAGAATTCCGCGCTACCGGCGATGGCTGCCGCGCTACTGACGAAAGAGCTCGTCACCCTCCACAATATTCCCAAGGTCCGCGACCTCATCACCATGAGCAAGTTGCTTGCGTTCATGGGCGCCAAAGTTTCCATTACGGATATTCCTGCCAGCGATTACGCCATTCAAGCCGTCAAGTTGAGCGATGCCGTGGCGCCTTACGAACTGGTGAAGACCATGCGCGCGTCCATCCTTACGCTCGGTCCGCTGATGGCCCGCATGGGCGTGGCGCGCGTCTCTCTTCCGGGCGGTTGCGCCATTGGCGCGCGCCCGGTGGACTTGCATCTCGCGGCGCTCGAGAAAATGGGCGCGCAGATCACTACGGATCACGGCTACATTCAAGCCAAAGTTCCCAACAGTGGCCACACCGGCCACGGTGGCCGGCTCAAAGGCGCAAATATCAGCTTCGAAAAAATTACCGTCACCGGCACCGAAAATATTTTGATGGCGGCCGTGCTTGCCGCGGGAGAAACCGTTCTCAACAATGCGGCGCGCGAACCGGAAGTGACCGACCTGGTGGACATGCTCCGCAAAATGGGCGCGCAGATCGAAGGGGATTGCAGCTCTACACTGCGCATTCGTGGAGTTGAAAAATTGCACGGCACCGAACACACCGTAATTCCCGACCGCATCGAGGCCGGCACGTTTCTCGTGGCCGGCGCAATCACCGACGGCGATTTAACGCTGACGAATTGCGCGCCCGATCATCTCGCGTCCATCATCGCCAAATTGCAGCAAGCCGGTGCGCGCATCGAAGCCATCGACAAAAGCACCGTACGCGTGCGCGGCGCAAAGAATTTGGTCGCTGCCGATGTGACCACCGAGGAATATCCTGGATTCGCCACGGATATGCAGGCTCAATACATGGCCCTGGCTACCCAGGCGCAAGGTACCTCCGTAATCACGGAAACAATCTTCGAAAATCGTTATCTGCACGCGAGCGAAATGCACCGCATGGGCGCCAATATCACCGTCGACGGCCGTCGCGCCGTTGTTCGCGGGCCCTCTCCTTTAACCGGCACTACCGTAATCGCCAGCGATCTGCGCGCCAGTGCCTCCCTCGTTCTCGCGGGACTGGTGGCCAACGGCGAAACCACGATCGATCGCGTTTATCACATCGATCGCGGCTACGAAGACATCGTTAAAAAATTGCGCGGAGTCGGCGCGCAAATCGTGCGCCTGCACATCAAAGACTGATAAATCGGAATCGGAATACCGTCCGCCTTAATGATGCGAGATAGAGCGGCGATTGAAACCAAACAATTAGCCGCTCCTCAATCTTTCACCCTAAAGCAATCTTCGGAAATCTTTGCTACAATGCGGCACGCTTAAGAACGGCTGTTGCGCCATTGTTTCTGCACGCACCGTTGCTTCGGAGGTAGTCAAATGTCCCATAGCGAATTGCTCCCTCGCTTGGATGCCGCCATCACGGCGAAAAATCTGCTGAAGCATCCCTTCTATCAGGATTGGCAGGCCGGCAAACTTTCCCGCAAAGCGCTTCAGCTGTATGCCTCGCAGTATTATCGCCATGTCGAAGCGTTCCCAGCTCACCTTCGGGTGCTCGCGGCGCGCACCGACGGGGACCTTCGCAAACTTGTGCAAGAAAATCTTGCCGAGGAAGAAGACCCAAACGGCTCACATCCTAAACTGTGGCGCGATTTCGCGATCGCGCTCGGTGTTCCTGAAGACGACATTACTTACTGCCCGGCGCTTCCCGGCACGCAAGCGGTGGTGCAAACCTACCGCGAGATTTGCGGCGATCGTCCCGTCGCCGAAGCGGTTGCAGCTTTATACGCCTACGAGTCCCAGGTTCCCGAGATTGCCACGACAAAAATTGAAGGATTGAAGACCTTCTACGGCATCACTAATCCCGAGGCGTTGGCTTACTTCACGGTGCACGAAGAAGCCGATAAAGCCCACCGCGCGGCATGGCGCAACTGGCTGGAGCAACACGCCGATGGAGATTCCGACGAAATCATGGCTACGACTGACAACGCGCTCAACGCGCTGTGGGGCGCGCTCGACGCGGTCCACTGCCCGCAGTCCTGCACGAAAAACTAGTCTTTGGGGTCGTTGCGCAAAGATATCCCGAGGGGCTGTGGTTTCAAGTTACTCGAGTCACAAAAAAAGACCGGCGATTTTCGCCGGTCTTTTTTTGAATCGATTTGCTACTCAGAAATTACTCTGAAATATTCGAATTGGCATCATTGCCATTTTCTTCGGTTGTTGTGATGGTCGTGGCCCCGGCCCCCGCGGCCTTCTGCTGCTTTTCGCGGGCTTCCTTGATCAAGGCCTTGCGTGACAACCGTACCTTGTTGCCCTCGATGGATAGCACCTTGACCAGAACCTGGTCGCCGAGTTTCAATTCGTCGCGCACATCGCGGATGCGATGCTCCGAGATCTCGCTGATGTGCAGCAGGCCGTCGGTGCCCGGGAAAAGTTCCACAAAGGCCCCAAACTCGGCGAGCCGCACAACTTTGCCGAGGTAGGTTTTGCCGATTTCGGCGCTGGCGGTAATGTCCCGCACCATTTGCAAAGCGGCGTCGCCGCCGGCTCCGCTGGTGGAGAAGATATGTACCGTGCCGTCTTCTAGCACGTCGATCTTCACCCCAGTGGTCTCGATAATGGACTTGATCTTCTTTCCGCCAGGCCCGATCAGGTCGCGGATCTTGTCCTGCGGAATCTTCAGCTTGAACAAACGCGGCGCAAAAGCCGAAATCTGCGTGCGGCCTTCGCTGAGTGTCTTTTCCATGGTGTCCAGAATCTGCAAACGCGCTTTTTTGGCTTGCGCCAGTGCTTCCCGCATCATGGCGACGCTGATGCCCAGAACCTTGATGTCCATCTGAAGCGCGGTAATTCCGTCACGCGTTCCCGCTACCTTGAAGTCCATATCGCCGTAGTGATCTTCCGCTCCGGCAATATCCGTCAGGATCGAATACTTCATGTCTTCGCCGACCACCAGGCCCATGGCGATTCCCGCGCACGGCGCCTTCAGCGGCACACCCGCATCCATCAAGGCTAGCGAGCCTCCGCAAACAGTGGCCATGGATGACGAACCATTCGATTCCAGAATGTCCGAAACCAATCTCATCGCGTAGGGGAAATCCGCCTCGGGTGGCAGCAAGCT
>Ga0210384_10002327_pt1 | contig 23380 bp, 18 predicted proteins | sample IncBWH2MmetaG_FD_160574 | JGI IMG/M metagenome (GOLD analysis project Ga0210384, IMG submission 160574) | Forest soil microbial communities from Barre Woods Harvard Forest LTER site, Petersham, Massachusetts, United States - Inc-BW-H-2-M | ecosystem: Environmental > Terrestrial > Soil >...
CTTGGGTTCAATCACATAATTCCTGACCGGATCCGCCGCGACGTTCTTCGCGGGGAAGGCTCGCGTGACTACGTCGTCCTGCCCCGCCAGAATTCCGCAGCATTCTCGATGCGGCTGGCGGCGGGCATGCTCCAGGAGCTGCCCAAGCACTTTGCGGCGACTTCGGACGGCTCGCTTCATTCCGGGAGTTTATAGGGAGACGAATGCGCAAATCAAACATCGGACACGGAGCGGCCCAGGTTAGCGCCAAAGTGCCGCGCGAACCTAGGGCACCCGGCGTCCAAGACCTGATGCGAGGTACACACTTAATACAGTATTCAATATTGTCTTTGGGTGCCCCACATGCTACTTTCCTTAACGCTGCGGCAGCATGATGCTAGTTTTTGATTCCGTTCGTTGACAAAGAGGACCCAAGATGAAGAGGTTGCTTTTCGTAATTCTTTTCAGCCTAACCGTAGTTGCTCAACAGTCACCAGGAACCTCAACGCCTGCTTCTTCGCCCGCGGCACAGCAGGCGCCGACTACGAAAGAGTCGGCGACGCCCACTACCGAGACCAGTAGCCCTTCGACCATTCCGGCAGAAGGTGCAAGCACCGGAATCGCATGCGATTTGCCGAAGGACTCAAATGACGGCTTCGTCATAATTTCTGCAACGTTGCCGCCGTATGAACACCATATAGGATTCCCTGAGTTGATCCGTTACACGTATAAACCGAAAGGTGGCGGATGGTCGAAGAACAAGACTCTTAGTATTAGTCGTGCTCAGCACTTCTTCCATAAGGCCGACAGTGACTTTGACGGGGTATTCGGAGAGTTATACGTCCTAAGACTTCCTGCGGGAGATTACCAATTCTCAGATTGGGAGGATAAACCCTTGGGCATGAATGGGACAGAGCGGCCTGCCGGTATTCATCCACTGACATTCGCTGTTGAGGGAGGGAGGGCAGTTTATTTGGGCGGTTTTGATCCGAGTATGAGTGAAGGAAAGAATTTATTTCATCAGAAAGTTGATTCAGTTTGGGTCTTAGTGCACGATGATCAGTCGCGCGATCTGCCTGTATTCTTCAATAAGTGTCCCGGATTTGACCGAAACCTGCTTGATGTCAGGGTAATGGACACTTCGCCATGGCTTCCGCAGAAAAAAAACTAGATTGTCTCTAAGTGTTCTAGAGTCGTGCGGGTGGCCTATATTAGCCCGGTTTTCGGCGGGAGATTTTTTCTTGGGGCTAAAAGGCGGGTGGCCAAGACAATGAGGATGGGCGGAGGGCCCACCGTTTCTCGATCTTGCTTTCATTTCCAATAACGAATTTGGGTGCCACATCCCTTCGACTACGCTCAGAGTACCCTCTGTCTCGTTGTTGGATAGGAAAAACAATGTTTGGAAAGGATGGGCGGCCCGCCCTGTGCCGGCAATCGAACTTCCCCACTCAAGCCAAAAGAAGGCTTGAGTGGGGCACCCTCTGTCTTGCGTCTTGGTTACGCCAGCGAGATCAGAAGCCTGGGCCACCCACCAAATGGCCCGCTTCGTCGTTCCCCAATTTCCATTATTCTAAAGTGTGACTACGCCGCCGCCCACGCCGACCAAGGCCCCAATCCGGAAGAGCTTCCTCCGAGTCGTGATTCGATGGTTTGTCATCGTAGTGGTGCTTTTTTGGTCGCTGGCTGCGCTGAGCCTCGTGGCTGCCCGGTGGATCGACCCACCCACAACCGCGGTGCACGTTCAACGCCGCTTTCAGGCTTGGATTCGCCACACGCCCTATCGCGAACGCTACAAATTCATTCCGCTGAGCCAAATCTCTCCCGATCTTCAGCACGCGGTAGTCGCCGCGGAGGACGCGGACTTCTTCCAACACCATGGATTCGATTGGCACGAAATCGAGATCGCTGCCCAAGACGATTTGGAAGGCGATCGCACTCGCGGAGCTTCCACCATAACGCAGCAGCTGGTAAAAAATCTGTTTTTTGGAACGGGCCGGTCGTTCCTCCGCAAGGGCGCAGAGGCCACGCTCGTACCGGTGGCCGAGTTTGTCCTCGGCAAACGGCGCATTCTGGAGATATACCTCAACGTGGTCGAATGGGGCCCTGGTATTTATGGCGCAGAATCGGCGAGTCGTTACTATGACGAAACCGCAGCCCGGAATATCGGCCGGGAACAGGCGGTACGGCTCGCCGCAATTCTCCCGGCTCCCCTGAAGCGACGGCCTGAGCGGATGAATCATTACAGCGCAATAATCCTTGAGCGGATGCGCCAAATGGGTTGGTAATCGTCGGCGGGTAGCTGAGGCGGGTGGGGCACCCTTCCTCGATCTTGCTTTCATTTCGCATAACGAAACTTTTGATGCCCTGTGCCGGCAATCGAACTTCCCCACTCAAGCCATAAGGAAGGCTTGAGTGGGGCACCCGCTGGGCCACGTTCCGCCTATTGCGTCTCGCCAATCCAGGCCCCAAACGGTTCTACGGAAATCTCACTGGTGTCTACCTGACCCGGCGCGGTGAATGACGACAGCAGGGTCTTCGCGGACTTCGCGGGGACGCCCTTCGACGCAAGATTGAGATTCACTTTCTGCGTCACGTTGCTCATGTTCAGGACCACGAGCACGTTCTTATCCTTGTAGCTGCGCACATACGACAGTACGTTCGGATCGTCTTCGTTCAACGCAATGTATTTGCCCTCCAGCAGAGCTTTGTTCGTGTGCCGCAGGGATATCACCCGCTGGTAGTAGTTCAAGATCGAATTCGGATCTTTTTTCTCGCTTTCGACGTTGTAACTTTTGTAACGGTCGCCTACCGGCAGCCAGGGAGTCGCGGCACTGAATCCCGCGTTGGCTTCCGAGTTCCACTGCATGGGGGTCCGCTCGCCGTCGCGTCCTTTTTCTTTGGGCCAGCCCACTTTTCCCTGGGAATCCCTGACGTCTTCCGGACGCTTGGGATCGTTATTCTCCATGCCAATTTCTTCGCCGTAATACATGACCGCGGTGCCATGCAGTGTCAGGTACAACGAGGCCATGAGTTTTGCGATCTGGTCTTTTTGTTTCGCGTTGCCCTGCGCCCCGTCGCCGTAGCGGTCGTACACGCGGCGAATGTCATGGTTGCTGAGGACATAGACTGGCCAGCCACCGGAGCTGTCCACCCACTGGATTTGCTTGCGGAAATCGGGCGGCGACAGTTTGTTGATGGTGGTGAACATGAAATCCATGGGCATGTTCACTTCGTCATTGTGCTCTCCGTAGTAACGCTTGAGCTGGTCGATGTCGCTGGTCCAGGTTTCACCAATCAGCACGGCGTTGTACTCGTCGGCAACTTTGCGCAAATGTTGCAGAATGCCATGCAGCTCCGGCTGGTTTTTGTCGTTGATTTCACGCTCGACGGGATCGCCAAAGGCGTTTTTTTCGGTCCCCACCACGGGATTGTCGCGCAACTGGGAATCCACGAACATGACATCGACCGCATCGAGACGAAACCCAGCGACGCCGCGCTTGTACCACCAGCGGGTCACATCGAACATGTTCTTTTCAACTTCTGGATTGCGCCAGTTCAAGTTGGGTTGCGGAGGATAGAAATAATGGTAATACCACTGGCTGGTGGTGGAGTCGTACTTCCACGCGGGACCGCCGAAGAGCGAAGTCCAATTGTTCGGCGGTTGCTCGGGACCTTTTCCGTCGTGCCACACGTACCAGTCCCTCTTGGGGTTCGTACGCGAAGACTTGGACTCCTGAAACCACTTGTTTTGATTGGAGGTGTAGGTCAAAACGAAGTCGAGCAGCACGCGAATGTTGCGCTGCTTGCCCTGGGCCAGCAAGGCATCCATGTCCTTCAGCGTGCCATAGTCGGGATTCACGTCGTAATAGTCGGAAACGTCGTAGCCCCAATCTACCTGGGGAGATGGAAACATGGGCGCGATCCAAATCGCGTCCACTCCCAGCCAACGCAAGTAATCGAGCTTCGAAGTAATGCCTGGCACATCACCGATGCCGTCATTATTGCTGTCGGCGTAACTGCGGGGATAAATTTCATAAAATACCGCGTGTTGCCACCAGGGATGCCCTTCATCATCAGTTGTGTTCTGCTGGGCCCAGGCGGGTGAACACAATGCAACGGACAGCAGGACGGCAAGAGACAGTTTTCGGTGAGGCATTTCAGTACTCCTCCTACAGCGTAGAAAAGTCTTAGCAGACTAAGGTAAAGTACCTGCTGACCATCGTGATGTAAAGTCGACACCCTAAGAGTTGGCTGCCTTCCATCTTTGATCGAGGAGCTTCGCATGAACCGCCTTCTTGTTCGCCGCATCCTGTTTTCCGTTCTGTTGTTCGCTTCGGTCTTCGCCTTGTTGGCAGCCGATAGCTCTTCGCCGTCGCCGTCGCCATCCGTGCCGCCAGTCGCCAAGAAAGTTCCCAAGGTTACGGAGATTAACGGGCGCAAGCTGGTCGACAACTATTTTTGGCTGCGTGACAAACCGAACCCCGAGGTGAGGGCTTATCTGGAAGCCGAAAACGCCTACACCAGCTCGCTGATGAAGCCAACCGAGCCGTTTCAGAAGAAGCTTTATGAGGAGATGCTCAGCCGTGTCAAGGAAACCGACGTAGAGGTTCCCTACAAGGAAGGTGCGTACTTTTATTACACACGCACCGAAGCCGGCAAGCAGTATCAGATTCGCTGCCGGAAAAAGGGCAGCATGGATGCTCCCGAAGAGGTTGTGCTTGACATTAACGACTTGGCGAAGGGACAGACTTTCATGTCGGTGGCAGACTATCAGGTCAGCAACGACGGAAATCTGCTCGCCTACACCACGGATAATACTGGCTTCCGTCAGTACACGCTGGTGATGAAGGATCTGCTGACCGGGAAACTCCTTCCCGACCATGCGGAGCGCGTCGGGTCGGTCGTTTGGGCGAATGACAACAGAACCATCTTCTACACGGTCGAGGATGCGGTCACAAAGCGGCAATACCGCTTGTATCGGCATTCCGCCGGAACCAAAGGGCCTGATGATCTGATTTATGAAGAGAAGGACGAAAAATTCGACGTCGACGTTGTTCGTGCTCGCAGCAAGGCATATATCTTTTTGATTTCCGCGAGCCACACCACCAGTGAGGTCCGGTACATTCCGGCCAGCCAGCCCATGGCCGAGTGGAAGCTGATGGAGCCTCGCAAGCAGGACGTCGAGTACTACCCAGACCACAATGGAGATTTGTTCTACATCCGGGTCAACGATACCGGACGCAACTTCCGCCTGGTGAAAGCGCCTGTTTCCGATCCTCGCGCTCAGAATTGGCAGGAAGTGGTTCCGCAGCGCACCGCAGTCATGCTCGATGACATCGATTTTTTCAAGACCTTCTACATTTCTTACGAGCGTGAGAACGGCTTGCCTCAAATTCGGGTCACCGACTTACGCAACGGACAGTCGCGGCGCATCGACTTTCCTGAGCCCGCTTATGTCGCCTACTCCTACATCAACCGCGAATACGATGCCACCAAGTTTCGCTATGGATACCAATCTTCCATTACTCCGGCCTCGGTCTTCGAGTATGACGTGGAGAGTGCGCAGTCAACCCTGCTCAAGCAGAAGGAAGTCCCCGGCGGATATGACCGGACGCGCTATCAGGTCGAGCGCATCTACGCCACCGCTTCCGATGGTGTCAAGGTTCCAATCTCGCTGGTCCATCTCAAGAACACCAAGCTGGACGGCAGCGGCCCGCTGTATTTGTACGGCTATGGCTCTTACGGAGTCTCCAACGATGTCTTCTTCAACTCCAACGTGTTCAGCATGGTCGATCGCGGAGTAGTGGCCGCCGTTGCTCATATTCGTGGCGGCGGCGAACTGGGCAAAGCCTGGCACGATGACGGGCGCATGATGCACAAGAAAAATACTTTCACCGACTTCATCGCCTGCGCAGAGTACCTGGTGGCTCAGGGATACGGCTCCAAGGACCGCCTGGTCATCGAAGGCAGAAGCGCTGGGGGGCTCCTGATGGGCGCCGTGCTCAATATGCGGCCGGACCTGTTTCACGCGGCGCTCGTGGGCGTTCCCTTCGTCGACGTCATCAACACCGAGCTCGACGACTCACTGCCGCTGACCGTCGGCGAATTCGAAGAGTGGGGAAATCCAAAAGAGAAGGCCGCTTTCGACTACATGATTTCGTACTCGCCTTACGACAACATCGAGGCGAAGACGTATCCCAATATGCTGGTCCGAACCTCATTCAACGACAGCCAGGTGATGTATTGGGAGCCGGCGAAGTATGTAGCCAAAATGCGCGCCACGCGGACGGACCACAATCTCCTGATCATGAAAACCAACATGGGACCGGCCGGCCACGGCGGCGCTTCGGGACGCTATGACCGGCTGAAGGATGCGGCATTCGATTACGCTTTCATCCTCACCCAGATGGGGATTGATAACTGACCGGTTTGAGCCACAGCGCAGGCTTTTGCGGCCAGTGTAATGGGTCACGAGGGTCAATTTCTTCGTTGGGGTCGAAAAAATGTTCCCCGGAGAACATTTTCAAGCAACTTGCTCTGAATCAAGGAGTTGCAAAGTCGGAGCTGGTTTTTGAACGTTTTCGAACGAGGTCTCGCCAACTCGGGGGACTTTATTTCCGGAGGATTTCCGCTTTGGGAACGGTTGGTACCGGTATTTGGGCAGGGAAAGCAGTCGCGAGCTTCCTTACTCAAGCCAAGAGAGGGCTCGGGCAGGCCACCCGCCCGCAATTTTGCACTGTCGGAGCACTAAGGCCCGACGACGCTCGTCAACTTGTTATCCTCCCCCATAACCACGCACATTACCTGGCTGGTGCCGAGAGGCGCGCAGGAAGGTGTGCCAACGCCGGTTCCGCCGATCTTGTTCCAGTTCGACCAGTTCGTTCCGCTGAAAACGTTAGCGTAGAAGGCGCTATCGATTGCGATCACTCCGCAGACCAGCTCGCCCGCAGCCTGCGTGGTGCAACCGGCATTGTTGGTCACCTGGCCACTGAGACTGCCGTAGGTCGTCCAGTTACCCGCTACCCAAGTTCCTCCATTGAAACGGGTCACGTAGATTCCTGAGAAGTAGGCCTCGGCGAAACACACGACTTGTCCACCTGAGTTCATGGAGGTGCAGTCGGGCTCTCCGGCAGCGGTTCCTCCGACGTTAAGGAAACCGGCCCAAACGCCGCCGCTGAAGCGATTCACCAGCGTGGCGTCGGCGGTGGTGAACACGGCGCAAATCACACCTCCCGCATTGTCGGTGGTGCAGCTCGGAGCCGAGATGGCAGAAGTCGCAAGTATGGCGAATTTGCTCCAGGCAGTGCCATTGAAGACGGACCATGACAGAGCACCCGTGGAATTACGCGCCGCGCAGAGCACTTGCCCGGCCGTGGATTCGGCGCAACTCGGCGCGGAATAGAGTGCGCCAGCAACTTTCGCCGGCGTGCTCCAGGTGGTGCCGTTAAAAATCGTTACCAGCAGGTTGCCATTCGTTGCGGTCGCCGCGCAGATCACTTTGCCGGCGCCGTCGCTGGTACAACTGGGATCGGAACTGACAGTTCCAGCCAGGTTCGCCCACTTCCCCCAGGATGTCCCGTTGAACTCATTCACCATGATTGCGGAAGACCCGTTTCGCACCGCACAGGCTACGTGCCCAGTCGAGACGAAAGCGCACGACGGATTGCCGATCCCGGTGGCAGTACCGGTTGAGACAAAGGTACCCCAGCTCGCCCACGCGGAAGAAGTCAATCCCAGGCAGGCATATAAGAACAGAAAGCACATTGCAATTCGTTTCATCGATGTTTCCTCCAAGTGTCAAGAGTTCCTTATTTATATTTATGTTGATCAGGGATTCATGTTGATCGGTGATTCATGTGATCAACGACCTGTTTGTGCGTCGAGAATCAATTTCACAAGATGTCCAAACTGGGCCTTGGTAACGAATTCGCGATCCGTCATTTCGGCCACCGTTTTCGAGTCCTTCAAGGAGGGCTCATTATCTACGCGATGCACGATGACCAGGTCGAGGCTTGGAACAACAAGAAGATAGTGTCCGCCTACGCCGCGCGCCGAATACATGCCAGGGATCGTCGCTTCGGGAAAGTGCACGCCACCGTATTCCACCCACCAAAGATATTCGTAACCGCCAACCTCCACCCCGTTGACCTTCAACATTTCATTGGCGTGAGTGCTCTTTTCGACCCATGCTTCGGGAACGATCTGTGTATCGTTCCAGCGCCCGTAATGCAGATAGAGCAACCCGAACCGGGCCAAGTCACGTGCAGTGATTTCGAACATGTAGGCAGAGTGAACGGACGTGGGCCCGCCGAGATAATAGACATAGTTTGGCTGAAAATCCTGCATCCCAATCGGCTTCGCGATACGCTGATAAAACGCCTCGCCGATCTTCAGCCCCGTCTTCTTCTCAAAGATCGTCCCCAGCGCGTTAAAGTCCCAATTGTTGTAGAACCAGAACGTTCCTGGCGGATGGCTCCCCCGCGCCGGACGATTTCTCTTCATGAGGGCGGTTTCGAAATCTACCGGGTGGTAGACGCCCGAACGTGCGCGCAGCAGATCGACAACCCGCGCTTGTCTTTCTTCCTTCGTCAGCGGATCGGGCGCATCGTCAATTCCCAACTGCTCAAGGCTCTGGTTGATGTCAATCACACCTTCCGCGGAGTAGATGCCATAAAGCGCGCTGATCAGACCCTTGCGCATTGAGAAGGAGGTGATCTTCTTGTCTACGTCTCCCCACTGATCGACAACTTCACCACCCTGGACGATCACAACCGCAGCTGAGTGAATCGAATCGGCGTATTCGTGCGCAGCAGCCAGTTTCTCTTTGGACCATCCGGTTCTTTCGGAGGAAGAGAGGATCTCCCAGGACTTCCCAGGGAAAATGTGGCTAGACTCAATTCGTGCAGGCGCCGATTGTGCTGCTGCATTCGCCAGCGGGAAAACCTGAATGCAAGCAAGGAGCATCAGAGCTCGAACCAGAGAGCACCACAATCTCCGCCAGACCTTCCAATTTCTCATGTCACGCTCCGAGCGTTTCTTCGGACGTTCGCACCCGCAGCCAATCTGGCTGAATAATGCTAGCCTGTCAAAAGACTTGTTAGGGATTTTCATCTGTACATGCAATGCATTGCCGGGAAACGACTTACATCATTTTATGAACTCACTCATGGTAGGATGATGGCGGTAAAAACCTTGCTGGATGACACATGGAACCCACGACAGAGCGCCGGATTGCGCGCTTCGGTGTTTTCGAAGCGGATTTTGATCGCCGCCAGCTCACCAAGAGCGGGTTCCGCATCCGGCTGCAAGGCAAACCTTTCCAACTCCTGGAGCTGCTGCTGGAACGGCAGGGCACCGTCGTTACTCGCGAAGAGCTGAAAGAAAATCTCTGGTCCGACGACACCTTCGTGGAGTTTGATGCCGGATTGAACACCGCCGTCAAGAAACTGCGCGCGGCCCTGAGCGACTCCGCCGACAACCCTCGCTTCGTGGAAACGGTGCCGCGCGTCGGGTACAGATTCGTGGCTCCGGTGTCAGTCTCCGGACCCGTAGCTGCCTCCACCATCGACTCAGAGGTCGCAGCAGCCGAAAAATCTTTCAATTCGCCCGCCGAAGCTGCGGTCTTGGCTGGCCCTCCACCAAACACGAGTCCACCGCCTCAGATCTTAACCCGCGATGTTGTACCTTCTTTCCGCCCTCGGCTAGGTCTTTTTCTATGGGCAATTCTGGCGCTGGTCCTGCTAGCTCTTGGCTTCGTGATCAGAACGCGATTCAAGCGGACGACCTCAGCACAACCTGGCTCCATTCGGGCAATCGCTGTTCTTCCCCTCGAGAACATGTCGGCCGATCCAGGTCAGGAATACCTGGCTGAGGGAATGACGGACGAAATCATCACGGATTTGGCAAAGCTGGCGGGGCCGAAAGTGATCTCTCGCACCTCTGCCATGCAGTATAAGGGGACACACAAGACGATTCCGGAAATTGCTCGCGAGCTGCACGTTGGTGCGGTCCTGGAAGGCTCGGTGGAGCGCTCCGGCGACCGTATGCGAGTGCGCGTGCAATTGATCGACGCATCCACCGATCAACACCTGTGGGCCGAAGCCTACGAAAGGCAGTTGAGTGACGTGCTACTCCTGGAAGCAGATATGGCGCAGGATATCGCCCGGCAAATCGAGCTTCAGCTAACTCCGCAGCAGCAGCAGAATCTTGCCCTCAACCGTACACTCAATCCGCAAGCATTTCAGGACTATCTGCAAGGCCGCCACTACTGGGCCCTGCGTACTGGCCAAAGCCTCACTACCGCGATTGAGTATTTCAACCGGGCCATTCAGGAAGATCCCAACGACGCCCGCGGCTATGCCGGGTTAGCGCAGTGCTACATCGTGCTGCCCATGCTAACCAAGACTTCCCAAGGCGAGGCTTCTCTGAAAGCGCGTGACGCAGCCGCCAAGGCCCTGGCCCTCGATAACTCACTGGCGGATGCGCATCTCTCAATCGCGGAAGTCCGGCTCTACCAGGATTGGGACTTTGCCGGAGCCGAGCAGGAATTCAAGAAGACTCTTGCACTGAATCCGAACTACTCCACGGGGCACCAGTGGTATGGGGAGTTTCTTTCGCTCATGGCGCGTCACCAGGAGGCGATCCGCGAACTGGAAACGGCGGTGGAACTAGACCCTCTATCGGCCGTCGTCCATCTTCAGTTTGGTAATACTTTGCAACAGGCGCGGCAGTATGACCGGGCTTTGGATCAGTACCGCGAGGCGCTGAAGATCGACCCGAATCTCGCCGTTGTGTTTCATTCCGTATCCTGGGTTTACCGCCGCCAAGGCAAGTTCGCGGAGTCAATTCCGCCACTGCGGACGATTCTACAGCGATGGGATCCAAAGAATGATTGGATCGCGCTGGGGGATCAACTTCCGGCTGCGTACGCAACCGGCGGCCGGACCGCTTACTTGCGCCAATGCATCAAGATCCATGAGCTTTCGGAGCGGCCTTGGTATTACTTGGCGCTGGACTATGCCGACTTAGGAGATCGTGAGGCGGCACTGGCAGCACTGAACAAGGCCTACGAGAACCGGCACTTTGAGGTACTGTGGCTACTAGTCGATCCTGAATTGGACCCTGTACGATCCGATCCGCGGTTCCTGGAGTTGGTCAGGAAGATTGGCTTCCCGCAGAGCTCAACGGTAGGAACGCGGCCGACCTAGGAATGCTGGGAGGCGGGTGGCCCACTCAAGACCTCTTTTGGATTGTGTGGGGCAAACCGGGAGATCAACGGGACGTTGTCTTCAATTTGTACCGAATGGGAGGCGTGCGTGCTTACGAGAGAAAGTCCACAGAAACGTCCCGTGTGTCCCCGAGGTTTTCCCTGAAAGCGCCTCGCTGAGACTTACTTAGCTTTCGGTTTTGCCGCTTCTTCGAGTTTTCGCAGAGCCGTCGTGGTTTGTTCGGAGTAGTTGACTCGCTTCGCTGACTTCTGGCGCCGGTGGCGTTTGGTGACGGTGTGTCGATTGGACATGGGCTTCTCCTATGAGTGCTTCAGCATCATAGCACCGCGCTTGCAGCCCACTCGAATCTCGGAGCCGCTTCTTCTTTACTTAGGCGGCGTCAAAAGCCTGGGCCTGCGCGCTGTGAGTTTTCAATTCGCGGCTTGGCCCTTCGATTTCAGACCGCGTTGCCGGTGACTAAACTCAGTCAGCGCCGCTTGCAGGCGATCGAGTTCTGCGCTCAGAGTGCGATATGCCGCGTCAGCACCTTGCAGATTACCTTGGCGGGAGACGCTCTCCAGCGCAATTGTTGCCTGCAGCGCGCCACCCTTGGTAAAGTTCGCAACTGCTCCCTTCAGGGCATGGGCAGCGGCGGCAAGCGCCTTGGCATCCTTCTGCTGAAGAGCTTGGCGTAGGGCAGCCACGTGTGCGGGGTATTCCTTAAGGAAGGTTTCCACCAGCAGGCCGCAGAGCTCTGGACTTCCTTCGGTACGGGAAAGAAGTAACGCCTCATCGAAAGGGACGTTCTCGAAAGGGGCCTTGTCCGAGCTGCGTTCCTTTTCTGGAGCAATCGCACCGGTCGCGTGTCCACTGGCCGTGGATTCACTGGTTATAGATCCGTGCAGAACACGCTCGATGGTTTCGAAAAGCTCCCGACTGCGAATCGGCTTTGAAATGTAGGCGTCCATTCCTGACGAGATGCAGCGCTCGCGATCTCCTTTCATCGCGTGGGCGGTCAGAGCGATGATGGGTATGTGCGCCCCGGTGGCCGCCTCCCGGTTGCGGATAGCTGCGGTGGCCTCGAGCCCATCCATGCCCGGCATCTGGATATCCATGAGAACGACGTCAAACCGCTGGCGTTCGATCGCCGCGAGAGCGCCATTGCCATCGCCCACGACGGTTACGTCGAAGCCTCTCTTCTCGAGCAGGTGCGAGGCCAGGGTTTGGTTGACGACATTGTCCTCAGCCACAAGAACGTGGAGCGATCGCCCTTCCTTGCGAACGATCCGTGGCGTAGATACTTCCGGAAGGAGATTCGTCGCGGACTTGCGCAGTGCTGAAGAAACCACCTCCATGAGTTCCGACTGGCTGACCGGTTTGAAAAGGTAAGCGGCAAATCCCAGCTCGCGGCACCGGAGAGTGTCGCCGGGTTGCCCCGCTGACGTGAGCATGATGATCGGAGTGCTGCGAAACTCACGAATTGTGATGATCTGCTCGGCCAAGCTGAAGCCGTCCATTTCCGGCATGTGGGCATCGATCAGGATCAGAGAGTACGGCTTGCCCGCGTCCTTCACGGCGTGCAGGGCCACCAGTGCGGTCTTTCCACTGTCGGCCAGCGTGGGCTTTAATCCCCAGTTGGACAGCATTTCCTGCAGGATGCGTCGATTTGTCGAATTGTCGTCGACGACCAAAACGGACAGACCCTCCCAGTCGACCAGGGCGTCGCGGTCGCGATTTTCCAGACCGGCTGCGCCCGCCTGCAGGCGGAAGCACACTGTGAAGTGGAAGGTGCTTCCTTTGCCGACTTCGCTCTCCACCCAAACGCGTCCGCCCATCATCTCTGCCAGCCGCGAGGAAATGGTTAAGCCGAGGCCGGTTCCGCCGTACTTTCGTGTTGTGGAACCATCGGCCTGGGTAAACGAGTCGAAGATAAGCTTCTGTTTGTCTTGAGCAATCCCGACGCCCGTGTCGCGGACGGACAAGTGCAACAGAAGGTCGTCCCCGGCGTGGCTCTCGACCGCAGCCGTCAGAACAACTTCCCCAGACTCAGTGAACTTGAGGGCATTGCCGACAAGATTCACAACGATCTGCCGGAGCCGGGCCGGGTCACCATAAAGGTTATCGGGCACGTCGGACTGCACGTGACAGGCAAGTTCTAGGCCTTTTTCATCCGCCTTGATACCGAGAGGCCTGATTGCGTCGCTCAGCGAATCCCGCAGCGAGAACAGAACCGGGTCTATGTCCAGCTTGCCCGCTTCGATCTTGGAGAAGTCCAATACGTCATTGATGACCTGCAAGAGGGAATCGGAGGACGTCTTGACGAGATTCAAGTATTCGGTCTGTTCTGGACTCAGCTCCGTGTCCATGAGGATTTCCGTCATACCCATGATGCCATTCATGGGGGTGCGGATTTCGTGGCTCATGTTGGCCAGAAACTCGCTCTTGGCTCGGCTGGCGGCGGTGGCAGCGTCCGATGTGGCTTGGGTGGCTTCCAGTTCCGCTTGTTTCCTGCTGCTGTTCCGCATGTCGGCTGCGCTTAGCAGGCACGATTGGATCAGAAAGAAATTTTCGAAGAGAACCCAAGCAGCATGTTCGACCCAACGCCAGTGGCTTGCCGTAAGTACGCCGAAGGCCGACTGCGGCCAGTACACGCCGCGAACAAAATGGTCGGTCGCGACTACTAACGTGGCGGGAACGAAAACCCGCCAATCGCGATAGAAAGCCAGGAATGCGAGAGACCCGAAGACGTGGAAATGGGTCTCGATCCGTCCGCCGCTGAGATGGATGAGCAAGCCTGACATCAGCATCTGGCTGCCCGCGATGACAAAGCGAGTGGACGCTTCGCCTGGGCGGAAATAAGCAAGACTGACCGGAAACAGGGTGATGGCGCCGCCCAGCAGGAGAGCGGTCCAGACGTGAATGTGGATATGGCTGATCGTCCCTGCCCAGGCATGGGGAGAGATCACAATGGCGGCCACCACGCTGGCGGCCCATTGGAAGAGCATCAGCCCGCCAAACATCCGGTCGGTGCGCCTGTAAAGCGCCTGCTGGCTTTCATGGAGCAGGAATTCCGCTCGTTTTTCAATCGCTTGGCTGGCATCCAGCGTGGTCTGGGTTCCCTGAGTCACATCTTTTCTCCGGACGTCAAAGATTTTGGCGTACGCAAAGCGCACCCAAACACCGGGGTGCGAGTGCGTTCCGCGGTACCGTAAGTTACAAGAGAAACAATTGAGGAGCGGCCAACGTTGTCGCCGGAATGCCCGCGGGAGGCCGTAATGCCGCCGCTGAAGAGCAGTTTCCCGCCGGCGTCATACAACATGGTCTGCCCCGAGACCTCGGCGTCAAACAGATCGGCTTCTACTTCATTGGGGTCACTCATGACCGTTACACCCGGAATCTCAGCCGCGCTGCGCCCGATATCGGAGTCATCCCAGTGGTCAGGGGCTCCAGGGGGGCGCACAATCACCACCACCGCTCTGGCTCGATCATGTAGTCGGGCCATCATCATCGCTAGTTCGCCAATCGTGGCGCGAGTGCAGGGACACTTTGGGTGCCCAAAGACGACAATCGTGGGGAGTCCCGCAGTGCGTGGGATCCGGCTCTGCGCCGGCCAAGTTGCATGTGGGTCGGCCGCAGCGCCCGGAGTATTTTCATAGCTCAGCAACGCATGCATGCCGCCGACGACAAAAATGACCCAGACCACGCCAACGGCGATCCACAGGCGCTTCCCGGATTTTCCACTGACCTGCATGGCAGCCTTCGCTGTAGCGTCCGGCTAGTTCTCGTCCAGATACTGATGGATTGTCTGCAACAGCTTGGCGTCCTCCAGTGGCTTGTTCAGATACGCTGTACAGCCGCTTTCAAAGCCTCTCTGCACAATGTCGCCTCCAGTGCGATAGGTCAGGAGGACGATAGGAGTTCCGGCGGTCCCGATCTGGCTTCTCAGCTGGCGGCACACTTCCAAGCCATCCATGCCCGGCATCATCACATCGAGAAGGATCAGGTCCGGGTGCGTGGAAGCTGCGAGTCTAAGCCCTTCGGGACCGTTGTCCGCCGTCAGGACCTCGTGCGAAGTCTGCTTCGTAATAACAATCCGGTTCATGAGCAGGCAAGTCGCGGAGTCGTCGACCATTAAGATCTTCTTAGTCATTGCAGAGGCCCTTGGCGTACAGTTTTGGAACGGCAGACCCATAACAGGAACAATTCTGTCAGTGATCTTGCGGCTCCGCCAGTTACGTAGGTAAGTGCACTCTTGCTCTCGACTCCGGCACGAGCAATGCGTGATTTTAGGTGACGGTTCCATGCGGCCTGAACAGGCCTGGAGGTCTCAAAACTGTTGTGTAAACCAAAGTTTGGCGTCGCCAGGGGAAAGTCGGGACGTAAGGTGTCCCCACAGTTGCTCGCGTGCGACTCCGAATGTAAATACTAACTTCACATCTTTCGTTTGCCGCTGTGCGCGGGCACCTGCACTATGTCTCCGGCGCAATGTTGTTCATGATCTGCGCCCCAGCTGACTTTCCACGCGTTCGCGGCGGCGTCTCTTCCATTCCCCTGAAGTAGCAGTTGACACGTTAACTCTACATATGTAGACTCCGTCGAATGAAGCTGCGTCTATCGTCACAAACCCTCCAGGCTCTGGACGCTTTTCTGCAAGATCCGAAGGACTGGAAATATGGATACGACATCAGCCGGAACACGGGACTGAAGTCCGGCACTCTCTATCCAATTCTTATGCGGCTTGCGGAGCGGAAGCTGCTCGAAACCTCGTGGGAAACAGCCGAGATGGGCAAACCTCCCCGGCATCTGTACCGCCTTACGCTGGAGGGTTTGCGGTTCGCACGGGAGCACCGGCTTTCGCAGTCCGCCGGCCGTGTGGCGCGCGTGGCATTTAGCGGGGTGAAAAGCTGATGTCCGTACCTCTTTCCGCACCCCGCAGATTGGCTTCGAAACTGTTGCATGCCGTAGCTCGACACTCGTCGTCCGACTACCAAGACTGGGCCCATGCGATGCTGCGGGAACTGGACTTCATTGAGAACGACTGGGCGGCGCTGTTTTGGGCTCTCGGAAGCACGACCGCGATCTTCCGGCAACATTCCGCTCGCGGATTGCGTGCATGGTTCGGAAAGAGCACAGGTCATGAGGAGAAACGGATGAATGACATCGGAAAGAAGACCGTTGGAGTGGTGGTTGGGGTCGTAACTGCCAGCATGTTGGTTTTCATTGCGCTCGGCCTTCTGGCTCTGGCGTTTCGTCTCTTTCCGGCGCTGGATTTGGAACACGTGGAATGGACGCACTGGCTGACTTTGATTGTGATACCGGAAGTGATTTTCATCACTGCGGTGGTGAAACTCTGGAACAAGCACAGGTCGGTAGCTGCGGGAATTCTGCTTTCGGCAATCACGCTCGGTACGCACTTCGCAATTCACGTTGCGACCCATTGGCGCGGTTGAGCAGGGGATCGTAGTCGGTCCTTACATCGAAGAGGAGATCTATGGCGTTGGATACGACGAGTGCTGGTTTGCGGTGCACCATCGCGCCCTGGCTGTGCGTCCGCAATGGCGCACAGGCTCTTGAGTTCTATAAATCCGCATTTGGCGCAACTGAAGTCTATCGCTTCGAGGACCCGGGCGGAGGCGTTGTGGCGAGGCTCTCCGTGGATGGTGCGGAGTTCTGGTTGAGTGACGGGGCGCGTAGCAGCTCCAGCCCTGAGTTGGTCGGTGGCGGTTCGATCCGAATGATCTTGACGGTCGCGGACCCCGGTGCTGTCTTCCGGCAAGCTTTGAAGGCGGGTGCAACCGAAATCTTTCCTGTTGGCGAGGAACACGGTTGGCGGCTGGGGAGGGTGGTGGACCCTTTTGGGCTTCACTGGGAGATTGGTCGTCCTCTCAGTGCTGAGTGATTTTCGACGACGACTTCGTTCCAACCTCACAACCGGAGGTAAAGCAAATGATCGAAAATCGTTCCGTGCCGCCAGACACTGTGCTGCCGCACGTCAGGTATCGAGACGTTGAAGAGGCGATCGCCTGGCTCAGCAAGACCTTTGACTTTTCCGAGCACTACCGCTATGGCAATCCGACTAGCGGCGCCCAGGTGCATCTCGGCAAGGCGTGGATCATGCTGAAGAGGGCGCAAGAAGGCAGCGCGAGCCCGTCAAAACTCGGTTTTGGAACACAGAGTTTAACTGTGTTCGTTGACGATTTAGAAGCGCACTTCCAAAAAGCGAAAGCGGCGGGAGCCAAACTTGTAGAAGATCTCCACGAGACTGAATACGGCGAGCTTCAGTATGCCGCCGAGGATCTCGAAGGCCATCACTGGTTGTTCTCGCGGCACGCTCGCGACGTGCGCCCCGACCAATGGGGAGCTACCGTTGTGCAGGCCGCCTACCGCCTCGCGCTGCGACGCCGCCCTCGCTTCTGTTATGTCGAGATTCCGGCAGTCGACGTGCAGCAGTCGGTTGCCTTCTACGAGAAGGTATTCGGCTGGAACATCCGGCACCGGGATACCCCTCGTCCGAGCTTCGATGACGCCACGGGAAACATCAGTGGCGCCTGGGTCACGGGTCGAGGCGCCGCCCTCGACCCGGGCCTGCTGCCCTACGTTTGGGTGGACAGCATCGACGCCACGCTGGCTCAAGTTGTGGCCCAAGGCGGCGAAACGGTTGGGGCTCGACATGCTCACTCTCCGGACGGCGGCACTGCGAGCGTAACCTTCCGCGACCCGGCGGGAAACGTGATCGGCCTTTATCAGGAGGGCGATTAGTGACGGCGGGACAAATATCGGAAAAGCTGGGACTCAGCGAGTCCCATGCTGCGTGGCTGGCGAAGCTGGACAGCGCACGTCCATCGACTGAGTTGCTGGTACCAGATCACAATGCGCTTTCGGCCTTGCTAGACCGGCTCGCTGTAGATCCTGAAGATGCAGCAGAGGTACTCCGAACCATGCCGTCCCCGGAACGCGATCCGGAATTGTGGTGGCTGCTCGAAAGAAGTCACAACGTATTCGTAAGTAGCCTGGCAGGCCGGGAGAGCGAACCCAACCGGGAGCCCATCCCGTCTCTGCCGGATGCGCTTAGCCTCCTTCCCGTACACCTGATTCTGGTTAGCATCCCCGCAATTCGCCAGCGCCAGCAGGAGTTCGGTGTCCCCGACGACACTTCGTGGGAAACGCTTTCGTGGGTCGGAAGGGCGATGGCCGCGCATCGGACGAAACACAGCAAAGCGGGAATCAGCCTCACGGGTTGGGATTGGCTGCGCTTTTCCGCGTGGCTTTACCAAGTCGGACGTCTGGAGGTCACCCCCTACTGGCTCCTCACGCATCCTGAAGCGGCGGGCCCGCTTTTCTGGTACGACGAAGAAGCTGCGGCTCAGCTTGGCCCGGGGCGCAAAAAAGGTGCAGCCGCCCTCAGTCTCCACATCCCAGCGCTCGACCCACTCACGCCGGAGGCGTGCGGCGAATCACTCCGTCGCATGCAAACGGCGTTTGAAAAGATGCAACCCGGCGGGCCGCCGCGTATCGCAACGTGTACATCCTGGATGCTTGACGACCAGTTGGGCGAATATCTTCCGGCCGATTCGAACATTCTGGCGTTCCAGCAGCGATTTACCCTGGTTCCCGGAGCGCGCGACAACGACGATTGGATCTTAGGAGCCGTGTTCGGCGACCAGCGCTCGCAAGATTTGGACGCGCTGCCACAGCGCACCACGCTGGAGCGAGCCGTCGTGGATCATCTTCGACAAGGCCGACACTGGCGCATGCGGACCGGCTGGTTGCCGCTACAGCAATAAGAATTAAGAAAATTAAGAAGAGGTTCGAGGAAAAGAGAACTTTTAAGATAGAGGAAAGATCTGCCACCCGCCTGAATTACCCTAACATCTGCACTATCCAAGAGGGCACGTCAATGTTGTAACCCCTGAGATCTACCAACACAGTAAGGCATAGAAACGCCCAGGCTTGGGAGGAAGTATTCGCTATGCGTATATTATGGTGTCCGCCGAGCTATGGATCCAAGTGCCATCAGCGAGCAGATCGACAGAATCCTGCACAGCCAGAGTTTTGCAAATAAAGGCCAGCTCAGGAAGTTGCTGCAAGTTCTGTACGAGAACATGGATTCGCAGGCCCAGTTGAACCCCGACTTGGTGATCGGGGAACTGTGGCCGGCTGAGACCAGGACCAAGCGATCCGCGGATGTGGCTACGGAGATGAATAGGCTGCGGCATGCGCTGAAATCTTATTACGCGAGGGAAGGCGCGAGCGACCCGATCACAATCAGCCTTCCCAATCGCGCGGTGGGCACGGTAAATGGAACGCACGAACGGCTATGGATCGTAGCACAACCTCGTACGGGCACCGAGGATGGCGCAGCGGGAGATCAGCTGCCCGACTCGCAAGTAAATGGTTCGGAACGGAATCCTCGTGCAAGGCTGAAGATAGTCATCATAATCACCGCGCTGGTCGCCGCTCTTGGCATCGCAAGATACATTTCCATCCGAGTTCTGGCGGTGCAAGGCGAGCCCAAATCTGGGCGGCTGGACGGTTCGACGCTGGCGATTATGAATGCGGAAGGAAAGGAACTTTGGAGAAAAGTCTTTCCTGAGGGACTCGGGCGTTACTGGGGGTACAACGACGAGAAGGAGTTTGGGCCGCGTATCTGGTTTGCGGATCTGGAGGGGAAAGGCCATACCAGCGTCCTGTTTTCTTATCTGCCCGCCGCAGACTCACAACCCCACTCGTCGTCGCTTATCTGCTATTCCGACCGGGGCAAGGAGAAATGGCGCTGGACTCCTGGGAGAGATTTACCGGAAGTTAATGGGCTGGCAACCTACAAGACTTTCTCCCTGAGAGTGCTCAAGGCAACGGAAAAGAGACCTCCTCGAATCGTCGTTCTAAGTAACGCGGCACCCTGGTGGGGCGGGCCGAGCCAGGTCGCGGTCCTCGATTCCAACGGTAAGACTCTTTCTGAGTACTGGCATGCTGGGGGCTTACATGAGATGACGGTGGCCGACCTGGATGGCAACGGCGGAGAGGAGATTATCGCAACCGGAGTGGCCCATGGATATGATCATCAGGCGACATTGGTGGTGCTGGATCCTGATCGGGTGTTTGGCGCTTCCGCCGAAGTGATACCCGATTTTCAAATTCACAACATGGGGGTCGCACAGGAGAAGTTGCGCCTGCTGTTTCCGCGGAGTGATTTGAACCGCGCGTCGTTCCAGTTCAACTATCCCATCGAGCCTGCCGTCGAGCATGGCAACCTTCGACTCAAGGTGCTGGAATGCGTCGCGCCTGTTGGCTGTCCCATCTGGTACGAATTCGACAAGGACCTTCATCTGATTGCGGCGTATCCGAAGACTGACGAATTTCGCATGGCTCACGACCGGTTGTATCGAAACGGTAAAGATGCGCATACCCTTCGGGCGGAAGAACGTGCGGCATTCCTAAGAGTCCGATGCCTGGTGGGATGCAAATCGGACTTCGTTCCTGTGGCCCAGACCTATGACCCCGCCACCTTCTTCGAAAGGGCGTGGACCACTCACAGTAACCTTGACGGCGCATGGTCCTATGGTTATTCGCGGGGCTTCGCGAAACCTATTACGCTCTACGATAAGACCGTCCAGAATGGCATAAACGGGCAAAATGCACAGTACTGGTTATCATCTTCGGTCGACGCAGGCACATCGCCTGCGGCGGAGTACAACGACGGCCCCGCCTATGATGACGGCAACATTGCTTTGTTGGCCAATGAGTTTGTGCTCGTGGCTGGGATTCGTGGTCAATATTCCGATCTGATATTCACTGCCCCTGTCGGCGGCGAGTATTCCATAGTCGGCAACTTCCGTGGCGCCCAATACGGTATTGGAACGGTCGCCGGCATCGTGGCCAATGGAAAGGTCGTGTTCAGTTCCAGCGTCACTTCCGTTGGCCAGCTTGTACCATTCGATATGACGCTCAGCTTGCAGGGCGGCAGTACGGTGGTATTTTCCGTGGGTCCGAGCAGCGGCACCCAAAACACCGGACTTTCAGTAACGATTACGCGGCCCTGTGCCCTCACCGACAAGGCCATCTCCACCTCAATAGGGGAGATCACGTGTTCGGGGTGGCAACACACATCCACAGTTCCATCAAAGCGGCGATGATGCGCATGCACTCCGTACAGAACTGGCAGCGTTCCAAAGAGTCCGATGTCTGGTGGGATGCAAATCGGAGTTCGTCCCCGTCGGCAAGCTGGTGTCCTAAGTCTGCACGCGTGGAGTATCATTTTCGGAAATACAGGGAAATCGGCCCGATTTCATACCAAATTCATATCATTTTTCGCTCGTTGCCCCTGCAATAAGTGCTGTCTCATGCTAAGTTAGCCTTCCCGGAGGGGGGCCTGTCCGCTTGATTCTGCACACAGGGCTTTCGTGCTGAAGGGGGTAGCAGATGAGTAGATCGCGGATGCATTTACTAGTGATCGGATGCGTGGTTGTGTGCCTGTGCTCGCATGCATTGGGTGCGGCCTGCGCTCAATTCGGCCAGACGGCCACGGGCACGATCAGCACGGCCGGACAGAGTGTCTCCTGCACCTTCAGCGGAAATGCCAATGATGTGCTCGACTACACCATGACAGCTACGAGCGGCAGTCTGAGCCCATTCCTGCAGTTGTTTAACTCGACAGGAAAGCTGATCGCGTCCGCGGCACATCGCTTCGGGAACGGGTCGTGTGCTGGGGGCGCCGTCGTCGAAATGAACACAGTACAATTGCCTGCAGCGGATACCTACACGTTGACCGTCGCGGACTGCGCGGGCATAAATACAGGAAATTACGACCTGTATTCGCAGAGTGTCACCAGTCCATTGGGGGCGGCGAATTTGCCTTTTGGGAACGTGCAGAGCGGAACCATCAGTTTGGCGGCGCAGGACAACGCCTACACGTTCAGTGCGAATGCCAACGACCTCATCGACTTCACGATGACAACGAGCGGGATCAGCCCAAGAATTCGAGTCTATGATCCGACCGGAAAGCTGGTCGTCGATGCCGCCAACCGTTTCGCCAACGGATCCTGTGTAGGCGGAAAGGCGTGGGAGGCAAATACGGTGTTGCTCCCGCTCAGTGGCACCTATGTCGTGCTCCTCGGGGACTGCTCCGATACGAATACCGGCAGCTACAACATTTATGCCCAGCGAACGAACAAACCGACTGGAGCGGTCAATCTTCCGTTCGGGCAAACCACAAGCGGGGCGATCAGCAGCGCGGCGCAGAGCAATACCTATTTCTTTAAGGCGAACGCGAATGACGTAGTGGATTTCACGATGTCAATCACGAGCGGAACCATGAGCCCCAGAATCCGCCTTTACGACCCGACGGGAAAACTGATCGTTGACGCCGCCAACCGCTTCGCCAACGGGTCCTGCGTGGGCGGTACGGCGTGGGAGGCGGATGGAATCAAGCTTTCGACAGCCGGGACTTATGTTGTGCTCCTTGGCGATTGTAGTGATGTGAACACGGGCACTTACGACGTTTACACGCAGCGCACGGAGCACGCTTCCGGGGCCAAGTCTCTGTCCTTCGGAAACACCGTCGCAGGCAGCATCACGGCGGCGGCGCAGAGCAATACATATACCTTCCCAGCCAGCGCCAAGGATCGTGTGGATTTGACCATGACGATCACAAGCGGCAGCATGAGTCCCAGAATCCGCATATACGATCCGAAGGGAGCGCTGGTGGTGGATACAGCCAACCGCTTTGCCAACGGATCCTGTGTGGGCGGGAAGGTATGGGAGGCGAACACAGTGCTGCTTGCGCTCAGTGGCACGTACACCGTTCTGCTCGGAGACTGTTCCGACCTGAACACGGGCAACTATAACGTCTACCTACAGCGCACCAACAATCCCGGGGGTGCGTCCATGATCCTGTTGGGTCAGACCCAGAGCGGAAGCGTGGCATTGCCATCCCAAGACATCTCCTACGTTTTTGCCGGCAGCACGAATGACATGTTTGACTTCACGATGCAGACCACCGGCCTCAGCCCGCGGATACGCTTGTACAATCCCGACGGAACGGTGCTGGTCGACACAGCCAACCGGTTTGCCAATGGGTCGTGCGTGGGCGGCTCTGTCTGGGAGGCGAATACCGTCAAGCTTCCAGCGACAGGCACATACACCTTGCTCGTAGGCGACTGCTCTGACACAAACACGGGGAGCTATGTGATATACGG
>Ga0210384_10002329_pt1 | contig 23369 bp, 19 predicted proteins | sample IncBWH2MmetaG_FD_160574 | JGI IMG/M metagenome (GOLD analysis project Ga0210384, IMG submission 160574) | Forest soil microbial communities from Barre Woods Harvard Forest LTER site, Petersham, Massachusetts, United States - Inc-BW-H-2-M | ecosystem: Environmental > Terrestrial > Soil >...
GGAAGTACACCGCCGGCCGGGCGGAGTCATCGCCGCGGCCGTCGGGCAGCGCCGGGTAGCGGCTGTAGTAGACGCCCGAGTCATCGCGCGCCCAGGAAACCCCGAAGAACTTGGTGAAGCGCAGCGTGTCGCCGAGGTCCGCGCCGTCGGCGAGCCGCTTGAAGCGCCACAGCTGCCAGTCCGTGCCACCGTCCGAGACCGCGTAGGCGACCACGTCGCCGCGCACGTTGGGAGTGAAGTCGGAAAGCGCGATGGTCGCATCCTCGCGCGCCGTGTTGGGATCGAAGAGCAGCCGCCCGGGGCCATCGAGGCGGTCGGCAACCTGGAGCACGCTCTGGTTCTGCCTGCCGTCGTTGTGCAGATAGAAGTAGCGTCCGCCGCGCTTCACCGGCACTTCATAGCGTTCGTAGTCCCACAGCTGCCTCAGACGCGCCTTGAGCCAGGAGCGCTGCGGCAGTGCGGCGAGGCGCGGCTGAGTGAGCGCATTCTGCGCGCTAACCCAGGTACGAACCTCGGGGGAATCGAGATTCTCGAGCCAGCGGTATGGGTCGGCGACCGGGGTGCCGAAGTAGCTGTCGGAGACCTCCACCCGCGCGGTAACCGGATACACCGGCGCATTCGCCGCCGGCGGCATGCCTACCGCGGTCTCGGTGGCGGTGCGCATGGGCTTGCCGCCGGGCCCGCTGCCGGGGAACGGTTGCGGGCCGCGGCCGATCTGGGCCCCGGCGCACGCGGCGAGCTGACAGGCGGCGTACGCGATGAGGACGGTCGCGGCCCTCGCCCGGGGCGCCATCAGGGGAACTTGATCTTGCCGCCCCCCGCCGCCGGACCCGGGCCCACGGCCCCGCCTACCTCGGGTACGACGATGCGCGAGGCAGCCTCGCGGCGCAGTTCACGGGCTTCGTCGATCGCCTGCTCGAGCGCGACCTTCACGCCTTCGGGAAACTTCTTCAGCGCCTCCTCGAGGGTCTTCGCCTCGATCTCGAAGCCGAGTGGCAGCACGCCCGCCGGCGTGAGCAGCTGCGTCTGCCCCGAGAACAGCACCGGGCGCGCAGGATCCGGCGCGCCGTCGGCGGTGACCGGCGTCAGCCGGCGGATGCTGCCAGCGCGGCGATCGGTGAACACGTCCTCGCGATACAACCCCTTGGGGTCGAGCTCGACGTCGGGGAGATCGTTCTGTGCTGCCATGGAATTCCTGCCTCAGCTCACCGCCGTTGCATTGTACGCCCTGACCGCGACCCCCGCCGTCACGGCGGCGGCGGTGGGAGCGAGCGCAGCGCGTCGATGAACGGCCGGTCGGCTTCGAGAATGTCCTGTGCGCCAAGCGAGTGCGGCGCGACCCATTTGAGGCGCTGACCGTCGAGTGCGCGGGGCGTGCCGCCGAAGCGCTCGACGATCCACAGCGACAGCTCGACCGCGCGATCCGGGTAGGCATGCGTGAGGCGCATGCACGGCCGAGCTGCCGTCACCGCGACGCCGAGCTCCTCGAGCAGCTCACGCGTGAGCGCCTCGAGCTCGCTCTCGCCGCTCCCCACCTTCCCGCCGGGGAATTCCCAGCGGCCCGCGAGATGCTTTCCCGGCGGACGCTGCGCGATCAGGACGCGCCCGGAGCGGTCGTACAGCGCCGCCGCCACCACCCGGATCGGCGCCTCATCGATGCGAGCGGCGCGCCGCAAGCCACGCCTTCGCGCTATTCCACGCTGCTGAGCGCGCCGTGGCAGTGCTTGTACTTCTTACCCGAGCCGCACGGACACGGCTCGTTGCGGCCGACCTTGCGCTCGCTGCGCACGAAAGTACCCTGGCTCTCCGGCGGCGCGGGCGGCGGCGCGACAGCCCCCACGCCGGCGCGCCGCTCCGGAAGTGCGCCGGCGGCACGGCCGGGGGGAGCCGGCTGCGCCTGCTCCTCGGCCCCGGCCAGCGCGGATGCGGCCTCGGCGTGCTGCGCCTGCAGCGCTCGCATCAGCCGGCGCCGGCGCTCCTCCTCCTCGCGCTCGATTTCCTCCGGGGTGCGCACTTCGAGCGTCGCCATGAGCGAGGAGGTCTCGTACTTGATGCGCTCGAGCATGGCGGCGAACATCTCGAAGGCTTCGCGCTTGAACTCGAAGCGGTAGTCCTTCTGCGCGTAGCCGCGCAGGTGAATGCCCTGGCGCAGGTAGTCCATCGCCGCCAGGTGCTCGCGCCAGTGCTGATCGAGCTTCTGCAGCATCACCTGTTTCTCGACGTGCCGCATGATCGGCACACCGCTATCGGCCACCGTGCCGGTACGCGCGACCTTGTCGTCGTAGGCCTCGTGCACCGCGCGCACTATGCGCTCGCGCAGCGCAGGCTCCTCGAGCTCCGGTTCCTTTTCCAGCCAGCCCTGCGGGTCGATACGCGTGTTGAAATCCTTCTGCACTGCGGCGGCGAGCCCCTGCAGGTCCCAGTCCGCCGGCACCGCCTGGCGCGGCAGGTACTGGTCGAGCAGCGTGCCGACCGAATCCTCCATCAGGCCGTGAATGGCGCCCGACAGATCCTCGGTGGCCATGATCTCGGTGCGCTGACTGTAGACGACCTTGCGCTGATCGTTGGCAACGTCGTCGAACAGCAGCAGGTTCTTGCGGATGTCGAAGTTGTGCGACTCGACCTTGCGCTGTGCCTTCTCGATCTGGCGGGTGAGCATGCCGCTCTCGATCACCTCGCCTTCCTTCATGCCGGCCATCTTCAGCAGTCGCTGCGTGCGCACCGGGTCGCCGAAGATGCGCATCAGGTTGTCCTCCATCGACAGGTAGAAGCGGCTCGAGCCGGGATCACCCTGCCGACCGGAGCGGCCGCGCAGCTGATTGTCGATGCGGCGCGATTCGTGGCGCTCGGTGCCGACGATGTGCAGTCCGCCGGCGGCGAGCACCTTGTCGTGACGCGCCTGCCATTCCGCGCGCAGCTGCTCGCGCGCCGGCTCGTCGAGCTCGCCGGCGGCGGCCAGCTCGGCTTCCAGATTGCCGCCGAGCACGATGTCGGTGCCACGGCCCGCCATGTTGGTGGCGATGGTCACCGTGCCCGGACGTCCGGCCTGGGCGATGACGTGGGCCTCGCGCTCGTGCTGCTTGGCATTGAGCACCTGGTGGGCGGCCTGTTCCTTCTGCAGCAGCTCCGAGAGAAATTCCGATGTCTCGATCGAGGTGGTGCCAACCAGCACCGGCTGCTCACGCGTGACGCAGTCACGGATATCCTCGATGATGGCCTTGAACTTGTCGCTCTGTGTCAGGTACACGAAGTCCGGGTTGTCCTTGCGGATCATCGGCCGGTGCGTCGGGATCACGACCACTTCCAGGCCGTAGATCTGCATGAACTCGGGCGCCTCCGTGTCAGCCGTACCGGTCATGCCGGAGAGCTTCTTGTAGAGGCGGAAATAGTTCTGAAAGGTGATCGAGGCGACCGTCTGGTTCTCCTCGCGTACCCGCACCCCCTCCTTGGCCTCGACCGCCTGGTGCAGCCCGTCCGACCAGCGTCGGCCCGGCATGGTGCGTCCGGTGAATTCATCGACGATGATGACCTCGCCGCCGCGCACGATGTATTCGACATCGCGCTTGTAGAGCGCGTGCGAGCGCAGCGCCGCGTTCAGATGATGCATCAGGCGGATATTGGCGGGGTCGTACAGGCTCTCGCCCTCCTTCAGCAGCCCCGCCTGCAGCATCAGCTGCTCGACATGCTCATGCCCGGCCTCGGTGATATGCACCTGCTTGGTCTTCTCCTCCACCGCAAAGTCCCCCGGGCCCTCCTCCTCTTTCTGGCGGGCGAGGCGCGGCACGAGCTGGTTGATGCGCAGGTACAGCTCAGTGCTCTCCTCGGCGGGACCGGAGATGATGAGCGGGGTGCGCGCTTCGTCGATGAGAATCGAGTCGACCTCATCGACGATGGCGAAGCTGAGCGAGCGCTGCACGCGCTCTTCCAGGCGGTAGGCAAGGTTGTCGCGCAGGTAGTCGAAGCCGAATTCGTTGTTGGTACCGTAGGTGATGTCGCAGGCGTAGGCGGCGCGCTTCTCATTCGGGCTCTGGGCGTTCTTGATCACACCCACCGTGAGCCCGAGAAAGCGGTATACCGGGCCCATCCAGTCCGCATCGCGCTGCGCGAGATATTCGTTCACGGTGACGATATGCACGCCCTCGCCGCCGAGCGCGTTGAGATACGCCGGGAGCGTCGCGACCAGCGTCTTGCCTTCGCCGGTGCGCATCTCGGCGATCATGCCCTTGTGCAGCGTGATGCCGCCGATCAGCTGCACATCGAAGTGCCGCATCCCGAGCGTGCGCCGCGCGGCCTCGCGCACCACGGCGAAAGCCTCGGGGATGAGCTCATCGAGCGTCGCGCCCTGCTTCAGGCGGCCGCGGAACTCCTCGGTCTTGGCGCGCAGCGCCTCATCGCTGAGCTCCGTGATCTGCGCTTCGAGCTGGTTGGCGGCGCGCACGTAGTGGCCCTGCCCGCGGACGATGCGCTCGTTGCGGCTGCCGAATACGCGGGTGAGAAGTTGGCGCAAGCGGTGACTCGTATCGGGAGAAACTTTCTTTCCCGACAAGCACTTATCGTACCGGCGGGCTTTGGAAAGCGGCGTATTGTACGCAATTGACTCCGCTACCGCCCAATTGGTTCTGGCATGAGGAAATTCAAGGACCGCGCTCGCGCGCGAGCGCCCGCGCACCAGGCACGGCAGCGGCAAAAATGATCAGGGAGGGGCGACTCGCTTCGGGCCGGCGACGCCCGGCAGATGCGCGCTCAGCGCCCGATGAAAGACAGCGGATCGACCTGTCGGCCGTTGCGCAGCACTTCGAAATGCACGTGCGGCCCGGTCGAGCGGCCGGTCGAGCCCATGAGCGCGAGCGGCTCACCGCGCTTGATTGTCTGGCCCACACGCACGAGCATGCGCTCGTTGTGAGCGTAGCGGGTGACGTAGCCGTCGCCGTGGTTGATCTCGACCAGTTTGCCAAAGCCCGAGCGCTCGCTCGCCCAGGTCACTACGCCGGCGGCGACCGCGACCACTTTCGAGCCGGCGGGCGCGGCAAAGTCCACGCCCTTGTGAAAGGCCTCGCGGCCGTCGAAGGGATCGGAGCGCTCGCCGAAATACGACGAGATGAAGCCGTTGCTCACCGGGCGCCCTTCCGGGTGGATCTGCGCTTTCAGCTCGCGCGCGAGAATCACGTTCTCCAGGGCCGAGAGCTGGGATTCGCGCAGGTCTACCCGCTGCTCGAGCTGAGCGAGCATGACCGACAGGTCCGGGATCTGTGCACTCACGCCCTCGCCCTCAGGGCCCCCGCTGGGCGGGTCGCGCTCGAAGTTGAACTCGCGGCTGTCGATAGCCGCCATCTCGGTGAGGCGCTTGCCGAGGGCATCGAGACGGATGACGTGCGCGTTCACCGCGCCGAGGCGCATCGCCATGGCGTCGACGCGCAGCTGCAGTTGTTGCCTGAGAGCGTCGATCTGCTGTTTCTGCTCGGCGAGGAGACTTCCGAGGCGCGTCGTGTCGCTGAGGAGGAAGCGCTCATGACTGCCGCGACCGAGCTGCAGCCCCACAGCGAAGGCGCTGCCGAGGATGGCGAGCGTGAGGGTGGCCAGGACGGTCATGGTCAGCGGACGCGTCAGATTCAGCTGCCGGGCCCGCCCCTCACGCCTGGGAAGAAAAATGACGTTCATGCGCGGCGTTCCGATGGCCTGGTTCCCCCTCTCGGCAGGCAACCCCAGCGATACCGCGTGGGCGAGCCCGGGCGTGAAGCGCCCTGTTTTGCTTTGAAAAGCCTGTACGATGCTGGCAACCCCGCTGTCATGGCTCCTCGCTTTAGACCGGTGGCTTTGCGTCCCCGCCTTTCGGCGGGTTTGCCCAAGCAGCTTGCAGCCAATATGCCCAAGAAAATTAGCCGAAACAAGCGTGGCAGGTCTCTAATGAGCGCTAGGACCGCGCTGCGGCCCGCCCGGGTTCATTCTGTAAAAGACCTGCTCGCACATAATCTACCGAGCTTGAAGCGCATCACGGATCAGGCCGCGCGCGCGGATTTCTGGAGCGGCTGGTTGGCGGGGCATCTCGCCGCGGAACTCTGCGCGCGAATCTCCGGCATCGCCGAACGCGATGGGACGCTGGTGATCTTCGCCGAGACGGCCGCTTGGTCAGTGCGGCTGCGCTACGCGGTTATCGAGCTGGAACGCGACATCCGCGCCGCAGGTCCCGGACTGAGCGACATTGCCGTGCGGGTGCGGCCGCACAGCTGAACCCGCGCGCTGATCACTGCACCCGACGCGTACACGCCGACGCCCGCGCGCGTCAGCAAGCTGCGAGCGGGCCTGGCAGGCTCAGGGTTTCGACAGCAGATCCGCCTTGCCGGTGTCCAGATCCACCGGTACTGACACGTGCTCCTGCACGATCAGCCAGTGACCCCGCACCTTGCGATACACGTCGGTGACTCTGACCACCAGTTCAAATTTGGAACCGTCCTTGCGTGTGAATTGCGCGGCTTGAATACTGTGGCTGTAAGCGACCGCACCTGCCGTCGTGACGTCAAGATCGGATATGGAGAACTTGATCGAGCCGGGGAGAGCGGCAAACAGCTCCTGCCAATCTTTCCTGTAGTCCTCCCAGCCGACGTGCTGCCGCGGCGGCGTCACATCGAACACGAACAGTCTGGGACCGGGCGCGTATGCCTTCATGATCGCATCGACGTCCTTGGCGTTGAAGGCCGCCGCGTAGCGCTCCTCGAGTGCCTGGATCGCGGCCTTGTCGCTGTTGGCGGGCGCCGGCTCGGCGGCGTTGAGGTGGCTCGAAACGCCGGTGACACCCAGGGCCGCCAGAGTGCAACACAGTGAATAGGTAAGACGATTCACGTTGTACCCCCTTGAAGTTGTTTGACGATCGGGAGTCCGCGGGCGCTTGTACACCTCGCCCGCTAGGCTGTCAACGAAGGAGCAGGGTCTCAGCCCCGTGGGGGATGCAGCGCTGGCGTCTCGATGTAGGAGATCGGCGCATCGGCGTAACGCTCGAACACGACCTCTTCCCAGGTCGAGCCGTCGGCGAGCAGCGTGCGCAGCAGCTTGTTGTTCAGGGCGTGCCCGGACTTGTGGCCGCTGAATTCGCCGATCAGGCTGTGCCCGAGCAGATACAGGTCGCCGATGGCGTCGAGGATCTTGTGCTTGACGAACTCGTCCTCGTAGCGCAGTCCGTCCTCGTTCAACACGCGGAAGTCATCGAGCACGATGGCGTTATCGAGACTGCCGCCGAGGGCCAGGTTGCGCCCGCGCAGCGTCTCCAGATCGCGCATGAAGCCGAAGGTGCGCGCGCGGCTCACTTCCTTAAGGAAAGAAGTGGTGGAGAAATCCATCGAGGCGCGTTGCGAGCGGCGCTTGAAGATCGGGTGATTGAACTCGATCTCGAAGTTGACCTTGAAGCCGTCGAAGGGATCAAACTGCGCCCACTTGTCGCCATCCTCGACGCGCACTCGCTTCTTCACGCGGATGAAGCGCTTGGGGCGGCGCTGCTCCTCGATCCCGGCAGACTGCAGCAGGAACACGAACGGTCCCGCGCTGCCGTCCATGATCGGCACTTCCGCGGCGGACACTTCCACGATCGCGTTGTCGATGCCTAGGCCCGCAAAAGCCGACAGCAGATGCTCGACGGTCGAGACCCGTGACTCGCCTTTGCCGAGTGTGGTGCCGAGGACGGTGTCGCCCACGTTCTCGGCATGTGCGCGGATGTCCACGGGGTGCGGCAGGTCGGTGCGCCGGAACACGATCCCGGTATCGGGTTCGGCGGGCCGTAAGGTCATCAGCACCTTCTTGCCCGTATGCAATCCGACGCCGGTGGCGCGAATCGAGTTTTTGAGGGTCCGTTGTCCGACCATGCGTGTTGCTCGCCCTAACGTCCGCAGCCTACCGCGGATGACAGGCGCGCCATACGCGCCATTGGAGAGAGGCCGCCGCAAGCCTGGCAGGCCTCTCCCCTGGAGGCGCTTTGCGTAAGGCGCTTTACCGTATCACATCAATCGGCCTGCCGCCGCAGAAATGCCGGGATGTCCAGCAACTCCTCCGGGTCGGCCTCCGAGCGCAACCCATCCCCAACTGCCCGTTGGCGCTGGATGGTGGGCTTGTCGAACGGGGCGTAGTCACTGCTCGAGAGCGCACTGCGCCGCACCACGCGCATCGCCACGTCGGCGCGCGGGTCGCGCTCGCGCACCGGCGCACTCTCGCGCTCCCGCGGCGCGGATAGTGACGCACGCGATGTAGCAGCGGGTCGGCCGAGGCCGGTGGCCACCACCGTAACGCGCACCTGGTTGGAGAGTTCCGGATCGATGACGGTGCCGACCACCACCGTGGCGTCGTCGGAGGCGAACTGCTTCACGATCTGCCCGACTTCCTGGAACTCGCCGATCGACAGGTCCATTCCCGCGGTCACGTTGACCAGAATGCCGTGCGCGCCCGCCAGGTTGATGTCCTCGAGCAACGGCGAGGAAACCGCCGCCTCGGCCGCCGCGCGCGCGCGCCCCTCACCGCTCGCCGCACCCGAGCCCATCATGGCCATGCCGGTCTCAGCCATCACGGTGCGCACGTCCGCGAAGTCGACGTTGATCAGGCCCGGGCGGGTGATGAGCTCGGCGATCCCCTGCACCGCGCCCTGCAACACCTGGTTCGCGGCCTTGAACGCATCGAGCAGCGTGGTCTGCGGCCCCAACACCGTCAACAGCTTCTGGTTAGGAATTGTAATGAGCGAGTCGCAGAACTTGCCGAGCTCGGCAATACCGTGGTCAGCCACGTAGGCGCGCTTGTTACCTTCCATCTCGAACGGCTTGGTCACGACCGCCACGGTGAGGATGCCGAGCTCCTTGGCGACCTGCGCCACGACCGGGGCAGCTCCGGTACCGGTACCCCCGCCCATGCCGGCGGTGATGAACAACATGTCGCAGCCTTCGACCAGCTCCACGATGCGGTCACGGTCCTCCATCGCCGCCTGGCGGCCGACGTCCGGATCGGCGCCGGCGCCGAGTCCCTTGGTGATGTTGCAGCCGATCTGCAACGCCGTCTTTACCTTGGCGTGCTTCAACGCCTGGCTATCGGTGTTGACGCACATGAACTCCACGCCGTCGATACCGGCCGAGACCATGTGCGCGACCGCGTTGCCGCCCCCGCCCCCCACGCCGATCACCTTGATGACGGCGCTCTGGCTGTACGCGTCCATCAGTTCAAACATGTTGTCGCTCCTTACGCAAATACAAACGGTTGGTTGAGTCGCTCTTTTGCTCTGTCAGCTTCAAAAGTTCCCCTGGAACCAGGAACGCATGCGATCGAGCACCGACTTTGCGTTCCCCAGGGAGCGCCCGCGACGCGCGGGCAAGACGTTGTCACGCGCGTAGAGCAGCAGCCCCACGCCCGTGGAGAAAATCGGGTTGCGCACCACGTCGGTGAGCCCGCGTACCGCCTGCGGCACCCCCAAGCGCACCGGAACGTGAAACACTTCCTCGGCCAGCTCGATGGCGCCTTCCATCTTGGCGCTGCCGCCGGTGAGCACGATGCCCGCTGCGACCATTTCCTCGAAGCCGCTGCGGCGCAGCTCCTCGCGCACCAGGCCGAACAGCTCCTCGTAACGCGGCTCGATGATCTCGGCGAGCGTCTGCCGTGCCAGGCGCCGCGCCGGCCGTTCTCCGACGCTCGGCACCTCGATACTCTCGTCGGGATTGGCGAGCTGCGAGAGCGCGCAGGCGTAGCGGATCTTGATGTCCTCGGCGTACTGGGTCGGGGTGCGCATGGACACGGCGATGTCGTTGGTCACCTGGTCGCCGGCGATCGGGATCACCGCCGTGTGGCGGATCGCGCCGTTGGAGAACACGGCGAGATCGGTGGTGCCGCCGCCGATATCGACCAGGCACACGCCCAGCTCCTTCTCATCGTCGGTGAGCACGGCGAAACTCGAGGCGAGCTGCTCGAGCACCACGTCGTCGACCTCGAGTCCGCAGCGCTGGATGCACTTCTCGATGTTCTGCGCGGCCGAGTCGGCGCCGGTGACGATGTGCACCTTCGCCTCGAGGCGCACCCCGGACATGCCTATGGGGTCGCGGATGCCTTCCTGGCCGTCGACGATGAACTCCTGCGGCAGCACGTGCAGGATCTTCTGATCCGCGGGGATCGCCACGGCCTTGGCTGCATCGATCACGTGCTCCACGTCGCCGTGGCTCACCTCCTTGTCGCGCACGCCCACCACGCCGTGGGAGTTCAGGCTCCGTACGTGACTTCCGGCGATGCCAGCGAACACCGAGTGGATCTCGCAGCCGGCCATGAGCTCGGCTTCCTCGATCGCGCGCTGAATCGACTGCACGGTGGACTCGATGTTGACCACGACACCCTTCTTCAGTCCCCGCGAGGGTTGCTGCCCGAGTCCGAGCAGCTCGATCGAGCCGTCGAGCCCCACCTCGCCCACCAGCGACACGACCTTGGAGGTGCCGATGTCGAGGCCGACGATCAGATTGCGTTCCGCGCGCTTAAGCATCGTGACCACCTTCGCTACGGGCGGCGCGCGCCACGTTGCCGCGCCAGCCGATAGCAAATCCGTTTGTGTACCGCATATCGACGTAGGCGATGTCCTCGCCGCGCTGCGTGACGAGGCGCAGCGCCGTGTTCATGAATTTGTCGAAGCGCTCGTCCACCTGGCGGCGGCCCAGGCGCACCGTGACGCCGTTGGCAAGGTCGAATTCCCAGGCGCCGCGCGCATCCAGGCGCATGGCGGTGAGGCGCATGCCCGCCTGCATCAGGCGTCCGACGGCTGCGAGGTAGCGCTGCGCCACCACCGACTCCTTACCCTCGGGGCCTGCGAGCCGGGCGAGCTCGGGCGGGATGTGGCGCTCGTCGGATGCAAACAGCTCCCCGCGCGTGTTGAGCAACCCCCGCTCGCCCCAGCGCGCGGCGGCGCTCTGCTCGATCACCAGCACCGTCAGCCCCCGCGGCCAGGCGCGCTGCACGCTCACCGCGTCCACCCAGGGGAGCGTGTGGAGGCGTGCGCGCACCGCCGAGAGATCGACCGACAGCAACCCGGCACCGTGCAGGCACCCCTTGACCACGCGCTCGACATCGACCGGCGCGACGCGCTGGAAGCGCCCCTGCACCGCGACCGTCTCGATCGGCTGATCGAATGCCCAGGTCACCGCCAGCGCGCCGCCCGCAGCGAGCCCGAGGGCGCCGAGCGTCACGCCCACGGCGCGCCAGTTGATTGCCGGCCACCTGAAGCGCGCCTCGGCGGGTTTGCGGCGGTTTTTCGGACGGCGCAGCATGTCCCTCAACCCTCCTGCGGCCGGCCGGCCGCGAGCCGGCGGGTGAAGCTGGTCTCGAGCACGCGCCACACCAGCTCCTCGAAGTCGAGGCCCACGGCGCGTGCGGCCATCGGCACCAGGCTGTGACTCGTCATGCCTGGGACGGTGTTGATCTCCAGCAGCAGCGCACGACCTGCGGCATCCATCATGAAATCCGCCCGTCCCCAGCCGCAGGCGCCGGTGGCCTCGAATGCCGCCAGCGCGAGACTGGCGAGATGCGCTTCGGCGCCGGCGGGCAGGTCCGAGGGGCAGAAGTAGCGCGTGTCGTCGCGAAAGTACTTCGCCTCGTAGTCATAGAAGGTCCGCGGTGTCTCGATGCGGATCGAGGGCAAAGCCTCGCCCTGCAGGATCGCCACCGTGTACTCCTTGCCCGGGATCCAGGCTTCCGCGAACACCAGCGGTTCGAGGCGCGCGGCTGCGGCGTAGGCGGCCGGCAGGTCCGCGGCGCGCTCGACCTTGCTCATGCCGACGCTCGAGCCCTGGGTGGCGGGCTTCACGAACAGCGGGAGCTTCAGGCGCTCGAGCGCGAGGTCGAAATCCTGCGGCCCCGAGAGCACCACGAAGTCGGCGGTCGGAACACCGACGGCGAGAGCCAGGCGCTTGGTACGCAGCTTGTCCATACCGATGGCCGAGCCCATCACGCCGCTTCCCGTATAGGGCACGCCGAGGTACTCGAGCGCGCCCTGCAGCGTCCCGTCCTCGCCCCCGGGCCCGTGCAGCGCAATCCAGACGCGATCGAAACGCTCCGCGAGGAGATCGGGGAGCGCCCGATCGCGCGGATCGAAGGCGTGCGCATCGGCACCGCGGCGCTTGAGCGCCTCCAGCACCGCGTTCCCCGTAAGCAGGGAGATCTCGCGCTCGCTCGATTCGCCGCCAAACAGCACCGCCACGCGGCCGAAGGCACGCGCATCGCTCACGCGTCGCAGCCCCTGTGGGTCGTAGAGCAACCGCATGATCAGGGCACTCCCACGATGCGCACTTCAGGGTCCAGCGTGACGCCGTGGGCGCGCTGCACTGCACTGCGCACGTGCTCGATGAGGCGCTCGAGGTCGGCCGCGCTGGCATGGCCGTGATTGATGATGAAGTTCGCGTGCTTCTGCGACACCGACGCGTCGCCGACACGAAAGCCCTTGAGCCCGCACGCCTCGATGAGGCGCGCGGCGTGATCGCCCGGGGGATTGGTGAACACCGAGCCGCAACTCCACTCGCCGATCGGCTGTGACGCCTTGCGGCGCGCGAGCAGCGCCTGCACTTCTGCCGTGTGAGCGCCGGGACGATGCTCGAAACTCAAGTCCGCGGCGATGAACCACTCATCCGCGGCGGGTGCGATCACCTGGCGGTAGCTGACGCGGTATTCCGAGGGCACGCGCGAGTGCGTACGCCCCGCGCGGTCGATGGTCTCGACGCCGCGCACGTGCTGCCAGGTCTCCCCGCCGAAGGCGCCGGCATTCATCGCCAGGGCCCCTCCGAGCGTGCCGGGGATGCCGGCGAAGAACTCCGCCGGACCCAGGCCCCATTTGACGCACTGTCGGGCGATGCGCGCACAGGCCACTCCCGCCCCGGCGCGCACGCCCGTATCGCTGAGGCGCTCGAGTCTATCGAGCGTGCCGTGGGTGCTGATGACGATCCCCTTCAGGCCGCCGTCGCGCACCAGCAGGTTGCTGCCGAGCCCGATCCAGTGGATGGGGACGCCGGCGGGGACGGCGCGCAGGAAAGCGGCGAGATCGGCGACGTCGCGCGGATTGAAGAACAGCTCCGCAGGTCCCCCGACGTGCCAGGAGGTATGGCGGCTGAGGGGCTCATTGCGGCGAACGCGCGCATTGAATTCCGGCGTCACGGCGAGGCTCATGAGGCCTTCCCGGGCGGCAGCAGCCGCGCCAGTGTCTGCGGCAGCGAGTGGGCGATGGCGCTGATGCTGCCCGCCCCCATCGCGATGACCACATCGCCCCCCTGAATCACGTCCTTGAGCGAGCGCGCGAGCTCCTCGACTTTCTCGATGAACAACGGCTCGAGCTGCCCACGGCTGCGCACCGCGCGGCAGATGGCGCGGCCGTCGGCGCCCGCGATGGGCGGCTCTCCCGCCGCGTACACCTCGGTGACGCACAGCACATCGGCCCCCGACAGCGCCTTGCCGAAATCGTCGATGAGATCGCGGGTACGGGTGTAGCGATGCGGCTGGAACACGAGCAGCACGCGCCTCCCCGGATAACCCTGGCGCACAGCCTCGAGCGTCGCGGCGATCTCGGTGGGGTGATGGCCGTAGTCGTCGATGATGCTGACGGCTCCCACCGCGGTCAGCACATCGCCGACGTGCTGCAGCCGCCGCTCGACGCCCTGGAAACTGCCGAGTGCGCCCCGGATCGCCTGATCGTCGATGCCGAGCTCGGTGGCGACCACGATGGCGGCGAGAGCATTGCGCACGTTGTGCAGCCCGGGCAGGTTCAGCGTCACGCTCAGCGGCGCTGTCGCCGCGCGCGTCACCTCGAAGTGCGTCTGCAGCCCCGCAGGACGGATGCGCTCGGCGCGCACGTCCGCGCCAGCCTCGAGCCCATAGGAGCGGATCGGGCGGCCCACTTCCTGCGCGATGCTGCGTACGTGCGCGTCGTCGACGCACAGCACCGCGAGCCCGTAAAACGGCAGGTTGTGCAGGAATTCGAGGAAGCTCTGCTTGAGCAGGCCGAAGTCCCCGCCGTGGGTGCTCAGGTGATCGTTGTCGATGTTGGTGACGATCGCGATGAGCGGTTGCAGGTGGGTGAAGGAAGCATCGCTCTCGTCGGCCTCCGCAACCAGGAACCGCCCCGCCCCGAGGCGCGCGTTGCTGGCCGCGCTCTTCAGGCGCCCGCCGATGACGTAGGTCGGATCCTCACCCCCCTCGGAGAGGATGCTGGCGATGAGGCTCGTGGTCGTGGTCTTGCCGTGAGTGCCAGCGACTGCGATGGAGTAGCGGAAGCGCATCAGTTCGCCGAGCATCTCCGCGCGCGCCACCACCGGGATGCGCCGCTCGAGTGCCGCGGCGATTTCCGGGTTGTCCCGCGGCACGGCGCCGGAGACGACCAGGACGTCCGCACCGGTGATGTTCGCGGCCGCATGTCCGATGCTGATGCGCGCACCGAGGCTCGCCAGCCACTCGGTCACCGCGCTGGCGCGCAGGTCCGAACCCTGCACGGTATAGCCGAGATTGAGCAGCACCGCGGCGATGCCGCTCATACCGGTGCCGCCCACCCCGACGAAATGGATGGTGTTGATGCGCCGCATGCGGTCGCGCCGCTCAGGTTGCGCGCGCCGCTCCTCGCGCGGCCGCTGGCGCAGCATCCCCTGCTCACCGCTCATGCGGCCCTCCGCGCGAGCTCCAGGCACGAGGCAGCGAGCTCATCCGTCGCACGCGGCCGGGCGAGCAGGCGAGCGCGCTCGGCCATGGCGAGGAGCTTGCCGCGCCCGGCGCACAGGCGCTGCACTTCGGAAGCGAGGCGCTCGGGACTCAGCTCGCGGTCGGGGATGAGCACCGCAGCGCCCTCGCGCACCAGGTACTGCGCGTTGTAGGCCTGGTGATCGTCGACCGCGCCCGGGAACGGCACCAGGATCGCGCCGACCCCTACGGCCGCAAGCTCCGACACCGTGAGGGCGCCGGCGCGGCAGATAACCAGATCGGCCCAGCCGTAAGCCTCGCTCATGTCTTCGATGAAGGGACGCACGTCGGCACGCACGCCCGCCTGCGCGTAGCTCGCCCGGCCGGCATCGACCCAGCGCTCCCCGGCCTGGTGGCGAACGTCGAAGGCGAGCCACCCTGAGAGACGCTTCAACGCAAATGGCACGACCGCGTTCAGACGCGTTGCGCCCTGGCTGCCGCCGATGACAAGAATCCGCACCGGGCCGGTGCGTCCGGCAAAACGTACTGCGGGCGGTGGCAGCGCGCTGATGTCGGCACGCACCGGATTGCCGATCACGCGCGCGTGCACGTCGCGGCCGAAGCTGCCCGGAAACGCCTCCAGCACCTGGCGCGCGAGATGCGCGAGGCAGCGGTTGGTGAGGCCGGCAACGGCGTTCTGCTCATGAATCACGAGCGGACGGCGCGTGAGCCAGGCCGCGACCCCTCCCGGCCCCGTCACGAACCCGCCCAAACCGACCACGACCAGCGGGCGGTGCCGTCGCATGACGGCAAGCGCCTGCAGCAGCGCCACGCTCAGGCGGAACGGCGCGGTGAGCCAGGTGAGCACGCTCTTGCCGCGCAGCCCGCCGACCGAGAGGCGCTCGATGGGAATGCCCTCCGCGGGGATGACGCGCGACTCGAGCCCCTTCGCGGTGCCCAGCCACACCACCTCGAGTGATTGCTCGCGCAGCAGCCGCGCCAGCGCCAGCGCCGGGAACACGTGCCCGCCCGTGCCGCCCGCCATGATGAGGATGGGCCGGCTCACGACGCGCCCCTCACGGTGGCCGAACCGCGCTGCCTGGCGCAGGCCTCGTGATACACGCGCAGCAACAGCCCCACCCACGCCAGCGCCACGATCAGGCTCGAGCGGCCGTAGCTCATCAGCGGCAGCGTCAGTCCCTTGGTGGGCAGAACCCCCATGTTGACGCCGATGTTGATGAAGGCCTGGATGCCGACCCACAGGCCAAAGCCCCCCGCCAGGTAGGCGGGAAACTTCAGTCCCGCCTCCGAAGCGAGGCGTGCAATGTGAAAGCTGCGCCACACCAACCCGAGGAAAAGGCCGAGCGTCACCACCACACCGAGCAGTCCCAGCTCCTCGGCCAGGACTGCGAACAGGAAGTCGGTGTGGGCCTCGGGCAGGTAGAACAGCTTCTGCACGGAATCGCCCAGCCCCACGCCGAACCACTGTCCGCGGCCGATGGCGATCAGCGACTGCGTGAGCTGAAAGCCGCTGTTGTAGGGGTCGGCCCATGGATCGAGGAATGCCGTCAGGCGGCGCAGGCGGTAACTGGAGCTCACCGCCAGCGCGCCGAACCCCGCGGCTGCGATCGCGGTCATGGCGATCACGTAGCGCAGGCGCGCCCCCGCGAGGAACAGCAGGCCGAAGCCGGTGGCGAACAGCACCGTGGCGGCGCCGAAGTCGGGCTCGGCGAGCAGTAGTGCGCCCACGCCCACCAGCAGTGCCAGGGGTTTCGCGAGCCCGAGGAGGGATGCGCGCAGCTCGCTCTCGTGGCGCACGGCGTAGCTGGCCACGTAGATGAGCACCAGCATGCGGGCCAGCTCCGATACCTGGAAGTTGGCGCCGGCGACGCGCAGCCAGCGGCGGCTGCCGTTCACGACGTGACCGAGGCCCGGGATCAGCACCACGACGAGCAGCACGATGGCTAGCGCGAGCAGTACCACCGAGATGCGCTCGAGAAACTCGCTGCGGATCGCGAACATGAGCAGCGCGAGAGCCGCGCCCATAAGCGTGAGCAGCAGCTGGCGCTCGAGGTAAAAGAACGGCTGCCCGGACTCCTGGCCGGCAATCGACACGGAGGCGGAAGTCACCATCACCAGTCCGAGCAGCAGGATTCCCATGACGAGGGCGAGCGTCACGGGGTCCAGATGCACACTGGCGCCGCGGCCGTGGGCGCGCGCCAGACCCGGCAGCGCCGACCGCAGGGAGCTGCTCATGCCGCCAGCTCCCGCACTGCCTGCGCGAACACGGCGCCGCGATGCGCGTAATCGCGGAACATGTCGAGGCTCGCGCACGCGGGCGAGAGCAGCACGGTGTCGCCCGGGCGCGCCGCGCGTGCGGCCGCCTCTACCGCCTGCGGCAGTGTGGCGCAGGTCTCGAGCGTGCATACGCCCGCGAGCGCGGCGGCGATGCGCGCTGCATCCCGCCCGATGAGAACCGCGTGACGCACCTTGCCGCGGAACGCGCCAGCCAGCGGCGTGAAATCCTGGTTCTTGCCGTCGCCGCCGGCGATCAGCACCAGCGGCCCCGGCATGCCGGCCACCGCGGCGAGCGTCGCACCGACATTGGTGCCCTTGGAATCATCGACATAGCTCACGCCGCGCACGTCGCCCACCCACTGCGAGCGGTGCGGGAGGCCCTCGAAGGCGGCGAGCTCCGCGAGCCGCGCCGGCAGGGGCAGCGCGAGCGCCTCGCCGAGCGCCAGCGCCGCGAGCGCGTTGGCGGCATTGTGCAGGCCCTTGATCTTGAGCGCGGCCACCGGCATCAGGGGCGCCGCGGCGTGCGTCAGCCACCATTCGCGCCCGTGCTGGGCGAGCGCGTAGTCCGCGCCGATGCTGGCACGGAGCGAGAAGCTCAGGGTGCGCGTCGCCCGGCGCGGCATGGCCGCGACCAACGGATCATCCAGGTTGATGATGGCCGTATCGCAGCGGGCGAAGATGCGCGCCTTGGCCGCCGCGTAGCTGGCGAGCGAATCGTAGCGGTCGAGATGGTCGGGGCTCACGTTCAGCACCGTCGCCGCGCGGCAGTGAAGGCTCGCGGTGGTCTCGAGCTGATAACTGGACAGCTCGAGCACGTACAGCTCGGTGTCGGGCGCGAGCAGGTCGAGCGCCGGCTCCCCGAGGTTCCCTCCGGCTCGCACCGCGAGTCCGGCACGCTGCGCCATGCGCGCCAGCAGCGTCGTGACCGTGCTCTTGCCGTTGGTGCCCGTGATCCCGGCAACCGCCGCCGTCGTGGCGCGTGCGAACAGCTCGATGTCGCCGACGATCTGCAGCCCCCGGCGCCGCGCCTCGGCGAAGAACGGCATGTCGAGCGGCAGCCCCGGGGATGCGACCACGCACACCGCATCCTCGAGCAGTGCTGTATCAAGTGCGCCCAGACGCACCGGGATGCGCCCATCGAGAGCGGTGAGTGCTGCCAGCTGCGGGGGCGCCGGGCGCGTATCGGTGACTGCGAGGCGCCAGCCGTGCGCGTGCAGATGGCGTGCGCACGAGAGCCCGGTGCGACCCAAGCCCACGATCACGGCATACGGTGAGCCGGCGGTTTTAGCGCTCATCGCAGTTTCAGTGTCGCGAGCCCGGCCAGCACGAGCAGCAGCGAGATGATCCAGAAGCGCACGATGACCTTCGGCTCCGCCCAGCCCTTGAGCTCGAAGTGGTGGTGGATCGGCGCCATCTTGAAAATGCGCCGGCCGGTGAGACGGTAGGAAGCGACCTGCAGGATGACCGAGGCGGTCTCGAGCACGAACACCCCGCCCATCACCAGCGCCACCAGCTCCTGGCGCACGATCACCGCCAGCACACCGATCGCGGCGCCGATCGCCAGCGCCCCGACGTCGCCCATGAACACCTGCGCGGGATAGGAGTTGAACCACAGGAACCCGAGTCCCGCGCCCGCGAGTGAGGCGCAGAAGATCAGCAGCTCGCCCGCGCCGCGGATGTCCGGGATCTGCAGGTAGTGCGCGAACACCGCGTTGCCGCTCGCGTAGGCGAAGATGCCGAGCGCGGAGGCCACGAGCGCCGCGGGCATGATCGCGAGCCCGTCGAGCCCGTCGGTGAGATTCACCGCGTTGCTCATGCCGACGATCATCAGATAGGCGATCACGATGAACCCGAAGGCGGTGAGCGGGGCGTGAAAGGTCTTGAAGAACGGCAGGAAGAGCGTGGTCTCCGCCGGGTCCGTGGCGGTGTAGTAGAGCGTCGCGGCGGTGGCGAGCCCGGCGACAGACTGCCACAGGTATTTCCAGCGCGGCCGCAGGCCTGTCGGGTTGCGCACCACGAGCTTCAGGTAATCGTCGTAGAAACCGATCAGGCCGAAGGCGAAGGTGACACCCAGCACGGTCCACACGAGACGGTTGGAGAGCTCCGCCCACAGCAGCGTGCTCACCAGCGTGGTGACGAGGATCAGCGTTCCGCCCATGGTCGGCGTGCCGGCTTTCAGCAGATGGGTGGGCGGACCGTCGTCGCGCACCACCTGGCCGATCTGATAGCGCGACAGGCGTGCAATCAAAGAAGGGCCCACGATGAGCGACAAGCCGAGCGCGGAAGCCGTCGCCAGGATGGCGCGGAACGTCAGGTACGAGAACACGTGCAGACCGACGACGCGGCCGGCGAACTGTTGTGTGATCCAGTACAGCACTCAATGCCCGCCTGCTGCGGCGGCACCCTCGCCGCTGAGCGCCGCCACCACCCGCTCGAGCCGGTTGAAGCGCGAGCCCTTGACGAGAATGCGCACCCCGGGGCCCGCGGCGGCGAGCGCCTCGCCGAGTGCGGCGGTGAGCGCCGCGACGTCGGCATACCAGTACGCGCCGGCACCGAAGCTCGCGACCGCGCTCGCCATGAGCGCTCCGGTTGCATACAGCCGCTCCACGCCGCGCGCGCGCGCGTACTCGCCGATCCCGGCGTGCGCCTGTGGCGCGTAATCACCGAGCTCGGCCATGTCGCCGAGCACCAGCCACCTGCTCCCGGTGAGCCCGCCCAGCACCTCGATCGCGGCGCGCACCGAGCTCGGGTTGGCGTTGTAGGAATCGTCGACCAGCCACGCTCCATTTCTCGCCTGCCGGAACTGCAGCCGGCCGGGGACGGCCCGCACCCGCGCAAGCCCTGCAGCGATCTGCTCGAGGGTGGCGCCGGCGGCCGCGCCGGCGGCCGCGGCGGCGAGCGCGTTGGCGACGTTGTGCGCGCCACCGACAGCGAGCTCGATGCGCGCGCTCCCCTGGGGGGCAGTCAGGCGGAAATGAGTGCGAAAGCCGGCGACGGCGACTTCGCTGCGCACCTCGCCAGCGCTGAAATCCGCGCGCGAGCGCACTCCGAAGGTGACCACGTGAGCCCGTGTCGATCCGCGCCACAGCGCTGCGAACTCATCGTCCGCGTTGATGATCGCGGTAGCGGTGGCGTCGAGCCCGGCGACCATTTCCCCTTCCGCGCGCGCCACGCCCTCGAGGCTCCCAAAGCCCTCGAGATGCTCGGCGCCGGCGTTGGTGATCATGCCCACGGAGGGACGCGCGAGCTCGACGAGCGCCGCAACCTCCCCGGCGCGGTTAGCGCCCATCTCCACCACCGCAAAGCGATGCTCGGGCGCAAGGCGCAGCAGTGTGAGCGGGACGCCGATGTGATTATTGAGGTTGCCGCGCGTGGCGAGGCAGCTGCCGGCCTCACTGAGGATCGCCGCGGTCATCTCCTTGGCGGTCGTCTTGCCGTTGCTGCCCGCTACCCCCACCAGGGGTCCGGTGAAGGCGGCGCGCCAGGCGCGCGCGGCGCGCGTCAGCGCCGCCTGCGTGTCGCGCACCACGATCTGCGCCAGCGCCACCGGCTGCGCGGCATCGACCACGGCGCCAGCGGCCCCAAGGGCCAGCGCAGCGGCCACGAAATCGTTGCCGTTGAAGTGCGGGCCGCGCAGCGCGAGGAACAGTTGTCCGGGAGTGAGCGTGCGCGAGTCGCTCGCCACCTCGGTAAAGGCGGCATCGGCACCGGCGAGCTCACCGCCGCAGGCACGCGCAAATTCGGCCAACGTGCGCTTCATGCCAGAAGCCTCGCCAGCTCATCCCCGACGATCGCCTGATCGCGGAAGGCGCGCCGCTCGCTGCCGCGGATCTGGTAGTCCTCGTGCCCTTTGCCGGCGATGAGCACGACGTCGTCGGGGGTCGAGCGCTGCAGCGCCATGCGGATGGCGAGCGCGCGATCGTGTTCGATGGTGAGCGGCGCGCGCTGCGCCACGCCGGCGACGATGTCGGCCACGATGCGCTGCGGATCTTCGCTCCTCGGGTTGTCGTCGGTGAGGATGACGTCGTCGGCGAGCTCGGCCGCGAGCTGGCCCATGAGTGGGCGCTTGCCCGCATCGCGGTCGCCGCCGCAGCCGAACACCACGCGCAGCTGGGCGCGGCAATGCAACCGCGCGGCGCGCAGTGCCTTCGCGAGCGCATCGGGGGTGTGCGCGTAGTCGACGATGGCGAGGGGGCTGCGCCCGCGCCCGCCGAACATCTCCATGCGCCCGCTCGCGGGACGCACCCTGGAGAGCGCCTGCGCCGCCTGCCGCAGCGGGATGTCCCACGCCAGCAGCACCGCCAACACCGTGAGCACGTTGTCGACGTTGAAGTCCCCCATGAGGCGCACCGACAGCTCCCCGCTGCCGAAGCTCGAGTCCACCTCGATGGTGAGGCCGCCGGAATCGGGTCGCACGCGCGTGGCGCGCACGAATTGCGCGGCCGGCGGCAGCTTGCCGCTCTCGCGCGTGGTGACGATGAGCCGCGCGGCGGCGGATGAGCTCGATCCGGGCGGCGGCGCCGGTGCCGCGTGGTCGCCCGTGCCCGCCAGGGCCGCGCCAAAGGGGTCATCAACGTTGATGACGCGCTCGGCAAGGCCGGGGAAACTGAACAGGCGCGCCTTGGCCGCGGCGTAGGCCTCCATGCTGCCGTGATAGTCGAGATGGTCGCGGGTCAGGTTGGTGAAGGCCGCGGTGCGGAAGCGCACGCCGTTGACGCGCTCCTGATCGAGCGCATGGCTGGACACCTCCATGCTCACGCACTCGGCCCCCTGCCCCTTGAGGTGCGCGAGTTGCCGATGCACGGTCACCGCATCGGCGGTGGTGTGCGGTGTGGGCGTGATCTGCGGCGGCACGCCCACGCCGAGCGTACCGATGTAGCCAGCGTGCCTGCGGCAGCGCTGCAGCGCCTGGGCCAGGAGCCACGCGCAGGTCGTCTTGCCGTTGGTGCCGGTGATGCCGGCCACGGTGAGGTGCTGCGAGGGCGCCCCGAAGAAGCGATCGGCGATGAGGCCGGCGCGGGCGGCTAACTGCGGCAGCGCCGCGACGAAGGTGTCAGCACCGAGCCGCGCCGCCTCCGGCGGCGCATCCTCGGGCTCGTAGAGCACCGCGCGTGCACCGCGCGCCACCGCCTCGGGCGCGAACTTCAGGCCATGGTGGGTGCGGCCGCGACCGGCAAGGAACAGCGCGCCCGGAGTCGCGCCGCGGCTGTCGAGCGTCACGTCGCTCACCCGCAGCTGCGGTGGTGCGGCGATCCACCCCGCCACGAGCTCCGCGAGCGAGCGCGGCGCGGAAACTGCGCGGCTGCGGGCCGACTCCGTCATGGCAGTGCCGCCGTGCGCACGCCGCCGATCGTGGGGCTCGCCGGCAGCTCTTCGGGGGATTTCACCGGCTGGTCCGGCGCCACTGCCAGCAGCCGCAGCGCGCCGCCCACCACCCTGGAGAACACCGGTGCAGCCACCTGTCCGCCCATGTGCAGTCCCGCGCCCGGCTCATCGATTACCACCACCGCAGCCAGGCGCGGCTCGCTCGCCGGCGATACGCCGCCGAACACCGCCATGTAGCGATCGGTGGAATACCCCCCCGCGGTGGCCTTCCACGCCGTGCCGGTCTTGCCCGAGACGCGATACCCCGGAATCGCGGCAAGCTTCCCCGTGCCCTCGGCCGTCACCACCGATTCGAGCATTCCGACCAGCTCGCGGCAGACTTCGGGGCCGAGCGAGCGCTCCCCGGGCGGGGCTGCCTCGACGCGCAGGAAGGAGACCGCCCGCGCGATGCCGAAGCCGCCGAGGATCGCGTAGGCGTGTGCCAGCTGCAGCGGCGTCACCGACAGGCCGTAGCCGTGGGACATGGTGACGATGCCGATGGGGCGCCACTGCGAGTACGGCGGCAGGAGCCCGGCCGACTCGCCGGGATAGCCGCTGGTAGAGACCTGACCGAAACCGAGCGCGGTGAGCGTGCTCCAGATATGACGCGGCGGGAGAGTGAGGGCGATGTGCGCCATGCCGACGTTCGAGCTCTTGGCGAGCACCGTCGTGATGTCGATCGCGCCGAGGTTGTGCTCGTCCTCGAAGATCTTGGCGCCGACTTTGAAGAACCCGGGCGAGGTGTCGATGATGCTGTGGTTGTCGTACTTGCCCGAGGCGAGGCCTGCGGCCACGAAGAACGGCTTGATGGAGGAGCCGGGCTCGAAGATATCGGTGGCGGCGCGGTTGCGGTAGCTGGCCGCCTCGATCTGCTCGCGGTCGTTGGGGTTGTACGCGGGCTGGTTCACCATGGCGAGCACTTCGCCCGTGGTCACGTCCAGCACCACCACGGATCCGGCGCGCGCGCGCTGGTCGCGGATCGCAGCCTTCAGCTCGCGGTAGGCGAGATACTGGATGCGCAGGTCGATCGACAGCACCAGATCGCGCCCGGGGCGCGC
>Ga0210384_10002330_pt1 | contig 23365 bp, 22 predicted proteins | sample IncBWH2MmetaG_FD_160574 | JGI IMG/M metagenome (GOLD analysis project Ga0210384, IMG submission 160574) | Forest soil microbial communities from Barre Woods Harvard Forest LTER site, Petersham, Massachusetts, United States - Inc-BW-H-2-M | ecosystem: Environmental > Terrestrial > Soil >...
CGCTGGCGCTGGCGGATTCGGCGGACGCCGCGCCCACTACACAGGCCACGGCGACGTACAAGGAACTCGAGAGCGCGCTGGAATCGCTTCTTGGCCGCTGGGCAAAATTGCGCAACGACGAAATTCTGGCGCTGAATACGCAACTGAAAAATGCGAATCTGCCGGCGGTGGACCCGAGCCTGCTTCCCGCGAACAAGCCGGCCTCCGATGCGGAGGGCGATGACGAGCCGTAATTGCGGAATCAAGGGGGAAGGTTCAGAAAGCGGCCAAACGAAGATCCCGCCGCGTCGCGTGTCACTCCCGGGATCAGTCGCCCGTCAAGAATTTGTATTGAGCGGGCGTAAGCGGAACGACAGAGAGCCTTCCCATCCGGACAAGAGGCGAATCCGAGAAAAGCTTGTTGGCTTTGATCTGCGCGAGCGAGACCTGTTTCGAGAGCGCCCGGCCCGCCTTGATCTCGAGGCGGGGATTTTTCGGATCGGCGGCCTCCACGGAGACTACCGAAGCAGTGCCGACGGCGCTCTTGTGGTCTCCCGTTTCGTAGATGACCAGCCGGTCCCCGGATTTCATTTCGCGTATGTTCCGCAGAGCCACGGGGTTCGAGACACCGTCCCAGACCGTGACTTTGTCGCGCTGCAGATCAGCGAAGGAATATTCGGAGGGCTCTGTCTTGAGAAGATAATCTTGTGACACGAGATTGTTACCTCGATGATCCATCCTTTATGGTTTCCTGCGAATCGTCCAAGAGGGATGGTGTATTGGTCCGACGCCCGGACTTTACAGGGTTTGCCTAAGAGGATGCAAGGTGGGGGTACTTTCCGTTCTTAAAGTTCCAACTGCTGCAGCCGCACGAATTGTTCCAATGATGCGCAGGAACCCTCCTATCGCGGCCTTGCCGAATCAGAGGATTTCAGCCGAACTTGCAATTCTTTTCTTTCTTCGTCCGACAAGCTTTCATACAAGAGCAGGATTTCCTTCATGACCTCGGGCTCATTCTTTACAGAGGGGTCAGGATTCGGTTTCTTGCCATGGGCCAGGCGCTTGTGTGAGTTCACATAACGCTTATTAAATGCCTTGCCACAAATCCCACATTTGACGATTTCCGACATCTCAATCAGCCTCCGTTCGTACTGTAGGACGGGCTCCTTGACTCCCGGGTTTCTTTCCTGCGGGCGAATTGGACGGATGAAGCTGTCCCAATGCGGCGCGCGAGAGGAAACACTTTGGTTTAGGCGCGGTTAGCTTAAAGAAGCAGGGCAGGAGGAGATCGGTGTCGGAGGGAAGCGGCGAGAGAGATTTGTTGAATGTGAGGCTCTTCGAACTGTTTTAGAAGCGAGAAACAAAAAACCGGCTGTGCAGGAACCACTGGCGAAACGAAGGGCAAGGGTTTGGCGGCGTGGATGACCGAAGGATGCCCCACGTTCAACTTAGTCGCAATCGACAGATAGTGGGAAGGATTTGATGCGGGCAGGTATTCGTTACTCTTGGCCAGAGTCTCCAGGCCTCCAACGGAAAGGAGGAGAAGAAAGACGGCTACTCTTGCAAAAATGCACGCGAAAGAACCTCTCGGCAGCACGCTGCCTGCGGCCAGCGTGTCAATACCCGTTTGTGCAGGCTCAGAAATAAGAGAACTCCCCAGTCGAGAGTCGCGGGACGGAGGCCGTCCCACGCATGTAACTAGTTTGAACGACTACAGCGCGTACTCTCAAGATGCGGGCACGTATCAGTTACCTCGGCAGAATGTTTCCGCGGCTTAAAAAGGGGTTCCTCTGCTTGTGCCGAGTTTAGGAGGGCAACGAGTTGCGTGATGTCAGTTTGGTTTTCCTATCAGCTGGTGAGCATAGGCTGGCGCTTTGCCGGCATCTTCGTGTTTGCAATAGGCATAGACGTCGACGCCCTCGGCAAGCCAGGTGTCGAAGCGTTTTTTCCAGGCGGCCAGTTGCTTCGGAGTGTAGTTTTCGAGGCGCAGGCGGGCGTAGGTGAAGCCGGCGGTGAGCACGTCGGGCGGTGATTGCTTTTCGGTCTCGGACAGGCAAAGTGCTGTCCCATGCTGACGAAGAACGGCGTAGGTTTCATCGGTGTACCAAGAGGCATGACGCACTTCAAAGGCGAAAGCAAAAGCGGGCGGGCGAAGAGCGAGGAAGTCTTCCAGCAGGGGACGATCAAACTTGAAGGTGGGCGGCAGCTGGACGAGGATCGGGCCAAGGTGGTCGCCATCGTTCAACACACTGGCCACTTCCAGGAAGCGCTTGAGAGTGCTCTCGCAGCCGCGAAGCCTTTGGATGTGAGTGATTTGCTGGTTGGCTTTCAAGGCGAAGCGAAAACCTTCGGGGACGCTCTTCGCCCAGTTCAGGAGAGCAGTTTCCGTGGGCATGCGATAGAAACTGTGATTGATTTCGACCGTCGAGAACTGCTTGGCGTAGTAGCTCAGCATTTCGCGGTCCGGAAGCTTCTCAGGATAAAAATTTCCTTTCCACTCTTTGTAGGAGTACCCAGAAGTCCCAACGAGAAGCCTACCCGCTCGAAGAATTGGCACACCTCCTTACGCAAACATTTAATCACAGCCGGCACCCGCGTAAAAGGCGATGGCCCGCGTCCGCTTTGCGATCAGTGATCTTCTATTTTGTTCTCGGCGGCAAACGTTCGCCGAGAAGTTCGATGGCTTGTTCCAATCTTTGTCGCCGCTTCCAGAAATCGCCCCAGAGATCGCCTTTCTCCTTTAGCCGGGCAAAGACGGTATTCATATTCAAGGTTTCTGGCCTGAGGCTTGTCCGCAGTTCGCGCGGCGAGACGGGCGCGGAAACGGGCGCTTTGGGAAATGCGCGCACGGAATAGGCAGCGGCCAGCGGACGGCCGAGCGCATTCTGCTGGACGTCGATCAGGACGCGGCCCGCAGGACGACGCGCCACGGACCGTTCGTTGGTTACGAGATTCGGATGCTCGGCGGTTACGGTGCGCGCGACGATCTCGGCGAAAGTCCGCAACTGCTCGTAGGTGTAGACCGGTTCGACGGGGATGAATATATGGAACCCGGTTGCTCCCGAGGTTTTCAGGAAACTGGAGAGCTGTAATTCTTCCAGCTTCTTATGCAGAGCTTGAGCGACCTTGACAACCACGGTGAAATCGGTGCCCTCAGAAGGGTCGAGGTCGAAGAAGAAATAGTCGGGATGCTCAAGATCTGTATAGCGGCTGGACCACGGATTGTGGTCAATACAGCCGAGGCCAGTCAAAAATAGAAGGGAAGCACGGTCATTCGCGGTGGCGTAGTGAATTTCTTCGCCACGTTTTTCGGAATCGAGGGGCACGGTAGTAAACCACTCCGGCAGGCCTTCGCGCAGATCTTTTTGAAAAAAAGCCTGGCCCTTGATTCCGTCCGGATAGCGGCGCAACACCAAAGGCCGATCGCGGAGAAAAGGCAGAATGAACTCAGCCATACGGTAGTAGTAGGCGAGCAGGTTCCGTTTCGTGTAGCCGGACTCCGGGAAATAGATTTTGTTCAGATTGCTGAACCGGAGACGTTTGCCGTCGAGTTCGATGGTGACAGTTTCTGAGCGGCCCTTGAATAATTCGGCTTCGATTTGCACTTTTGTGTTGAGCACTCGCCCGACGACCGCCGGCGCTTGCACTACAGTTGGGGCAGCAGGGGCATCGGCGACCTCGCTCTCCCACTGGCAGTCTGAGGGACGCGCGTCCTTGCGAAGCGTGAGGAAAACAGGATGGCGCAAGGAGTGCTCCTGCGTCCATCCGCTGAATTTGACGCGCGCGACCAGGTCAGGCGACACCCAGGATGGCTTTTCGTTGGTCTCGGGCACGGCGTCAAACGGGCAAGTCGACGTTGTCAGCTCCCTCAACTTGCCGCTCAATTCTTCCAGCTTCTTTGCGTCAAATCCGCTGCCGACGTGGCCGATGAAGCGAAGTTTCTTGCCTTGATACAAGCCCAGCAGCAGCGAGCCAAAAGGAAGCGCAGCGGTACGCGCTTCGGTCCAGCCACCGACAACTGCGTCGAGCGTCTTCGTTACCTTCAGCTTTACCCAGCTTGTGCTTCGATCCGAAACGTATGGGCTGTCGGTGCGCTTCGCAACGATCCCTTCCAAGCCGGTCTCTTTCGCCAACTCGAACAGCTCCTTTCCGTGTTCCACCTGATGATCGGAGTAGTGAAACCGTTCGGATGTGTGCAGCAGGCGTTGCAGGAGTTGCTTGCGCTCCAGCAGAGGCGCTTCGCGGAGGTCGTATCCGTCGCAGTAGAGGAGATCGAAGACGAAATAAGTGACGGGTATTTTCAAAATCAGGTTCTCGCTTGGAACGCGCACGTGCATGCGTTCTTGCAACTGTTCGAAGTCGCTATGGCCGCGAGCGTCCAGGGCGACGATTTCTCCATCGACAATTGCCTGCCGCGCAGCCAAGGCTTCGGGAAGAGAAGCGAGTTCGGGGTAGCGTTTCGTGATGTCAATGCTGTTGCGAGAACGCAGCGCGAGGGCGCCATTCTCAATTCGCGCCAACGCGCGAACGCCGTCCCACTTGATCTCAAAGAGCCAACCGGGATCGGAGAAAGGGTGCTCGGCGAGCGTCGCCAGCATGGGTTCCAAGCGAGACGGCATCGCGCCTTTGCGCGCGCCTTGCAACTCCGACGGCTGAATTGGGATCGCACGGCGCTTGGGTGGCAGCTCCTCCTTAATCTCTTCTATCGTGCGTCCCGTCAGGACCGAGCCGTCGTGCTCGTCGATGTTCCACTTGGGATCCTCGGCGGCGTCCTTGTGTTTGATCATCAGCCATTCGTTGCCCTTTTCGCTGTGCCGAAGTTTGACGAGAGCGAAACTCCCGCGCAGTTTCTCTCCGTTGAGGTTGAATTTGATCTCTCCTCGTTCCAGTTGCTTGAGCGCGTTGGGGCCGCTTTCAGGGGTGCGCTCGACGTAAAAAGTGCCACGGTCCCACACCATGACCGTTCCCGCTCCGTAGCTTCCTTCCGGAATTTTGCCTTCGAAGCCGCCGTACTCGAGCGGATGATCCTCGACGTGAACGGCAAGGCGTTTATCGGCGGAGTTGAGCGAAGGCCCCTTTGGCACCGCCCACGATTTCAATGTCCCGTCGATCGCCAGTCGGAAATCGTAATGCAGCCGTGTTGCCCGGTGCTTCTGAACCACGAACGTGTCGCCCTGCTCAGCCGCGGGACGGACTTCTAACTGCAGATTCGGCTTTGGCAGACGCGTGCGCTTGTCCGCCGTGGCAGGTTTACTGGCCGTGGCGGGCCTTTCCTGAACCTTACTGGCAACGGGTTCGGGCTCGCCGGAAGGCTCCGGCGTCCGGTCGAACCGCCGCTTCCGCTTGTACTCTTCGAGCTTGGCCATGCATGGATTCTATCCCAGGCCCTCGTGTGGGGCGCAGGTTTGCCGCGCCGGAGGCGTCTCTATGTTTATAGATTTCAGTTTTGTGAATGTGTGCACAGCCGGGGCGGCGTTGCTACTGTTGGACTCCTCGCTCTGGCCACGAAAGGCTGAAGCCCTTTGGGAGACGGTACTTCGTATCGGCCTCCATCTTCTGGGAAGAATTGACTTCCAATTGATCTAGAGGAACGCTCCACGCTTCGGCGACCATCTCCTTCAATTGCTTGACCGTAAAGTTCATATGCCCCAGCTTCCACAGCTTCCACGCCCGGTGAGGGAGATACGCCTCGTCGTCGATTCGCGTAAGTAACTCCTGGCCCTTAAACTTGAGACTCTTGAGCTCTGGAGGGTCAGATCGCTTCATAGTCAGTTCGAGGGTTACGACTTCAGGAGTCGTCGAGGGTAGAAAGGGAAGATGCGATTGATATGGCTGGAGAGCCCGGCGAATAAATGATATCGATGGTTCGAACTTCTTGACTGTTTGCAGCTTCAGCAACTGATCTAGGCACTCCCCCTTGGGACTGCTCCCTCGAAATTGCCCCGCTTTGTCGAAGTATACCTCAAACAGCATTCCATTTAGGAGGTGGGCTGCCGCTTCCTCCGGAATTCCGGCTAGTTTCTCACGAAGATTGCTTAAGACCGCCAATGCAGTCCATTCAGAACCGCAGGCGCACTGATAGATGTTTCGCCCAAGCACGAATATCTCATTCTTGTTCAGAGGCTTCCAATCGAGTTCGAAAATCGCACCTACTGCTGGGCCCTGCGTAGGCCATGTATGAGACTTCAAATCATTGAGGATCGCTGCCACCTTCGTGCCCTTTGGCCGCGGGAAATCAACGTCTGCCTTGGCTTCATCGGAGTACACAAAGTGGGCAGACAGCTCTACTCCGAACTGTAGAAGCTTTTTTACTATGAGTGCTGCAAAGTCCTCGGGCCTTCGATCAGAAAGTGATATGTGCTTGACTGTTTTCAGGAGGCCAGGAACTTGCACGGATGTATCGAAAAAAGCCGGGAGAATATATTCGCGGTTGCTCTCTAGGGCCCGCGCTTGAGCGCTCTCCAGCTCATGATTTGGCCACACTTTGTTCTTATAATGTTCTGAGATAAATATAACTGTGAACAGAGCCTTCTTTTCGTACACATCCCGAAGATGGGTGTAAAGGTTCTTCCCCCAGAGAGTAGCTTCCTCGAATTCATCGTAGAAAACCTCAACGCCCTCTGCAATCAATTGCGCGGCGACGCGCTTAACGTATTCTCGGTCTTCTCCGGCAAAGGAAAGCGCAACGTGATATTTCCGCTTCAGTAAGTCGCCCTCTAAGCCGATGTCAGCTCGCTTTTTTTCGTGCTTCATGCCGATATTCCATCCCGAGCTCATGGTACTTTAGGAAAGGAGAATAATCGAATGGCCGGGTGCCCCACACGTCGGTTTTACGCGTGGGTATTCTGCCATCCCGCGGCAAGCAAACGACTTATAATTCCCTTGACAATAGATAACCATATGGTATAATGGGGTTGCGATTTGGGCACCAGCGTGTGCCTCAATCTATGCGTGCCCGCCACGCGGTCCTTCTAGCTCCTTCAAAATCATCAGGCCCCGACCAGTTACTCTTTTGCAAACAGACCCGGCCCGTAAACCCTTTAGAAGCAACACTTACAAAGATCTCCATAAGTGTTGATTCTAAAAGACTTGCGGAAACCCTAAGTCCCTTAAAATCAACACTTACAAAAAACAGGGGGGAGGCCCTTGCCACATGCGCATTCTCGATTACGAATTCGCCTTGCATTCTCTCCCATGGCTCACTAACCTTACTAATTGGCCCATTAAATTATCCCTGGGAGTCCTCGCAAAGGAGTTTCCTCATGGCCTCGACCGTCTGGAAAGGTCACGTCACCTTTGGCTTGATTTCAATCCCTGTCCGTATGTTTGCCGCGGCGCGCGGTGAACGGATCAGCTTCAACCAGCTCCACAAGGAATGTCATTCGCGGCTCAAACAGCCGCTGTTCTGCCCGGTTCACAACCGCATCGTGGAGCGATCGGAAGTTGTGAAGGGCTATGAGTATGAAAAGGATCAGTACGTCCTGTTCAGCGAAGAAGAGCTTGACAAGATTGAACCTTCCTCGGCGCGTGTCATGGAAATCCTGGAGTTTGTGAAGCTTGATGAGATGGATCCGCTCTACTTCGACTCCTCTTATTACGTCTCGCCGGAAGACGCCGGGGTGAAGGCCTATCAACTGCTTATGAAGGCCATGGAAGAGTCCGGCCACGGAGCGATCGCCAAGCTCACCATGCATCAGCGGGAACACATCGTGATTATCCGGCCTGGCACCAAGGGCATGACGTTGCACACGATGTTCTATTCCAGCGAGATTCGCGCGGCCGAGGCCCTGCCGACCGACAAGATCGAAATAAAAGATCAGGAAAAGAAGCTCGCGCAACAGCTCATCGAGAGTCTTGCTGCTCCTTTCGAGCCGCAGAAGTATCGCGACGAATATCAAGAGAACCTGCGCAACATGATAGCCGCCAAGCTCAAGGGCCAGGAAGTGACCGAGGTGGCGCAGCCGCATATGGCTCCGGTGATTGACTTGATGGAAGCCCTCAAGAAGAGCCTCGCGGAAAAGAAGGCGCCCGCTGCGGCCTCCGTACCCGCAGTTGCTGCGGAAGCCCCCGTGGGCAAGAAGCCGCCAGCTCGAGCCGTGCAACCGATCTCCTCCGTTCCGAAGAGGGCGGGAAAGAAGGCCACCGGTTAATTTCAGCATGGGCGCGACGGACACATTCAGCACAGAGGATGTCCAGCGCATTCTGGGTTTGACCTCGAAGCAGCTGGAATATTGGGATCGCTTACGACTTGTCTCTCCTCGAAAAGATCTTGGAAACCGCTCCTATGACTTCCGCGATCTAATTGGCCTGCGCACGGTAAAGCAGTTGATCGAAGAAGGAGTGCCCGCCAATCGCTTGCGCCGTGCCCTCGCCGCCCTTCGCGAAAAGCTTTCCCAGGTGCAAGCTCCATTGGCGGAGCTTCGCGTTCTTTCCGACGGAAAAGACATCATTGTGGAAAGCGAAGGAGCGCGGCTGGAACCCTTGTCCGGCCAGTTCGTACTGAATTTCGAGATTCGCGAGCTCGGCGAAACGGTACGCGTCATGACCAGGCGCGGGCCCAATGCCAACGAATGGCTCGCCACCGCACTCGAGTATGAAGCAGAGGGGGAAACCAGGGCCCAGGCAATCGATGCCTATGAACATGCCCTGTGCCTCGATCCGGAAAAACTGGACGCGCTGCTCAATTGCGGGACGCTTTGCTACGAGGAAGGAAATCTCAAAAAGGCCGCCGAGTATTTCAACCGAGCGCTACGGGTGGACCCCCAGAGCGCCCTGGCCCACTTCAATTTGGGGAGCGTTCTCGAGGAAGTTGGCAGACTGGAAGCGGCACGGTTGCACCTGCGCAACGCCGTGCGGCTTGATCCCAATTATCCTGACGCTCATTACAACCTGGCTTTCGTATGCGAGAAACTGGGCGCGCACAATGAGGCGCGCCGTCACTGGCAAGCGTATATTGAGTTGGACCCTGCCAGCCCCTGGTGCAGCTATGCCCGCCAGCGTCTCGCTCTTTCGGGGACGGCAAAATCGGCCGGGAGCGCGTAACCGCTTTTCCGAAGAATGACGCAAAGACTGGCCCTATCATCTTCAAGAGGTGTAAAAGGAAATGTGCAGAAATATCAAAAACCTTTTCAATTTTGATCCGCCCGTCACTCCCGAAGAGGTTCGAGATGCTTCGCTTCAGTTCGTGAGAAAAATCACCGGGTTTAACAAACCATCGAAAGCAAACGAGGCTGCGTTCCTATCCGCCATCGATGAGATCGCTGGCATCTCGACTCGTCTTATCCATTCGCTGGAAACGAACGCGCCACCGAAGAATCGAGAAGAAGAAGCGACAAAAGCGAGAGCTCGCGCCGCGGCGAGGTTCGGCGATTGAGTATCGGAAATGGTGGAGGCGGGGGAGTCGGAATATTCAGAGGTATTGAAAACACGCAACTTATTGATTTTTCGAGGCGCCAGAAACGCAGAAAAACGGCAAAATTGCGCCCAACTGGAACGTATCTGGAACGCGGGATTTTCGGTTCCTCAGCCAATTTGTTGAGGACGACTTCATTTCTCAGTCCTTCTACACTTCCGTCCGCGGTGCAACTCAGGAAGTTTGTCGGTTGCTGCGACACCTATGGATTCGGCGCCGGCCGGAAAGCGTCGGGCGGCTCCAAATAACACTGCTTCCAGAAATTATCGCGAGAGAGCGAACCGGTCGCCATTTGTTGTACGTTCGCACGCGTGGCGGCGATGATGCCGCCATCGGCGGAATCAAAAATGACCACGATGCCTTCAACTCTCGACGCAGACTCGGAAGTATCCGCCGAAAATCTCTGGAAAAGGGACGCGGCATAATTGAGCTTTGCAGAAGCCCTGGTTTCCTTCACGTCCTGTGAGCCCGGCTGGACGGTGTATATCTTCACTGGCTTGCCCCGCAACAGCTCCCAGTTGCCGGGAAAAGTGGTGATTTCTTCCCGCTCTACTCGGAAAGTCTCTTGCTTTTCACTTGCATTCGCTCCGTTGGGCGATTTTAGCCGCGCGGCGATAAACTCCGGTAGATCTAGGCTGCTTCGGCGGATGTATCCGCGCGATACACCGGAAATCTGCACGTGAATCCATTCACCTTCGGCATCGAGGAATTCGAATTCGTCATTGGCCCCGGCTGTGAAGAGGGGATGAGAACCCGCTGCGGGCCGCGCCAGTACCGGAGTATCATTCTTTTTCACCACTACAAGATTCAAAGGATGAGCCTGGTTGCGCTGAATATCCTGCAAGCTTTGCAGCTCCTCATTTAGCTGCTGCGTGCGCTTTTCTTCGGTTGCACGTTGCAGGCGCAGTGCGGCCACTTCATCACTCCCTGGTTCGCCCGAGGCCGTTCCGGTCGCCGCCGTCGTGGCAGTTACAGAAGGTCTGCTTGACGGAGTGGGAGTGCCAGGTAGACCGGTCGAAAGGTCTAGCTTTGGCTTGGGCGCTTGCACATATGATCGGAGAGTGGCAGCGGCTGGTTTCTCTCCAAGCTTCTCTCGAAGCCGATCCAGTAGGTCTAGCTCGAGTCGTCCATTCGACGGCAAGCTTTGATAGCCTGATTTCGAAGGGTCCGGATCGGCATACCATGCCGTGATTTTTGCGATGACCCGAACGATGGTGCCACCGGACGTGGCCGGAAGAAGGTCGATTGAAAACTGGTAGAACGAACGTTCGAATCGGTCGAGCGGTTGATCCCCAGTCGCGACGAAACCATCCACGATCGGTAGCTTTTGGCCTGCGTATGCTTGCATTTCCTTCAATGTCTTATCGACGTCCTCTTTCGGTTTGGAAAAGGTAGCAGCATAAGGAACGGCTTGGGCGGTAGCTAGGCGAGGGATGGAAATGCTCAGGATGAGGAACACCCATGAGATGAGAGCAGAGGGCGTTCCGAAATAGTAGCTTGCTCTTTTCAAGGGAGAGGTTCCAATTGGTCCAGTGGGAGCCACCCGCGTAATCCGGTGGGCGTTTCGACGCCGTACCAGTGGGGCGTTACAATTACGATGACAACCTCGGTATAGGCAGCCAGATTGGCAACGTTAGCAGCGGAGCCAAATGGCGCCGCTTTCAAGCTTGCCCCCGGCGCCTTAACGCGTCTCTCTACTTCGTGCCGCAAAGAAGTGACACGCTTTTCGAGATCTTGCACGGAAGACTGCGCGGCAGCCAGGAGAGCTGTCTCATCTTCGCGCTGGCGGATAAAGGTTTGTTTGGCGAGATCTATGCTCTCGCGACGTTGCTTCGCGTCGGCCGCCTCCTGTTCAGCAAATTGAATGGCCTGGAGATGATCCTGAATAACCTTGTATTCGCTCGATTCGACGGTACCGTCAGACGGGTGCACGGAGCGACGAGTCTTCTCGACGAAAACCGCGTCAATACGCAAGCGCGTGCGCTCGGGACTCACACTCGCGACCACATAACGAACCGCGATTGTTCCTTGATCTGCACTTTCTCGGAAATGCCGGGGAGCAATGGCATCCGTGCGAATCTTATAGAATACTTTGCCTTCACCCTGCCATGGCGCGAAGAGCGGAGTCGACTCCACCACGATCGCTCCCGTAAGCGTTGGTTCCCTGTCGTACACCTGTGTCCCATGGATAGTTTGATCTTGTAACACTTCCTGTAAAGCTTGAAGAACATCCTCTAATGATGCTGCGAATTCGGTGACAAAACCGGGATTGGGCGCGGCATGATCCTTTGAGGCGTGCAGGCAGGTAGTTCCGGAAACTAGGCAAAGAATTGTGATTATCAATCCCGCAGTCAATCGCTTAGGCAAGGACTGAAGCCTGATCGGCAAGGATTTTCGTTTCGTATCTCGCAAGCCAGTTTGCATGTTCCATTGAGGGCAAAGGATCTGCCAGCCATACAACAACATTGCATTCAAGCACTTGAGTCCACGAGCAGATTCTTTCGTACCCTGTGGAGCGGAGGAATGTCAATCCCGAAAAAGGCCCGTGTTCGATTCTCCCACCAGTAATGGTTCAAAGAAACTAACGAGCCAGCCGCGCAGGAACGCGGCACCTGTGGAACATGGTTCCAGTACTCAAGTTGAAAAGCAATCATAAATAAAATCTTAATTGAGTATAAAATTTATAAAATTCTTGCATTCCATTTTCTTTGGGAGTAGAGTCCCGCTCGTTCATAGGCTCGAGGAGACGAGACCCTCAGCTGTAATAGCTAGGTGATTGGTTCGTTTATCTAGGAGCGTGTTTTCGCATGTACGTTTTTGTGAAGCCGCGCTGTTCTCGGTTAGCCCAGTGTGCACTGCGTTTTCGTGTTTCCCCCTCTCCCTGCCCGGACGACCCTCAGATGTTCTCCCTTGATCAGTATCAATCGAAACGAACAGGAGGCAGTATGTTCGAATGGGCGCCCCAATTAGCAATGAAAAGGATAATGTGGGCAGCATCCACTCTTTGGCTTGGATTTTTGCTCCTTGCGATTATCCTTACAGATAATCGATCCGCCATCGCCTCGCCGCTTCCCACGGTCAGGGTGCGTGCTATTCCGGCTTTTGCTCGAAAGTACGGTATGCCTTGCTCCGCTTGCCACGAGGCTTGGCCAAAGTTGAGCCCGTTCGGGCAATCGTTTAAGGATAACGGCTATCAGTTGATGAATGATCGTGACGCTCCCATCTTCCAGCAACCTGCCTACTGGCCAATTACGTTCCGCATGACGCCCATCTGGCATCGCGAGAGTATTAATCGCGTGGCTGTGGATGGCGCGACTCCCTTATCCGCGGAAGCCCAGGTCACCACTCACGGGTTTGACTGGAGCGGTTTGGATTTTCACACCGGTGGTACGCTCGCGAAGAATTTCTCGTTTTACCTCCTCCCGTCTTCCGATGGCACCGGTGCGTTTCACTTTGAGACAGTCTATGCCCGACTCGATAACCTGCTAGGCAGCAGCTGGCTGAACGTTAAATTTGGCAAGTTCGAGCTTGATAACCTGCATTCCGAAAAGCGAACTCTGACTCTTTCCGCGATGGGTGGTGGGTATCAGAATTATCACTTCCAGCCGCCGGGCGAGGCGTTGTACAAGTTCGGTATTGGCGACAATCAGGACGGGGTGGAGTGGCTGGGTCATTCGAAGGATGACCGTACGCGCCTCTCTGCTTCTTTGCTCAGTGCCAACGACGGTCAGCCGGGCCTCCCGACAAGCCGGGGGTATGAAACCTTCCTGGCGGGAAGCCGGGCATTCGAAGTGGGCAGTCTCGGCTTGCAGCGCGTTGGAGCCTTCGCTTACATCGGGCAAGCACCTACTTTCTTCCAATTCACGCAGACGGGTGCAGGTGTTCCCGGCACTGGAATCGGGAACAAGGGCTACTATCGAGCCGGCTTAATCGGCATGTGGTACATCAAAAAGCTGGATGTGACCACGATGTACTTTCACGGTTCGGACAGCGCTTTCCTTGGGACGAACACCCCAGCAAATCAGGCACTCCCCACCGGTGCACGGGCGCCGACATGGAATGGTGGCTTATTCGAAACGCACTACACGCTTAACCCACAATTCATCCTGATCAACCGTTACGAGCTGATCCGGATGTCACGTCAAGCAGCGCCGCTGATCCCTGGCTCGATTGGCTTAACGACCGCACCCGGTTCTTCCATCATCACCGGCTTTCCTTCTTCTGATTTTGGAAACGTTGATTCGTTGGTCTTTGGCTATCGCTACTATCCGTTCATTTCTACACGCGCGGGTTTTGCCTTCCACACCGAGTATGCGATTGTTCGTCAACGTCGCGCCGCGCCAGTCACCGGACTGGACCTGACCAGCAGCAGCTTGCTGTTTGGTTTTGACTTTGACTACTGAGGGGGATGATGATGCTTACACTCAGAATATCTAAGTTTTTCCTGTTGGTCGTGACTGCTCTAGCCGTGCCCCTCTTCGTCCAAGCACAGGAAATGGAATCTCACATCGGCAAACTTACCGGACACTCCGAGAGCGGCAAGCAACTGTTCTACCGCTACTGCTGGGGTTGTCATGGCTTCCGCGGCGACGGAAACGGAGAGAATTGGCTCCCAACAGGCTCATTCGCCACGACCCCGTACCTGAACATTCAGCCGCGCAATTTCGTTGCGGGAACTTTCAAGTGCCGCTCGACACCAACGGGGACATTGCCGACGGACCAGGACCTGTACAACTCCCTGGTGCGTGGGCTGGTCAATTCGAACATGCCCTCGTGGATCACTTTGACCGCCCAGAATCGCGCCGATTTAGTCGCCTTCATCAAGACCTTCTCTGCTCGGTGGAAGAATGATAAGCCGGGCGAACCGATCAATGTTCCACCGGAGCCGAAACTCACCGCGGACAGCATCAAGCATGGGGGGGAACTCTTCCAGAAACTGGAATGCTGGAAGTGCCACGGCCAGGAAGGCTTGGGCGACGGCCCATCGGCTTCGACGCTGACCGATAGCAACGACCAGCCGATCCGCCCCTATAACTTCGCTGCTGGCTCGCGCTTCAAGTGCGGAGCGACCAATCAAGACCTCTACAAAATTTTTATGACCGGTCTGGACGGTACACCCATGCCCTCCTTTGCCGATGTCATTAAGCCTGACGATGCCTGGGACCTCGTGCACTTCTTGCGCACATTGCAGGTGACGCACAAGAGCCCGGAATTGGCATTGTGGGGATCCACGTCGGAAGGCGCGGCGCAAATCGCGTCCAGGAAGATCTCCGGAACCCCAACGGGTTCTGGAATTAAACAATAACCCTTGGCCCAGATGTGACGAATTTCAGGAAGGAGTAAAGAGTATGCCAACCAAGCTAGGCTATGCCGCAGTGCTAGCCCTGCTCGTTGCTTCGGCGATTGCATTTGCCGGGCCGAGCGGCGGCAGCATCAGCGGAAAAGTGACCTACGAGGGAGCCCCCGCAAGACAGAAGCCCATTGATATGTCAAAGGAGCCGGGTTGCGCTGCGCAACATCCGACTCCGATTACGACGGAAACAGTAGTTGTGGGTCCCGGGAACGCGCTGGTGAATGTGGTCGTTTATGTTTCGGCCGGCGCTCCGGATGAGTCAACGCCGCCAGCCCAGGCGGTGACCATCACTCAGAAAGGATGCCAGTATTTGCCTCACGTCGTTCCGATGGTCGTTAACCAAGAACTTAAAGTTGTGAACGCCGATGCTAATTCTCACAACATTCATCCCCTGGCTAAAATCAATAACGAGTGGAATAAGTCGCAACCGCCGGGGACACCGCCCTTTTCCGAAAAATTCGGCAAGCCGGAGTTCATCCCCGTGAAGTGCAACATCCATCCTTGGATGCACAGCTCTTTCGCAGTGCTAAAGAATTCCCATTACGCCGTTTCCGGCGAGGATGGCAGCTTCACCTTGCCGAACCTCCCGCCCGGAAAGTACACGATAAGCGCATGGCATGAATCGTACGGCGACCAAACGCAGGATGTGACGATTTCGGGTAGCGAGACAAAAACCATCAGCTTTGTCTTCAAAGCGAAGCCGTATTGATGTCGCGAGGCAGCGGCAGCGGCAATGAGCACTTGGTGGTGGGTTCCAGCGAAGTATAGTTCGCCGGCGTGACTTGCGGACTGGAATCGGGCGGAGGCGAGGTATCATGGCAAAATTACTTGCACTGACCATCATAGTGATCGCAATTGCCTCGGCGGTTCCCGTTGTGATGCACACATGGGAGGCACCGGCAGACGTCTCGACTCATGGGCATTTGATTGATGAGCAGATGTCGGAGACCATGATCGAAGCTGGAGTGTCGTTCCTTGCCGCGCAGATCATTTTGGCCATTTTCATCTGGAAATTTTCCAGTTTTCATACCGACGGGAAGACGAGGACTTTCCCCGGTGGCGCCAAGGGTTTGGTGATTGCTGCCCTGGTTCTTGTGGGCGCGGAAGTTCTGGCCCTGGGAGCCTTTGGAGTGAAGGCGTGGGCTACCGTATATTTCACCCCACCGTCCGCCGACGCCCTCCCGATCCAAGTCCAAGCCGGACAGTTCGCTTTCTACTTTCGCTACCCCGGTCCGGATCGAAAGTTTGGTGCACTTCATCCGGAGCTCATCAATGAGGCCAATCAGAATTTCTTTGGACTTGATCCAGAACATGACCCTGATGCCAGAGATGACATCGTAACGGCTGAGATGGCTATTCCCGTAAACCAGGAAATCCATCTGCTCATGCATGCCAAGGATGTTAGTCATTCCTTCTACGTGCCCGCATTGCGCATCCACCAGGACTTTGTGCCCGGGCTGGATCTTTCGGTCCATTTCACGGCCACGAAAATTGGCAAATATGAAATCGTCTGCTCGCAACTGTGCGGGCTGGGCCATTACAGCATGAGGGCTTACCTAAGCGTTATGTCCCGCGAAGACTTTAATGATTGGTTGAAGAAAGAAGCAGCCCTGCAGTAGTAACGCCCGTCAGGTCAAATTGATGGCGACCAAGACATTCTCTGTACCTTGAGGTGAGCAGATGGACGCTACGTCAGCAGCACATGCAGCACAGCACCACGCTCCTCCGACCAGCTTCATTCGGAAGCATGTTTTCAGTTTAGACCACAAGGTAATTGGCAAACAATATTACGCGCTTGCGTTAGTCGCCGTCCTGACAGGGATGGTGCTTTCCTGGCTGATGCGGATACACCTTGGGTGGAACAATGCGGCGATCCCGGGGCTACAGTTTCTTTCAGCAAACGGCGCCCCCGCCGGGAAAATGACGCCGGAGTATTACCTCGAATTGATGACCATGCACGCGACGATCATGGTCTTTTTTGTGCTCACCACCGCGCCATTCGCCGCCTTCGGCAATTATTTTCTGCCCATCCAGGTTGGCGCGGAAGACATGCCGTTTCCCCATTTCAACATGATGTCCTTCTGGACCACATTCGTCGCATTCTGCGTCCTGATTTCCGTGTTTTTCGTTGGCGATGGTCCACCGCTCTCGGGTTGGACCGCGTATGCCCCGCTCAGCGCGATTGGAAAGGTTGCCGGGCCCGGACAAGGCACGGGACAGGTCCTTTGGGCAACTGCAATTGGCATCTTCTGCATTGGCCAGTTGCTGGGCGCTCTGAACTTCATCTCCACAGTGCTTGATATGCGTACCAAGGGCATGACTCTGGCGCGTCTGCCGGTCACCGCTTGGGCATGGTTCATCACGTCCTGCATGGGTCTGACAGCGTTCGCGGTTTTAATGCCGGCGTGTGTCCTGCTCATTCTGGATCATGTGGCGGGAACCAGCTTCTTCGTCGCGTCGGGTCTAGTCATCAACGACCAACTGCTGCCACATTCCGGTGGATCAACTTTGCTTTGGCAGCACCTGTTCTGGTTCTTTGGACATCCTGAGGTGTACATCGCCATCGTGCCCGGGATGGGGATCATAACCCATGTTCTGATCACCAATATGCGGCGCCCCATGCTTAGTATGAAGGCGATCCTCTACTCTCTTTGGGCCCTCGCCTTTCTCAGCTACATGGTTTACGGACACCACATGTTTGTCAGCGGGATGAATCCATTCTCCTCGCTGGCATTCTCTTTCCCCACGCTTATGATCACTATTCCGTCTACCATTCTTGTCCTAATCTGGATCGGTAGTCTGTATGGTTCCAAGCTGCGTATCAACTCGGCTTCCCTGTTTGCGCTGGGCTTTGTTTCGATGTTTGTCAGCGGCGGCGTGAGTGGCTTTTTCCTGGCTCAGCCTTCGATCGATATCATGCTCCATGCGACTTACTTCGTTGTGGGACATTTCCACATGGTCATGGGCGTCGCGGCTATGTTTGGGATCTTCTCCGGAACGTACTTCTGGTTCCCGAAGATGACCGGAAGGATGATGAATGAGACTTTGGGAAAGGTCCATTTCTGGCTCTCATTCGTCGGTACGTATTGCATCTTCATGCCGTTCCACTACCTCGGCTGGGCTGCGAACGTGCGCCGCTTTGCGTCCTTCACAGATGATTTCCTCAAGCCGCTCATCCCGTTGCATCAATTCATCACCGTTGCTGCGCTATTTACTGGTGCGGTGCAGCTCATTTTTATCTACAACCTCATTCACAGCCGCTTCAAGGGCGCGCCGGCGCCGGACAACCCATGGGAAGGGACGAGCCTCGAGTGGAGCATGCCGTCACCTCCACCATGGAACAATTTTGGCGGGAAAGACCCGGTCGTCTATCACGATCCTTACCAGTATGGGGTGAAGACTTCTACCGGCGCAGACTACGTCATGCAGAACTCACCGGAGCAAGTTGCGACAGGGGGAGACTAGGAACAAACGCTGGAATGCCGGAATCACACCGGACTGAAAAGAAGGAGAATTTAGAAGTTATGGCAACCACGGTCCAAGAACCGCCAAAAACCGAAGCTCGTCGTATGCCGGCGCGATCAGAAGCGGGAATTTCTGGCAACGGCGGGTGGCGGAACTTGGTTCCGTCTGAAGGACACTTGCTGGCGGTCGGGGAATACTCTCCACCACCCTCCAGCAGCGCGATCTGGGTTGGGATCGCCGCGATTACGATGTCGTTTGCCGCGTTCACCAGCGCCCTGATCGTGCGCCAAGGCTCGTCGACCGATTGGCGCCACATAACGTTGCCTTCTATCCTCTACCTCAGCACAACCCTACTTCTTGTCAGCAGCGTTACTCTCGAAATAGCGCGTCGCCGTGTCGCTACTTTCATGGGCGGCCTGAAGAGCCAGGTTGCGAGCCCGGGGCGCTGGCTGTACGTAACTCTCTCCCTGGGCTTGCTATTTGTGGCTGGCCAATATATGGCCTGGCTGCAGTTGAGGTCTAAGGGGCTGTATTTGGCCACCAACCCAAACAGCTCTTTCTTTTATGTCTTCACCGCCGTGCATGCGCTGCATGTGATGGGAGGCCTTGGCGGGTTGGTGCGGGTCATAAGCAAACTCAACAGATCCGTCTTACGACGGAGCACGCTGGATGCGACCTCGTACTACTGGCATTTCATGGGCGTTCTTTGGTTGTACTTGTTTTTGCTCTTGAGGATGAAGCTTTAGCGTATTCGATGATAGGAGGCGCCGTGAGCCATAGTGAAATAGCTCTGGGCGGACATCACACGCCGGCGATGGAGCCATCGCCGTTTGCGATTCCTGCGAAGAAATTGGCGATGTGGCTTTTCGTTATTTCTGACATCATGACGTTTGCCGCATGCCTGGTTGCCTACGGGTTCTTGCGGAATGCCACTCCGAACTGGCCCAGACCGTTTCAATCTTCCACGATCGCTAGCGTCATGGTGATGACGTTCATCCTGATCACCAGTAGTTTTACAATGGTGCTCGCTGTCCGGGCCGCACGGGCGGGGGACAGGGCCGCCGGCTTCCGCTGGACAATGATCACTTTGGCGGGAGGTATTCTTTTCGCTCTTCTGCATATTCGCGAATGGTTCGGCATGATTAATCAAGGCGTGACGTTGTTCAAGAACCCGTGGGGCACGGGGCTGTTTGGGGGAGCCTATTTCAGCGTCACCGGCCTAGAACTCTTGCACGTCATAGCTGCCCTGATTGCCTTCGTCATCGTAGGGCTTGGCTACAAGAGGGGTCGCTACACCTCCGACGACATTGAGAACTGCGGTCTCTTTTGGCAATTTATCAACATTGTTTGGATGTTTGTCGTGCCCCTGGTTTATCTCATGAACGTCGCAAGTTAGGGAGAAAAGAGACGGAAAGGACATGCGATTATGAGTGCAGCTGAGGAACGGGGCGGGATTGGCAAATTCTTCGTAGTCTATGTATGCATGCTGGCGACCACGGCGATAGAGCTGGTTATTGCCTATCGTCATCCGAGCGGAGCGCAGCTGCTTGTCAGCATGCTTCTCCTGGCCTTCATCGGAGCGCTGCTGGGAGTTCTGGTCTTCATGCGGCTAGCAGCGGAAAAGCAGAGCCTCATCGTGGCCTTCGCTGTATTTACCCTTTTTGTGCTGGCGACTATCAATTATGGGTGGACCGACAGCTTCCGACTTCTGTTCGGAGTGCCTTTTGCAAAGTAACCGGCAGATGGAAACAGTGGTTGCGAGGAAAGAAAATGACAATTGAGAGGCCGCTTCGGCTAATTGGTATCGCGCTAGTGGGACTTGCCCTGCTTACCCTACCTCTCCCGGCTTTTTCCCAAAACTGTGCGCTCTGCTATAGCCAAGCCGCGGCCGCGGGCGCTCGCATGATTCATGCATTACGCAGCGGGATACTGGTGCTTATCGTTCCGCCGATGTTTATGTGGGTCGGCATCACGGTTATTGTCTACCGTAAACGTAATCAGTTCAGACAGGTCAATTACATGCCTGAATCTGACCGAGATTTGTAAAAAGCCAGATGACAGACACAATTTTGATAAGAAAGCCCAGCGCGATGGATCTTTTCACCTCCAAGCTTCGGGATTATTACACCCTTACCAAGCCCGAGGTAAATGTACTCATTCTGATGACCACTTCGGCGGGCTATTATCTGGCCTCGCATGGAAATTTCAGGGTCGCCGGTCTTGTTAACACACTCCTGGGCACTGTATTGGTTGCCAGCGGTACTGCAACCCTGAACCAGTGGATGGAACGGGTTTGGGATGGCCAGATGTGCCGCACAGCAACCCGACCGATTCCTTCGGGCAGGCTCAATGCTCGCGAGGCGCTTTTGTTTGGGATCCTGCTGAGCCTCGCGGGAGGGCTCTACCTTGCGATTGCAGTTAATATGTTGTCCGCGCTTCTTGCAATATCAACAGTGCTCTCGTACCTTCTCGTCTACACACCGCTAAAGAGGAAAACGCCCCTGTGCACGCTTTTGGGCGCTTTCCCCGGCGCTGTGCCGACTCTGATCGGGTGGGCGGGAGCCTCGGCCCACATCAATCGTCAAGCCTGGTTTCTTTTCGCAATACTCTTTCTTTGGCAGTTTCCCCACTTCCTGGCAATCGCCTTGATGTACCGCGAGGATTATGCCCGGGCCGGCTACCGGATGTTGCCCCACTTTGATCGCGATTCGCGCTTCACACGTGCAGAAATTGTAGGCTTCACGTTGATTCTGGTGGTTACAACGATGCTGCCAGTGGCTGGTCGCGGTGGCCCGATTTATCTGACGGCAATGGCGCTGGCGGGAGCGTTCCTGCTCTATCATGTGGCCAATCTGGCGAAGTCCACCTCAAAATTTCTGGCCAGCCGCGTCGTCCATGCTTCCGTCATCTATCTGCCTCTGATTCTTGGGATAATGATCGCCTGGAAGCGCCTAGTCGGATAAAATGCCACCCAGCAAGAACTAATGATGTGGCTTGGCAACTAGCGCTGGCAGTTTCCGACCCTGTGTCCCTCCATTCCGTGCTTCCAGAGAATTTGAAATGGAGTTTCGACAGAAACAATTCACGTGGATCGACGCACCGCTGGGACTTCCAAAAACCTTGCCGATCTGCCGGAGATTTCACTTCGCCATGCGGATGAGAATCTTTGCACCATTCCTCAAGGTCTCCTGGGCAGCGGTCTTATTCGCGGGCGCTTCAGTGTTCGCCCAAGGTCAAACGCCTGCCCCGGCGAAGTCTGCGCACGCCCGGCGCACGCTTCCGCTTACGAAGTTCTATGACACGTCAAATCCTCTGCCCGTCGGCAAACCGGGCGGATTGATCCGATCCGAAGCGTTTGACGAGTACGATCTCCCATACGAGATATCAGCCTTTCGCATTCTCTATCATTCGCGCTCCCCGAGCGGAGAAGATGTAGCTGCATCCGGCGTGGTATTGGTTCCGTATGGTACGTCTCCGGTGGGGGGATGGCCCGTCATCGCCTGGGCCCACGATTTCATCGGTTGCGCCCGGCAATGTGCCCCCTCACTACTGAGAAACCTTAACGAGGGACCTCTTCTTGCAATGTATGTCACTGTCGGGTACGCCGTCGTTGCAACTGACTACGCTGGATTGGGAACCAGTTTTCCGAATGCCGCCCTAGATATGCGGTCCAATGCGCTCGATGTGATCTACTCGGTGGCGGCAGCGCGAGCCGCGTTACCACAGCTTGGAACCAAGTGGGTGGCCGCAGGGTATTCTCAGGGAGGTCTCGCGGCAGTTGGCGTGGCCGAAGCTGAGAGTGAAGTTGCCGATCCCAACTACCTTGGTGCCATCGCAATTTCAGGGGTTGGGGAAGCGCAAGAAATCTTTGAACGCCTCGCGCGTGGGCCCTCCCGCCGCATGCTCGTGTTTCTGGCGCAGGGAATCAAGACGGTCTTCCCCGAGTTTCGGGTTGAGGAGATGTTGACTGACAAGGCGATCCCCCTATACCAGCACATCAGTCATGCTTGCGAAGCAAATTTCGGGCCGGAGCTCGCAGCAAATGAGATATTGAAATCCGGTTGGGAGAATAACCGATACGTCAAAGAATTTTTCGCGAGGAACACGCCTGGCCACAAGCCTGTCAACGGTCCGTTGCTGTTGATCAGCGGTGAAGCGGATCCCGACGTGCCATCAGCTCTCACTGCCATGGCCGTGGCGCAACTGTGCAAAAAGAAAGATCACGTACTTTCTATCGAATATCCGGAGCTTAATACGAGCGCGGTCGCTAGAGAGTCGGTAAGCGAACAGATCAGTTGGATCCGGGCTCGATTTGCCGGCCTTCCTGCCCCCAGCAACTGCCCTTAAACTGGTGCAAACGCCGGAATAGGTCCACGTATGGCCCACACAGAACGGTCGTCCCCTGGGCAAGCTGAAAAGAGGAACCATTTGCCGTCGGCCGTCCATTCCCCGGGAGTCAGCAGAGACGATGGACGGAGTGTGGCTGTTTGGGCGGCTACATGTAGAATGGGCCTCCTTCGCAACCGATGGGCAATGCCTCTCGGGATTGTGCCCAAGTTACGTCGTAGTCTTAACTAATGTGTTTATCGATATAGTACATAAATAATTTTATCCATTTTACGTATTGAACTGTATGTTTCGACTGGAAATCCGCTTCCTTTAGTCAAACCATTCGTGCAAATAAGCAACATAGCACTGCAAAATGGAAAGTCGAGGTTGTTCCATTTCCCCCGCCTCCAGTACTGGGGCGCAATTGGAACCTATCTGGAACGTAACCGCACCTAAAATAGCTGTAATCTATTGATTACAGAGACTTTGAGTTGGTGGAGGCGGGGGGAGTCGAACCCCCGTCCGAAAAGCGCTACGAACCGAAGCCTACATGCTTAGCTCAATTCCGTTTGGTTCGCCCGCCACGCTCAGAATGAGCAAGAAACGCGGCCGGCTAGTCCGATGGTTCTCGCCCGAGTCTTACGGACCGAAAGACCCCGGCCAGCTCACTGTGTGACGCCTCTTGCCGGGCCCATGAGCAAAGCCCGGGGAAGCGTGCGCTTAATTAATTAAGCAGCAAGTGCCAAGTTGTTGTTGGCATTTCTAGTTTCCACCAAGTTACGGGCAGGTGGGTCCCGGCATGCCTTCGGGCCGCGACAGCTTCCGTC
>Ga0210384_10002333_pt1 | contig 23353 bp, 16 predicted proteins | sample IncBWH2MmetaG_FD_160574 | JGI IMG/M metagenome (GOLD analysis project Ga0210384, IMG submission 160574) | Forest soil microbial communities from Barre Woods Harvard Forest LTER site, Petersham, Massachusetts, United States - Inc-BW-H-2-M | ecosystem: Environmental > Terrestrial > Soil >...
GGCATTAGAGTCTGATCGCTGCCAGTGATGTGATGTCTCCCGGTGGGGACGTAGTCTGCCTTGTCGGCCTGGGATTGCACCTGGATCACGGGCTAACCGGAAGTAATCCGAACAAGCCTGGTAAGTCGTCTTACCGGACATGTCTTTGATCCCCGAGGGATCAAAAGCCACTTGGACGTTGAGCTGGTTAATCAGGACCGGCATAACTCGCTGACACGAACGAGGCTGAGTGGTGCAAAACCTTGGATTCACGGATAGCGCAGGTTAGAATCGGTGTCATGAAAATCACCTTCCGTTCACTCCTCTCGCTTTTTTCTGTTGTTGTTGCAACAGCCTTTGGCGTTTTTCTGATTTCCTCGATGCCTGCGGCAAATGCTGACCGGGAGATTCTCTCCGGCGATAGCGCGGAGCAACAGGCGGTCCTGGCGCCCATAACGCAATTGTTTGATGGCATGGCAAAACGCGACGCCGCAGCGATTAAGAAGCCGTTGCTGAGCGGCGGCACGATGGTGCTGATGAGGGACGGCAAGCCGAGTCAAATGACTTTTGAAGATTTTGCGGGCCGGCTGGGAAAACCTGGAACCACGAGCATTCAAGAGCGAATTCATGATCCGTTGGTGCGGATCGATAACGATCTGGCGGTGGTGTGGGCTCCTTTCGAGTTTTTGGTGGATGGCAAGGTGGACCAGTGCGGGACAGACTTGTTCATTGTTGTTCGTACGGATGGTCAATGGGTGATTGCTAGCGTCGCAGATACAGGACGGAACGATTGCGTCCGCCGGTAGACTTGGGTGGCGCTCTTACCCATTCTCATCAGCAACCTTCGTTCAAGTGGTTCGTCTTGGCTAACTCCCGATTAGTCGCGTTACCGGACAACTGCCTTTGAACCGATCCATGCTGATTGCAATTGTTTGGGGCTCTCCCAACGACCAAAGGCCCTCTCCCTTGGGTCGCATTCGGGTACACTGCTCATCGCTAGTTGACTACTCCACTTTGCATTCCAACTCCAAGCAAGTTCGATGTGTGCTTGGCCGGCAGCGGAGGGCTGAAATAATAACCTTGTCCCTCGCTGCATCCGTGGTCCTGAAGAAAATCCAGCTGCGAACGGGTTTCCACCCCCTCCGCAATCACACGCTGCTTCAGGCTCTTGCCGAGATTGATCATGGCGCCGACGATAGTCTCGTCTCCTGGGTCACCCGTTATCGCCTGAACAAAAGATTGGTCGAGTTTCAGCGCGTCCGATGGAAAACGGCGCAAGTAAGTAAAGCTGGAATAGCCCGTGCCAAAGTCGTCTATTGCAATTTGCACGCCCATGGCTTTCAGCTTAGTCAGCGTGACTACAGCAGCTTCTGCGTCATACATCAGCACGCTCTCGGTCAATTCCAGCTCCAGATTCTGAGGCTCTACTCTCGTGGCAATCAGCACAGCTCGAATGCCTGAGAGGAAATCCTTGGCTCCGAATTCGGCCGCGGATACATTCACTGCCACAGGGATAGCGCCTAGCCCCGCATCGCTCCATGCTCGCGCTTGCGTGCAAGCCTCCAATAGTACCCACCGTCCGATAGATAGAATCAACCCGCACTCTTCCGCGATGGGCACAAACTTGGCGGGATATAGCATTCCGCGCTTGGGGTGCATCCACCGTATTAGCGCCTCAACCCCCGTGACTTGCCGTGTTTGAAGATTGAACTTAGGCTGGAAGTGAAGCACAAACTCGTCGCGCCCGAGGGCGCAGCGCAAATCCGCTTCGAGCATTTGACGTTCAGCCAGCTGTTCGTGCATGTCACAGCGGAAGAACTGATAATTGTTTCGGCCACGTTGCTTGGCGTCGTACATTGCGGCGTCGGCTTTATTCTTCAAGTCCTCCACGTTCTGACCATCAGTCGGGTAGGTACTCACCCCGATACTCACATTGATATCGAGACTCTTACCATCGATCAGATGCGGCTCCCCAAACGCCCTCAGGATTTTCTGTGCACTAAAGACGGCATCTTCCTCATGTTCGACTTGGGAAAGCAGTATCAGGAATTCGTCCCCGCCTATCCGGCTCACGGTGTCCGACCGTCGGACACAGCTCTTCAATCGCTCTGCTACGGACTGCAGAAGTTTGTCGCCAACCCCGTGGCCGAGTGAGTCGTTGATCTTTTTAAGATAATCCAAATCAACAAACATCACTGCCAGCTGCTTGCCCTGGCGCTCGGCCAATGAAATGGCCTTCTTCAACCGATCGTCGAACAAGGTCCGATTTGGCAACTTAGTCAAAACATCGTGTTGCGCTAATTGTGACATTTCCAGCGAGTGCGCCCGGGCGGCGGTCACGTCGTGGAAAACCACAAGCGTCCCGCTGAGACCCCCGTACTGGTCATGGAGCTGGGTCACTGTACTTTCTATCCCAATTTCAGACCCATCGCGTCGAACCAGAAGATAGTTTAGACACTTCGGCATTCCACCGGCAGCACCAGCTTCCAGAGGCACAGTTTCCGCGGGATGACTAACCAACTTGCCGCTAACAGTATCGATGATTTGGAGTACGTCAGTTACGGGACGCCCCAATCCCTCTTCCCGGCTCCACCCCGTCATCTTTTCCGCTATCCGATTTAAATACGTGACATTGCCATTCAGATCGGTGCGCAGTATTGCCTCACCCATGGAATCCAACATCAATCTGGCGCCTTCGTTTTCCAAGGAGATTGCTTCCGCAGCGGGGCGCTCTATGATCGTTCGCACCGCCAGCCGTAACCGATAGCCGTCGCCCTGGTTTTTGACCACGTAATCTCGGGCCCCACGCTTTACTGCCACCCTGGCCGTTTCTTCCGCATCGGCGTCGATCAGGACCACAATTGGCACCCGAGGCGCGGCCTGAAAAAGCTTGTCAAACGTCTCGACGCCCTGGCTGTCGGGCAATGTCAGATCAAGCACTACGGCTCTAATCCCGCCGCTATGCAACCGCTCGATCCCGCTGGAAAGTTCGGTCACCCACTCTACGTGGAAGCGTTCCTTCGTTGCCGAGTCCAATTCTCCCAAGATTTTTGCTGCAAGCTCTGGGTCAGCTTCGATTAGGAGCACACACTCGTCGTGCTCCGTGTCACTCTTGTCCTTCGCGGTGCTAGACTCCTGGTTTAACATCTGACCCACTCCTCCCAAGAAGTGTTAATTCGCCTTGGCGCCCTTTGTCGCATCCACTGCCACGAAGCACAGCACCTGCTCCTTCAATTGCGCATCTACTTCGTCCGCAATTGTCACCACGTCAGGAAGCAACACGCTAAAATCTAAGTTCTTGACGTTTTTGTGTAGCACGGAAAAAATGGTTACCTGCAGCAGGCGAGACTCCTCCACCGCCATCGCTACCGTGTAGCCTTGTTTGCGCCGCAAATCGCCATGGTCGGCTGCAGCCTTCGAAATCGGAGCTTGCGCTCCTGCGTCCATACGCAACCGTGCTATCACATCATGTAGAAGATGAGGAAGATGGCCCGTGCGCTCCTCATAGTTCAACGGAATGCATTTTAGGTCTGACTCCTGCTCGACGCGGGAAAGCCAATCCAAAATCAGAGTATGGAGTTCACGTTCGAGAACGTCCGCCACACTCTCGATAGTGACAGCACCGCCAGTCGCTTTAGCTGTCCCAACTGACGTTATGGATTTCGCCATCACACTCACCTTCGTTCATCATCTATTCATCAGTCTCGTTTGGGTTGTCGCTGCAATCTCGACTAGACAATCTGTTAAATCATGCCGCTTGTCATTTCCTTGACCAGCCTCTCACTAAAACCAAGTGCAAACTGTTCTAAAGGCAACATTCCCAATGTATCGGAGTTTTTGATGTCCAATGAATAACCAGCAAGTTCGCCGCGCAAGTTGAAGATATGGCGATTGAGGCTAAGTCCTGATTAGTCGCCTTACCGGACAACTGAAATCACCGGATCGGCACTTCTCCGGTAAGCGCGTTAATCAGCCACTGGCAACTGCATCGAGTCCTAAGCGGCAATGCCCAGCAAAAATCCTTGTTTTCGTTGTTGGCGAATCGTCCTAATATTGAGGCTGGCGCCCGCTTCGAACTCACCTAAGCCAGTGTCGCAGTCTCAAGACGCCCAGCCTTGGCAACGATGGGAGGACTTATGGATACTTCTAGTCCGTTGATGCGCCTGGGCCTTTGCAGCGCGCTCGCTTTATCGCTTGCCATGGTCGGCTGTGGCAGCTCGCAAATCCAGGGTTGTCTAAACTGCACGTTATCCGGCGCGCAGTTTCTAGTGGCTACAACGACCAGCGGGCAGATTTTGCGCTTCCCAATCAAAGGCGCACTCGGCTTGGGCGCGCCCATCTCCATTCCGGGTCCCGCGAACAGTATCGGACTGGCCGTTGGTACGCCGAGCGGCGGCTCGATTTTTCAGATTTTTGTCTACGTCTCCGACCCGAAGAATAACGACATCGATGGATTCTCGGTAAGCAGGGCCGACGGCTCGCTGTCCGCCCTGGCGGGCTCGCCTTTTCCGATGGGAACGGCCAGCGGTGGTCCGGCCAGTCTGACGGTTTTCGGAAACCTACTCTACGCGGCTAGCACCGACAACAGTATCGTGGCCTTCAACATCGCACCTAGCGGCTCCCTGACGATTCTTTCCGGTTCGCCCTTTGCGGCGGGCGCGATGCCACTGCAAATCATTCCGTTCTCTTCGGCAAGCGTGCCAAACACGAACTTCCTTTTCGCCGCGGACTTCGCCGATGCAAGTGGGAGCGTTTCCGGGTACTCGCTCAGCCAGTCCGGAGTTCTGACTCCTGTGCCAGGGTCTCCCTTTCCGACTCTTTCGGGAAGCGGCCCGGCGGGCATGCTCTGGGCCGGCAGCTTTCTGGATGTGGCACTCGAGCATGCCAGCGCCATCGCGGTCTTCTCCGTCAGTTCGACGGGCGGGCTCTCGCAGATTCCGGGCTCGCCGTTTCCGGCCGGACACGGAACTTCCTCGATTGCCGCCGCCAGCGGCTTTCTCTACGCTTTGAACAGTTCCGATCACACCATTTCGGTTTTCACGATTGACCCGCTAGCGGGCTCGCTTGCTCCGGTGCCTGCTTCGACGGTGACCGCGGGAACAGCTTCGGGACAACTCCTCTACAACAACGGGATGCTTTACGCTCCGGATCCCGCGGCAAACGCGATTCAGGTTTTCTCGGTAAATGGGATGACTGGCGTGCTCACACCGCTCATGGGTTCGCCCTTCGCAGCCGGTGCCAGTCCTGTGACCTTAGCGATTGTTGGCTTTCCAGCCATCGACCCTCCGAAGTAGTCGCGTTGTTTCAAGCATGTATTTTGTCGTCGCAGCGAAGAAGGTCAAAAAAAGTTGGGCTAACTCCAGTGTAGTCGGCTAACCGGACATTGAGAATCGGGCCGAATCCACATCTCCGGTAACGGCGTTTACCAGGACTTATGTCGTCCCGCGCAGAGTTCGCCCAAAGTTCCACGACGAGAATTCTTTATTGCTTCCACCAGAGGAACGAGATGTACGCTAAGCTGACTGCGGCCACAGTCGTCAGAATAGCAAGGCAGCCGCCGAATAGAGCGTGCCAATACGCTCCAATCGCAATTCCTAGAGTTAACATTCCCAATTTAAAAAGACCGGTCTGCCACCATTTCAACGTGAAGGCCTTGAAGATATTCATGCGACGCGCCTTTCTTCGGACAGAAACCTTAACGAATTCTGTTCAATCCTATTACAGACAGGCTGACTCCGAATTAGTCGGACTACAGGACAAGTGCCCCGACCATCTGGGGTCAACTCGACATGTCCGGCAAGCGCGTTAATCAGGAGTTGGGCCCATTATCGGGGCAGTTTCACTTCCTCTGGCCCGGAAATTCGCTTACCACTTTGCCGCTTTCATCGAGAAATTGCAGTACTGACTTCCCATCTGATTGAACGTTGAGCGAGATACGGACTCTGCCGGTACCGTCGCGCAGACTCAACCCCACTGATCCATCTGGAGCGCGGCCAAGGATTAGGCGGTTCACATCGTGCCGGTGTGTCGCAAAAAACTCAGTCCATGCATCATCCTGCTTGTTTTCCGGCAGTTTGCCGATCCGCTCCTCTGCCTTCCGCTTCTCCTCGACTGGGTAATCTCCCTGGTCCGTTATGGTGATCCGCGAAAACTTGTCTTTCCCCTCCTGTCCCGCATCGAGGGCAAAGATTTGATTCTCCTCATATTGGTCAAGGCTCAAATGACCATGGTTTTCTATGGTGCCGTCAGGGAGTTGGCTCGCTCCCCAAATCAGGCCGCCCTGTTCAGTGCCTTCCTCGCTCATGAACAACATTCCCGCCGCCTCCCGCCGATCGGGCCGGGGTGACTCCTTCTTATGAATCCAACCGCCGGGAAAATCGGCACGGTTGGAGATGGTGAGTCGAACCGTACCGTCCGGCTCGACGATGTTGATGCGTCGTACGGTGACAATGCCGAACTGGGGATTTCGCAGCATTGCGAATCCGCCCAGAACCGTCGTGGCAAATGCGAGCGTCAGCACGCCCGAGTAAATGGCAAGAAAGCGCGGGCTAGAAAGGACACTCATTAGAACCTCCTCCGAAACCTTCCGACATCCCGGGTTCGGTACGCCAAATTACAGCAGATAGTCCCTCAGCATCTCAATAACGAATCTCCGATTGGGACCACTCTGTCGCGCATCGTATGCTCCCATGCCCTGGACACAACGAATTTGCACCAGAGCAGCTCAACTCTTGGTTAGTCACATTACCGGACATTGGGATGTGGGCTGGTTTCACTTGTACGGTAACCGCGTTTACCAGGAGTTGGCCAACGAAAAAGGCAATCACATGTCCAATGCAAAGATGGCCTAAACTTGATGTCATGAAATTCCTGGGGATTGTGTTTCTTACCATCGCTTCCGTCACCGTGATTCTCGAAGGATGCAGCCAATTCAATCGCTCCATGGAAAGGTCTCTGGCCAACGACAAATCGTATTGTCGTGGGGTGGTCGAATATCACCGAAAGCACCCGAACAAGAGAAACGACGGTGTTACCGTTACGTGGTCAACGGCAGACTATGTTGCTATGGCCATCGCCAAAGAAAACTTGGAAGGTGAGTGGGCGAAGCCCAGTGACCAATTATCGTTCTTGCCCGACAATCTAAAGGTGGACGCGAACGGTCGGCCCTTCTGTGTGATTCAGAGGGCCGACAGTATCATTGTCTTGGCGTACTGGAACAAGACTCAGATGGAATGCGCATTGGACGCCACCAAGCACATAGATGATTCGCACATTGTATCTGGTGACATGGAGTTTTCGGGGCGAACAGACTACTGGATTTACGTGCTCAAGACCGCAAGGACTCCTGCCGATGGCTGCGTCGTTCCGCCAGACCTTTACATCATCCGGTTGGACAAGCAGTCGAAGCGGTTTTTCCTAGAGGCCAGTGAAGCCTACCTCTCGCTACGCTCCGAAGTAAAATCGCGGCTCAAGGGGCTAGATGCGTTTGTCCAAAGATGTGAACCTTCGTGGAGCGGGATTTGGTCGGCCAGTTTCTTCTCAGTCCCGAGATTCGCTGGCTACAAAACGGACGATGATATTTCAGAGGTAGTGAAAAACGGACAATGGGCCAAGGCATACGCTGGGGAGTTTGACCGTAAGACACAGATTCTCACCATCCTTCCGCTAGATTCAGCGAAACGCCGAACAGAAAAACTGATTGTGAGCCGGTAGCTGATGTCCGTTCCGAACGCGATTTCTCGCAAGTCTTCGGGTCCGAGGACCGCTAAGTCCCGATTAGTCGCCTTACCGGACAAGTCCCTTTTGGGCCGAAATCCACTTGTACGGTAACCGCGTTTACCAGGACTTGAAAAGTCTCTCTGATTGATCGCCATCCCGCAGCGATTTGGCTCAGGTCAAACTAGATCACAGCCGACGTCCAGAATGGTCTCCGGAATTCGCCGCTGCTACAATCACGCGGTTCAGGAGCTTGTACAAGTTTTCCGACACATGCTCATAACGCTTCTGAGTCGGCCCCTCAAAGCCTTGGTCATTCCATGAGCCCATACCGCCAAAGACCCAGGCAGCCTCTGCGGACCCAAGGAGTTGCTCGGCAGATAGCGGAAGGAAATCTACAGGTGCAATGTCTGTGTGATACAGACCTTCAAATGGTGTGCGAGAGTCCAGTCGGGAAATCCCAGACTCGAATGCCTTCGTGAACCAGTCGAGATTCTGAGAGCGAGAAAACTGTGCGATTTCTCGCAGGTTTTCCCTCATTTCGTCTTTCAAACTATCCAGGTTCTCAGAGCCATCTCGGTATGAGGGTTTGCCGGTAGAGATTCTGATGTAACGGACGCGCCAAATCTTTTTGTCGACGCTATCTTTCTTTCCAACTAGCCAGCGAGACTCCCAAAAGTCCGAGTGTTCCGGTCCACACGTTTCGATAAGCCATTTGCCACCGCCGCCGACAAAGCCAACCAACATTCGGTCCGCGATTTTATTCTCCTCAGATGGACCATAACTCATCCGCAGGGCGTAGACCCCTTCCTTCTTTAAACGCTCAAACCAGTTGTGCGGATCTGCCGCGTACACGCTTTCTTTCTTTATCAGAATACCATTCGCGAGGTCGGAGAACTGGACTGATTCGCAAAACGTGAATGTACTGTTCGAGGTCTGGAATTCGAGGCTCCGAGAGTCCGGCGCCCCTTGCAGAATCGAATTTCCGTGAGTGGTCAGTGCGACAATTTGGGCTATTGTTCCTTGCATTTGGCCGTCAGATCACAGTTAGTTAGGCTCACGGTTTCGAGAGGTGCTCGCCGCCTATAGTCTACATTCTGACATTCTATCGCCAAGTCCTGGTAAGTCGCCTTACCGGAGATGTAAAGTAAGACTTCACTTGATTACGGCGCTTGAAACCGAAAGCCATGAACTGGAGGCTTCTAAGGTGATAATCACAGTCATGCCCTTCGCTCCTGGCAATAGGCTCGGGCCCTTACGAAATCCTTTCTCCCTTCAACGCTGCAGGCAGAGGCCAATACGGGACCGCGCCTGAGCGCCCCAGTCGTTAGACCGTCCCGGAGCGATGCGATGTTCTCAAGGCTCAAGAAGCTGTTTAACCGTGGCGAGAGAAACATCGGGTTGAAGCCGCTGCTCGATGACGAAACAGATTTGGTTTGGCTGGATCCGCCTACGGATCCGCTCAATGCCTCCGCTTGGGACAGGTATTGGACGCAGCACGTCAGACACGGGCTTGGGCCACCGATTTTCGATATGTTCTGCGACGATCGCGAACTCTTCAAAGTTATGAACAACGAAGGAATGAGAAGCATCCTTTGTGCAGGTAGCGGGATCTCGCAAGAGCCCCGCGCCCTCGCTCAGGCCGGATTCGACGTGGTGGCTTTGGACATATCACCTAAGGCGCTCGAGATCGCCCAAGGGTTTGAGTTTCCTGCTGAAGGATTTGCGCACTTCTGTGAACCAGAAATGGGTCGAGCCGCGGGGCACGTTGACTTTGTGGTCGGGGACATTCTGGATTCAACCATTTGCCCTGGACCCTTTGATGTGATCATTGAGCGCCGCACTGCTCAGAACTACTTCAACTCCGATATTGGAAGGGTCCTGGGTGCACTCGCAACACGTCTTGGTCAACATGGCATTTTCCTTAGCCACTGCCACGATGGTGCATGGAGGCCGCCAGCCGAGCCCCGTCACTTCACGAAGTCATGGTTTCAACAGAATCAATGGGCGATCTGGAACGGGAGTCCCGGCCGAAAACCCTCCTGTCGAGTAGCATGGCTATTCACGTCAACCGGTTAGGATCAACCCTGCGGGCGGTTAGCCAGTCGAAAATTCTCCCGTCTTTCCAATTCCTCGCAGCTAACTGCTGGTTAGTCGGAAACCGTCCTAGGACTCCACTTTTCCGGTTACGGCGTTAATCAGGCACTGAGACTGGATCGTTTTCAGTTGTCCGGTGAGCGCGTTTATCAGGACTTAGGGCATTAAATCCCAAGTAGGGATCCATGTTGCCGCCCCCTACCCAGATAAGGAACATCAAGAAGGGAAAACGGAGGAAGAATTTTGGCACTAGTATGGTTTTATTGGAGGTGTTCGAAACTCTACGGTAATCATGGACGCGTAGATTCAGTCACGTGATCCAAGCGGGCGATAACCCGGCCGCACTTTTCTCTGTTCTGAACGCCCTCTGCAACGGCACTGGCTTCGTCTGGAAGCTCTCTGCCCTGGGCTTTTCTTTGCAGAAGGACGGGCAAGCCTCTCCGATACAAATTCTCTGCTTCGCGGCAATTCTCAAGTTCCGTGGAAGGAAGGTGCGACTTGAACGCCATGTTTGCATACAAACCGGCGACAGCGAATTGCGTCTCGGCAACTTCAATTCGATGAGATTCATTGGTAGGATCTGATTGTGAAAGGGTTTCCATCAAAGTGAGGGCTCTTTTGTCATTGTCTAGGGCTCCTTGCGTATCCCCCTTCTCCTCAAGAATCCCGGCAATCTTATAGTAAGTCGTGGACAAACCTTTGCGCGCCCTGGTGTCTTGGGGGTCAGCCGCCACAAGCGCGGCGCGGATGGCGAGCGCTTTGCGGTAGTAGCTGAGGGCCTCGGCGAGATCACCTTGTCTTCTCAGGATGAACGCAGTGTCGCTATAAGCAAAGGTGACGTTGAAGCGCGTCCGTACGTTGTCTGGATGCAGCGCCAATTGTGCTTCATCAATTGCAAGAGCAGCTTGCTCGTGCTCGAAAGCCGACTGCAATTGATTCTGCACAATCAGCACACTGGCAACGCGTTTGTGCGAGAAAGAGAGTTGCATTTGATACATTTCATTTCGGGGATCAGCTTTGGCAAGCCGTTGATAAATGGCGAGGGCTTTCTGATGGTAGGTCAACCCCTGCGTCAGATTATTCTCGTCGTTGAAGCTAAATCCTTTTGCCGAGTATGCATCCGCGAGGTCAGACTCGACCTTTAGATCTTCCGGGTTGGAGACAGCCAACTCCTCCAGGCTCTGTACCGCCTCATCCTGAGATCGTTTACGACCGCTCTGATCGCCCACGTCCGCCTGGATATAGGACAAATTGACTTTCGAATTAGCCAACTGCTGTCGAATATCCCGATTCGAAGGGTCCAGCGAAAGGGCAGCTCCGAACAGCTCAACAGCTTTGCGGGTGTTCTGGAGCGCTCGCGGAGTGTCACCGAGATTGGCGTCACGGGGATGGCCCTGAACACTCGCAAGTCTACCGTAGGCCACTGCCAACTCTCGCAGCAACGCCGGGTCAGATTGGGACTCTTGTGCAAGCCCATCCAGGTACTCCTGCGCGCGTTGCATGATCAGTTTTCTTGCTGCCGTAGCCCCAGGCAGTTCCTGGATGGAATCGTGGACTTCAAAGATTAGCGAATTGGCCAGTTTGCGCACATCGTTGAAGCGGCGTTCGGCGCGGGCACGTTCGGCGCGGGCTATGCGGGCCTGGCGAACTGTTATGGCCGTGGCCGACAAGAGGGCGACGGTTACCAACGCGGCGACAGCCACAGCGGCTTTGTGGCGCGTGATGAATTTGGACGCCCGATAGCGAAAGGTATCCTGGCGCGCGATGACCGGAAGATGTTCGAGGTGGCGGCGGATGTCCTGCGCGAACTGCTCGACGGAGGCGTAGCGGCGTTGCGGTTCCTTGCGCAATGCCATGAGCAAAATGTTATCGAGGTCGCCGTCCAAGCGCTTGCTTAATTTTTCGGCGGAGCCTTCGGGCGTTGCGTTCAGAGTGGAATCGTCAGCAGGTTCGCGATCATCGATTCGAACAAGCTTCCTACGGACTGCGGCGCTCGGTTTTTCCGGCTCTGCTTCACAGACGGCACGGGAAATCTCGTGGGGCGTGTGGCTTGGAACATTGTAGGGCGTGCATCCAGTCAGCAGCTCATACAAAACGACTCCAAGAGAATAAACATCGCTGGCGGTGGTGATAGGTTCGCCCTTGACTTGCTCTGGGCTGGCGTACTCTGGAGTGAGCAATCGCAACAGGCTGATGGTTTGTTCGTATTGATCGTTGACCGAGCTAGATTCCAGAATTTTTGCGATGCCGAAATCCAGCAACTTGGGAACGCCTTCCGCGTTGACCAGGATATTGCCGGGCTTGATGTCGCGATGAATAATCAAGTGCTGGTGCGCGTATTGGACTGCGGAGCAAATCTGAAGAAAAAGCTTCAGCCGCTCGGTCGTGGCCAGCTTGTTCGCGTCGCTGTACTCATCGATGCGCCGGCCTTCGACGAACTCCATCACGAAATAGGGCACGCCCTCGGCAGTCGTGCCTCCATCCAGGATTTTCCCGATGTTGGGGTGATTGAGGCTCGCCAGGATCTGGCGCTCGTTCTTGAAGCGCGTTGCGGTAAATTCCGCGCCCAGCTCGGAGCGCACGATCTTCAGCGCGACCTGCTGGTAGTATTGCCCGTCCGCGCGAATGGCGCGATAGACCGCGCCCATGCCACCCACGGCAATTTCCTCGAGAATCTCATACACACCAATGCGCTTGCCCGGCGGCAAGCGGAATTGAGTTTGTTCATCAGGGTCAAGACTCGGCGAGGTACTTGGACTCAGCACATCTGTACCTGCTTGCTCATGAGAAGCAATCAGCGACTCCACTTCGCGGCGCAGAAAGGAGTCCGCACACGCGCCATCCAGAAAGGATGCGCGGCTGGCTGGATCCAGCTCCAATGCAGATTCCAGAATCGGCCGGAGCTGTTGCCATTGTTCGGGGGTCATGCGCGCAATTCTCTCCGGCTCATTTCTCGCAGCAGCCAGGCCCGGGCGGAAGCCCAACTGCGCTTCACCGTGGCGGGAGAGATTCCCAGAAAGTCGGACGTATCTTCAATCGAAAGTCCGCCGAAATAGCGCAGCTCGATGATCTGGCTCTGCTGGGAATCGAGTTCAGCAAGGCGGTCCAGCGCCTCGTCGAGAGCGAGAAGGTCCAAATCGCGCTGCGGCGAAGCGATGCTCTCGTGCAAAATCAAACGGGTGACGCCGGCGCCGCGCTTGGCCGCGCGCCGGTTGCGTTCGTAGTCCACCAGAATCCAGCGCATCAGTTGAGCGGCGATGCCCAGGAAGTGTGCGCGATTCTCAACGTGGACGGATTTTTCCCCGGCCAGCCGAAGGTAAGCCTCATGCACGAGGGCGGTGGTCTGCAAGGTGTGATTGGGACGCTGTTGGCGGAGATTCGCGCGAGCCAAGCGTCGCAACTCGTTGTAAACGAGAGGCAAAACCGCTTCCAGCGCCTTACGGTCCCCATTTCCCCAGTGGCGGAGCAGTTCGCTGACTTCCCTGGAAGGAGATGGACCCACGTTGGGGCCTCCGGGTGCGGACACGACCACGGGGACGATGCGGGGAGAATAATCAAAAGCCAGCCAAAGTTCAACTGCTTAAACACGCTGAAAACACATGGGTTCACGGAGCCGCTAGAGCCCGGAACCTGGCCAGCAAAAAATCTTTGAGGCGTGAGAGCCAGTTTGGTTTGTTTTTCCGATTAATAGGGTAGCGAAGGTTTCTAAGGAGAATTACCATGATCCAGCCAAAGACAATCGTGCTCGCCGCCCTGCTTGCCGCTGGGGCCCTTCTGCTGTTGCCGGGCATAGCATCGGCACAAACACTTGCCGGAACCACGCAGACTGGTTTCGTCGTGGATCATGGAACCGGGATTCGCAGAGGCGCGGCAATTGCGGTCGACTCCAAGAGCGTCTATTTTGCTTATTACTACATAGGCGACCAACCCAGTGGAGCGAGGGGCCCGGAAGTGATGTACGAGGCTTTTCCGCTGGCGATTAGCTGTCCTGCGCATGTTCTTTGCGGCTTCACACCACCTACGCCGCAAGCTATTGACGTGTTGACTCCAACCCCGGGATCGAGTCTGTACGCTTACACCATCAGCCTCGCACTCGACCCGCAAGGAATCCCGCACATTTTCTATCAGGACGGCCAGGGCGGAATGCGCCACGCCACAATCGATCCCATTGCCGGCTGGGTGCATGAAACTGTGCCGCTTGCTGCGGGTCTTTACAGCTCGATGGCCATCGACAAGAGCGGCACCATACACGTTGCGGACGGCCCCATTTCCCCGAGCGGCATAGGTTACGCGACGAAAACCAACGGCGTCTGGACTCCCGATTCCATCATCGGTCCTTCCAGCGGAATGGCGGGCCTCTCACTCGCTGTAGACTCGCAAGGCACTCCTCAAGTCGTCTGGGCCGATAACCGCTCCACGTTTAATGAGGTGGTTTATGCGCGCAGGGGAACGGGCGCCATTCCGTGGAGCTCCGGAAATTTTGAAGTGATCAGCGGCGACAAAGCGTACTGGGTTTCCCTGGCAGTGGACGCGCACGATGTGCCCAGTGTCAGTTATTGGGGCTGGACCGACAGCACCGCTCTCACAAGCAGGGTTATTTATGCCGCTAAACAATCTTTTGGATCCTGGCCGCTGCAGCTGGTGGATTCCTCAATCATTCCGTGCTGCATCACGTTTCCCTGGGACTTTCAGATGACGTCCTTGGGGGTTTCTCCGCTTGGCACTCCTCGAATCGTCTATGGCTTCGAACACAGCAATACGGACGGTGGGGTGGCCCTTGCGCGCCTGGACGGCTTGTCCTGGAATATTGAACCGCTGGACAAAGATCTGCTCTCGCTGGATTCCCAAGCCACGGCTCTGGCAATGGATTCCTCGGATATAGCGCACGTGCTATACATAGCGAACAATTGTCCTCCGGTCGGTTTCTGCAACGATGCTTTGGTGTACGAGCCAATAGCCACGGCAAATACGCTCACGACGGGCAACACTGTCAACCTGGGCGATCCGGCCGGTTCCGGCAGTCCTATCACCGTGACCTTCACGCAAGTCACGCAAAACGGACTCACGAGCGTGACCCTCGATGACACCAGCACCGGCCCTGCCCCTCCTGCGAATTTCCAGCTTGGGAACCCGCCCGTCTATTACGATTTTTCCACCACCGCGGGATTCACGGCGCCGATCCAGATCTGCATTCCCTACGGTAACGTCAGCAATCCTTCCGGTGTTGTTTTGATGCACTTTGAAAACGGTGCCTGGCAGAACCGTACCGTCTCCAATGACATCGTGCTTCATATTGTTTGCGCCAGCGTAAGTTCACTCTCGCCTTTCGCGGCGTTGGAGTCCCAGGCCGTGACCCAGAATCCGACGTCGATCGGGCTGTCCAGTTCCGCCAACCCGTCTACTTTCGGGCAAAACGTAACTTTCACCGCCAGCCTGACGGCCTCTGGGAGCCCTACCCCCAGCGGGACGGTGACGTTCCTGGACGGCGCCACGCCCTTGGGTCCAGCGGTCACTCTTGCCGGTAGCACTACGGCTACCTTTATGAGCAGCGCTTTGACTGTGGGAACGCACTCGATCACCGTGCAGTACAGCGGCGACACCAACTACACTTCGAGCACTTCGTCTGCTGTCATGCAGATTGTCAACAAGAATGGGACAGCCATCGCTCTAAACGGTTCCCCCAGTCCGTCCGCCGCTGGTCAGTTGGTCACATTTAGCTCGTCAGTTACGAGCGTTACGCCGCCACCCGGCGTACCAGCCCCAACTGGCTCGGTAACCTTTCTGGACGGTGCCACGGCCTTGGGTCCAGCAGTCCCGGTTGCAAGTGATGGGTCGTCTGCATTCACCATCAGCACGCTGACAGGGGGAACGCACACAATCACCGCGCAATACAGCGGCGACGCGGACTGGAGCGCAAGCACATCGAATTCGGTCAGTCAGGTCGTCAACGCTAATTTTTCAACCTCAATCACGCTCAATGCCGCCAACACCACGTATGGGACTCCGGTAAGCGTGACGGTTTCCATTGGCTCTCCGGGCGGGACGGTGAGCGGTAATGTGACGCTCAGCCTGGACGGCGGGACTGCATCTTCCATGACCCTTTCTAACGGCTCGGCTGTGTTCAACTTCGGCGTCTTGAACGCAGGACCTCATTCGCTCTCGGCAAACTTCGCAGCGCAAGGAAATTTCCTACCCTCCTCCACGGCGAGTTCGCTATCCGTTGCACAGGCGCCGCTGGCGATTACCGCGAATAACGCGATGCGTCCGTATGGCGCAAACAATCCACCGTTTTCCGCAAACTTCAGTGGCTTCGTTGGTAGCGATACCAGTTCGGTCCTGGTGGGAATACTAGGTTGCACGACAAATGCTGTGCCGAACGGCCCGGTCGGCATGTTTCCGATTATGTGCGCAGGCTTGAGTTCGCCCAACTACGCGATCAGCTTCATTAATGGAATGCTCAGTGTCGTCCCCGAAAGAACTTCCGTTGCCCTGACCTTCTCACCGCTCTCCATCATGGTTGGCCAGGCCACAACGGCCACCATTACCTTGTCCGCGCCGGACATGGTGATTCCTATCAATCCAGGCGTGCTCGCACCTATCGCCGTCAGTTCGCCGGTGGCCAGCGACATCTTATCGAACAACGGCGTATGTACACCGGTGCCAAGCGCGACGCCCGGTGTTGCGAGTTGCATGATTACAGTGACTTCCGTAGAGCCCAACGGCCGCACGCTCAATGCCACTTTTGCGGGGAACGCGGACCTGAACGCCAGCAGCGGCACCGCCGATTTGATCGTGACCGCCGCATTGCAGAGCCAGCAGGCCTGCATCGCGTCCGACTTCCGCAACGTCACCGTGCCCGGTGGGAGCTACCTGTGGTTCAACAGCATCTTCAAGGTTCGTCACGTCACCAAGCAGCTCATCCACATTTCCTTCTTCCAATCCAACGTACAGTTCCAATACACGGATCCCGCCGGGAACACCGTCACTCTGAATCAAGCGCTGCCGGACGCCAAGATTACTATTGACCCGAACGCCATCGTAGCGTCCACGTCTTTTGACCCCATTAATAACGCCTGGATTACGACCATCCCGTGGGATCTCGACGACAATTCCTTCCTGACCGGAATGCCCTGGCGCGTTCCGTCTGCGGGACTCCCGGCTGACGTCGAGCCGGTCACCGTGTGCGGCACCTTTGCCAGCGACGTTGCCAGCGTAGACATTGGCTGGCGCTGGGCGGCCGCGGCGTACTCCAGCTTCAGCGGCGACAACACCACTCTCGGCGTGAAGCCAATGGACACCGACCACGACAACCAAGCTACCAACCACGACCACGCCGGCACGCCGGAGAATTACAATCAGTTCTTGATCCCCGGCGCGCGCGGCAAAGGCGGCAAGAACTACACCGGCACTTACAGCCGAAGCGTCGCAATCGAATGATTTCGCGGTAAAGCCGCGCATTGGCTTCGCGCATGAAAAGCCTCGGGCCGAGCGGGTTATGGCGATTTATCTGCAACGACATTTAGCGCCGCGGCTCTTGTGGGGGAAAGGCATTACCGCACGGTGCTTTCTTCACGCGTTTCGTATTCAGGTAAATGGAGTAGCAACGATTTTTCTCATCTCGGACGAGCAGAGAGTCCCCAGCGGGCTTCAAGTCGCTAATAAACAACCACTGGTTGTCCTCTTCACCCTGCCAGAACTTGATTCTGGTGTGAAACACCTTCACCCTCCACAACATTTTTCCGCTTGCCTCATCGATTGCGACCACGTAGCTGTCTTTGCCGTCCCCCTCGGCTGAATACCGAATACCATCAGCGACAATCGGTGCAACCGGTTTGGGTGGCACGCGTTTCGCTGTCGCACAGGTCGAACTGAACAAGCAAAGAAGGACAATCCCGAATCGGCTCGATTTCATGGCAGATATCATAAACCAAACACGAACCACGGTCGCTCGCTGCCGCCCGGTTTTCACCGCCGATTTCACTTCTCCGGTAACGGCGTTAATCAGGCACTGCGCTGTCTAGAATAGCGCGGGCATCCCACACCACTGGAAGTACTCAATAAACAGCGTTACTGTGTATCGCAGTTTCGGAGTAGGAATCGCGGAATCATGCCCGTGAGGCACCCATGAATCGAAGAAAATTTCTCACAATTAGTTCAGGTGTCGCCATCGCGAAATTTCCGTTCCATTCAACTATTGTGTCGCATCATGCGCTCGAATCAGGTCAGGCATCTAGTCCGAGAACTGAAAGACGCCCAGTGCTCGTTCGAGCTGGATTTACTCGCCGAGCGAGCGGTTCGGAAGAACCGACAACTTCCCAGCAAACCGTGGTTCGCTCTCTTGATTCCGAAGGGAGGCTTGCTGTTTTTGTCGTTCCCGTCGGCGAGCACGAACCGTATCGGGGCGCGCCTCTTCATGTGCATCACGAGCAGGACGAGTGGATACACATAGTGGCTGGCGAATTCGTCGCCGAAGTCGGCGGCAAGCGCTTTCGCCTCAAACCCGGCGACTCTCTCCTTATGCCTATGAAAATCCCTCATCGTTGGAGCATTGCCGGACAGCCACATTGCGGTGCGATCCATCTCTACACGCCCGCTGGCCTTATGGATATTTCCTGGGACCCCAGCCCGAACGACAACATCCGACAAACCCCCGAACAGCGCAAAGCGGAATTCGAGAAATATGGAATGACCCTCCTGGGAATCCCGCTGACCAGAGAGGAAATCGAGCTGACCGTCTAGGCTTTGGCGGCGGATGAGCGTGCAATCCACTTGTACGGTTAGCGCGTAAATCAGGCCTGTGGATTATTTCCGAGTGGCCCGTCACTCGGGAGGAAGCGGTGTTCGCCGCAGGAAAAACGGTTCGGAAGGCTACCGCGTAGAATCACGCGCACAAATCGACCGCATTCCAATAATCCTGGCAGCTAAGCCTAAACGAAGCGAGAACAGGACTATAATTCGTCCGCTATGCTCCTAGCTGCCGGAACACGGCTTGGGCCCTATGAGATCCTTGCACCGCTCGGGGCGGGCGGGATGGGCGAAGTGTACTGTGCACGGGACATGCGTCTCGAGCGGACTGTAGCGATCAAGGTTCTTCCCGCTCAGTTTTCCTCCGATCCAATACACAAACAACGCTTCGAGCGCGAAGCCAAGACTATTTCCAACCTCAATCACCCGCACATCTGCGTGCTTCACGACATCGGTCATCAAGATGGAATCGACTATCTAGTCATGGAGTGCATGGAAGGGGAAACCCTGGCAAAACGGCTCGAGAAGGGACCGTTGCCGCAAGAGCAGGTTCTAAAGCTGGGCGCTCAGATTGCCGACGCGCTGGACAAAGCGCATCGCAGCGGCGTGGTGCATCGGGACCTGAAGCCGGGAAACGTCATGCTCACACCGGGCGGGGCCAAACTTCTGGATTTTGGCCTCGCTAAGCCCGCCGCTCCCTTGGCCAGCCTGGCGACGTTGACGGCGACGAAGCTGGAATCGCCGGTGACGGAGAAGGGGACAATTCTGGGCACGTTTCAGTACATGTCGCCGGAGCAGGTGGAGGGGAAAGAGCTGGACGGGCGGAGCGATATTTTTTCTCTGGGCGCCGTGCTGTACGAGATGGTGACGGGGCAAAAGGCGTTCGCAGGGAAGAGCCAGTTGAGCGTGGCCTCCGCAATTTTGGAAAAGGAGCCTACCCCGATCAGCGTGCTCAAGCCGATGACGCCACCTGCGGTGGATCACGCGATTCGCCGTTGTTTGGCAAAAGATCCCGATGACCGCTGGCAGACGGCACGCGACTTGGAGCTGGAAATGCAATGGATTGCCGAAGTAGATCCGCTGCCTGGAGCCGCGGCTTCTTCCTCAACCAAAAAGCAAGTTTCACCGGTAATGGCGTGGGGCTTTGCAGCAACTTGCCTGCTGGCTCTCGCGGCAATTGTTGCAACTTTATTCCTGCGCCCTGTCGTACGAGTTCAGTCGATTCGTGCTTCGTTGCTCCCGCCGCCAAATTCATCTTTCCTTCCCAATAATTTCGCTGTCTCCCCTGACGGTCGCCAGTTGGCATTCGTCGCCCTAGGATCGGACGGAAAAACAGCCTTGTGGGTACGCACCCTTTCCGCTTCCGGCGGGCAGCAAATCAACGGCACGGAGGGAGCGAGCTTTCCGTTCTGGTCACCCGATAGCCGCCAGATAGGGTTCTTTGCCGACTCACGGCTCAAAACAGTAGACGTCGCCAGCGATGCGGTGCAGGTGCTCTGCGATGCTTTCTTTGCATGGGGAGGCACGTGGAATCGGGACGGCACGATTGTGTTCGGGCCCGTCCTTAGGGGGCCGTTGTACCAGGTTCCTGCCAGCGGCGGCGCTCCCGCTCCCGTCACTAGGATAGTACGCAAGGGCAGCATTCAAACCGATCGCTGGCCCTTCTTCCTGCCCGACGGCAAACATTTCCTTTACTTCGCGGATTGGAGCAGTCCCGCAGATCCGCAGGGAAATGGCATTTATATAGGCTCTCTTGACGCGGGTGAAAGCAAACTGGTTTCCGCCGAGCTACAGGGAAATGTGTTTTTTGCTTCTGGCCACTTGCTGTATGTGCGGGCTCGCACTCTCATGGCCCAGCCCTTCGACACGGACCGCCTTGAGACCACGGGATCCGCCATACCGCTCACCGAGCAGGAGTTGGAGCAACGAATATCCTATGCAAGCTTTGGATTTTCTGTGTCTCAGAACGGGGTCCTCGTTTTTCAGTCGGCAGCAGATTCAGCGTCAAGGCTCGTGTGGTACGACCAGAGCGGCAACGAACTGGGTCAACTTCCCGAGGTCGGTTACAAAGATCCAAATTTCTCCCCCGATGGACGCTTTTTGGCTGTTTCGTCTGACGACCAGCACAATGGCAAGCACTTCATCCGCATCTACGATTTGAAACGTGGCATCAGTACTCGTCTGACTAGCAACGGCGACGAGCACTACCCAGTGTGGTCTCGCGATGGGAAGCGAATTGCGTACCGCACCGGAGGCATAGCTGGTGACTGCTATGAGGTCCCCGCCGACGGCTCTGGGCCGCCGAAGATTCTGCTGAAAAGTGATGTTCGTGCGGGACCTCAGGATTGGTCTCCGGACGGCCGCCTGATGTTTATGACCGTCTCGGATCAGCATTCTTTTCCTTCATTGGCGGTCTACTCCCCAAGCGATCACAAGATAGAGCCATTCGCTGCTGAAGGAGTAGAAGCCAAATTCTCGCCGGACGGAAAGTGGGTCGTGTACGTGGGACCGGGGCGTGGAATTCTCGTGGAGCCTTTTCCTGGACCAGGTCGGCGTATACAGGTCTCTACGGGAGCTGCCGCCCAGCCCCGTTGGAGCCAGGATGGCCGGCAAATTTTTTTCATTCAGCCAGATAGAAAATTGACCGCGGTAGGTTTTGATCCGAGAGCCGGGGCCGCGGGGGCGCCCCGGGTCCTGTTTCAGACGCGCATCGCGGCTGAGCGTATTGCGAACTGGCAATACGACGTCTCACCCGACGGTCGCCTTTTGATCAACTCACTTCCCTCAAATGCTGCCTCTCCACTCACGCTTATTACCGGTTGGGATGCGCCATTCGTCCGCCGCTGACCACCCAAACATCTCGCCGCAACTTTCCGTCCTATCCACTTGTAAGCCAGCAGAGAAAAGAGTTACCGAGCGGATGGTCCGCAACACGGAAGTTATCCTAAGTCCCGATAAGTCGCCTAACCGGACATTGAGAATTAGCGTCCGCCTCCCGGAGCCGGCAAAAGGGGAGTCTGATATGGCTAGTCGTCGGGAGGCGGCTAACCATGAAGCGCAAACGCACGAGCAGACATAACCGATTAAAAACAAAGCTCGGCCTTCCCGATTTGGAGCAAGCCAAGATCGCTGTAATCGTAAGCTTGAGGTCGTTCGAATCGCAGCGAAGTTATCGGCATTCGATCGATGAGTTTGTGGCTTGGTACTGCTCCACACCGCGACTTTCGTTTAACAAAGCGGTCGTTCTCCGTTACCGGCTTCATCTTGAAGATCGCCATCTAGCTGCAGGGACCATAAACGTCAGGTTGGCAGCGGTCCGACGACTCGCCTATGAAGCAGCAGATACCGGACTCCTGAGCCCGGATCTGGCCGCCGGTATTCGTCGCGTGAAGGGCGCAAAGAAGCTCGGGTGCCGCCTCGGGAACTGGCTAACGGTCGAGGAAGCTCGAACGCTCTGGCAACTCCCTGATCACGTTACATTGAAGGGTAAGCGCGACCGCGCGATTCTCGCTTTGCTATTGGGATGTGGCCTGCGACGGCGCGAACTGACGGAACTCACGGTTGACCACTTCCAACGTCGCGAGGATCACTGGGCCATCGTCGATCTGATAGGAAAAGCGGGTCACGTTCGAACCATTCCCGTCCCGTTGTGGGTCAAGCAAACCGTCGATGATTGGCTCGCAGCGTCGAGCGTCGCCAACGGGCGGCTATTTCGTTGCGTCTGCAGGACGGGAACGACTTGGGGCACGGAAATGACCGAGAAAGTGGTGTGGCATGTCGTCAAGCAATACGCAGGCCAGGTTGGGATCGTAAAACTCGCGCCCCATGACCTCCGAAGGTCGTGTGCTCGTCTTTGCCATAGCGCTGGAGGTGAGCTGGAACAAATCCAGTTTCTGCTGGGCCACGTCTCGGTTCAGACCACGGAGAAGTATCTCGGATGCAAACAGCGATTGAGAGAGGCCGTAAACGACAAGATCGGAATTGAACCCGGCCCGTGAAGGCTTCAAAACCACATGTCCGGTAAGGCGACTTACCAGGAGTTGATGGCGCGGCGAACCATTCGCGAGGACTCACTTCAAGTGTGGTTCCAACGGAATGGCTTCAAAGTATTTCGGAACGACTATCTTCGTCTTCGGTGAGGCCGCTCGAATCTCCTGGATGAAGGATTGGAGTGCGTCTACTGAAGCCTGCTGAGAAGCGCCATACGGGGCGAAGAAGTTGTCCCAATGTGTCGGCAGCACCAGCAGCGGAAAATGCAGGTCGCGCATGAGGCGGCCACTATAGTCGTAAATTTCCTTTCGGGAAGATGCAGCGCCCACAAGAACGACGTCCGGTTCCAACCCTTCGATCTCGCGCTCAATGTAGTTCATCCCGCCAAATACGAGAATCTGATGACCGCGAAAACGGATCAGATATGCGAGTGTGCCTCCTTCTGGGTGCATTTGCTGCAAGGTCAAAGGTGCTTTCATGCCTGCTGGAGCGATCTCGGAACTGAAATAGTGCTTATGGTCCAAAGGGCTGTGGAGGCTAGGAATCACCTTCACGGAAAACATTCCGAAATCGAAGTCTTCACCGCCGCGCACGGTGATCAATTGCTTTTCGGGAACACCGTAGGCTCGCATTACATTTTCCGTGCTCTCGGTTCCGATAACCGTGGAGTGAGTCTTTAGGGCGATGTGCGGAACATCTAGGACATGGTCGTAATGCGTGTGAGTCACCAGGACGAAATCTGCTTGCGGGACGTGCGCGTCGATGGCCGCAATATCCGGCGCGGCGACGTCATTCCATCCGTATACCGGCCGTGTGTCTCCCGGCG
>Ga0210384_10002335_pt1 | contig 23349 bp, 23 predicted proteins | sample IncBWH2MmetaG_FD_160574 | JGI IMG/M metagenome (GOLD analysis project Ga0210384, IMG submission 160574) | Forest soil microbial communities from Barre Woods Harvard Forest LTER site, Petersham, Massachusetts, United States - Inc-BW-H-2-M | ecosystem: Environmental > Terrestrial > Soil >...
GGTACTGGATCCAGAAGAAAAGCCAGCGAAAGACGTCCACGTTGATGCCGTAGAGCGTCCGGCTGCCGAACGAGAACAGCAGGGCGTTGAAGTGCACGAGGAGCTCGGTCATGGACGAGGCCGGACCCCGATTATAGCCACTCTCGATCTTGTCGAACTGCTCGAAGAGCGCATCGACCCCGTGGTGGCTGACGCGCCAGTAGTCGTCGGGATCGACGTGGAACGGAAACATGAACGGGATGTTGGCGTAGATGACTCCGCCCGGCTTGAGGATCCGGTGGAGCTCCTGCACCACGATCCACGGCTTTCGACAGTGGTGGAGGACGCTGATCACGAGCACGCCGTCGGCCGATGCGCTGGGGATCATGTGCAGGTCATGGGCGTCGGCCACGATGTCGGGCGCGACTCGCGGATCGATATCGACGGTGACCCGGCGGATGCCCCGGGGCAGCGTGAGGGCGGTGTCCTTCGCCCCGATGTCGAACACGACCGCACGATCCACCATCAGGGGAAACGGATCGATTCGCCGGAAGGTGTAGTTGGAGTGAGGTGGGGCAGGCAGCCGGTGGTAGAGGGAGCGGAGGGTCTCGCGCCGGAACAGGGCCATGGTCCTCTCCTATGGGGGCCAGTCTTGCTCCGAGTCGCGAGATCATCCGCGATTCCGGGTGCATCGTCGAGCGACTTCCTCGGCCGCGGATGGGCTACTTGAGCGCGGCGAGAGTTTTCCTGGCGTCTTCCTTGCCCTGGAAATCGGCGGGCGAGCCGATGGCGGCATTGAGGGCCTTCCGCGCGTTCGTCTGATCCCCGAGCTGGGCGTAGGTCATTCCCAGGTGATACTGCACCTGCGGGTTGTCCGGCAGCTTTGCCGCGCTGTCCCGGAGGAGCGAGAGCGCGTTCTGGTAGATACCCCGCTTGTAGAGGATCCATCCGAGCGTATCGGACACACGCGGGTCGTCCGGCGCCACCTCCTTCGCCATCTGCGCGAGCTGGAGCGCCTTGTCCTTGTCGCCGCCGTACTCGGAATAAATCCAGGCGAGGTTGTTCGCGGCGGCGCCCGCCCGCGGCTCCACCGCGAGCACCTTCTCGTAGGCGTCACGCGCCTTCGCGGTGTCGCCCTTCTGCTCGTAGATCACTCCGGTCAGCATGAGGGCGGCGGTGTCGTTCGGCCTCGCCTTGAGCGCGTCGCCAAGTCGGGCCAGCGCCTGGTCGTAGCGCTTGGTGTCCGCGTACAGCGCGGCCAGCAGGCGGTACGGCTCCGACATCTTCGGGTCGAGCTCGATCGCCTTCAGATAGGCGGTCTCGGCGGGCCCGGGCTCCCGCCGCGCGACGTAGACGCCGGCCAGCAACATCTGGTGCGGCGCCGAGGTCGAGACCAGCGTCGCCTGCTTGCGCGCGAGGGCGAGGGCCACGTCCGGCTGCTTGTCCACGAGGGACATTTGGACGAGCTGGATGAGGGGATCGAGGAACCCCGGCGACAGCTCGAGCGATGTCTCCAGCGCCTTCCGCGCCTCCGGCCGCTTGCCCTGCGAGAGGAGGCCGAGCCCGATCAGGAAGGGCCCGCGCGGATCCTTCGGAACCGCGGCCACCAGGCGCCGCCCGGTGTCGATCGCCTTCGCCGGCTGCTTCTGGGCCAGGTAGGCGCTGCCCAGCATCAGGTACGCGCCGCCGGCCTGGGGCTGAAGCTTGAGCACGCGCTCGAGATCTTCGACCGCCGGCTGCACCGCGCCGCTCTGGATGTTCAGCTGGGCGAGGAGCATGGTCGCGTCGACAGAGCCGGGAGCCGCGTTCAGTACCTCGCGGAGCTCGCTCTTCGCCTGCTGGGCGTTCCCCGTTCGCAGGTAGGCGACGGCGAGCTGGTAGTGCGCGGCCGGCATGTGCGGGTCGGACTTGAGCACCGTCTGGAACTCCTGGATGGCGCTGGTCGTGTCATTCTGGGCCAGGTAGACCCGACCGCGGAGGAGGTGGCCGTCGACGTCGGAGGGGCTCTTCTTCAGTACCACGTCGAGCGACTTGACCGCGTCGGCGAGCTTCCCCTCGGCGAAGTCCAGCTGCGCCAGCAGTCGCCACGCGGGCAGGGAGTCCGGCGCCTTCTCGGTGGATTGCTTGAGCACCCGCCGCGCGTCCTCGGGACGCCGCATCAGGAGGTAGAAATCAGCGAGGCGCACGCGGGCGGGGGAGCCCATCGGAGCCACGTCCGCGGCGGCGCGGAATTCGCCCTCGGCCCCGGCCAGGTCGCGGCGCGAGACGAGGAAGTTGCCCATGGCCATGTGGGACTCGACCGAGTTCGGCTCGCGCGCCACCGCCTCGCGGATCTCGCGCTCCGCCGCGGCGGTGTCCTGCTTGCGCAGGTAGAGGCCGGCCAGCGCAAGATGCAGCTTGGCGGTTGTGCCGAACGTGGGCTCAACCGCCCGCATCCGCGCGAGGGCCTCGTCGACCTCGCGCGGCGTATTGGCCGCGCCGGCGAAGAGCACGAGGGCGTCCAGGTTGCCGGGTTCCTTCTTCAGCACCGCCTCGACCTGGGCGGTGGCGTCGTCGGGCCGGCCCGCGAGGACGTAGATGCTCGCCAGCTTCAGCCGCACCTCGGTGTTGTCCGGATCGAGCTGCTGCGCCTGGGTGAGGTACCGGAAGGCGACGCCGAACTGGCCGAGCTGATAGTGGGCCAGGCCGAGCTGCCGGGTGGCGGCCGGCTCTTTCTGATCGATGCGGAGCACGTTCCGGTACTCGAGGATCGCCTCCCGGTACTGCTCCTGCTTGAAGTACCGGTTGCCGCGCTCGAGGTACCGCGCCTTCTTCGCCTCGGGGGTCCGGGCACACCCGGCCAGGACGAGGGCGATCATGAGGAAGACGGTGCCGACCCGTGCGCTCGACGACATTCGCGTGCCCTCGTTGTTCCTACTCGGGGAGATATTCCGCCAAGAGCGGATACAGCGCCTGGACGTAGCGAACCAGGCCGTCGGTGGTCTCCGCGACCCCACCGCTGACCGGAGCCGATACTCGCACCAGCGCTCCGTCGGTGCGGTTGCGGATGATCGCGCTGCGAACCATCTCGATCTTCGCGTCCAGCTCGCCGGCGACCGCCTTGCCCTGTGACTGGTACCAATAGAGTACCACCTGCTGGTCGCGATCTTTCTGGATGAGATAGCGATTGACCTCGATCGCCGCATACGGCGCCGGCAGCGTCACGACGAGGCGCGAAGCCTCGATCGGCTCCCAGCCGCCGCCCGGCAGGCAGTTGCGCGGAGAGTGGATCTGCGCGCCCTTTCGCTGGGTCGCCCAGTATCCGATGTAGAGCCAGAGGGTGCGCCCATCGCGGTCGACGTAGCGCCGGATCACGTAGTCGTTGACCTTGAGCAGGTTCACGATCTCGAGGTCCAGATTGTTGCTCTGACGCTCCTGCCACGTGGCGACGGTGGACGGGAAGCTGTCGAAGCTCTTCCGGATCGGCACCGCCTCCCCGGTGGAGCGGAACTGGAGAACCAGGAGGGTCCCGAGCAGGAGCACCGCGGCGAGGGCCGCCCGGATCGGGAGCGTCATGCCGGCCGGTTCCTGCGCGCGACCCGCCACGCCTGGATGAGGCCGTAGACACCCATCAGGCAGACAAAGGCGAAGACATAGACGACCAGGCCGGCGAACTCGTGGAAGAAGCCGGACGCGTACTCGACGCCGAACCACTGCCCGATCAGCCCGGTCGCCACCACACGCGCCGCGTTGGCCAGGATCGTGATGGGGATCGCCGCGAGGACGAAGAGCACCGACGACCAGCCGACCGGCAGCATCAGGTAGGCCCATGCGGCCGCTCCGGCGAGGAGCGAGATCAGCGAGCGAATGCCGCTGCAGGCCTCCGTCACGCCGAGGCTGATCTGGCTCAGGTGAATGATGTTGCCGTCGAGCAGAACCGGCACGCCGAGCAGATCGAGCGTCCAGGCGGCCTGCTCCGCGGCGATCTGTTGCAGCGGGAAGGTGATCGCGTAGAACAGGATGCCGGGCAGGGGAATCATGAAGAACAGATACGCGAGCGGGAACAGCACCGCCCGGAAGGTGGCACGACCGGTCAGGAAGAGGATCAGGCCGGCTAGGATGACGATCAGCGAGCTGCGCGTCAGGAAGTTCTCGGCGCCGATGTCCCCGAGGAGAAGCAGCGCGATGCCACCGAGGAGCACGGGCAGCCCAAGGGCGCTCCCCGAGGGTGGGATCGCGCGGAGCTGCCGGCGCTCTCGCCAGATCAAGAACCCGCTGAAGAGCGGGATCAGGAAGCCGTGGTTGTAGTTGGCGTCGTCCCACCACTGGGCGCTCAGGTCCCGCAGAGCGGACCAGTATAGCAGAGCGAGAATCACGGCCAATCCAAGGGAGAGCAACAGGACCTGGCCCCACGCCGGAGGCGGAACCGGAGCGCTCTTGCTGCTCACGCTGGAGTGGTAGGTCTGGCTCTCGGACATCGGGAGGTCTCCTTACGCTACTTCCTGGGAAGTCATGTCCGCAAGTCTCAGGTATAGAAACGGGCAGTCATGCTCCAGAGCCGGGAGATCTGTGGAATCCTTTCCCGTGGTCATATCGGCCACCTCGAAATGAGCGTCCGTAGACATACCTCCGAAAAGGCTTGAGGACGGCTACCGTCCAGGTCAGGCCAGCCGTCGCACCATATCTCGACGTCAAATGTCACGGGAAACGAGGATGAGAGACATGCGTACTCCCCGACCAGTGCCGGACGGTTGACGGGCGAAAGTGTACGGCCAGAACTCGAAGTGAGGTCCGCATGCCGCGACGCAGGACGCGCCGATGCCCCTCCGGCGACGGGAAACGACAAACCCCACCGTCATAGATGCGGTCTGCACTCGCGGACGTTATGCAGGCGAGCGGCGTCGTGGCCCTCGTGGAACGATCTTCTCGTTGATGAGCCTGTCATGGTGCAAATTGATAGGCGCCAATGTCAACGCCACGGGTCGAAGGGCCGAGACCTGGCATCACAGTCGGTAGCACTCGTGAGGTCTCAGCGGTCGTAGTACATCATGGCGCGGAAAAGCGCGGCGCCGGAATCTCCCATTGCGCTGGGGGCAGATCCCGGCGCGCAAGTTGAGGCCCACGGGCGCGGACATCCCGCGCAGCAGTGCCTTGCGCACGTCACCGTCGGTCACGATGCCGAGCAGGCGATCGTCGGGGTCGATGACGAGTGGGACCTGGTGGCCGGTCTTGGTGATGGCCTCAAGCGTCAGCCGAATGCTTGTGCCGGGCGGCACGCAGAGATTCGGGGGAATGCTCGCCATGTCGGCCTAACGCATGATAGACAAAGGGGGCCGAATGCTCAAATTCTTGTGGAGGCAGTGGAACTCGGGCCGCCGGATCGACAATGGCCTCGTGGGGTCTGGCACACTAGAGTAGTGAGAAAAATAGCGTGAGCAGCGTCGGCAAGGCCCACCAAACTCTTTCTTCATTCGGCTCGGGAGCGCCACTTTAGCGGCCCTGAATGCCCCCTTCATCGCCGTCATGCCCTTCGACGCCCCGTGGCATGTCGGAGTCTTCTCTGAGTCCCTCGAGCAGTTGGCCTAAGTCCGTCGGATCGCTTCCGTCGGGCGCTTCGTCGAGCTCCATCCGGGGCTTACCATACGCGAGTTCCCAAAGATGCAACTCGACCCGAGGCGCTTGGCCCTGGGCCAGGCGCGTCTTGAGGCCGTTCCAATATTCCGGGCCGCTCAGCAGGCGGCGCGCCAGTTCGCGGGCCTCTCGGCTGATCTTGTTCGGCGTTCCGGGCTTGCGGCCGCCGCGCTTTTCGTGACCCGCTTCAAACGCCATGCGTGCCTCCTTCAACGTCCTTCAGGTGCGTTCGTGATTCGAGGGCTCGACCCGAGGCACTAGACTGTATCTTTGCGAACCGAACCGCCTCGTTCTCGTTTCTTGCGGTGACGGAGTGCGCCGCGGCGCGCGCGAAGCAGGGGACGGAGCTCGCCGAGGAGCGCGCGCGTGCGATGGCCACGCAGCGCCTGAAGGGCGCGCGCGTATAGGGCGCCCCTCCGTTCATCGGCGAGGAGATGGTCGCGCTGCTCCGTCAGGGACCGGTCCCACACCTTGCGGGCCGCCAGCGCAACCGCAAGGGCGGATACGCGCAGCCCGCGGGCGGCCTGTTGCTCGACGGCGCCGTCCGCGTCCTCCAGCGCCTGATTGAGAGTGGCCAGGTCGGACGCGGTAAGCGGGCGCCCCATGATCGTGCGCCACGTCGTCTCGGTGTGCGCCGTCCAGCGCTCAATGGACTCTTTGAGGCCAGCCTGCGCCAGCCGCACCTGTCGGCGGTGCGGGGTGTCAAAGTCCTGTTCGCTCAACGGTTCAGCGGCTGCGCCCAGGAGGGCCCGGAGGCTTCGCACCCGCACGCGCGCCCGCGGGGTGAGTGCCACCCACTGATCCTCGCGCTCCGGCAAGAGATCAGCGACCAGGAGGCTGCCAGACACTGGACCCGAGGCCCCGATCAACCGGTTGAGCACCGCGGGGAGGAGGAATAGTTCGCCCACGCTCAGCTGTCGTCGCCCCGTCTCGATCGCCGCCACGGTGGCTCGGCTCCACGCGAGCCCGTAGCCCCGAGCAGCCCGGGCCAGGTCGTCCTGGCGCTGGCTGGCGCCTTCCCTATGCGAGCGCAGGCGCTGACCCAGCAGCATCGCGAGAGCTCCGGCGTCCTCCATACGCCCCCAGGATACGTTTGGCTCGAGGCATTTGTCAACAGTATACTGGGACACTGTCGATGTTATATTTAATGCGGCTGCTCGAGAGAGCGCGAATTCCCCCCTGGAGGGGAACCAAGGAGATAACGTGTACCATCGCACGGGCTCAGGCGAGGTCGTGCCGCGAGCGACGGGGCTCCGATCTCTGACCTAGGGCCGCGCGACCACTGCTCCTCGCACGCTCGGCGGCATGGCGACCCCCGACCTGCGATGACATCGTGCGCGGCTTCCGCCGCCGCGCGATCATCGGCCCCATCACCTCTCGCCGGGCCGGCTGATTGATCCGATGACTCGGCTCGAACTCGCCGGGCACCTCACCGGTGAATACGGCCAGCCGCTTGTGATCCCCGCTTGGTGGCGCGAGGCGTTCGCGGCGCTCGATGACCCGGCCATCAGAGAGCTTCTGCTCTGGCGCCCCCGACAGAGCGGCAAAAGCCAGTGCCTTGCAGCGTTAGCGATCACGGAGGTCCTGTTACGGCCGGACGCCTATGTTGTCATGGCGGCGGCCAGCGAAACGCAAGCGGCGGCGATCTACGCGCGCAAAATCAAGAAGCCGCTGGAACGGATGCTCCAGCTGCCTGCCGCCAAGTCGCCGTTTCGAAAACACGTCCGGATCACGAAACGCGGGATCGAGCTGTCGAACGGCGCCGCCCTGGAGGTCATCGCGACGAACTCGGAGACGAGTCCGGGGCGGTCGCCCACGCTCCTGCTCCTCGACGAGGCGCGGGACATTCGCGACGAATTTTACGGCGCGTTCGTGCCCTCAGTAATTGGCGCCGGCGGGAAACTCGTCATTGCCTCGACCGCGGGCCCCCCGCGAGGATTCTTTTTTGACCTCGTTCAACGACCCACATCGGAGACGTGGCTCCATCACGCCAACGCGAACGATAATCCTCACGCGGACCGCCGCATGATGAACTTCCTTGAGCGGCGGCTGGGCACCATGATGCCCACGGCCGCCCGCCGGGAACTGGGGAACGAGTTCACCGACGATGGAACCGAATTTTTACCAGCGCCCTTAGTCGACGCGGCAGTGGACGAGGCCCTCGGCGAGATGTCGGCGCACGACGCCCCGGCGTTCGTGATGTACGATTTGAGCCGGAAGCGCGATTTAACGAGTCGGACCGTCGTGCTCTGGGAGCCGCCCCGACGCCCGGAAGCCCGGGACCATCTCGTGGTGGCCAGTATCCGCGTGTGGGACCCCAAAAGGAGCCCGACCGGTGAAGTGGATTTCGCGGACGTGCGCGCCGACCTCGACATGCTGCCGCAGCGATTTCCGAAGCTGTGCGCGGTGCTCATCGACGAAGGGGCGGAGGCGGGCGCGCTCTTGCCGTTTGCCCGCGGACGCCCGCCCCTGGCCCTGGTGACGAAGGGCTTCATCGCGACGCCGGAGAACAACATGAAGCTCTGGGGCGCGCTGGCGGCGCGGCTCCATGCGGGCACTCTCTCGATTCCGGCGCACGAACGCTTGATTGCCGAATTACGGGGACTTCGCCAGGAGCAGTTCGCGTTCGGCGGTCGGTGGCGCGTGCTCGACAGCTCGCGCAAATTCCACCGCGATGTCAGCCTGACGCTCGCGGGGGCGTGCTTCGCCGTCGAGGAGGTCTTGGCCTCTATCCCGGACCTTGACCCGAGTCCGGAACCCCTTGGCGGCCTCCCGGTCAGGGAGATCGCTAGTACTAATTTCATCGAAGACGAACTCTTCCAATGATCGGCAGAGCGAACCGCAGGAATCGCGAGGTCCAGGTCCCGCCGATCCACGTTGGCTCAGACAAAATCCGCAGTAAGCGCAGATCCGCGAACGGCCCGACAACCCGTTCTGCGAGCGCTCTATCCAAGGTCGCGACTCACGCCGCTTCCCACGAGCGGCACTTCCTTCGGGATCCGTTTGGGGCGGGATTCGATGTGAGCCGCTTCAGGGCCGAGCTTGGGCACACCGAGGGTCTGGCCGGAGTGGCCACGGTCGATCGGCGGCGGCGGGCCGACCTCGGAACTGACGCCAAAGGCCGTCGTCCGCCACGGCCGGGCTCCTCAGCTAATCGGGCGGTAGCCCGATGCGCCCTGAGGCGATGTCGATTAGGCAGCGCGAATGAACCGATGATGGATGCTACGGGCAAACAAGAACGCCACCCCATCGGTATCGACCCGCCAGACCAGCGCCCCGACGCGGAGCGGGGTCCCGTCTGGTGGAATGATTTGCAAGCGGACTACGGCCCCGGCGCGAAGTCGTGCTCGGGTCACGATTTTCGCGCCGTGATTGCTGATGTCCATGACTTGGCAGGGGTAGCGGTGTGCCCTCGTTTCGACGACCACCGGCCAGGAGACTCGGGTTCGAGGATGCTGCCGCCGATTTCGAAATTCCTGACTGACCACGGGCTGACGCTTTGCAACTGGCGTACCCAACGGAACCATTGTGAATACGGCTACTTAGAGGTTCCTGACCCCCAGACTTCCGGCAATGCCCCGCGTCTTGCATTCGACACTGTCATTAGGAGAACATTGCGAGATGATGCAAACGATTTCATAGATCTCGGAGATGCGCGATTTTTACTCAACTTCGAGGCGCTGCGCTGGGAACGGAGATTCTCGAGGGTGCAGCGAGGCAGGACAAGGGATGACTCGCCGAGCCTGTCCCAGCGTCATCAGCGCCGGCCTCCCCGCCACGCCGCTCTCATCGCCGTGCCGAGCGAGCATCCTCGTCCTGGGGCTCACTGCCTCCGGATGCGTGACGAAGGAGGCCCGGCCAGGCTCTCAGTTCCCGCTCGTGGAGTTGGCCTTCTTACTCTCCATAGTGACGGTATTCTTTCTCTGCACCGGCTTTCTGGTGCTCGTGTCATCGCGTCGGCGCCGGCGGAAAGTAGTCAGGCTGCTCGTAGCGTTCGGCGCAGGTTCGATGTGCGGGGCCCTCTGGATCTTGCTGGTGGGGACAGTTGTCAACGCGACAGGCTACGATGCTTGGGATGAGCCGTTGGTGCTCATTGTCGGGTTGGTGTTGGCGGTGGTGGCGGCCTTTCTGCTTTCGACGCCCGACAGCCTAGCTGAAGTGGCAGGGCTCTCGGCGATGGCGATCGGCCTTCACAGTCTCGCGCTGCCGCTATCAGCCCTTATCTCGTTTCTGGTAGCGGGCGGGCAATGGTTTCCCGCAGCGAGTGTCCGCCCGCCGCTGACTGCGGTGATCTTCGGCACCAGGTTCGCCGGGGATTTTCGCACGGTCGGCCTTAGCATCGGCGGACTCCTCATCGGGCTATGTTTTGTCTTCCTTGGGGATCGAATGCTCCTCCGTCGCAGGCTGCGGCGTCCCCGGCAAGGTTTCACCTAGGCCGACCTGAGGCGTAAGACCGTACTCTTGCTTCCGCGGTTATTGCTCGTAATAAGGCAAGTCGCCTGCCGCCGGGGTTAGCCGATTGAACTGGGCTGCTAGACATGCCGCAAGTGTTCGCCGGAGCTCCACCCGCATCAGGAAATTCTCGGCTCCCAGATCTCCGAGAAGCAGATCCAGTATGCCCGCCACCAGCACCGGCAGGCCCAGTACCGTGCCCAGGAGCAAGTTCACCAGATCACCGTAGTACCCAAGGGGTGACGCGAGGGCGCGGGCAGACGCTCCTGCCCGAGTTCCTTCCGGCGATGTGACCGGCCAGTGCACGATGCCTGAAGGCACCGGCTACATATGTGAATATGTTTTCCTAGTTTGCGGTGGATAGAGCTTCATAACTGGCCGATATACTTGACTATATGTCATCGGCGTCATTGGCATACATGTTGCTAAGTTCCTGGCAGCCAGCTGAATGGTTGGGTTCGTTCGCGGATTTCCTTCGCTCTTAAAAGGTCAATTCCTGAAATGACTCTGAAAAGACGCGGTGCGATAAACGTGGCGCTGGGTCTGGTCCTAGCGGCTGGCTTCTTCGGCTTCGTGGCTACTCGGGCCCATGCGTTATCGATCTCGGGCACGTACACCGATATCGCCTTCGGGTCTGGGGGAACGGGTGGGCCAGTAGTCGGTCTGCAGCCCGGTCTGGTGGGCCCAAGTCTAGTCAATGGCTTCCCCACCGGTACGCTTGGGAATAACTTCTGGTCCGTGTCCCTGGGGTCTGGTATTTCCGCGGACGGCGTCGGGACGCGAGTAGACAACGCTTCCGGCCTCACGTTGAGTTTTCCCGTAAACTTCTTCGCCTCGGGGCAGGCCGACGATGCGACGAAGTACCTTGCGGTCCACTGGACGGCGGCGTTCTCAAATACGGCCCCGGTGAGTTTCTCGCTAGCGGCTGATGACCACGCGTTCCTGTACGTGGACGGCAAGCTCGTCCTCGACGACGGTGGGATCAAGCCCATCGATGCCGGGATCACCACGACCTTCTCGATCACTGGGAGCCATACGTTGGACCTGTTCTTCGCGGATGTGCGGGTTGACAAGTCGGGCATCACGTTCAGCTGCGAAGGTTGCGCGGATCCGACGTCGACCGCGCCCGAACCGGCAACGACCGCGCCCGAACCGGCAACCTTGGTTCTGTTCGGGACGACCCTTGTAGGGATTGGCGCTGTGATCCGCCGCCACCTAAAGGGCGGCAAGACGGTAGCCTAAACCGCTGCGACGTTCGGAGTGAATCTTCGAGAGAGCCGTGGGGTCGAGAGATCCGCAGGCGCTCTTCTTCTTTCCCAGGCTAACCAGTTGACCACTTTGAAGTAGACGGCGTCTCTTCGGGCTTGACGTGTGCTGAACCGCCAGCCGCGCGAGCATCCTCCCTCCGCACTACTTCTTCAGCACCGTGGCCGACCACCTTCGACCACGTCCGCCTAGCTGCACATGCCCTTTGCAGCGGCCGCTCGTCCTGGCATGCTCTGGACGTAGCAGGTGTTCGTTAATGGCCCGCCTCGTATAACGCGCGTCACGTGTTCGTGCGGGTGGGAACGCGAGGCGTCTTCCGCGTGGGCGGCCTCGGCAATCCTCCGACTGCACGTGCAGCACCTCGGCGATCCCACCATCGAGCACACGCTCACGATCGAGGAGCCGCCGGCTAACCCCGCCCACGAGAGAGCAGTCCAGAGCGGCGGCTGTGAGGGAAAGTATTTGTCCTAGTTACCCCCAAACGGGGTTCCTTATTCTTGCAACGTCGTGCACAACGCACGCGGAGCTATTCCCCGCAACTAACTGGAAAAAAAGGGCTCCTCCGATGAATAGGCTTTTGGTATCGGCCTTGCTGACATATATCGGTACAGGCAACAGGGAGAAGCATGCTCCTAAATGGGGAGGCACCCATGAAAGCACCCTCGGAGAGTCGCGCGGTGTCAAGTCGAGCCTTCCGCATCCTCGCTTTGGCCCTCTTTGCCGGACTTCTAATGGTCTCCGGCGCAGAAGCCGTACCATTCACCGACCTCGGTGTGGTCTACGACGCCACCTTCCAACTCACGAGCAGTGGCGGAGGCAATTCCACCTACCTCATTGACATCACCGCGAATACGGCGGGTTCCACGTTGCCCGGGTCTTTCCTCAATGCGCTGTCGATCAAGATCGCGAGTTCGGTCGTAAGCTTCTCGCCCGTGCCCGTGAGCGGGCCCGCGGGAAGTGCTGTGCAGGGGGGCGGCATCAGTGCTGGCGGCTGCAATGGGAGCGGCTCGGGGTTCATTTGCGATCAGTTCACCCCGATCCTCATGCCGGATGGCACGGTAGAGCTCAAGCTGTCCGAGACGATTGCGACCGGGAGCCTCTTTACCGGGTTGAATGAAGCTAGCCTCAAAGCCTCCTTTGTGACAGCGGCGGGTGGCAATGCCGGTATCACGTCCCAGGACTTCACGCTGTCTCCGGCGCCGCCCTCGTCCGTTCCGGAACCTGGGACGTTGTTGTTGGTCGGCACGAGCTTGGCCGGATTCGGCGGGCTAACATGGAGACGCCGTCGTACATAAGCTGCTGCTAGGGTCGTTAGGCCTGCACGGCTCAATCATCCGAACGAGGGTCGCCTGAAACTCCTCTGCCGGGCTTCCGTAAAATTGGCCCCCGGAGTTCGCTGACGAACGGCGGGTATTCGTCGAGATTCGCGCGCGCGGTCATGAACACGAATCGGGCAGCGACCACAAGACCCACGTTGAAGCACCCGGCGAGCCCGGGCCGCCCCAACAGCTACCTCTAGCCTGACGGCCTTGCCGTGCTTCCCCGAGTACCGGCACGAGGGTGACCAACCCGTCCGACGAGAGGCCACGGGATAACCTCTTGCGCGTGCCCGCACCAGTTCACGTAACTAACGACCTGGTAGGGTGCCCAGCCCACATGCCTCAAGTGCTGGGTGCGCATGTGGAGCGGGCCGACGATCCGACCGCAGCGGGGGCAGTCGTGCGTGGGCTCACCAGGCCACCGAGGTGGGACCATCGCAGAACCTACGCCAAGGGCCGTGACGGGTCATTTCCCTACCAACCTTGTCGTGATTACTGCCATTAAGGGTATCCACATATTCCTTGCCAGACGGGCTGTTGCTCGGGCAGCCAAGATCTCTCGTGACACGCGACCCTTCCTGCTCGGGCTCGACGCCTCCTGTTTGGCTTGGGGAAAGGGGTCACTGGTAGCCCAGCCAGCCACACAGGGCTTATCTGTGGCGCGTAACAGGGTCACAGGCTGTTCTGCTAGCTACATTCGCCATCTCGCGGCGCGCGGGTAGCCTTCCAGTTGCTGGCACGCTCGACGCCTTCCTTCAAGGAACACAAAAGGTGCGGAGAACTGGACGGCGGCGTAGGGTAATGGCTGCCACTGTGACGTGGCGATTGTGCGAATGATGCCTCGGACGGATAGGCGAGGGGTGCGCGAGTGGCTACCCTCGTCAGATGAGGATGACGGTGACCTCCTTCACGGCGAGCCACGCCGACACCTTGGCCCAGCCTGCGGGATCTCGTTCCTCCCAAGCAGTCAGGGCCGCAGCAGGAACGACCACCCGCGAAAGCTTGTCTTGGGCCACTCGCTCGACCAGCCCGGCGAGGTCAGTGTTCGGGTTGAGCTCTGGCGGCAGCGCGACCCTGGGCGCTCGTGCCCGGTCTCCCCTTACGGCTCCGTGCGGGCGCACCTGCCGAGGACCATCAGGCACCCTGAAGACGGTCGTATAGCGCGCTGGCCAGTCCTGCCGTTTCCGATCTATCGGTTCGAGCCCCCAGAATGAGAGGGGCCAAGCGGTGAGCATTCCTTCCTCCGCGATGTAGATGTCTTCGAGCCTGGCAGTCACCGGAATGAGGCCCAGCTGTCGAGCGGTGCGGGTCCGCACGTCGAGGTCGGCCCCGCACACGAAGAGGTATCCGTGTGGCGCGACGAGCCGGGCCACATTCCTTAGGCAGGCTTCTGCGCGGTCAGGAGGCATCTGGAACAGAAAATTGTTAGCGAAGACTATGTGATGCAGCCCGAAGTGAGCTGCAAGATCCAAAGAGGAGACGTCACCAACCCGCCACGTGATTCCCTCCTTCAGCCATTGCTGTACGCTTAGGGTGTCCTCCTGCCGAGTAAAAAGCCGCTCGTAGCTTGTCTCGGACATCCCGGCGACCTCCGTCGCCTGGAGAGGATAGACGCCATTCGCCGCTGTCTGGATGCACGCTGCCGAGAGATCGATGCCTAGTGCTTGGATTTCTTGCTCAGGCCGCGCCGTCCGTATCATCCAGACGGCGGAGTATAACTCGGCCCCGGTACTGCATCCGAGTGACGCAATCTTCAGCGGCACTCCCCCGGGGAACTCGAGCGCGACATCCCGAAGCAGCTCAAGCTGGGCTAGATTGCGAAAGAAGCGCGTGTAATTGCCCCCGCCCCTCGGGTGGACTCTACGCACCCGCCAGTGTATGAGGCGGCCGATAGCCTGCGTGACCTTCCATGATCGAAACACCCACGGGAGTCGGTTCCAGAGGATCGCAATCGCTTTGTCCGGATAGCTCTTGCTTTCCTCTGTTCTTGTCGCAATGCTCCACAGGATCCTCCCGAGCCACTTCAACCGCATCCAGACGCCCTGCGGCACAGCAGTGACCCTGCCTCCGACTTCACTTACGGCCCAGAAGCCGTTCATACGGTCTCCTATGCGTTCGTCGCTGCAAGACCGTCACGACGAATCTACTTCGCGCACAAGCTACCTCTGTCCTAAAAAGTTAGGCCCACCCACAAGCCGTGACTGCCCACCGCGATTCAGTGAGCGGAAAAGGGCGGTTGAAGCAAAGCGCGTACCGCGCTCCGTGCTACGACTATCTGGGCTATCTGGCCCGTTCTCGGCATCGGCCAACGACAAAAACGCAAGTGCTACCGAGTAGACCTTACATAGGCGTAAGACCAGTCGTGGCGGGTTGAGACCGGGCCTGTCCTCTTCCTTCTGAGCACGAAGATCGTGGCATCCGGTAGAAGTTCCATGGCTACTGTTGCACCCAGCTGGCGAGCCTGCCACGCGCGGCTCAAACACGGATGGTCCAATGGTGTCAGGACCCGCCTTCGCCGATAGAGCCGGCAAGCACGTCATGGGAAGACGACTCTGCGGGTGCGCGCGTCAAGGAGGAAGGGCTTCGCACCGCGCGGCGCTTGGCGCGGGCGTCGTGCCGAGCATGAAACATGGCCGCACAGACGAACCCGAAGGCGAAGATGACCCCCAAGATGAGGTACGTCCACAGCAACCGCATCTCGGACACATTCTCAGGGGTTCGCGACGAAACCCTGGCAGAAAAAGTCGAGGCCCGGCGAGGGCTTGTTGGAATGCTGCGTCAAGACAGCCCGGCCGGCGGGTCCGTCGCGGTCCTCCAACGGCTCGCCAAGGCTCTGCGTGTGCCAGTGACTGAGCTCGGGTGATGGCCGGCGATTGCGAACAGCTCCGGCGCGATCTGTCCGACACCCTAAGCGCGATCCAGCGCGACTAGGACGTGACGGGCTGGATGTGCGACCACGCCCGTGACTCTCGGGGCACCGTAGAACTGCATGGCCATCTGATGCAATCGGGCCTAGCTGAGACACCGCGGAACTACTCCGCGCTGACCTGGAGCCTGGTGCAGGTGATCGCCAGAGAACACGGGGCTCTGGGCGTGCCGGTGACGGGGCTGCTGGGGCAACTGAGGGGGCGGGCACGGATAGCGACCAACCGCGGAGGGTGATGCGGGATCTGGGCGACGCGGTCAATGCCTACCAGCAGGGGCAGGGGTTTGTGGGGATTGAGAAGCTGCCCAGTGAGATCGAGCAACTCCGCGGCGCTTCATATGTCCGCCACGCGCTAGAGATCCGCAATGCGCTCAAGCGGAAGGATCACGACGCCATCCTCAGCGAGTTAATCCTCGTCTTGGAACGACTTGAGCGAGAGAGGGGATGAGGACGCAAGATGGCCCCGGGGTGCGCGACCCCCCCCGGGGAGCGGGGCCGGGATGGGAGTCCAGGGACGTGGCGACACACCTTCTCCATATTCCATCCAGACGGGCAAGCGCGCGAATCCGTCGCTCAAGGTCCGGACATCGGTCAGTCCGCCTCTATTGAACGTGAAGCCCGGTTCACCTTACACGCAGGAACATGCCCACCCTACTCAGAACGATTTCACAGCGCGCACCCCTCCCCCGTATTGGAATGCAAATGTTTCGCCCATTTAGATCGAGAGATCTGATTGGCCTCGCATTTGCCCAGGGGATGGCCAGGAAGAAACCTAAGACTAGACGGCATCGTGGGCCTTGCAGGGTACCGTAAGGCTTGCGTCGCCGCAGGGACTGCAAGCAAATGAGTTGTGAAGATTGCTGTGAAGATTATGACTCGGAGGAGTCGGTGAAGATTGCGGAGGACCGCCAGGTCCTCGACATCGTCCGCCGGATCCTGCGAAACCGCACCGATTGGATCGCCCAGGGCCAAGTGCTCATGGAGGAGATCGTGGCCGAGGTCGAGAGGCACACGGCACGGAAGGTCTAGTCGGACCTCGCGAAGATCAGTACGCCATGCCGAGACGGTACCTGCGGATTGTCCGGGAGTTTGCGAGCGCCGCTGACCCCGCGGGTTCCGAAGGCTTGCCGCCCGTGACCACCCGCCAGCTTATTGGCCTTGTCGATGCTGAACTGTGCCCTTGAAAGGAGCAGGGGCGGCAGCGGAATTCAGTGGCTGTAGCTGATCGACAACTGTTCCCGCCAAATGTTGCCGCCGGCCGTATAGAACAGCAGCGGTTTCCCGTTCGTGAACTCGAAATTGAATCCGCGGGAACTACCATCGAGAATCGACACATAATTGTTGCCGCGAAAGCCCCGCACCGGACCGGCAGGGTTGGTGATTAGCGTCGCCGTGCCCAGGATGGGAGTGTAGTCGCTCCACGAGGGATTGGCGAGGCTTGGGGTCGTCATGTAGCAGACGTGACCCGTTCCGCAAACAAAGATCAGGATGTACGTCTGAGCGTTGGTGTCAAAAACGAAGCTCGGGTTCCATGCGGGCCCAGGGTACCGGTTGGGGGTTGGACCGTTATCGATGGGTGCGCCACTCCGCTTCGGCAAAAATGTCTTAAAATTCTGATTCGATATCGCCTCGTAGGTGTTTCCGCCAGACCATGCCTCCCAGCCATTCGGGTTCGTGAAATCATTCGTGCGGATTAAGATGATCCCATTTTTGTCCAGGGGCGCCTGGTACTGGCCTGCCGCAGGATTGATCTGTGACCAATCCCGATGGTAGTAGTTCCCCATGGCGTAGTAGTAGTTCCCTTCCTTGATCATGCGCGTAATCTGCTGCAGGCCGGTATAGAGTACTGCGTGCCGGTAAGCGCGGCTCGCGAGCGCCGCCGTCCCCGTCCAATGATACGCAGTTTTGGCCACCACGTGGTTGCCGTTGACCGTGTTGAGCTGCCACGACGCTCCTCCATCGGCGGACACGAAAGAATTTACCGTGGTCGTCCAGCTGTTGAAGAGCACGCCCCTCGGGTATGGGTTATCTACGGGAGCGGACACCGGGAAGGTGTGGGTGACAGGGTCAAACACGAGATCGCCGTTGAGCAAGGCGGCATACCATTCGCTGTGCGACAGCGAATAAAAGTTCCGACCATCCACGCTGTAGGGCCCATTGAGGAAATGCCAGAAATTGTAATCGTCCTCTGGAATCCGTAGATCGTGTTGAATAGAGCTGTAAATTTTATTGGGATCAAAGGTCAGATGCTCCAAATCGGGTCCCCGCAGGCGATAAGCTTCTACGTTATTGATCATCAGGTTCACAGTGCCGTCGGCTTCTCTCCAGGCGCTCGCTGGCCCGTCAGGACCATTGAACCGTTGTTCCGGCGATTGGCTGTGGTCCCAGACCATCACCGGTTGGCCGACGATGCTGATTTGCGCGATGCTGACCCTAGTCTGCGCCGTAACCGTGACTGAGGCGCTCGCGGACTTACTGGGATCGGCCTGGCTCTCCGCGGTCACCGTTACGGTGGTGTCGGCGCCGACGGACGGAGGGGCCAAGAGGTCGGAGTTTGAAACCGAGCCTTGGCTCGCGATCCAGAGGATCGCCAACATCAACGCCCTCCCATGGGGGATCACCCCACTCGTGGCCAAGGTCCCCGTGACATAGCCTCCCAGATTCGGACGCTGGCCGCCCCAGGAGCTCGGATCCGACCCTACCAAGCCATTAACTGGAGGCCGAGCACCAGGCTCGCGCGCAGACTGAATCGATGATCCAGCTTACGGGCTTCGCCCTCCCGGACGATCTTCCGCTTGTACTCCACCGTAAACCGCCGCCGCGTTGCCTTCGCCATGACCTCGATCGTCGGCCCACCGAGGGCCGCTCCATTGTGCTCATGAGCCTCTGATCTTTACTCGTCCTCGATACTAAACTCGCAGGGGGTCACTGTCTCACTCATGTTGGTAGGGCAGGTGGACCACATGATGGCAGGGGCAACAGGAGCCAGCTTCCGCGTCTGCGGTTGAGACGGACGGGGGGTCAAGGAGAAGGAGGGTCCGATGAATCAGCTTGGCGTATCGGCACGCGAATGTCGCAACTTTTGTGTCAGCAACGTTGAGCTGATCGAAGACGCCGCCGAAGACCTTGAGAACGCCAGCGAGGAGATCATGACGCCGGGCCACACTGGCCCTCGTGGAGCGGCGCCGACGTCCCTGATGGCCTTACCCTCTGCGTCGGCTGCTGGCAGCTGATGCTGATCGCGGCTGACAGCTCGGCATTGAACCCTGTCGTGGCGTACGGCCCCGAAGCTGGCGGACCTGAAGTGATCTTCTTCATTCCCTGGAAAGCCGCCCATGTGCCAGCTACTGGACCAGGCCCGAGAGAACGTGGTCCTTTAGCCGGAAGGGGTGGCTAAGCTCGCATCGACCTCCGCGGCTAACTGCCCGATGTCCTCGCGGCCCTTTGGGATGCTCATCTCCGATTCCTCCTGTCGCGGTCGCGCAAGCCGCCATCGGAGTCGCCGCACTCGGGCCGCTGTCACCCCAGCCGCCGATCTTTCCGACTTCGCCCCTGCAGCTTGAAGTCGGTCCGCAGGACCAGGGCAGCCCGATGGTGCCCAATGCGCTCACCCCTTCCAGCTTCGTGAGCGCCATCGTGACCAGCTCACAGATCTCGTCGTCGCGACCCGGCGCCGGCCGGGGCTGCCTGCCCGTTTCCGGGCGGCAGCATGGGCTGCCGGACGCCATCAGCTCGCTACTTTTACCCCGACGAACATGCTGCGATCGTAGCGGCGGATGTAGTCGTCGTCGACGGCGGACGGAAGGAAATCATACTGCTCGTACACGATGCCGAACCCGGCGGCGCGGATCGCGTCGATCAACTCTTCCTTCACCAACCAAAACGACCGCACATTGGCATACGCTGCCGTCGTGGACTGCTCCATGTGGGCGACAGACGTGTGCTCGTCGAATTCCGTATACCATCGGCCGGCGCGGCCTTCATGGCGGGTCAAGGCCGAGAGGTGATAGTCGTGCCTCGTCACGGGTGGTTGCCGGGCGGAGCACCACAGTCGTTGGGCAATGCGCTTGAGGAGCCTTGGCCGAGGCGGCGAGTCATACCGCGGATCCTCCGCCTGAGCGTAGTGCGAATGGACAATAACGGCTCTCTGCGCCACCCGCCCCATCAGTTCGATGAACGCCACGGGATAGTCGAGGTGGTATAGCAGACCGGCACAGAAGACGACATCGAACGGGCCGTAGTGAGCGAAATTCCGGGCGTCGTCCTTCACAAAGCGGAGGTTCGGCAGAGTAAAGTGGGATTTCACCCACTCGCACTTTCTCACATTGTCCTCACGCGCCTCGATCCCCACCACATCGAAGCCCATTTTTGCAAGTGCGAGGCTGTAACCGCCTTCTAGGCAGCCCAGGTCGACGATGCGCGTGGAGGCAATTTGAGACTGCGGAACCAGCACCTGCAGTGTGCGAAGGACCGAGCGGAGATGGTCGGATTGCTCCAGTGTCGTGGGGCTCTCGGGGCGTGTGACGTGGCCATTACCGAGATCGATATTGTGCCCACCGAATGGCAACGGGCCTGCAAGGGGCTCAGTCATAATGTTCTCGCTGCTGACGGAATCGAGGCGGCATGCTGCCATATCGGCCAGACACCAGAGCGATCGGTGCTCATGGCCGGCTCTCCTTCCCTAGCCGTCCGAGCGTGACCTGCACGAGCTGGGCGATTCGCCTCGAGAGCGGCCCGGATTTTCGGGGTCTCGAGTCACCCTGGAATCGCGCCAGCGCTTCGCCCGGCAGCGGCCGCCGGAGCACACAGTCTGCCGGCCCTGAAGCACCTGCTCCCGGCACACCGGGCAACGCGAGCCTACCAGAGATGGCGAGGGCACCGTACGTACGCCTTCCAGACGGGCTGGCGGGCCTGTGGTGGGGTCTGGCATGGGCGATCTCCTAGAGCGTGACGGCCTTCGGGAGGGGCCCGTCGCCCCAGACGAGGATAAGCCGCACCGCGGAGGGCGGGAACCCCGCCACCGCCCCGTAGGTGGTCCCCATGAGATTGCGCTTCTTCCCGCCAGGGTGCGACCACGGTCAACCCACGTGCTGACGGCCAGCAGGTCCCACACGTCGGCGTGGGCTCGGCCAGCGGGATGAGGGCAAAGCCGACCGCGTTGAGGTGAGCGGCGGCGCGGGCGACCAGGTCGCCGTCAGCGCTCATCGTGCTCACCCACCTCGAGGAGCGCGGCCGAGCGCGCGATGCTGTCAGGCGGCGCCGTCATGCCTGTTCTCTACACATCTCACCGGGGCCCTATCTTGTCCTTACGCCACTCGACTCGTAGAGGCCGGGCTCCTACCATCGCGCCGTCCAACTGGGTGCCCGGAGGAGGCCCCTATGCGCATTCGCTTGGTTCTCGTCCTGCTGGTTTGCTCTTTTCAAGCCCACGTCCTGCGCTGGCCGTCCCGATCAACGTCGGCGGCTTCTTGGCGTTTGGGGTCGGCGGTGGGCACAACGTAAACCTTGCCGCCAATAGCAGGGGCTTCACGGTGAGCGGCTTCACCGACGAAATCGCCCCGTTTGTGGGGCCCTTTGGGTCCAAGCCGTGCCTAGCGGGCGAGCCAATCAATGTGAATGTGGTCGCCGGCGGCAGGTCCATCAGTGGGCATGCGACACTTGATGGCAAGACGTATGGCTTAGGCGGCGTTGACTCGCCCGGCCCTCTCAATGTCTTTCTTTCGGGCTCTCCCTTCTTCGCGGCCGCCGCTCAATGTCGCTCCCGTCGCTGCCCTCACGAGCCCAGTAATTTTCGCTCGCGATTTTATTCACGTCAATAAGTCTTCCGCCGCCTATTCAAGGCCGCCGAGAGCGACCGCGACGGCCACCGTCGTAGTCAAGAGGTTCGACGGCTCCCGCGAGCCCCTCCCAGTGGCCTGCTGAGACCTCGTCAGCGCGGCATATGACCTCACGCCCATCAGTACACGCATCTGCGTTTTGCGGACGCGGCTCGCAACTGCTTTACCGATCAAGAGACAAAGTCAAGAGCCGCTATCATCCACTCCGTCCTCATCCATCGAGAAGCGTACTTACGCGCAGTCGGCGGAGACCGAGATGGCGAGGATGACAAGCCAGAGCGAAGCGATTAGGATACGGGTGGCGCGCGTGGCGATCATCCGTCCCTGCCGCTTCGACCCGCGCGCGTCCACGGTGTCGGGAGGCCGACGAGGTGATGCGTGCCGACGCCGAAAGTAAGGGGGCCGATGTTGACGTGCGCCTATCGCATTTCGAGTTGAAGTTCACAGAGTTCACGGGTCTTAAAGACGACGTCGAGAGGTAGCGGGTTCAAACATTGCCTTCGTCGGATGCGACGCGTCAGCGCCCGTGTTGTACAAGAATGCACCTGGCCAGTTAGATGTCACTACCGCGTTCAAGTACTTCCGGCGCCCCGATTCAAGTAGCACCCATCGGCCGTTCCCCGTCTTCAGTAGTTGACCGACCTCCTCGCCTGCGTGACACGAATCCCTTTCCACGGTGATGTACCATGGAACCGCTTGCATGACATGGAGCAAGAACGTGCCCCCAAATGGTTCCCAGACTCTCAGAAGGCCGACACGCCGTGCTATCCATGGCGCCGCAAGCAGGCACACCACAACCACGCGGCTAGAAGCGGCCCGCGTCTCCGTCTTCCCCCGGAGTGCGGTGGGTACTTGTCGCAACCGGCAATGCGCCAGAGTCAGCTCCACTGGTGGGCCGGCTGCGTGGCCCCGTCTGCCTTGCAGGGCTCTGACGTCTCGTATGAGTGCACGGGACTCCACACTTCCCAAACCGAGATGCTTCCTTGTCGCTCGACGGAAAGAGGGACCAACCGCCGGCGAAAAGCCCGGCGCACTGGATCACCGAAGTCGATGTTGCGGACCGTCAGCTTCCGCGCTACCTGGTCAGGGTGCCGCCGGACAAATCAAGCCCGAGTCCTCTGGCTCCAGTCTCCGGGTGGTTGCGGCGTGGTCACGGAGTCGAACCACCGAATCTCTTCTTCCAGGCTAAGTGACCAAGACTGTCATTGTGGTGCCATGCTTCAACGAAGCCGACCGGCTTAACCCAGAATCGTTCCGCGACTTCGCCCGCGACTGGCGCCACGGGGTATTCCTCTTTGTAGACGACGGCAGTACCGACACTACCCTCGCAATTCTCACCGCGCTTCAGAAATCCATGCCCACCTACGCCGGTATCCTGCAGCTGCCCCACAACGTCGGGAAGGCCGAAGCTGTCCGCCAAGGCGTTCTTCAGGCCCTTCATCTCAACCCAGAATATGTAGGCTTCTGGGATTCGGACCTTGCCACTCCTCTCGATGCCTTGCCACTCTTTGAATCAGTCTTGCGAGACCGGCCGCAGACCGACATTGTCTTGGGCGCTCGTGTCAAGTTGCTGGGGAGAGACATCAGACGGCGGCCCCTCCGCCACTATTTCGGACGCGCTTTCGCCACCGTCGTGGCCCTCGTCTTATCTATGGACGTGTATGACTCGCAATGTGGAGCGAAGTTGTTCCGGGCCACCGAGACCGTAACAGAAGTGTTCAGTAGTCCATTTCTATCGCGCTGGATCTTCGACGTTGAAATTCTGGCGCGATACATGAGGCTAAAGCAGATGGAAGGTTCGACTAGGCCTGAAGATTTCCTCTATGAGCTCCCGCTTCCCGCGTGGCGAGATGTGGGAGGGTCACACTTGGGCGCAAAGGATATCACCATCGCTTTGTTCGATCTCGCTCGCATCTATCGTTCGCAGCGATGATACCGCCGCAGTCGGAGCGAGATCTGG
>Ga0210384_10002336_pt1 | contig 23330 bp, 18 predicted proteins | sample IncBWH2MmetaG_FD_160574 | JGI IMG/M metagenome (GOLD analysis project Ga0210384, IMG submission 160574) | Forest soil microbial communities from Barre Woods Harvard Forest LTER site, Petersham, Massachusetts, United States - Inc-BW-H-2-M | ecosystem: Environmental > Terrestrial > Soil >...
TTTCCTGGAGTTATTTTCGCAGTTCAATATCGATGGCATCCGCCTGAGCGAGACTGCGTTCCAGAAATTGCAGCAGGAAATCTCGCTCGAAGTGTGTACCCTGGAGTTGCCTCGACTCTGGAATGGCGAGGAAGCGCGTCTTTTTCGTGGCCTGGTACCTGTGGACCGGGAAGTGTTTCGCACCATTCTCATTCGCGAAGGCCACGTGGCATTGGCGGACCCGCGAGATTACACCGTGCATGGCTGGACCGAGCAGCGCTATTACGAAGTTTGTACCAACGCCGCGCTGTATGCGTGCCTGGAAAAGGGAAGGCCGGCGAAAGCGTAGAGAGCGCACAGTTTGCCGCGGAACCCGAAGTCTGGCTTCAGCGCCTGAAGGCGCTTTCCTAGCGCAGCCCTTACGGTATGCCTGAAGGCATACCGTGATACGAACCTTGCGCTCTAAGTCCGCTAGCGGCTATTTCCGCGAATCTGGTGTTCCAAAACAATCAAAACGGCCGCCGGGCGCGGAAGGGGATCATCACGACCGCTTCCAGAGCTATGGGCGCGCCATCTTTGAGCGCCGGCTCGAATTTGCAGCGCGCTAGCGCCTCGCCGGCGAATTTGTCGAGCTGATCGTCGACTCCTTCGAGCACACGGATATCACGCACACTGCCGTCGCTATGGATAATGGCATAGAGCGTGACTGTGCCCTGCACATTCTCGCGTTGCAGCTCCGAAGGATAGGCGGGATCGGACTTGCGCGTGATGAGCGGCGAGAACAGCTCGCCATGACTGGGGCCTTCCTTGAGTTCCGCGAAGCGGAGAATCCAACTGCCGCTCGCGGAATTCAAGTTGGGCATGTTGAGCGTCATCGAGTAGAAGCGCCGCGTGCCAAAGACTTTGCGCTCGACATCGGTCGGCGTGTGTTCTGAGAGGGCAGCGGGCTTGCGAGTGGCTGCGGTGACTCGTGGCACTGAAATTGTAGGGGTAGCAGCGATGGGGTGCCGTTCGATGGTGATACTTGCTGCCAGTGTGGGTGGTTCCTCTACGCGAAGTCCCGGCGGGAGTTCTGGGTTTGTGGATGCGCCGCCAGTAGCGGCACCCTGCTCAGCTGTTTTTGCTGATTCCTGAATTGCCGGGCGTCCCGAAGCATGTTCGCTGCCTTGTGGTGTTGCAGAGAATTCTCCGCGGCGGTTTCCCGCAGGCGGCTGCAGCGGCTCCGCCGGGGCAACAGGATGGATACCCAGAGCGATCATCCGCCCCGGGACCGCTGCGCCGCTATTCAAAATTGATGGAGGTGGAGGAATGGCGGTAGCGGAGAGAGTCTGCGCGGCAGCCGACCGTCGATCCGCCGCTTCATTCATGGTCATGGTTCGCTGTTCGTTCACTGGAAGCTGTGGCGCGGGCGCAATGATCTCCGCGTGTCCGATGTTGATGGCGCCGAGATGTCGTAGCGAGGACTCAATCTGGGGAGCTGGCGCGACAACTCCGGTCGTGAGGGTAAGTTGGTTGCGCGTTCCCAAAGCGTTTTTGATTTCGGGCGGCGGAGCCACAGCCATTGTTTGCGGCAAAGTCATACTGTGGGTACGGCTCGGATCCAATTGCGGCGGCGGAGCGATGACAGAGATTTCCGGCGCCAGCACGCGACGTTCTGAGGCAAGGACTGCTAACGTGGGGGGCGGCGCTGATGGCAGTGTGTTCCACGCCACGATATTCGGCAGCGGCAAGTCCCGGCGCAATACAATATCTGGCGGCGTGACGAGGGTCTGCGCACGGTTATCGGGTTCTTTGGGCACGGAAAGGATGGGTTGGCGAGCGTACACCGGGTCTCCCTGTTGTGCGCGGTGCCGTGCCGCACTGCCTGTGTCGAGCTTGGGCAGGTTGGCTTGCGGAGCCTCTGCACACGCCGGGTAAATGATGTGTCTTGTCTCTGTCCATGGATCTTGTTGCGTGATGTGGCGAGGCATCCAGTGTGCCGCGGCTAGTATGGCGGCCAAGACTAGCGCGTGGTACACCAGGGACTCCACAAAGCTGGACCACGCGATGCGGGAGGGCACAAACACGTCAGGCCAAAACGCGGCGGTGTCGATGCCTCGGGGTAACGGAGGTTTCCGCCGCAGGACGTAGGCCACGTCGCCCAGGAAGTTGCGCTGGCAAGGCTCCACGAGCAGGCGCAACTCTGGGCCGTTTTTCAGCGGGTCGGCTTCCGTTGGATCATTCTCCACAGGATCATTCAGCACGGCTGCGGACAAAGAATCCTCTCCGAATTTCAGGGACATGGCATCCAACCGAGGGGCAGGGAATTTGCACTATTATAGAGGTCTTTGGGTCGTCCTCACTATTGTGCGCGGACTCGGCGGTACATGTGGCCGACGCAGAGTACGGAACAAGGTATAGGCAAACGGTTAGATGCTGGAGGATAGGGAGAAGTCTATGGGAAAACTGGTTCAACCGAAGCTAAAGCAGAAGAAACAGGTTCGAACGCTTGCGGTAGTTTTCCTGCTCATGGCCTTGGCGGGGGCGCAGAAGGCCAGCCCGCCGGCTGCACCAGCGTCCTCCACGGAAGACTACTCGGGAATGTATACGTTTTTGCGCGAAGGGGAATTCATCCAGGTCACGGTCGAGGAGGCTGGACATGTGACGGGATTCATTTCACGCTACGGCGACAGCGAGAGCGACCAGGGAGCTTTCCTCGACCAGTTCTTCAAAGCCGGAAAGCTGGAGGGGCACAACCTTAGCTTCACCACGCAAACCGTGCATGAGACGTGGTTCGAGTTCAAAGGCACGGTGGATCGTGGTCCCGCGAAGACACGCGCGCAGGAAGGCTATTTCGTGTTGAAGGGCACACTGACGGAGTACGTCACAGATTTGACGAAGAAGGTATCGGCCAAAACCCGCGAGGTGGAGTTCAAGCTTTTTCCGGAAGACGCAAGTCCGGTACGCCAGAAGCCCGACTGAGCTGAAATCGATTCAAGCCGCGACGGATCTGGATTGCGGTGAAAGCATTTGCTCAGGTGCTCTGCTAGCGAGGCCGTCCGTGAGTTGCTGGAACCGCGGTTGCACTTCAGCTTTGCCGTTCCGCACGACCAGCGTGAGGGTCACGTAACAGGTTGAGCACAACCAGAAGTGCTCAACCCGCTGCGGCCAAGCGCACGCTCGTCTTTCAGACTCATAAACCGGAACGTTAAAGATCCGGCCCTGGTTGAGGTAGCGAAAATGGGCCCCGCAGATTGGGTTCGCACACTTAGCGAGCATGGAAGACTCCTGTACGAGCGCGCGCGGGCGCGAGAAACTAGAAACACTCTACCACGAGAAACCTCTAGAGTATGTGATTGCCGTCACTGGTTTTTGGATTCAGTTTCCCGAATAGGCATTCCAGAATTCAAGCTGTAGGTGCCTAGTTTCCGGCGCGGAGTGGGGAAACGAAGAAGCGGCGCAGGCCACCCTCTTTGGAAGGAACAGCGCCTTTGGCTGGGTCGCTGTTCGTGGACTCTATGCGGCCTAGTTCGGCGGCGAGGCCTCGAATGGCCTTGGAAATCTCCAGCCCTTCCTGCAGTACTACAGGCGTGCCCTTCTCGATGGCCGGCGCCACTGCCGTGTGCTGGTTGGGAATCTTCCAGAAAATCTTGCAGGAAGTTGCTTCTTCCATGTCCTCGTCGGAGAAACCTGGAATCTTCTTGTAGCGATTCAGGACCAGAGACACCTTTTCGCTATGGGCGCCATCCGTTAGGAACGGGCGAATGTGCTTGGCGCTCCAAAAGCAAACCAGATCGGGCTGCGCGATCAGCAGCACCCGGTTCGAAAGATCGGAGATTAACCGCACGGCGCTATCGAGCCGGCTGGAGCAGTCCACAATCACGTGCCGATAGCTGGAGACCAGTAGGTCGAACAACCGTGCTAGCTCGGCAGGAGTGGGAACAACCTGCATTGGCTGCTGCGGTCCAGCCAAAAGATGCAGTCCGCTCTCGCAGGGCGTCATCAGATTTTCCAGCATCGCCTGATCGAGGCGGTGCATGTTTTGCAGCGCGTCCGTGAGTCCAAAGTTCGGGCGAACGTTCAAATGCAGCTGTGCATTTCCCAGAGGTGCAAAATCCACCAGGGCTACCGAGCCTTGTGCCCGCTGCAGGAGGGTTGCCGTGTTGACCGCCAGCGTGGTCGCTCCCGAGCCTGCTTTGGCATTCAGGAAAGTCAGAATTTGAGCGTTCGCCGAGGAGCGTTGCATTTTCTGGCGTTTGGCGCTGTGCCGCGTGAAAGCCTCGATCAGCGCGCTGGCACTGCCTTCGCGGTCCAGGTATTCGCAGGCTCCGGCGCGCATCACGGCTACAATGGCCATCGGCTGGCTCATCCCGCCGACTGCGAAGATGGCGAGACCGCTCGTTGTGTTATGAAGAAGCTCAATCGCTGCGACGCCACGCTCTGGGTTGCTCGCATCAATTTCCACCAGCACAACCTCAATGCTTAGGTCCTGAATCTGGCGCAACACTGGATCGCTGGCAAGTGTGGGGAATCCAGCATGGCTCAGCGTGGTCTGGGCGATGGCAGTGCTCTCCACGCGTGCCTGAAGCACGGGAATCTGGGCGCTATTCTCGGTCAGAATCGCGACGGCAACAGCGGACACTCTCAGAACCCCGCTCTTAGTGAATAGCTCATCTTAGAATACGCGTCCTTGCTCGACCACGTGACCTTAGTCACCATGTTAGAACTCCACGCAGCCCCATTTCGCAGCCCTAGCCGCGCGAAACCACACTCTGAATCAGTTGGGGAGGGATGGTGGGGTGTGCTTTACCCCGCCGACTTCACTCATTCTAGCAAAATTCTCCCTGGAAGCAGGAACGGAAGTCCGACTGTCCTTCTCCGTCGCTCCTTCAATCATGTGTACGGGATTTAAGCAGTTGTGGATTGGAAGGCAGTTCTCCCTGACGTAAGCCCTACAGGGGAATCGACTTATCTGATGCTTCCTGTCCATACCGCGTGTTCGTCGCCCAGTACCGAAGTCTCAGGGTCCATCGGAGGCTTTTGCGAAATGCGAGGCGTTGTCGTTGCGTTCGCCTCGTTGAGGAACTCGTAGTTCCGCACCAGGACGGCAACGCCGCTCTTGTGGCTGGTGGCGGCGGGAAGAACCCGCAGTACCCGGACCTGACAGCGTACGCGCGTGTCGGAAGAAAGCGTGATTTCGGACGGCAGGTCGAGCACAAGTTCCAGATCGTCTCCAGCGTGAAGAACCATGTCGGTGTAGAGGAACATGCCCCGCGCGCTCAAATCCTGGGTAAAAGCGAGACCCTCCTCGCTGCCGCGGCGAACCGAAACAGAGCGGTGAAAATCGAAGCGCTGTGCCGCACGACGTTCAATTCGAACCTGAGAAGTAGTCATGGCTTCCTCCTATGCGAGGGGAACTCTTCACTGAGCCCGCGCCGCCGCACTTGCGGGCTGACGTTACAAAAAAGAAGTCACAAAAAGGCGTATGAAAATATGGGATGAAAACCTGGTTGCACTTTCTTGCTTATGAGGGCAGAAGCAGGAAGCGCGAGTTCTCCAACAGCCCCTCCACTGTAGCGCGTTCGCGTCCATCTGGAAAGTGCTTGCTTAGTCACCGCAGGAAGACAGCGGCAGGGATCATGAATCTCTCTAGAAAACGGGCCATAGGGGCACGTGGATTGTTCCGAGCAGAGAGGGATCAAAAATTACAGAGGTTTGACAATTGCCTGACAAGTCTAAGAGTCGTTGCGCAGTACATTCGAAAACTAGTTCAAGAGGCTGGTAAAAGACGGACCGCCTCAGATGTCCACTCAGAGGAGCGAACCAGGGACGATTTCTGGTTCGCAGACACATTAAAGGAGTCTTGTCATGAAACGCGCTCTCCACCTCTCGCTCGCCTTGTTCTTGTGTGTATCTTTCGAGGCGGCGACTGCAGCCACCACCAAAACCATCACCCAACTCTTCAGCTTTCCTTGCCCCAATCAGCAATTCGGTTCCTGCCCGGACGGATATCGGCCGAATGTATTGATCCAGGCCTCGGATGGCAATTTTTACGGCACTGCCCAGCTCACGACCACGGGTTTTTCGAGCTCGGACGGGGGCACTGTGTTCAAAATCACACCTGCAGGTGTGTTTACGTTGCTCTTTACGTTTAAGCATGACTCCAGTGGGAATTATGTGAACGGCGATCAGCCGGCAACCTCCCTGTTGGAGGGCAACGACGGCTTTCTCTATGGTGCCACCTTCACCGGCGGTGCTAGCAGCAGCGGCGTCGTGTTCAAAATTGGTAAGGATGGGAAGGGGTTCAGGGTGGTCCATAATTTCTGTTCTGCGACCAACTGCTCGGACGGCAATTTGCCGAGTGCTCTCATCCTGGGACAAGACGGCAATCTCTATGGGGCTGCGGAATTTGGCGGATCAAACAACGTCAGTTGCCAGGGGGCCGGCGGTTGCGGCACGATTTTCCGCATTACCCCCGCTGGTACGTTTGCAACAATCTTTGTCTTCGACGGCAGCTCCAGTATCGGCGAATTCCCCTCAGACCTGATACAAGGTTCGGATGGGAACTTCTATGGGACGGCCGGGGGTGGCAGGGTATTTCGTCTTACCTCTGGGGGGAAATTCACGGTTCTGGAGAGCTTTCCTCCCGTGAACGGTTTTCTTCCAACCAATGCGAGCAGCGGACTCTTCCAGGCTTCCAATGGGAAACTCTACGGCGCGCTTACGACTTACAGTATCAACCAGCTTCAGTTCTACGAGATTAACCCGTCGGGCAGCGGGTTCCAGGAGTTTCCATCGTTCGGCACTCGTACCGACACGGGCGGTGTTCCAAAGTTGATTCAAGCTTCTGATGGAAATCTCTGGAATGCTGTTCCCGGAGTTGGAGGTAGCGGCGGAAGCGTCCTTGTGATGTCGCCCGGAAACGGCTCGGTCGTCAAGAGCTTTTCTTTTACCGGCGCGAATGGCAGTTTTCCGGAAGCCTCCGTGGTGCAGGGCTCTGACGGCAAGATCTACGGCACTGCCATTCTGGGCGGAACCGTGGCGAACGGCCAACAGGCCAGTGGCACGGTATGGAGCCTGAACGCCGGGCTGCCTCCACCGAGGGCAGGGATCGCAGCTTTCGCGCCCGCCAGCGGTAGCGTAGGTTCAACGGTGACGATTCGCGGCAACAATTTCATTGGAACGAAAGCCGTAGCCTTCAACGGCGTCAGCGCTGCGTTTAAGGTCCTGAACGTTAACTTCATCACTGCCACTGTGCCTGCAGGCGCGACCAGCGGCTCCATTACCGTGACTAACCCTGGAGGAATGGTAGTAAGCAGTAACCATTTCATTGTGCAGTGATAGTGGCTCTCCATGCTCCAGGGCACTGAGGACAGCTAAGAGGCGGCTCGTGCCCAGGTCGAATCTGAGACTCGAAGGGTTCCTTTCGATTCCCGTCGATCCGGTCTGGGCATGATGTTGCGAAAGCTAAGGAGAGCCAGTCACCGGATCGCGAACAAACAACCATACAAAGAGTCGCACTCGGCATTTCGATTCGAACCACTACGCGGTAACTCTGGATCGTCGCCGGCTCAGAATCGTCCTATACCATTCCTCGTGCCGGAAGATATCTTTCATAGGCTAGAGCAATTTATGATCTAGAGAGCCACATGCCTGCGCCTGCCAGTACGTCTTCGCCCGATCCCGCTTCGCCAAATGGCGTGGAGCTGACTCCAGCACCTGCTGTGCAGTCACCAGGACGTCTGCGGACCACATTTCGCGCGTTGAACCATCGCAACTTCCAGTTATTCTTCGGCGGCCAGCTCATTTCCTTGACGGGCACTTGGATGCAGACCATTGCGCAATCCTGGCTCGTGTATCGCATGACAGGTTCGTCGCTGCTATTGGGCACGGTGGGATTCTTCAGTCAGTTTCCTGTGTTTGTTTTGGCGCCGCTTGGAGGGATGCTGGCCGACCGTGTGGATCGCCGTCGTGTCGTCATCGGCACGCAGACGGCGTCCATGATACTGGCGTTTCTGCTGGCAGCGCTGACGCTCTCTCACAAGATTGAAGTGACGCACATCTTTGTGCTGAGTGGATTGCTCGGTGTGGTCAACGCTTTTGACATCCCCGCGCGGCAATCTTTTCTCAGTGACATGGTGGGCCGCGAGGATTTGATGAACGCTATTGCGTTGAATTCCTCCATGTTTAACGGCGCAAGAATGATCGGCCCGGCAGTGGCTGGCATTGTGGTTGCGAGAATTGGCGAGGGCTGGTGTTTTTTCAGCAACGCGGTCAGCTACATTGCCGTCATCATCGGATTGCTCCTGATGAAGGTTCACTGCCCGCGAAGGAGTGCGGAAATCTCCCCACTGGAATCGCTGATCGAGGGCTTTCGTTTTGTAAGCGGGACCGTACCGATTCGCGCTCTTCTTTTGCTGCTGGGACTGGTTAGCCTCGTTTGCATGCCCTATACGGTGCTGATGCCGATCTTCGCCGCCAAGATTCTCCACGGAGGCCCGAAAGCGCTAGGCACACTGATGGGAGCATCGGGCGTTGGAGCCATGTTCGGAGCTCTTACGCTAGCGTCGCGCAGTGGCGTCCGCGGACTCGGACGTTGGGTCGCCATCGCCGCTGGAGCCCTGGGATTCTTCCTGATCGCATTCGCGATGTCCCAGACGCTGTGGCTCTCGACGGCGCTGCTGGTGCCGGTTGGATATTGCATGATGCTGGAAATGTCATCTTCCAATACCCTGATCCAATCCATGACGCCCGACGCGCTGCGCGGTCGCGTGATGGCGGTGTATTCCATGATGTTCATGGGCATGGCTCCATTTGGCGCATTCTTCGGAGGAGCGCTGGCCGAGCGTCTCGGGGCGCAGGGGACGGTAGCCATCGGCGGAATGGCTTCCATCCTGGGGGCGCTGGTGTTTGCGCGGTTCCTGCCGCTGATGCGCGATGAGGCTCGGCGGTTGATTGTGGCGCAGGAGAGTGTGATTGGGGAGACCGGCGACTAAGTTGCGTGAAGGATAATCCGACGATGGAGGCACGGGCGTCCTCGCCCGTGCATTTGTGCGAGTGCAACGGAAGTAGGAGAGTGAGCAGGGTTTGAGAGTCCGCACGGGCGAGGACGCCCGCGCCTCCATCGAAACTGGATTTACTGGGCAGCCCGGTGTACGGCCAGTAGTTGCACAAGCAGGGCGCGCAAGTTTTTCAGATCGAGGGCATTCGCCCCGTCCGACTTGGCTTCCTTAGGATTGTCGTGAACTTCCATGAAAATTCCATCCACACCGGCTGCGGCTGCCGCGCGTGAAAGTACGGGAATGAACTCGGGTTGCCCTCCGCTTGCCGTTGGTCCTTCACCACCACGCGCCGCCGACGGGAGCTGCACGGAATGTGTAGCGTCGAAAACCACAGGCGCAAATTTGCGCATGATGGGAAGCGACCGCATATCCACCACAAGATTGTTGTATCCGAAACTGGCGCCGCGCTCGGTCACGAAGACTCTGGGATTGGCCGTGGCGCGGCACTTTTCGACGGCGTGCTCCATGTCCCAGGGTGCAGCAAACTGGCCTTTCTTGATGTTCACAGCGCGACCGGTCTTCGCGGCCGTAAGCAATAGGTCAGTTTGGCGGCACAAGAACGCGGGGATCTGCAACACGTCGACGGATTCGGCCACGCGTTCCACATCTGCAATTTCATGCACGTCCGTTAGCACGGGAACGCCGACTTCCTGTTGAACCTTGTGCAGGATGCGCAAACCTTCCACAATTCCAGGTCCGCGATAGCTGCCAATGGACGTGCGATTGGCTTTGTCGTAGGAGGCTTTGAAGATGTAAGGAATTCCAAGCGCCCGCGTTACGCCCTTCACCACTTCCGCAATTTTGAGGGCATGGGCTTCACTCTCAATCACGCAGGGGCCGGCGATGAGGAAAAGTTCTCCGCCGCCGACGGTGACCGGACCGATTTGGAATGGAGCCGGGGGCAATTTACCGCCGCGCCACTTTTTCCGGGCGATGGAACATTTCGACAGCGCTCGCTTGTCGGGCTGACCGCCTCTGTAATCCGTGCGCATACGAAGCGCCGATAAATTCCTTGAATAGCGGATGTGGCTCCAGCGGCTTCGACTTGAACTCAGGATGGAACTGGCATCCGATGAAGTACGGGTGATCGGGTAACTCAATCATCTCGACGTAGGTTCCGTCCGGCGTCGACCCTGAGATCCGCAATCCGGCGGCAACCAAAGGCTCTTCGTATTCGCGATTGAACTCGTAGCGGTGGCGGTGGCGCTCGCTGATTTCGGCCTTACCGTAGACCTTGTGGGCGAGCGTGTGAGGTTCAATCTTGCAAGTCCACGCTCCCAGCCGCATGGTGCCGCCCAGTTCTTCGACTCCGCGCAGTTCGCGCAGCTTGTAAATCACGCGGTGTGGCGTCGCAGGATCAAACTCGCTCGAGTTAGCGTGTTCCAGTCCAGCAACATTGCGCGCAAATTCGATGCAAGCCGTCTGCATTCCGAGGCAGATGCCGAAGTAGGGAACTTTCTTTTCGCGCGCATAGCGAATCGCCTGCAACATGCCTTCGATGCCGCGCTTGCCGAAACCGCCGGGAACGAGCAGGCCGTCATAGCTGTCGAGTTGCGCTTCGTAGGTGCTGTCTCCCGTTTCGAGGCCTTCTGCCTCAATCCAGCTTAGATTGAGCTTCAAGTTGTGCGCCAGCGCGCCATGGACCAGCGCTTCCTTCAGTGACTTATACGAATCTTCATACTCCACGTATTTGCCGACGATGCCAATCTTGACCTCGTCTTTGGGGTTGTAGCAGCGGTCGACAAGCTCTTCCCACGCTTTCATGTTGCGCTCGGGCGCGTCGATGTGCAGGTAACGAAGGCAAAGCGTGTCGACATTCTCTCGCGCGAACCCGAGCGGCACTTCATACACCGAAGCTACGTCTTTGGCGGTGATCACAGCCTCTTCGCTGACATTGCAGAAAAGCGCGATCTTCGACTTGATGTCTTTTACAAGGAATCTGTCCGTCCGGCACAGCAGGATGTCCGGCTGAATTCCAACGCTGAGCAGTTCCTTCACCGAGTGCTGCGTCGGCTTCGTCTTGAGTTCGCCCGCCGCTGCAATGAAGGGAACGAGTGTCACGTGGACAAACAGCGTTTGCTCGCGGCCCAGTTCCTGGCGCATCTGACGGATGGCTTCAATAAAGGGCAGCGACTCGATATCGCCTACGGTGCCACCGATTTCCACCAGCACTACGTCGACATCCTGCGCTACTTTTTTCATTGCCGACTTGATCTCATTAGTGACGTGAGGAATTACCTGCACGGTCTTGCCGAGATAATCGCCGCGCCGTTCCTTGGTGATGATCTGCTCGTAAATGCGGCCGGTGGTCCAGTTATTGTCGCGGCTGAGTTTGGCGTGGGTGAAGCGCTCGTAGTGGCCGAGGTCGAGATCGGTTTCGGCACCATCGTCGGTGACAAAGACTTCGCCATGCTGAAACGGAGACATCGTGCCCGGGTCGACGTTCAGATAGGGATCGAACTTCATCAGGTTGACGGTCAACCCGCGGCTTTCCAGCAGGCAGCCAATGGAGGCCGCCGCCAGTCCCTTGCCCAGCGAAGACACAACACCGCCCGTTACGAAGATGTACTTTGCCGACATCTTTTCCTCACCCTAAATTGTCTTTTGAAATTTGTGCAGGCTGGACGCACAAACAATTATGCCAAAAGCGGTTCCAATTGCATAGAAGATTTGTAGGAGGACGGATTTGATCTCCACATAGTGTCCTGCCCCAGGTTTTATAAGGTTTTTGAGCACGATTTTTCAGTCTGCGAAAACATCGTCCGGAAGCCACATTTTGTACGCGAGAAGCGCAGGGAAAGCTGCTATAGAAGTAGGAATGCATGGAGACAACGAGAGTCTAAGGGGGAATCTTTGATGTTTACGGCGGAACTCAACGGGGTTCGCGGCACAGCTGGGAACGATGGCGGGGGGATTTCTTCGCGATTGCTGTCTGTAGACGTTTTCCGGGGAATGTTGGTGGCGGGAATGTTGCTGGTGGATTATCCAGGAGACGAGGCAGCCGGGTACTGGCCCATCCGGCATGCGCAGTGGAACGGGTTGACTGCCGCAGACCTGATTTTTCCGTCGTTCGTGTTTCTTATGGGTGTTTCAATTGTGTTCTCGTTTTCGCAGCGGCTAAGGCGGGGCGAAACGCGCGGGCAAATCGCGCTGCATGCGGTCAAGCGAAGTTTGATCCTGTTTGCTCTCGGCGTGTTTCTGAACGGTGTGCCGACATTTCCCCTGGCAACCTGGCGGATTGAAGGCGTGGTGCAGCGGATTGCGATTTGCTACCTTGTAGCGGGCTTGCTGTTCCTGTGGTCGGACATCCGTGGGATGGTGATAGCGGCGCTGGTCTGTCTGCTTGGTTATTGGGCCCTGATGCGGCTGGTTCCGGTGCCAGGATTCGGCTTGCCAGGACGGGACATCCCGGTGCTGGCGCCTGACCGCAACTTAACGGACTGGATTGATCGCGCGCTGTTCAACGGACGTCTCTACAACACCACACGCGATCCGGAAGGAGTGCTCAGTACGATTCCGGCGATCGCGACGGGGCTGGCCGGAGTGCTGACGGGGCGGTGGCTGCGTTCGGAGCGTAGCGCACGCGCGAAAGTGACTGGGATGCTGGGGATGGGAGCGGCCGGGTTGGCGGTGGGGGCGATCTGGAACCACTGGTTTCCCATTAACAAGAATGTCTGGACAAGCTCGTTTGTTGTCGTCGCGGCGGGGTTCACGCTGGTATTTCTCGCGCTGCTGTACTGGGTGATCGAAATCCGCGGACACCGCGGGCGATGGACCATGCCGTTCCTGGTATTTGGCATGAATGCGATCGTGGGCTATTGTTTCGATGAGCTGCTGTGGGCTCCGCAGTTTTACATCCACGCGAAAGCTGCCGATGGAAGCACAGTTACGCTGCAGCAGTATCTGAACGGACAGTTGTTAAAGTTTGCTACCCCGGCGAATGCATCGCTGTTGTTTGCGATAGGATCGGTGCTGTTTTGTTGGGCGTTGATGTGGCTGCTGTACCGGCGGCGGATCTTCGTCAAGATATGAGATGAGACCAGTTCTGGGGCAGGAGCTGTCTGTCCCCGCGAGACGCAACCTGCATCTAACCTTTTGAGCTTTATGACGCGCCGATCACAATGCATGCTTACGATTGCCGGGCTCGTTGCTGTCATCGGCGCAGCCCTGCTTTGCGTATCCATTGCGGCGGCTGAGACTACCAAGCGTCTGATTCTGAAGGACGGTTCCTACCAGGCGGTTACCAAGTATGAAGTTCAGGGCGACCGTGTCCGCTACCGCAGCGCTGACCGCTCGGAGTGGGAGGAGCTGCCCAAAGACCTCGTCGACTGGAAAGCCACTGAGGAGTTCAACGCGGGCCGCGCGAGTGCTGCGGAATCTCCTGAAGCACGAGAGCTGGACAAAGAACTTGAAGCCGAACTGAAGGCTGAAGAAGCGCGTACACCCGAAGTCGCACCAGGGCTGCGGCTTCCGGAAGACGGCGGGGTGATCCTGCTCGATACGTTCAAGAGCGAGCCGCAGTTGGTGGAGATTTCGCAGAACGGCGGCGAGCTAAACCGGAATTTGGGCAGGAACATTTTTCGGGGAGCTCTCAACCCGGTGGCCAGCCAGAAGCAGAGCGTCGAACTCCAGGGACTGAACGCTTCCGTGCAGTCACACCAGGCAAGGCCGGTGATCTTTGTCAGTCCGCCTCCGGAGGATGCCAGCGCTGTCGGTAAGACTGCGACGAGTGAGGCGGCTCAGCCGAAACCGGAGCAGAATCCGGATCGCTTTCGTATCGTTCACGCCGAGGTCAAGAAGACGACGCGGGTGGTGGGTAGCGTCAAGATTGCAATCACGGGCAAGATGAGCCAGGATCAGAAATTCATCGAGACAAAGAACGAGCCGATGTCGGGCGGCTGGATGAAGCTCACCCCGCTCAAAGACCTGGAGCCGGGAGAATATGCCGTGGTCGAAATGCTCGGCAAAGAGGGCATGAACTTGTACGTGTGGGATTTTGGCGTGAATCCGAATGCGCCAGCGAATCTGTCAGCCTGGAAGGCAATTCCGGTGAAACAACCCACTAAGCCGACGGATCCCGCCAAGCTGGAGAAGAGGAACTAGACGCGCTTCGCTCGCTTGCCACGCCGAGCGTAGCTCGGCTCCTCATCACTAATTCTTGGGATGCGAAGTACTCAGCCCCGAAGAGGCAATCAGGAACAGCCCATTGGCTGGGTCGATCACTTTTAATTTCCACCCAGCGCCCTCTTCGAGAGACGACCGGAAGTAGTACACTTGGCCGGCAGCAGCAGTGAAATTGGCTGCAGAACCCTGCTTGTGATCGCCTTGCTCACTCATGCAGAGGTGATGATCGCCCGGATCCACCGAGAAAGAAAAATACGACAATCCACTGTTGGCCCCGACCCACGAGCCATCGAGCCCGATCTTCATCGTTAGATAGACCCTGTTGATAATGTAAACGAGGGCTTTGCCCGCTTGTGGCTGAGCCAAGGGGTGCTGATTCTTGTCAACTGTCACGTTGAAGAGGACTTGGCTTGGGCCGCACCCGGCAGCAGTAAGGGCAATCTCCGCTTGGTCTTGTGCTGGCATTTGAGCAAACAATGGAGCCGCGAAGAGAAGAACTGCGAGCATGCTCTTCATACTTCCTCCTGGACTTCTGGCTATGGTGCAGTGAATTGGGATGAGCTCGCTAGTTCAGATGATTCCGCGACTGGAATGGATGCGAGACTGACACGAAAGCTAAGAATCTTTACAGTTCGTTACTTAACCACGCCGCGCTGCGCCACTCCGATGCTGTCCCTGGTGCTGTTTTTGACGGCGTACATCATCTCGTCGGCGCGCTCAATGATGTCGCGCGGCGATGAGGCATCGCTTGGGTAGGTGGCCATCCCCATGCTTGCGCGCACGTTGAGGTTGAGCCCTTCCGCCTTGCAGAATACGCTGGCCCGCAAGGACTCCTGAATGCGCCGCGCCACGACAAATCCTTGATCTTTGTCGGTTTGCGGTAGAAGAACCACGAATTCATCGCCACCGTAGCGGAAGGCGTAGTCAATCAAGCGTAGCTGCGACTTGATGATGAATCCAATCTCGGCCAGCAGCTTGCTGCCGATCAGGTGGCCGTGGGTGTCGTTGACCTGCTTGAAGTGATCGAGGTCGATGAAAATGACGGTGAACTCATAGGTGTAACGCGCCGAACGATAGACTTCCGCTTCCAGAACCTTGTAGAGATGGCGGGCGTTATAAAGCCCGGTGCAGTCGTCCGTAATAGTGAGTTCCTGAATTTTTTCGACAGCGCGCGCGTTCTCGATGGCAATCGCCGCATAGTCGCAGAGCGCGTTCAGGAAGAACATTTCACTTTCGCTGTAATTGTGCAGCGTGATATTCACCAGCTGAATCACGCCCAGGACGCGATGCCGCGAACGCAAGGGCAGGCAAACAATCGAGCGCGTTTCCCATTTCGTACTTTCGTCGATACGTTTGGCGAAACGAGGGTCTTTCGATACGTCTGGGACAATCAGCGACTCGCCGTGCTGGGCCACCCATCCGGCAATGCCTTCCCCCATTTTGAGGCGGAGGTTTTTCACCGCATCCGAGGCTTCGCCCACGGCGATGGCAAAGTACAGCTCGTCGCGCTGCTCGTCCACCATGAGCAGGGACCAGGTATCGGGCCGGAAGAACTCCGCCATCTTCTGCATGATAGTTTGCAGAATCGAATCGAGCTCGAGCGACGACGTCAGCGCTTTCGCGACCTCGTGAAAGATGCTCAACTCGTTTATCGGTTTGCGATCAGTTCCGGCAGCTTCTGACATCCAAGTCCTTCAAGCGCAGAGAGAACGGGTACTCAATTATAGGCACCGGTAAATTGCTCCGGCAATAAACGTTAGTACCCAGTAACCACCGATGTACCCTTGTACAGTGCCCGAATCCACGGTTTCCCAAACCTGTATTTTCCTGCACCGTATTGCAGTGGTTTCCCTTATGATGATTTCCGCTTGAATCTTGGATGATGTGCGCATAAACCGCTGTCTGCTTATAACGATGTCTGCTGAAACCGGGCCAGGAGGCAAGGCACACCGTGGTGGCATCTTTTGGAGAACGTCTAAAGCTGGAGCGCGAAAAGCGGGGGATGACCCTCGAAGATGTCTCAGGCGCGACCAAGATCAGCACCCGTAACCTGAAGGCGCTGGAGCAGGAGAAGTTTGACCAGCTTCCGGGCGGCATTTTCAACCGGGGATTCGTTCGCGCCTATGCCAAACATTTGGGGCTGGACGAGGAGCAGGTCGTGGCCGACTACGTGGAAGCGGCTGGGGAATCCACTCCGTCCCGGGACCAGCTGGAAGGTCCATCTGACTTAACTGCCCAAGCGGAAGAACAGCCTAGATTGTCCTCGCAGGTGCCTTGGACGGCGTTAGCGGGGCTGCTCGTTTTGGGAACGCTGCTGCTGGCTGCCTGGGTCCACTATTCGCACCGCCAAAGCCCGCAAAATGGCTCAGGGGCCGCAGAGTCGACGGTGGAAAGGCCAAGCGTGCCAGATTCCGGAGCTGTCAACAATCCCCCCGCCAACGCCTCTCCGGCGGCGCTGCCCGAGACGCCGAAGCCGGAAACAGCCAAGGCAGAACATGCCAATCCTGCTCCCGTTCGGGGCGTGTCCCGTGCAACAGGCGCAAAAGCCGCCATTGCGATTTCTCTCCGGGCGAAGGATGAGGTGTGGGTCTCGGTCACGGCGGACGAGAAACCTCCCGCGGAAGCTACTTTGCACCAAGGGCAAGGCATGACAGTGCATGCGGCGAATCGTCTCATGTTGAGAATCGGCAACGTGACGGCCCTGGAGGTCTCGTTCAATGGCCAGAGGGTTCCGGTCGAGGGCACTACGGGCCAGGTTAAGACCCTGACATTTACCCCTTCCGGCCTCCAGACAGTAGTGTCGGCGGAGCCACCACCAAACTAGGTTTTCCGTCAACTGTACCGTCTGCTGTAACCTGAGACCGGACAGACCTGAAATATCCCCTCTTGGGACGTGAAATCGCTGGCTAAGCCCAAAGACGTTTGCCTGGAGGGGTCGGGTTTGGTAGCCTAGTAGGAGTTGAATCGCTGGCCGTTCCCGCCTGCAACTACCCCCCAGGCAAACGTCCCAACCCGGCAAAAAGGAGTTCTATCTTTGTCCTCTGATAACCGTATTCTGTTTACCTCGGAGTCCGTGACCGAAGGCCATCCCGATAAGATTGCCGACCAGATTTCCGATGCCATTCTAGACGCGTGCCTGGCGGAAGATCCCACAAGCCGCGTAGCCTGCGAGACGCTGACCTGCACCGGCCTGGTTGTGATTGCCGGCGAAATTACCACACGCGCTTACGTGGATTTCCAAGCCCTGGTGCGCGGTACGATTGCTTCCATCGGCTACAACAACGCATTGTATGGATTTGATTCCAACACCTGCGCCGTGATCTCCAGCATTAACAAGCAATCCGGCGACATTGCCATGGGTGTGGATACCGGTGGTGCCGGTGACCAGGGCATGATGTTCGGCTACGCCTGCAATGAGACCGAAGAGCTAATGCCAATGCCCATCTATCTGGCGCACAAGCTGACCGAGAAGCTTTCGGAAGTGCGCCGCAGCGGCAAGCTGTCCTACCTGCGTCCGGATGGAAAATCCCAGGTGACGGTGGAATACAACGAGGCGGGAAAACCTGTGCGTGTGGATGCCGTCGTGGTGTCCTCGCAGCACGCCGAGAATGTTTCTAACGAGGAACTGCGCGCCGATATTCTCAAGCACGTGATTCAGACGACGATTCCAGCGAACCTGCTGGATGCGGGCACGAAATACCACATCAACCCGACGGGGCGTTTTGTGATTGGCGGACCGATGGGCGACTCCGGGCTCACAGGACGCAAGATCATCGTGGATACCTACGGTGGCATGGGCCGGCACGGTGGAGGCGCATTTAGTGGCAAGGATCCGACCAAGGTCGACCGGTCGGCAGCTTATATGGCGCGCTACATCGCGAAAAACATCGTTGCGGCCAAGATCGCCGAACGCTGCGAAGTGCAATTGGCGTATGCCATTGGCGTGGCCGAGCCGGTCAGTGTTCGCGTCGAGACTTTTGGCACCTCCACAGTCGATTCCGTTTCTCTTTCCGATCTGGTACGCGCCAATTTTGCACTGACGCCGAAAGGCATCATCGACTCTTTGAATTTGCGCCGCCCGATTTACCGCAAGACTGCGGCCTACGGGCACTTCGGTCGCAAAGATCCCGACTTTACCTGGGAAGCGACCGACAAAGCAGCCAGTCTGGCCAGCGGAGTTGCGAAACTGCGGCTGGAACCGGTTGGGGCCCTCAAGTAGTTCCTGAAGTCCGGGGCGCCCCTGGCGCGCCAGGCCGGGTGATTTTTTTTAAATTTGAAATCGTTAACAGAAGATACAGGAGACGCATGTCCACCACGACTGTGAATTGTGATGTTAAGAATATGGAACTCGCGGATATGGGAAAGAAGCGCATTGACTGGGCCAACCAGTCCATGCCGGTTCTGCAGATCATCCGCAAAGAGTTCATCAAGAATCAGCCGCTGAAGGGCATCCGCATTGCGGCCTGCCTCCACGTGACCGCCGAAACCGCAAACCTTATGATCGCGCTGCGCGATGGCGGAGCCGATACCGTTCTGTGCGCCTCCAACCCGCTTTCGACACAGGACGACGTAGCCGCCAGCCTGGTGCGCGACTACGGTATTCCGGTGTTCGCCATCAAGGGCGAAGACAACGACACCTACTATAGCCACATCATGGCGGCGCTGGATCACAAGCCGCAGATCACCATGGATGATGGTGCCGATCTGGTAAGCATCCTGCACACCAAGCGCATCGCCGAACTCGCGCATGTGATTGGTGGAACCGAAGAGACCACGACCGGTGTCATCCGCCTGCGAGCGATGGCCAAGGAAGGCGCGCTCAAGTTCCCCATCATTGCGGTGAACGACGCCGACACCAAGCATTTATTCGATAATCGCTACGGTACTGGGCAATCAACTCTCGACGGCATCATTCGCGCCACCAATTTTCTGATTGCCGGAGCGAAGTTTGTGGTCGCCGGCTACGGCTGGTGCGGCCGCGGCCTGGCCTCGCGGGCACGCGGCGCTGGCGCCGAGGTGATTGTCACCGAGATTGATCCAACGAAAGCGCTGGAAGCTGTCATGGATGGTTTCCGCGTGATGTCCATGCCCGAAGCTGCCAAGCTGGGTGATGTATTTTGCACCGTCACTGGCAACAAGAATGTTCTGGCCAAGGAACACTTCGAGTTGATGAAGGACGGCGCGATTATCTCGAACTCCGGCCACTTCAACGTGGAGATCGATATTCCCTCACTCGAAAAAATGTCTTCCTCGAAGCGCACCACCCGAACCTTTGTGGAAGAATACAGCCTCAAAGACGGCCGCAAGATCAACCTGCTCGGCGAAGGCCGTCTCATCAACCTGGCCGCAGCCGAAGGCCACCCGCCTTCCGTCATGGACATGAGCTTCGCCGATCAGGCGCTCTCCTGCGAGTACATGGTGAAGAACTATAAAACGCTGGAGAAGAAGGTCTACATCGTACCCGTGGATCTCGACAAACGCGTGGCGCGCCTCAAGCTCGAATCAATGGGCATCAAGATCGACAAGCTGACCGCGGAACAGGAAGAGTATTTGGCGAGCTGGTCGGAGGGTACGTAAGAGCGTTTTTGGATCGGTTGCGAAAAAGGGGCGGCTTCGGCTGCCCCTTTTTCATTTAGTTTTACAATGGTTGTCATTCCGAGCGGAGCGAGGAATCTGCTCTTTCCTGCTCAAGCAATAGCAGATTCCTAGCTCCGCTCGGAATGACAATCCTTGTGGAGAGAGAACATCACATACCGATATGGCGAGAATTTACCTCATTCCTTTCCTGTTCTTCGCTCTGAGCTTGTCCGCTTCCGCCGAAGAAATCACGGTAGCTGCTGCCGCTGACCTGCAATTCGTCTTGAAAGACGCGGCCACACGCTTCGAACAGCAAACTGGGAACAAGGTCAATTTGATTTTTGGCTCCTCCGGCAATTTCTTCTCGCAGATTCAGAATGGCGCGCCGTTTGATGTCTTTTTTTCCGCCGATCTTGATTACCCCAAGCAGCTCGAAGCCGCCGGCCTTGTCGAACCCAACACGCTCTATCAATACGCGACGGGAAAGATCGTTCTCTGGGTCCGCAACGACTCGAAACTCGATCTGAGCAAAGGGCTGGCCGCGTTACTCGATCCTTCAGTCAATAAAATTGCAATCGCGAACCCAGCGCACGCGCCCTACGGCCGCGCCGCCATGGCCGCGCTGGAGCATGAGCAGCTCAGCGGGAAGCTGAAAGACAAATTTGTGTTGGGCGAGAATGTTTCGCAGACGGCACAATTCGTCGAGTCTGGCAGCGCCGAAGCTGGCATCATTGCACTTTCGTTGGCAGTGGCCCCAGCGATGAAAGAGAAAGGGCGCTACGTTGAAGTGTCCACGTCGCTGTACCCACCGCTCCAGCAAGGCTGCGTAGTGCTGAAATCGTCGAAGAAGAAAGCTGTCGCGCTCGCATTCGTGGAGTTTCTGAAGAAGCCCGAGATGGTGAAGTTGTTAGAGAACTCTGGCTTTGCAAAATAACCCCTCCGCCCTGTCGTGGTAGATTCAATACTTCAACCATGATTGACATCGCTAATTGGGCCCTGAACACTGCGACGATTCGCGGGGCCTCTTACGCCGACGCCCGTGTTATTTCTCACCGCAGCCGAGCGCTTTCAACGAAGAACGGCAAAGTTGGCGGCGCGGAGGACTCGGAATCGCTCGGCATGGGCATCCGTGTCATCGCCAACCATGCTTGGGGGTTTGCCGCGACGGATGATCTGACCCGGCCTTCGGTGGAAGCCGCCGCTGCTCGCGCCGTGGAGGTCGCGCGCGCATCCGCCCGCGTGCAGTTCGAAGCCCTGCGGCTCACGCAGGAAAAGGCCGTTGTCGCAGAGTGGACGACTCCCCACCGCATCGATCCGTTCACGACTTCTATTGATCAGAATCTCGCTCTGCTACTCAAGGTCGATGCCGAACTCCATACCGTCGCCGGGGTTACGCTGAGCGAAACCAGCATGAACTTCGACCGCATCGAGCAGTGGTTCGTTTCGTCCGAAGGCGCGAAGATTCACCAGACCAAATACGCCACTGGTGCTGGCTGCGCTGCCTATGCGTTTGCGGGGAATGAAATTCAGAAACGCTCCTATCCCAATTCCTTTGGCGGGCAGTATCAGGCCAAAGGCTACGAATTGATTGAAGAACTGAAGCTGCTGGAGAATGCTCGCCGTGTGGCTGAAGAGGCCGTCGCGCTGCTCAAGGCCGATCAGTGCCCCGAGGGCACGTACGACCTGGTTTTGGATGGATCGCAACTGGGACTTCAGATTCACGAGTCTGTTGGGCATCCGATTGAACTCGACCGCGTGCTGGGAATGGAAGCGAATTTTGCGGGAACATCGTTTCTCACGCTCGAAAAACTGCGGAAGCTCCGCTATGGCAGCGATCTGGTCAACGTCGTTGCCGATGGCCGCCAGGAACACGGACCCGGCCTCGGCACGTTCGGCTTTGACGACGAAGGCGTACCCGCGCGCTGCACGCCTATCATCACGAACGGACTCTTTACCGGATATCTTTCGTCCCGCGAAACCGCGCACACGATTGGCGAAACACAATCGGGGGCCACCATGCGCGCGGAGGCCTGGAACCGCATTCCCATGATTCGGATGACCAACATCAGCATTCTTCCGGGCAGTCAGCCGCTCTCTAAGGAACAGCTCATCGCCTCGACCGACAACGGCGTCTACCTCGAAACCAACCGCTCCTGGTCAATCGATGACAAGCGCTATAACTTTCAATTTGGCTGCGAAGCGGGCTGGGAGATCAAGAACGGGAAGCGCACTCGCCTTCTGAAAAATCCCTCGTATTCCGGCATCACCACGGATTTCTGGAACTCCATGGATGCAATCTGTTCTCGTGATGAGTGGACGCTCTGGGGAACTCCGAACTGCGGCAAGGGCCAACCGCAGCAGACTATGGGCACGGGACATGGCGCAGCTCCGGCCCGTTTTCGAAACATCCGCGTGGGTGCCGCGTTTCAGGGAAATTAGAGTATTCGGTAGCACCGCGCTTTAGCGCGGTGATTACAGCTCTCATAGGAGCGGCTTTAGCCGCCGAGGTAAGGTCCAAGAATTTAGAACATGCTGACTCAAGAGCAAGCCGCCGACATCTTCGACCAGATTCGCAAAGCGTCCACTGCGGGCGAAGTCGAAGTCGCGTTCTCCGGCGGCAGCAGCTCGCTCACGCGCTTTGCTAACAACGTGATCCATCAGAACATGACGGAAGAAAACACTTCCGTTTCGATTCGCGTGGCCATGGACGGACGCACGGCTCGCTCCACCACCAACCGCATGGACGACGAAAGCTTGAAGCGCGCCGTAACCGCAGCCGAGAGCCTGGCGAAAGTACAGGAGCCTGACGCCGATCTGCTGCCCATGCCCGCCGATGGTGGAGCCGGGCTGGCCGCGATTCCGTCAAGGCATTTTGCCGGCACAGCCGCGCTCACGCCGCAAGATCGCGCGCAAGGGGTCGAAGGAATTGTCGGGATCGCGAAAAAGCACAAACTCACCACGGCAGGAATCTTTTCCAGCGCGGAGAACTTCGAAGGGATCTTCAATTCGCGCGGCTTGGCGGACTGGCACACACAGACGCTAGCCGAAATTTCCATCACCATGCTGGGTGGTGATTCTTCGGGATGGCAGAAGCTCAATTCGCCCGATATCGCGAACCTGAATCCTATAGCGTTGGCCGAAACTGCCGCGCGCAAAGCTGCACAGTCGGTTCGCCCGCTCGATCTTGCTCCGGGCAAGTACACGGTAATTCTCGAACCAGCAGCGGTTCTCGACGTTGTCGGCGGCATGTTCTGGGATTTCGGCGGGCTGTCCCTACTCGACCAGCGCTCCTTCCTCAACGACCGCGTCGGCACGAAGCTGTTCGGCGAAAACATCAATATTTGGGAAGACGCCGCCCACCCGCTGCAAGCCGGGGCCCCGTTCGACGGCGAAGGTTTCCGCCGCCATCGCGTACAGCTTGTCGCCAACGGCGTTGTGCGGCAACTGGTGCACGCGCGCGCGACCGCCGCACGAATTGCAAAATCCGAATTGGCGGCGAAAGCCGGTCCAGTGATGGCAACCGGACATGGCTTTCCGCTCCCAAACGAGCTCGGCGAAATGCCCACCAACATTGTGTTTGCCGATCCCGCGAATCCGCAGACCGTCGAG
>Ga0210384_10002337_pt1 | contig 23320 bp, 13 predicted proteins | sample IncBWH2MmetaG_FD_160574 | JGI IMG/M metagenome (GOLD analysis project Ga0210384, IMG submission 160574) | Forest soil microbial communities from Barre Woods Harvard Forest LTER site, Petersham, Massachusetts, United States - Inc-BW-H-2-M | ecosystem: Environmental > Terrestrial > Soil >...
GGGTCTTCAGCACCATCAAGGCCAGGGTGCCCTGCCAAACGTCCGCGCGTTCGCCCATCGTTTCCTCCTGTGGCTCCTATGGTTTACCCATACCTGGATGCCACAGTCCCTATGGGAATGCAATAGAAGAAACGAAGGACCCACGTCTTTGTTTCCTGATTCTTTGAATTTTTTGGCTGGCGCTCCTTGACTGTACCGAAACTTCCCACTAGCCTCATCCGTCTGACATTGCGGTTGCCGGGGACGGGTCCTTCCAAGGCCTTCTCGCGAGGAGACTTACATGCATTTCAGCCTGATTCGCAGGTGTGCGCCAGCAGTCTGCGCCGCCGCGCTTGTCCTTTTGTTGGCAGCTGCGCCGGCTCTCTTTGCGCAGGGCGGGGAACCGCTCTACTTCGCCATTCGCGGCGCAAAGGTTGTGCCTGTGTCCGGGCCGCCGATGGAAAACGCGACCCTGGTCATCTCCCGGGGAATCATCACTGCTGTGGGGAAGGATATTGCCATTCCGCCCGAAGCCTGGGTGATTGACGGCAAGGGCCTGACGGTTTATCCCGGGCTCGTCGATTCGTTTACCGACGTGGGCATCCCGGCAGCGGCTCCTTCCGGCGGCGAAGGCGGAGGGCCGCGCCGGCTGCAGGAAGTATCGCGTGGACCTCAAGACCGGCCGGGTTCCACGCCATGGCGCAGCGCGGCGGACGAAGTGAGCCTTTCGGACAAACGCATCGAATCCTGGCGGAATGCGGGGTTCACCACGGTTGTCTCGGCGCCAAAGGGAGGGTTTTTTCCCGGACAGGCCGCGGTGCTCGATCTTGGTGGGGAACGGGCCGGAGATCTCGTCGTGAAATCTCCCGTGGCTATTCCCGTATCACTACAGCTTTCCGGTGGTTTCGGTGGCGGGTTTCCCGATTCGCTGATGGGCGCGCTCGCTTACGTGCATCAGGTCTGGCTGGACACGGACTGGAGCATCAAGGCGCAAGCACTTTACGAAAAAAGTCCTCGTGGTGTGGAGCGGCCTCGCTATGACCGCACCGAAGCGGCGCTTGCGGATGCCATTGAGGATCACGCACTGGTTCTGATTCCCGCCAATAATTCCGTGCAGCTCCGCCGCGCACTGGGGCTTGTGGAGCTGTGGCAGGTGAAAGGGGTCCTTTACGGCGGGCAAATGGCATACGAAGTGGCGCCCGAAATCGCGGCGAAGAAACTCTCCGTGCTCGTGAATTTGAAATGGCCGGAGGGTGAGAAAGACGCCGATCCCGACGACAAGCCTTCGCTACGGACATTGCAATTCCGTGACCGGGCGCCGTCATCGCCGGGGGCGCTTGCCAAGGCCGGCGTGAAGTTTGCGTTTTATTCGGGAGGCATCACTACGCCGAAAGACATCATCAAGGCCGCGGAGAAGTCCATTGACGCCGGGCTCACTCCCGAAGCCGCGTTGCGCGCACTGACGCTATCGCCCGCGGAAATCTTTGGGGTTGCGGACCGTTTGGGCTCCATTGAAAACGGGAAGATCGCGAACTTGGTGGTCGCTGACGGCGATCTCTTCGAGGAAAAAACAAAAATAAAGATGATCTTCGTCGATGGACGGAAGTACGAGCCGCACGAACCGGAAAAGCCGAAGGACGCGCCGAAGGGCGATATGGGCGGGAAGTGGAAGCTCTCCTACACTACGCCTGAAGGGCCTGAGGAGTCGGTTGCTGACCTCACGATGGAGAAGGATGGCACACTCTCAGGCACAACTTCGAGCAAGCGCGGCACTGCGAGCATCATGAGCGGGTATCTCAGCGGAGACAAGTTTAGCTTCACAATCAATATCCCACTGGAGCAGGGTCCCACCGACGTGGTTTTCTCTGGAGTTTTCGATGGGACTTCGCTGAAGGGCTCTATTAGCGTCATGGGATACAACATCGATTTCACCGGGGTCAAACCCACGGAGAAGTTATCGAGTGCGACGGCGGCGTTGGGAGGTGCCCTGTGAAGCGTTCATCCGGTTTTTCCATCATGAGTGCGGGCGTCCGAATCCTTGGCCTACTTTCTGTCCTTTGCCTTCCGTTCGCGGCCGCTGCCACGCCGCCGGATGCGCCTTCGATCATCCTCATTCAGAACGCTACCATCCTCACCGTTTCGCACGGCACGATTGAGCACGGATCCATCCTTATCAAGGATGGCAAAATCGCGGAGGTCGGCCAATCGGTCAAGGCGCCCAAGGATGCGCAAGTCATTGATGCAGCTGGACAGTTCGTGATGCCGGGCATCATTGATTGCCACTCGCACATTGCTGTGGATGGCAGCGTCAATGAGGGCAGCGTCTCCGTTTCGTCCATGGCCAATATTGCCGATGTGCTCGATCCGGACGACATCGATATTTACCGCGACCTCGCTGGTGGCGTGACCGTCGCCAATGTGCTTCACGGGTCCGCTAATTCCATCGGCGGGCAGACGCAGGTCATCAAGCTGCGCTGGGGCCAGCCCGCTGCGAAGCTGCCATTCGAAGGGGCGCTTCCGGGAATCAAGTTCGCGCTGGGCGAAAACCCCAAGCGTTCGAATTTCAGCATTCCGGGCCAGCCCCGGCGCTATCCCGCCACGCGGATGGGCGTCGAGGAGACGATTCGCGGAGCGTTTACGGAAGCACGGGACTACAAGAAAGCTTGGGACGATTACAACAAGCGTTTTAACGCTGGAGAGAAGAATCTCATTCCGCCGCGCCGCGATTTGAAGCTGGAGCCGCTGGTTGAAGTGCTGGAAGGAAAACGCTACGTGCATTCGCACTGCTATCGGGAGGATGAAATCCTGATGCTGGTGCGTGTGGCGAAGGAGTTTGGGTTCAAGGTGCGCACGTTCCAGCACGTTCTCGAGGGCTATAAAGTTGCTGATGAAATCGCGGCCGCGGGCGTGGGGGCTTCCACGTTTTCGGACTGGTGGGCGTACAAAGTCGAGGCTTATGACGCGATTCCCTACAACGCCGCGCTGATGACGCGCCGCGGCGTGGTGGTCTCCATCAATTCCGACGATGCGGAAGAGGCTACGCACTTGAATCAGGAAGCCGCCAAGAGCATGAAGTTTGGCGGGCTTACGCATGACGAAGCGCTGAAAATGGTGACGCTGAATCCGGCGTTGCAGTTGGGCATCGACAAGCGCGTCGGCACCATCGACGTCGGGAAAGACGCGGACCTGGCGATTTATAATCACGATCCGCTCAGTGCATACGCCGTCGTTCAAAAAACACTGATCGATGGGCGCGTGTACTTTGACCGACAGCGCGACATCACCGATCGTCCGGCGCGCGAAAAGGAAAAGAAGGCGCTCGTCGATAAGGAAAAGAAATCCGGCGAGAAAAAGCCGGACGCCACCGTGACCATCGGCCAGAAACCTGGCGAGAAAAAACCGGAAGAGAAGAAGCCGGACGAAAAACCCAAGCCGCCTTCGGCTACGACTTCTACTGGGGGTGCGCTGTGAAGGGGGCTTTGTTGAGTCGCATACACCTTTACATAGTTTGCCTGGTGAGCTTGCTTTTCTTCCTGCCCACTGCGTCAGCTCAAACTCAACCAGCGAACACCTACGCCATTACGCATGGGAAGATTTTCACGCTTGCTGGTAGTCCGATCGAGGACGGGACACTGGTCATTCGTGATGGAAAAATCGCTGCGGTCGGAGCTGGGGTGGAGGTTCCCGCGGGCGCACAGGTGATCGACGCCAAGGGTTTGCAAGTCTATCCCGGGTTGTTCGACCCCATCACCCAGATGGGATTGCGGGAAATCGGCGCGGTCAGCGCCACGGTGGATTCGAGCGAGACGGGAAGCTTCAATCCAGACGTGGTTGCGGCGACGGCTGTTTCGCCTTCGAGCGAACACATTCCCGTCACCCGCGCGGCAGGCATCACGGAGGTTCTTGCCGTTCCGGGCAGCGGCGGTTTTGACTCCGGCGGCTCGCGCGGCGTCCTCGGAGGACAAGCGTCGGCGATTCATCTCGGCGGCTGGGTAATCGAAGAGATGCTGCTCAAGAGAAGCGCGGCGATGGTGCTCAACTGGCCGAGGATTGAGACGCGCTCGTTTGATTTCGAAACTTTCTCGCGGAAAGAGAAACCCTACACCGAAGCGAAACAAGAGTACGAGAAGCAGGTCAATGAGCTCACGGAATGGCTGGAGCGCGCGCGCCACTATTCTCAGGTGATGGAGAAGAGTTCGGGGGCGAAATACGATCGCGACCTGAAGCTGGAAGCGCTCGTTCCGGTGATTCGCGGCGAGCTGCCTTTGCTGGTTTTCGCGGACCGCGCACGCGACATTCGCAATGCCGTTGAGTTTTGCGACAAGCACAACTTGCGCATGATTCTTGCTGGCGGCGACGAGTCTTACAAGGTAAAAGATCTCCTGCGTTCGAAATCCATTCCCGTCATCCTCCGGCCCACGCTGACATTGCCGGAGGACGAAGACGATCCCTATGATCAGTTGCTATCGCAGCCCGCGGAGCTAGCGGCTGCGGGTGTGAAGTTCGCCTTCGGCAGTTTCGACAACTCTTTCGCGCGGCGTCTGGGACAGAATGCGGCGAATGCTGTGGCCCACGGTCTTGCGTATGACGAAGCGCTCCGGGCGGTCACCGTCAACCCGGCGCAGATCTTTGGCCTTGGCAATCAGATTGGGACGCTGGAGACGGGAAAAATCGCCAACGTCATCGTTACCAACGGCGATCCCCTCGAAGTGACCACCGATGTGCGCTACCTCTTTATCAGGGGCCAGCTGACGTCCACCAACAACCGCCACAAATCGCTTTATGAGAAATACCTAAATCGGCCGAAAGCGACGAATTGACGAGCGGCAAATGCTGCGCCGCGAATTTTGGCGAAACGATTGGTCGCGCCGCCCGTCTGACGGGGTAAGCTGAAGATTGTCCTGGGGGCTCCATGCAGAATCTACTGCAAGACTTGCGCTATGCGTTTCGCCTTCTGGCAAAGAGCCCCGGTTTCACGGCCATTGCTATCCTGACGCTGGCGCTGGGAATCGGCGCGAACACCGCTATCTTTAGTGTGGTTAATGGAGTTCTGCTGCGGCCACTGTCTTTCCGCGATCCTTCGCGGCTGGTCATCGTGGCGGAGAAGAGTCCTTTTCCCACGATTTCGACTTCGTATCAGAATTTTGTCGACTGGCGCGATCAAAGCCGCTCGTTCGAATCGATGGAGGGCACGCGCTCGACAGGGCTGAGTCTCACCGGGGCGGGTGATCCTGAGTTGCTTACTGCCCGCATGGCCACGGCGGGGCTATTTCCGTTGCTTGGTGTGGAAGCACGCGAAGGCCGAACTTTTTTGCCTGCAGAAGATAAAGCCGGTAGCGCGCCGGTTGTCCTGCTGACTTACGGACTGTGGCAGCGGCGTTTTGGCGGTTCCCGAGAAATTATCGGCAAGCCCATCACTCTCGATTCGCGGCCCTACACTGTCGTTGGCGTTCTTCCCTCTGGCTTTCAGCTCTTGCAACCCACGGACGTTTTCGTGCCGTTTGTTCCCTGGGCTGTCACGCTGCCGGATGATCGTAACTGGCATCCGGGAATCATCGCCCTTGCACGCTTGAAGCCGGGCGTTTCCCGCGAAACGGCCCGTGCCGAAATGGTTGGCATCACCAAACGCCTGGAGCAGCAGTATCCCGACTACAACACCGGCACGAGCGCCGATGTCGTTGGGCTGCAGGAACAGTTGGTGCAGAATGTGCGGCCCGCGCTGATTCTGCTTCTTGGCGCGGTGAGCCTTGTGCTTCTGATCGCCTGCGTGAATGTTGCGAATCTACTCTTGGCTCGTGCATCTTCGCGCGGCAGGGAAGTAGCGATTCGAACGGCCATGGGGGCAGGCCGCGGCCGTGTCGTGCGCCAATTGCTGACGGAGAGTGTCCTGCTTTCGCTCGGCGGAGGCCTGCTTGGAATTTTCTTCGCATGGGCTTCGCTTGGGCCGCTGCTGAAAATCTCCGCGGGTAGCGTGCCGCAAGTTGTTCCCATCGAGCTCGACCGGTCGGTTCTGGTTTTTACATTTATCGTGTCACTGATTACGGGATTGTTTTTTGGACTTGTTCCGGCGTTGCGCACCGCCAAGCTCGATCTTCGCGAAACTTTGAACGAAAGCTCACGCGGCTCGACCTCCGGCCCAGGGCATCACCGTATTCGCGGCGTGCTGGTCGCTTCGGAAATTGCCCTGGCCGTGCTGCTGCTCGTGGGATCGGGATTGTTGCTGCGCAGCTTTTCCCGGTTGCAAGATGTCCCGCCGGGGTTTCAAGCCGATCATCTGTTAGTTGCCGATATTCCGCTCTCGCAGACGGCGTACTCCAAACCCGAACAGCGCTACCAGTTTTTCGATCGCCTAGTGGAGCGAGCAAAGGCCCTGCCGGGAGTGCGTTCGGCAGGCGCGGCTTCCTTCTTGCCAGTCAGCGGCGGCGGATCGGTGATTCATTTCAACATCACCGGCCACCCGCCGAAGACGCCGCACGACTATGTGGCCGCAGGCTACCGCACGGTCACGCCGAATTATCTGGAGACGCTCGGCGTTCCTTTGCTGCGCGGCCGGATGCTGACTCCCGCGGACAACGATAAAGCACCTGCGGTGGTGGTCATCAACGCTTCGATGGCTGCGAAGTATTTTCCGAATGAGAATCCGCTCGGCAAACGATTGCAGCTCGGTGCCACTCCCGACAAAGACGTGCCCACGATGGAAATCGTCGGCGTCATCGGCGATGTCCGGCCGGGCCTGGGTGTGGATCCCCAGACGGAAATGTATCTGCCGTATCGCCAGGCCGATCTGATTTTGCCGGTCTTTCAACTGTCGGTGGTGCTGCGTACCGCGGCCGATCCGCAATTGCAGACTGCCGCACTACGAAGTGCGCTGGGGGAGATCGACCCCAACCAGCCTCTCGTTCGCGTGCGCACGATGGAAGAGAACATGGCCGCGACGGTGGCGCAGCCTCGCTTCCGCACCTGGCTTATCGGAATCTTCGCGGCGGTGGCGCTGGTGCTTGCGGCGGTCGGAGTGTATGGCGTGATGTCTTACACGGTTACGCAGCGCACCAGCGAAATCGGGATTCGCGTCACCCTTGGGGCGCAGCCCGAAGATGTTTTCAAGGCCATCGTGGGTGAAGGCTTGCGGCTGGCGCTTGCGGGAGTCGCCATTGGAACCGTAGCAGCGCTGGCGCTCACACGCTTGCTGCAAAGCTTCCTCTTTGGCATTAGCGCGTATGACCCCATTACGTTCTTAGGCGTGGCCATGTTGTTGACCATGGTGGCAGCGGCCGCTTCGTTCTTCCCGGCGCGCCGCGCCACGCTGGTGGATCCCATGGTGGCTCTGCGCTACGAATAAGCCCCTGCGGGCAGAAGCACCGTCCAGATTTCAGCCATTTTAGTCGAAACTTTTCGCGCGGGATTGCGTTTCTACTGTTGACCCCATGCGAACACGCCTGCCTATTGCGCTCCTTGCATCAATTCTCGCTGCCGGGGCTTACCCTGTTCACGCGCAAGAGGCGGAGAAGACCGTCTCGCAGTACGTGAAGGCCGCCGGCGGATCGAAAACTCTTTCCAAGATTCGGACGCTCACGCTGGAAGGAACCTTCAACACCAGCGATGGGAAAGCCGGGACGTACACCCTCGATACCAAGCTGCCGAACCGCTACTACTCGGAATTGCTGGTCGGTGACAAGAACTTGATCGAAGCCTACAACGGGAAATCGGCCTGGCACCAAACCGCGACGGGCGAACTCGGCACGCTGGTAGGTCCCGAGGGGATGCAACTGGAAGCGGCGGCGCAGTTCTACAATTCGCGGCTGACCAATCCCAAGAAAAGCAAGATGACGGTGACGCTTGTGGGGCACGGGCAGGTGCGCGGCAAGGATGCCGTGCAATTGGAAATCAGCAGCGCGACGGGGATAAAGCGGCAGGTGTTCTTTGATCTGCAAACACACCTGATCGCGAAAGAAGCGGCAACGGTCGGCGGCATCGAGGAAGAGATTCTGTACGACGATTACCGGACCGTCGAGGGCGTGAAGCTTCCGTACAAGATCGAACTGCACCGCGGCAGCGACAAATACGATATCGAAGTGACGCGTGCGGCGATCAACGGCACCGTCGGCGAGCGCGTTTTCGATTTCCCGATGAAGTCGCAAGTGAAATTGCCGGACCTGAAAGCGCTTTTCAAAGAGATTGATGACAATCAAAAAGCCATCGACAAGCTCAAGGAAAACTATGCCGGATCGCAGTGGGAAGAGGAGACGGAGTTCGAGGGCGATGGCCGGGTGAAAAAGCGCGAAGTCCATGAGTACACTTTTTTCTACCTGAACGGGGAAGAGATCACGACGCTGGTGAAAAAAGACGGCAAGCCGCTGAGTGACGCCGAACAGAAAAAGGAAAACGAAAAGACGCAGAAACACATCGAGGAGATCCAGAAGCGCGAGGCCAAGAGAGAAGCCAAAGAAGAAAAGGCCAAGGAAGAAGGGAAGAAAGACGACAGCGATGAGCCGGGGATTGAGATTTTCCTGCGCGCCTCGCAGTTTGTGAATCCGCGCCGCGAACGCTTCCGGGGGCAGGACGTGCTGGTCTTCGATTTCGAGCCCAATCCTGAATTCAAGGCGCATAAGCTGGCGGAAAAGGTTGTTCAGAAACTCGCGGGTGTCGTATGGATTGACGAGAAAGCGCACGACGTGGCACGGCTGGAAGCGTATTTTACCGGCGACATGAAACTTGCCGGCGGCTTGTTGGCCAATCTGCAAAAGGGCACGAGCTTCGTCTACGAGCAAGCTTATGTGAACGACGAGGTATGGCTGCCGACTTACCTGGAGGCGCACGTGGGAGTGCGGGTTCTGCTGGTGAAAGGATTCAAGGTCGGCATCGTGACGCGCTATTCGGACTACAAAAAGTTCAACGTGGAGACGCTCTCCACGATTGCCAAGCCCAAAGGCGCGGCCGATCCTCCCGCAAAGCCTGAGTAAGTCAATCGCGCGTGCCGGACAATGAAGCTACTTCAGCTTTGCGTATTCCGCTTTGGCCGCGATCAGGACGGGGATGCCGGGATCGGCGTCTTTCCAGATATTCAGAAACTTCCCGTAACTTTCCTTGGCTTTTTGGATGTCGCCTAACTCTCGATAAAGCCTGCCCAGCTGATAGTTGGCGAGGATACAGTATTCTTGTGCTTCATTCCCCAAAGTAGGAGCGTCGGCGAGTGCCTGGTACTTGGCGGCAGCTTCCCGTGTTTTGCCGAGCGTCAAGTAGGCAAAGGCCAAAGACTCCGAGCCATAAGCACTCTGTCCGGTCTTGTCCGCCAGCTCAAACATCTCGATAGCCTCCGGACCTTTCCGGTTGGCCAAGGCGATCTCTCCCTTGACGACGTAAATGGCGGCCTGATCGCCTCTGTCGCTGCGATTGATGCCGGAGAGAGCCGTCAGATTCTGCGCCTGCGATTGCATGTCGTTCAAGAGTCTCGTGGCTTCAGCGATTCTGCCCATCCGCGCGTACGTCTTCGCCAGGTAGATGCTCCACGTGGGGCCAAACCGTGCCTTGGCCAGTAGTCCATTGGCCGCTGCGAGTTCCGACGCGAACTCCGCATTACGGCCGGTGGTCCGGTAGGCCGACGCAAGAAAAAGCCGATCCCGGTATTCGCTCTGAAACTGGTCTCTGGCCTTGTTAATCAACACCGCTTCCTTGAAGTTTGCGATGGCTTCGGAGAACTTTCCCTGGTAAATATCCAGCAGGCCCATGGAGCGGCGTCCGCGCGCTTTTTTCCAGTCCACGTCTTCGGAGAGCATTTTCTGAAAGGTTTCCGCCGCTTTCGGGATGTCTCCTGTCTTCACCAGCATGAAGCCATACTCGTTATTGACGAAGGGTCCGGTAATTTCCGACGGGCGTATTTGGAATGCTTTCTGGTAAAACTCGACGGACTTCTGCGGTTGCCCCATCGATCCGTAGCAAGTTGCCAGGTTGATGTAGGCTCCGGATTCGGCGGGGTTGATTTCGAGAACGCGCTGGAAGGCCGGGACGGCCTTTTCCGGCTGGTGCAGCGTAGCCATGTAAGTCCATCCAAGCCGAAACCACCCGGCGCCATCATCAGGATATTGCGCAAGGTACGTTCCGTAATCATTGACAGCCTGGTCGCGATTTCCCCTGGAGTCTTCAACCACCGCGCGAATCCAGAGTTTTTCGCGCAAGGTGAGCCGGTCCAGCAGGCTGAGGGCTTTGGTAAAGTGTTCCTCCCCGCGAGTCCTGTCGTTCGCCAGATAGTAATGAAGGCCCAAATCCGCATGAGCCATGGCGAAGTCCGGATCAATGGCCACGGCCTGCAGAATCATATCCATTCCCGCCTGATCGTTGGTGCCCAGGAGCTTTTTGCCATCCGCATAGGTCTTCAATGCTTCGAGAGATGCCGTCGTGGCTTTGGGAAGAGGAAGATTTTGTTGCGAGGTGCTTGGAAGAGACTCTCCAAGCTTATGCCGGACGGTATTGGCCAGAGAGTCCAGCGCGGGGAGCACCTCGTTTTTGCTCGCGGTCTTGGTGGACTCGTTCAGCACGGTTGCTCTGCTATTGGGTTCCACGAGCCGTGCAGTGAGCGAGTACACACCGCCAATCTCCGCGATGCTGCAGACGAGAACAGCTTTCGCCCCTTCGCGCGCCGCCACTTCGCTTGCCAGCGCTTCGTCCAGCTTTGTCCCGCTTTCCTTGCGCATGCGCCCGAGGGCTTCCTGGATGCGCGGCGGCGGGAGAACATTGACGTACTGCGACTGCTGTATGCCAACGGTCATGGCCGTTTGGAGCGAGCGGTCAAAAACGGCATCGCCGGTTAGATTTTCAACGTCGGCAATCACGATCCAATCGCGCTTCTGGAAGGCCAGCGCGGATTTCGGCGAGCGAAAATAATTTTCAAAAACCCAATAGCTGGCTCCCGCCAGGCAGAAAACCAGAACCAGGAGCACAGCGGCTAGCCACAGAGGCCGTGTCATCCGAAGGGCTTGGATGGCGGCGGTGGTCGACGACACCGGCTGTAGCTGCAGGAGTTCGTCCAGATTGGTGTGCACTTCGCGAATGGATTGGAAACGCTGGCCGCGATCCTTCGCCAGCATCCTCTTGATGGTGTGTGTCAACAATTCCGGAATGTTTTCGCCGGGGCGGTTGATTGGAGGGGGCGTCTCTTCCAGGATGGCGCAGGCTGTTTTGATCCGTGATTCCTTCAGAAACGGATGAACTCCTGCAAGCATCTGATAAAGGATCACGCCGAAAGTGAAAATATCCGAGCGCGCGTCGGCAGGCTCTCCGTTCAATTGCTCAGGCGACATGTAGATGAGCGTTCCCACGGATGTGCCGGTTTCCGTCAGGGTCATGGACAGGGTTTTTTCCGAGCCGCTGGAAGCTTCCGGGAGACGTTTGGCCAGTCCGAAATCCATTACCTTTACGTGGCCGTCCTGGGTGAGCATGATGTTTGCGGGCTTCAAATCGCGGTGGACGATGCCCCGCGTATGCGCGCAGGCGAGCGCCTCCGCAGTTTCCGTAGCGATACGCAAGGTCTGTTTGAGCGGAATAGTTCCTTGTAGCAGCTTGTCGCCCAGGCTTGTGCCTTCGACATATTCCATGGCGATGAATGGCCGGCCATCCACTTCGCCAGCCTCATAAACCTTGCAGATGAAAGGATGATCGAGTGCCGCGGCGGAGCGCGCTTCTGCCAGCAATCGCTTGCGCGCGGTTTCGCCGCCTTGCAGGTCGGGAAGGACGAACTTCAAAGCCACGGTTCGGTTCAGCGCGGTATCCTGGGCGAGATACACTTCTCCCATGCCTCCCTCGCCCAGTTTTTTCAGAATGTGGTAGTGGGAGAATGTCTGGCCGGCCAGAGCTGAGGCATCGAGCATTTGGGGCACATCTTACCATTTGTAATCCGCCGAGGCAGCGGCGAAGCTGCCGATTCTCGATGCAGGGACTTGACGCTTTGAAGGAGGCCTATGCAACGATTCGCAATCCCAAAAGTGATGCTGACCTGCGGGGCGATCCTTTTCTTCGCGGCCGTAGATTCGTCTGCTCAATCGAAGCCTGAAATGAAGAAGGAAGAGGCGCCGCTGCGTGTCGCGCTCGCGGGACTTGTGCACGGGCATGCCTTCGGATTCTTTGATCAATTTCAGAAGCGGACGGACTTGCAAGTTGTGGGAATCGCCGAAGCTGATGGGCAGCTGGTCACACAGTTCGAGAAGAGCTATGGCCTGGCGCCGGGCCTCTTCTTTTCCGACTTGGAGGAAATGCTGAAGAAAACGCATCCTCGGGCGGTGCTCGCGTATACCAACACTTATGATCACCGCCGCGTGGTGGAAATCTGCGCGCGGTATGGTGTCCCGGTGATGATGGAAAAGCCGCTGGCGGTGAGTGCAGAAGATGCGCGTGCCATCGAAAAGGCGGCGCACGACAGCAAGATTCAGGTCCTGGTGAACTACGAGACCACCTGGTATCGCAGCAATCGCGCCGCGTATGAACTGGTCCACGAAAACGCCATCGGTGAAATTCGCAAGGTCGTCATCCATGAAGGGCATCCCGGCCCAAAAGAGATTGGCGTCGGCCCGGAGTTTCTCGCCTGGCTTACCGATCCGAAACTGAACGGCGCCGGCGCACTCTTTGACTTTGGCTGTTACGGAGCGGACCTGATGACCTGGCTGATGGAGGGTCGCAGGCCGGACTCCGTGACCGCCGTCACCCAGCACATCAAGCCGGACGTCTACCCGCGCGTGGACGACGAAGCAACCATCATCCTTACGTATCCGAAAGCGCAGGCAATCGTGCAAGCTTCCTGGAACTGGCCGTTCTCCAGAAAAGACATGGAAGTGTATGGGCAGAAGGGCTATGCCATTACCGTCGGGCGCGACCTGCTACGCGTGCGGCTTCCAGGACAAAAAGAGAAACTGACGGACGCCAAGTCTTTGCCTGCGCCGGACGAGGATTCCGTCTCCTACTTGCGATCCGTTCTTCTCGGTGGACGCAAGCCAGAGGGGCTTTCTTCCTTGGAGACCAATGTGCTTGTGACAGAGATTCTGGACGCGGCACGCCAGTCCGCCGCTACCGGGAAGACCGTATTTCTTTCCGGCGCGCACTGATCGAATGCAAACGTGAATTACTTCGCGGGAACCGCGCGGTCGAGCGTCTCGCGGACTTTTTGCGCGAGGATTTGCGGCGTGAACGGTTTTTGCAGGAACGAAAGTCCATCTTCCAGCGTGCCATCTTCGGCGATCACGTTATAGGTGTATCCGGACATATAAAGGACGCGCAGATTGGGATGGCGCGCCGTAAGCTTTTTGGCCAGTTCGCGCCCGCTGATTCCCGGCATGACTACGTCCGTGAGCAACAGATGAATCTCGGAGCCGTGGCTTGCGGCCAAGCGTTCGGCGTCTTGCGGGTTCAGCGCTTCCAGGACGGAGTATCCTCGGCCAGAAAGAACCATATTGGTCAGCTCGCGCACTCCGGGTTCATCCTCGACAAGCAGAATGGTTTCCTTTCCATTGCGTGCGGCTGCCGAGGGAGCTTCCATCGTTGAAGAAATCTCCACGCGATCGTCAACGCGCGGCAGATAGACCTTGAATGTCGTCCCCTTGCCTGGCTCACTGTATACCCAGATGTAGCCGCCGCTCTGCTTGACGATTCCGTAGACCGTGGAAAGACCAAGTCCCGTGCCACTACCGCTCCCCTTGGTGGTGTAGAACGGTTCGAAGATATGTGCGACGGTGTCCGCATCCATGCCAATGCCGGTGTCGGTGACGGCCAGCATGACGTAACGCCCGGGGCGAACCGTGGCGTGATCCTGCGCATAGGCAGCGTCGAGTTCAACATTTGCGGTTTCGATCAGCAGCCGGCCCCCGTTGGGCATGGCATCGCGCGCGTTGACCACCAGATTCATGATGACCTGCTCGATCTGACTGGGGTCGGCTTTGACAGCCCCAACATCTTTTCCCACCATCGTTTTCATGTCGATGACTTCGGCCAGGAGCCGGCGCAAAAGCTTGTCGAGATTCAGCACGATGCTGTTGAGATCAAGAACCTTTGGCTTCAGAACTTGCTTGCGGCTGAACGCCAGCAACTGGCGGACTAGTGTGCTGGCCCGCTCGGAAGCGTCGCCGATGTGTTGCAGATCACTGCGAAGCTCCGGCTGCGCCCCCTTGCGATTCGTGGCCATCTCCACGTAGCCCTTGATGATGGTGAGAAGGTTATTGAAGTCGTGCGCGATGCCGCCTGCCAGGCGCCCGACGGCCTCCATCCGGCGCGCTTGCTGCAACTGGTTCTCCAGGGCTTTCCGCTCGGTGATGTCTACGATGATGCCTTCCATCAACGGATGTTCGTCGCTGCCGGGCACGACCACAGCTGTGTCACTAACCCAGATGATCTGCCCGTCCTTTCGCGTGATGCGGTATTCCGCCTGAAAGCGGCGGGCGGTCACGCAAGCATCCTCGGCCGTTTTGATGATTGGATGGTCCTCTTCCGGGACGAAGCGAATCCACTGATCCGAACGGGCGAGCCATTCTTCCGCCGTGTAGCCAAAAATAGTCTCGACTTGCGGGCTAACGTAGCGCCACTCGCCATGCAGGCCGACCTCAGCGATGTAGCTTACGGCCGCGACCTGCTCGATCAGCGCGCGGTACTTGGCTTCGGTCTCCGTGCGGGCGCGTTCCGTGGCCAGGCGTTCGGCAATGTCGCGAGCCACGCAGACCGTGCCGCCCTGAGGCATGGCCGTGATGGTCATCTCGATGGGAATTCTGCTGTTATCCTGGCGGCGGAGGGAAACTTGTCCGGACCACTTGCCGAATTGTCCAAGCGTGGCGCGAATCTGATCCTGGAGAAGAGCGACATCGCGGTGATCGTAGATCTCTCGCCATGACTTTCTGAGCATGGCTTCGGCGTTCTCGAATCCCATCATCCTCGCGAACGCGGAATTCGCGTAGATATGCTCGCCCTTGGCATCGAGGATGGAAATGCCGTCAGCGGCGGCTTCCATCGCCAGCGAATGCATCTGCACGGTGTTTGCGCCCTGCGCCTGGCGAAATTCGGTAACGCCCAGGCGCGCCGCATAACAGAGCAGGGAGACTCCCAGCAGCGAGAATCCGATCAGCCGCCACTCGCGGCTGAGCTGGGCAACGAGAATCAGAATCGTCAGCGGCGCCAGGGCCAGCATCACGTTGCTGACCGTAAACTTTCCGAGAGTCTTCGGGCGGGTTGCGGAGATGGCCGCTATTTCTGGCGCGTCCTCCCAGCGCGCTGCCCACATCGCGCCAACAAGGAAGGGGATTGACCATCCCAGGTCAAACCAGCTTCCCGTCTTTCCGATGAGGTTGGCTTGCGGAGATTCGGCGATGCCCGAGCCGACGGTGTACACGAGCAGAAAGATCGCCAGCCCTCCGTAGAGTGAGCGCATCCGCTGGCTTCGCGCGATCCGCCATTGAATCGCCGCAATCACTGTCAGCGTGAGGTTCACGGCGACAAAAATCCACGTCAGCACCAGCTCGTTGGCTTGAGGATGGGCGCCTTGCAGAAGTTGCACGTAGTACAGCCCGAAGAAAACGGAGAAAAACACGAGGCCGATCTGCACGGAATCCAGCAGCGTTTCCCAATCGAAATCCGGCGAGTCTCGATCTTTGTCCAGAAACAGAGCGATGGCGTAGAAAACGCCTTGGACATCAAACAAAATGCGCACAAGGGAGAACCGTGGGGCCGTGGTGTGCAGGTAGTTTTCGTAGTACATCCAGCCTACGTTGGCCACGCCCCAGGCGGCCATGCTGCAACCCACCAGCAGCCAGAACGGCCGGCTCACGCCACGGCCGCGCCTCCGTGCCAGGAAGCACAAACCTGCGGCCAACCAGCTCGAACAGATTTGCAAAGTATTTGTAAGGAAGGAACCGGACCAGGAGGTTCCCAGAATCAGAATGACGCACACGTTGAGCGCGACAATGACGAACGCCAAGATAGCCAGCTTGCGGGGCATCCCAAGGTGCTCCTTCACAACTCAACGAATAAAGGTGTTTCACTCAAGTCTAGAGCATAGTTCCGCGCATGCGCAAAGTAGGCGGCCACGAAGTAACGCAAGACTAAACGGCTGCGGATCGCCGGAGCAGCTTCCAGCTTGGGTCGTGTGTAGTGCTCTAGCGGCCTTCGAAGGAGTAGCGGTCCTGCGATTGTACAGCAGCGGCGACACGGCGGCGCAGGGCAATGGTGTCAACCGGCGCGCGCTTTCCGAAACGCTTCAGCACGGCCATCTGGGTGGTGAGCATGTCGCCTTCGTGAACTGCGGCGATAGCGCGCTTGGCGTCGTGCTCCACGCGCTCGGCGGCGTCGTTGATGAAGACGCGTGCGGCGTCGATCATGGTTTGCGTGACGGTTTCGCCCTTGGCTGCGGCGGCCTTCTGCGCGCGGAGCAAGCAGGATTCCATCGCGTAGATTTCCATGACCACGTTCGAAAGTGCGCCGATCAGTTCCTGTTCATCGGCAAGTTTTTCACGGTACTTCTGGAGGGCGCCGCCGGCAGCTTGCAGGAACATTTTCTTGCAGTTGGCTACAACGCGCGCTTCATCGGCCAGTACGCCTTCCGGCGCTTCCTCAAACGACGGCCCGGCAAGGATTTCGTCCGCCAGCTTCATTGCCGCGGGAATCAGAGCAAGTTGCCCACCCATGGCGCGTTTCATCAACATCTGGATGATCAGCATGCGGTTGATTTCGTTGGTGCCTTCGAAGATTCGGTTGATGCGCGAATCGCGGTACGCGCGGCAGACAGGATACTCTTCGTGAAAACCGTAGCCGCCGAAAATCTGCACGCCTTCGTCGACCACAAAATCCAGCATCTCGCTCCCGTAAACTTTGGCGATGGAGCTTTCGATGGCGTACTCTTCCAAAACCTTCATCGAGTTTTGAATTTTGTCGCCGGAGCCGGAAGCGGCCGCCATCGCTGCCTCGATGTTGCCCGAGGAGCGGTATACCATCGATTCCACCGCAAAAATGCGGATCGCCATCTCCGCCAGCTTTTCTTTCATCAAGCCGAATTCGCCGATCTGTTTGTTGAACGCCTTGCGCTCCTTGCAATACTTCGAAGAGGTCATCAGCACGTGCTTCGAGCCGCCCACGCAGGATGCGCCCAGCGTGAATCGCCCCGCATTCAGGATGTTGAACGCCACGATGTGCCCGCGGCCGATTTCGTGCAGCAGGTTTTCTTTCGGAACTTTGCAATTCTCCAGGAAAATCGGCGTCGTCGAGCTGCCGTGAATGCCCATCTTGTGCTCTTCGTTCCCGGGCTTGAAGCCGGGGAACGTGCGCTCCACGATGAACGCTGTGAATTTCTCTCCATCGATCTTCGCAAACACGATGTAAATGTCCGCGAAGCCGCCGTTGGTGATCCACATCTTCTGGCCATTCAAAATGTAGTGCGTGCCCTCGGCGTTCAGCTCCGCGCGCGTCAGCGAGTTCTGTGCGTCGGAACCCGCTTGCGGCTCGGAAAGGCAGTACGCGCCGATCCATTCTCCGGTCGCCAGCTTCGGCAGGTATTTTTTCTTCTGCGCTTCCGTGCCGAAATAAACGATGGGCAACGTACCGATCCCCGCGTGCGCGCCATGCGTCACCGCGAACCCGCCGTAGATGGAAAGTTTTTCAGTCAAAACGGTAGTGGCGATCTTGTCCAGCCCCGCGCCGCCGTACTCTTCGGGAACGCCGCCGCCCATCAAGCCGACTTCGCCGCCTTTTTTCACCAGCGCGGGCATCAACCCGGCCTTCTTGTTTTCGAGATCCTTGATCAGCGGGAAAACTTCCTTGAGCACAAACTCCTCGGCCGTCTGCCCGATCAGCTTCTGATCGTCCGTCAAATCCGCCGGCGTAAACACATCGCCGGGCTGCGCCGATTCCAGCAGAAAACTGCCGCCTTTTGCTGCGGGCTTGGTGAGAGTGGCCGTCGCCATTTAGGTAGCTCCTAGAAGGGAATGGCTGCAAACGCGATTCGGTCCAGCGCCTGTCTAAGGCGCGTAGCGCAGACCGTCAATTTCATTTTACTCCCGCAAATCGGCCCAGTAAACACAGTTAAGTTGAGCGTAGCGGGTGACTCTCCGTTTTTCGTGACACCTCTAGTCGAGCTTTGACGCTGGCGAGTGATCCAGTCCCGGGATATAATTCACTTCCATCCCACGCATCACTGAGGAACTCTGATGAAGCCGATGAACTGCGCCCGCACTCTGGCTTTGCTTGCGCCAACCTTGCTCTTGCTCGCCAATCCCGCATGGTCGCAGACTCCGCCATCGCTACCGAGCGAGATACCGGCGCAGCTCACGCCCGTCACCGACAGCTTCGACTACGTGCGCCGCGACGTGATGATCGCCATGCGCGACGGCGTGAAGCTGCACACCGTCATCCTCGTTCCCAAAGGCGCAAAAAATTCTCCCATCCTCCTCACCCGCACCCCCTACGACGCCACCGCACTCACCACGCACGAACAGAGCTCGCATCTTGGTCCCAGCCTCAATGGCTACGACAACGCTCTCGAAGTCATCCTCGAAGGCGGCTACATTCGCGTCGTCCAGGACGTCCGCGGCAAGTACGGTTCCGAGGGCGACTACGTGATGAACCGCCCGCTCCACGGCCCGCTGAATCCCACCAGCGTCGATCACGCCACCGACACCTATGACACTATCGACTGGCTGGTGAAAAATATTCCTGAGAGCAATGGCAAGGTCGGCATCCTCGGAATTTCCTACGATGGCTTCACGCCACTGATGGCGCTTGTCAATCCACATCCCGCGCTGAAAGTTTCCGTGCCCATGAATCCAATGGTCGATGGCTGGATGGGCGACGACTGGTTTCACTACGGCGCCTTCCGCCAAATGAACATGCCGTACATCTACGAGCAGGACGGCACGCGCAAGAACGATGCTGCGTGGTGGACCAGCAACTACGACGACTACGACATGTACCTGCAAGCCGGATCGGCCGGCGAACTCGGCCGCCGACGCGGCCTCGAACAGGTAGGCTTTTGGCGCAAACTTTTAGAACATCCGAGCTATGACAGCTTCTGGCAGCAGCAGGCCATGGACAAAATCATGGCCGCGCAACCTCTGCAAGTTCCGATCATGCTCGTCGACAGCCTCTGGGATCAGGAAGACATCTACGGCGCCATGGCGGTCTACAAAGCCATCAAGCCGAAGGACATCGGCAACGACAAAGTTTTTCTGGTGATTGGGCCCTGGTATCACGGCCAGGAAATTAGAGATGGCAGCTCGCTCGGCGCGGTCAGATTCGATAGCGACACCAGTCTCTACTTCCGCCGGCAAATTCTCGCGCCTTTCCTCGCGCACTATCTGAAAGACGACGCGCCGAAAACCGACGTCGCGCCTGTAACGGCGTTCGAAACCGGCACCAACACGTGGCGTCGTCTGCCTGCGTGGCCCGCCGGCTGCCCCAGCGGCTGCACCGTGAAGCCGCCGCCGCTCTATCTCAATGCTGGATTGAAACTGAGTTTCAGCGCACCAGTAGCGGGCGCCACGTCCTACGAAGAATACGTTTCAGATCCAGCCAAGCCCGTTCCCTTCAACGGGCGCCCGAGTTTTCCCGTCGGATTCGCCGGCAATGTGCCCTGGCGCACGTGGCTTACCAGCGACCAGCGCGAAGTTTCCGGCCGGCCCGACGTCATCTCATTCGTATCCGACACCCTGACTGCGCCGATGAAAATTAGTGGCCAACCCATCGCTAATCTCATCGCCTCTACTAGCGGTACCGACTCCGACTGGGTGGTCAAGCTCATCGACCTTTACCCCGACGAAGTCGGCGCACAACCGGAAATGGGGGCCTATCAACTCATGGTTGCTGCCGACATTTTCCGTGGCCGCTACCGCGAGAGCCTCGAAACCCCGAAAGCCATCGCGGCCGACAAGCCGCTGCTCTACAAATTTGCGCTTCCCACGGCGAACCACGTCTTCTTGCCCGGCCACCGCATCATGGTCCAGATCCAGTCCACCTGGTTCCCGCTCTACGATCGCAACCCTCAAACTTTCGTCCCCAACATCTTCTGGGCCAAGCCCGCCGACTTTCGCAAAGCCACCCAGCGCATCTACCACGCCCCCGACCAACCCACCTTCATCGAACTGCCTTTGGTTACAACGCCGTAGGGCCCGCCTTCTGAGGCGGGCCGTCCCGCCCAAGCGAAGCGCTCGGTCTTTCAATCTCCGCCAGCCTGCGCCGCAAGAATCGGCGTTCGATGTCATTCGTTGTGAGTGTCAGAGCTCGCCGGTACGCTTCCGCCGCTTCAGCCGTTCGTCCAAGCCGCCTCAACAAATCCGCCCGCGCCGCCGGCAGCAGGTGGAACTCTTTCAGTTCCTCACGCTTTTCAAGTTCATCGAGAAGCGCGAGCCCTTCCTCCAACGAACCGGCCATCGCCACCGCCACGGCGCGATTCACTTCAATCACCGGCGAAGCGTGCGTTCGCAAAAGCGCGTCGTATAGCGCTGCAATCTGTTGCCAGTCCGTGTCCTTAGACGTCTTCGCATTCGCATGCAGCGCTGCAATCGCACCTTGCAGCGCATATGCGCCCGCCGCACCGCGTCGCAGCGCCGCTTCGACCAGTTCGGCCCCTTCCTGAATCTGTTCCTCGTGCCAAAGGGTCCGGTCCTGCTCCTCTAGCAAAATCAGCTCGCCCTCCGTGCTCGCACGGGCGTCGCGCCTTGAATCGTGCAGCAGCATCAGTCCCAGTAGCGCTTGCGCTTCGGCCTGCTGCGGCAGCAATCCGCACAACACGCGCCCCAGCCGAATTGCCTCCGCGCAAAGCTCTCGCCGGACGAGCGCATCGCCGCTACTCGCCAAGTAGCCTTCATTGAAAATCAAATAAACGACCAGCAACACGCCATCCAGACGGTCGGGCAACTCTTCCTGCGCAGGCACTCGATAGGGAATTCCTGCCTCTCGAATCTTTCCTTTCGCGCGCACCAGCCGCTGCGCCATCGTCGCCACGGGAACCAGAAACGCCCGCGAAATTTCCTCCGTTGTAATTCCACAAACCGTTCGAAGCGTAAGTGCCACTCGCGCCTCCGTAGGCAGCGAGGGATGGCAACACGTGAAGATCAAGCGCAACCGGTCATCCTCAAACATTTCCTGCTCCAGCTCACTCTCTGGCCGCACGGCAATCTCACCGGTCTTGGCGATCTCCTCCGCCTTGCGTTCGAATCGCTGATTACGCCGCAATCGGTCAATGGCCTTATGCCGCGCCGTGCTGATCAGCCACGCCCGCGGATTCGCAGGCGTTCCTTCCGACGGCCACTTCTGCAACGCAACGGCATACGCCTCCTGCAACATTTCCTCCGCCAGGTCAAAATCCCCCAGCAGGCGAATCAATGTCGCCAGAATCCGCCCCGATTCCTCGCGATGCAGTTTTTCAAAATCCATTAGGAAGGAATTTCAGCGCCACGCTTTGTCGCGAGCGCTTTCTCGCACTCAGGGCGAAGCGTGGCGCGTCGTTCAGGTCACTCAACAATTGCGAATCCTACGCTTGCACTGCTTTTCCGCGAACCGCGATCGGCCGCACCTCGATAGATCCGTTACGCGCTGAAGGAATTCGCGCTGCAATGGCGATCGCTTCATCCAGGTCGCTCGCATCCACCAGAAAATAGCCACCGAGCTGTTCCTTGGTTTCCGCAAACGGCCCGTCGGTCACAACGCGCTTCCCTTCTCGCACGCGCACCGTTGTCGCCGTGGTTGTCAACGCAAGCTGGTTGCCTCCCACGAATTTGCCCTTTGCTACCAGCTCTTCTCGTAGTTGCCCATACTCCTGATAAATCGCGCCCAGGTCCTTTTCCGTCCTCTTCTCAAATTCCGCTTCCGTGTGATAAATCAGCATCAGATATTGCATGGTATTGCCTCCTGCTGGTTAGTCGAACGGGAACCCCGAAAATCGACAATCCTATCCGCCCGCTCCGCTCGACTTCTGCTTTAAGAAGGTACCCTTTTCCAGTTCGTTGAACGCCTGCCGCAGCTGCTCCTGTGTGTTCATCACGATCGGCCCGTACCACGCCACCGGCTCTTCCAGCGGCTTGCCGGACACCAGCAGAAACCGTATCCCCTCGTCGCCCGCCTGGACCATCAACTCGTCACCGCTGTCAAAGAGCACCAGCGAACGATTGTCCGCCTCCGCCGGCGGTTTGGTGTCCGCCCAACTCACCGGTTCCGTCGGCACTGAAAGCGGCTCGGAGGCATTACAGAATTTGCCGTCACCTGCGAACACGTACGCAAACGCATGCCGCGTGATTCCTACCGGCAGCGTCTTCTGCCGCCCCGGCGGCACAGAAACATCTAGATAAACAGGATCGGCCGCGATGCCATCCACCGGCCCGCTCTTCCCCCAGAATTTTCCGCACACCACGCGCACCTGCGTCCCGTCGTCGTCCTTAATCTCCGGAATATCCAGCGCCTTCACTTCCTGATAACGCGGCGCGGTCATCTTCAGCGACGCCGGCAAATTCGCCCAAAGTTGAAATCCATGCATCCGCCCGGCATGATCGCCCTTGGGCATCTCCTGGTGAATGATCCCGCTCCCCGCCGTCATCCACTGAACGTCCCCAGCCGCAATCGCTCCGTGGTTCCCCATGCTGTCGCCGTGCTCCACCGTCCCCGCCAGCACATACGTAATCGTTTCGATCCCGCGGTGCGGATGCCACGGAAACCCCGCCAGATAATCCTCCGGCACGTCATTGCGAAAATCATCCAGCAGCAAAAACGGATCAAACTCCGAAGTGTTCCCAAAACCAAACGCCCGCCGCAGATGAACGCCCGCGCCTTCCGTGGTCGGTTTAGACTCGATCAACCTCTTCACCGGTCGTATCGACATAACATTTCTCCTTCCCCAATACCGAGAGTCTACCCATTCGATGCGCGATAGCCAACGTTTCGACACACACGAAATGATTGCTATCGCGGGAGCAGATATTCTTTGGAAATTAATCGCCCTGACGGGGAGAAATTGATAGATTTACCGGGCCCGCGGGAACGGTTGTGAAGCAAGTTTTTCGACTCGAGGAGGATGCATGGGTTCTTCAAAAGTTCATATAGGGACGATGTCGATTGCGCTTGTCCTGTGTGTTCCGCTATGGGCGGCGCTGCAGGAAAAAACGGCGGAGAAGCCGGCAGCGGCGCCGCCGGCGATTCCGGGCGCGGCGGAGATGGAGCGGCTGAAATTCTATTTGGGCGAATGGGATTACACCGAGACGTATCCGAAATCAGCGTTTGCTCCGAACGGCGGGAAGAATACTGGGGTGTACACAAGCAAGCTCGGGCCGGGCGGGCAATCGCTCGTCAATTCGTTTCACTCGCAAGGGCCCATCGGCGATTTTGAAGGGCTGATCGTGAT
>Ga0210384_10002339_pt1 | contig 23290 bp, 20 predicted proteins | sample IncBWH2MmetaG_FD_160574 | JGI IMG/M metagenome (GOLD analysis project Ga0210384, IMG submission 160574) | Forest soil microbial communities from Barre Woods Harvard Forest LTER site, Petersham, Massachusetts, United States - Inc-BW-H-2-M | ecosystem: Environmental > Terrestrial > Soil >...
GGTTCCCGATAGCCCGCAAAATGAACTAAACTATAGATTCACTATGTCTACGATCCCCCGAAGAAAAACCGTTACCGCCGTAGTGGGCGGCGTGCGCGTCGGCTCGGATGCACCAGTAGTGGTGCAATCCATGACCAACACCGACACCGCCGACATTCCCGCGACCGTGCAGCAGGTCGCCGCTCTAGCCCGCGCCGGCTCCGAACTGGTCCGCGTCACCGTCAACAACGACGACGCGGCCGCCGCCGTCCCGCACATCGTCGAGCAGCTGGAAAAGCAGGGCCTGCGCGTCCCCATCATCGGAGACTTCCACTACAACGGCCACGTTCTGCTCACCAAGTATCCCGAGTGCGCGCGCGATCTGGCCAAGTACCGCATCAATCCAGGCAACGCCAGCATCGGCGCCAAGGGCGACAACAATTTCCGCACCATGATCGAAGTCGCCGTCAAGCACGACAAGCCAGTACGCATCGGCGTGAACTGGGGATCGCTCGACCAGGTCCTTTTGACGCGCATGATGGACGAGAATTCCCGCCTAGCCGAGCCCAAAGACGCCCGCGAAGTCACCATGGAAGCGATGGTAGTCAGCGCGCTGAACTCCGCCGGGCTCGCCGAAAAATACGGCCTGCGTCCCGATCAGATCATCCTCAGCGCCAAAGTCAGCGGCGTGCAGGATCTAATCGATGTCTATCGCGCCCTGGCCGCCCGCTGCACCTACCCGCTGCATCTCGGCCTGACCGAAGCCGGCATGGGAGCCAAAGGCGTGGTCGCGTCCAGCGCAGCCATGGGCGTGGTCCTCCAGGAAGGCATCGGCGACACGATTCGCGTCTCGCTAACGCCCGCCCCCGGCGGCGACCGCACCGAAGAAGTCCGCGTGGCGCAGCAGATTCTGCAATCCATGGGCATCCGCAGCTTCACCCCGCAGGTTACCGCCTGCCCCGGTTGCGGACGCACCACCAGCACCTTCTTCCAGGAAATGGCCGAGCAGATCCAGACTTACCTGCGCGAGCAGATGCCGTCATGGAAAGGCCGCTACATCGGCGTCGAAGAAATGAAGCTAGCCGTCATGGGATGCGTGGTCAACGGCCCCGGCGAATCCAAGCACGCCAACATCGGCATCTCCCTGCCCGGCACCTTCGAAGAACCAAAAGCCCCCGTCTACGTAGACGGCCGTTTATTCACCACGCTGAAAGGCGACCGCATAGTAGCCGAGTTCATCGAAATTCTCGACGAATATGTGGACTCGCACTACGCCGCCAGAGAAGCAGTGAAAGAAGAAATTACCGCCAAAGTTTAGATTCCAGTCAGAGGGTGCGTGCCTGCCTTCTACTTTGTGCTTCAGGAAAAGATCTCCGGCGTAGATGCAACCGGGCTCGGAGGCCTCGCTCTCTCCAAACACAGCAAAAAGTTCAAGGATCTAAACTTGGCAGACGGGCTAGAAATTGACCCACCCGGCCGCTTTCTGGGCGGGCGGTAAGTTCCGAGCAGCCGACAACACGTGCCGGAAACGTGATCGTGGCCTTCCGGGCGCGGCGCTCAGTGGAGAGAGCGGATCGGTGCCGGAACGGATCGGGAGGGGCCATGCGCACGCCCTTCCGAATGTCACCGAGGCCTTCGGCCAAAGCGGAGTTAGGAGGTCTCGTCATGCGAAAAACTATCGCTTGTCCAAATCCCTCCCGCTCGACGGGCACGTTGCGGGATCGCCATCCGCCGCAACCCGTACAACCCCCGTCTCATCCGTGCAGAAAGCATGCCCTTCGCTCCCGTCTCTCGCCGGGGGAACAACAACGGCACTATAATGACCGCTATCGCAACCCCGCATTTCCAGCCGATACCCCGCCCCGCTGACGATCCGCACGTACATTGCCCAAAGCTGATTCGGAAGGTCGGGGAACTGTGGGTCGCGAGGCCATTGCGTTGCGTCGCACGCGTAATGCCCCCACGTTCTCTTTAATTGATCTTCCGGGATGTGCAACTCACTCAGCACCCCTGCCACTGCAATTTCATTCCTTCTTACGGCTTCGTGGCGGTATTGAACGGCCCCAACCGGATTTCCCGTCGCGTAAGCCTTCGCCTGCGTTTTTCCGTCTTCCACCAAATCCCACGCGTGATGTTGCCACGTCGCGTAGGGCAAAAGCGCGTTGATCCACGTTTCCCGCATTCGCGCCAAGGCCGAAGAGTCGCGCCCGGCAATCGCATTCTGATTGGCGTCAACAATCGCTTGCAGGCGCGTGACTCCCTTACCTGCTTCCTCGACCATCCGGCTTGCCACAACGGACAGGCTCTGTTCCCACTCCTTTTTCCCGGGGAACTCTACACCTTCATACCCAGCCAGCGCCGACTGTTTGAACGACGTCAGCATACCCGCGTCGCCACGCGCGGCGACGCCCTGCATCTGCGCGATCTGCCTCATCATGTCCGCCTTCGTAAGGGGTGAGGAATAATTCTTCTCCATTTCGGCCCGCACATCCTGCTCGCTGGCGCCCAAATCCGCCGCGTCCGCCGATCCAATTTGCGGCGCGATATCGTCGTCAGTAATCACGTGCTTCGGCTTTATCGACTTTTGTCGCTCCCGCTCCGCGCGCGCAGCATCCGTCACCGACGGCGTCCCCCCTGATGGTGTAGACTGCTGCGCCTGCGCCCCTGTCGCTAGGAATACCGCGGTCAATACGACGCACAACAGAGATTTGATCATCGCGTCTCCCTTCACTGCCGGGATTGAACGCCCATCAGCGCTTCGAGGTGGGCCGTTCGTGATAGGTGGCTGGACCGCCGTCCCGACACAGGCTGTCGGGACGCAGAATGCGCGAAAAGTCCGTACTCACGCAAAGGGACAAAGCCCGTAGGCACGGCGATTCGGATAAGTGGTGCTCATGTCCCGCAGTATACTGCACTAGTCATAATGTCGTTCTCGGTAGCTGGCGGAAGAAATCCGGGGACAAGAAATCCGGGGACAGACGGGACGTTCACCTAATTTTGCTGGCTAGAAATTCGGGCGGGCCGGCCCACTCTTCGGCTTGAGTGGGGCAGTTCAAAACTGCACACGGAAATTTGGGCCGCAGACGAAACCTTCCCAGCGACTAGTTCGAATCGCAACCCAAAGAAAACCGCAGAGCAGCACACACCTCATTCATTCGCGCGGCACTAAGCTGGGCCACGCGTTTCCCAAGACGCTGTTGCGACACCGTAACTGCATTGTGCAGGTTCACAGCGCACGTAGACTCCATGCCGTCCTCCTCGTTCAGAACGACTTCCGACGGCACACCGCGAATCGTGGAAGTGACCGGCGCAACCGTGACCGTAGATAAATACCCGATGGCGCTATTACGGGTGAGCACCAGGGCTGGCCGTCTCTTGTCTGGCGCAGCAAATTCGTAGAGCCGAATCTCCCCACGAGCTATGCGACCACGGGCTATTCTTCCGGCCACGTGGCCTCCGATTCCCAACTCGGTGCCTCCGCGTCGGCTTGCGGCTCTCGCGAGTAGCCCTGGCGGTCACGCTCTTCTTTGGCCCGCAGGTCCAGCCGGCGGAGATGTTCCCGCAGCGCGGCGCGCACCAACGCGGACCGGTTTTGCCGGGTGCGCTTCGCGGCTTGGTCGGCGGCGTGTAACAGCCTTTTATCCAGCACGATTTGAACGATCTGCATATGTGGAATCTACTCCACAGTGTACTCTACATAGCAAACGTCGCAAAGCGCTATCAGATGGTAGCGGCACAGCTTGAACTGGTAGGTACTTCAGTCGGGCGTCATCCCGAAGCCCCGCGCTTTCACCAGCGGGGCGAGGGATCTCGCGCGGGCCGTATCCGCTGCGCTCGACACGAGGATGACACAGCCTGGGGATTGGCACAGAGAGGAGCTAACCCGTTGCAACCACATCATTTAACTCAAACATCATACCATTGTACATACAACGCGTACATGAAAGTGTTGGTAAATATATACTTGACACACATTGCACTTCTCTGCATATTAGGAAGTGCCGTGACAGGGCTACTCTTCGTTGGTATCAATTTCATTGTAGTTAAGACAGTCTTTCAGGGTGTCCGAGGAGATGCCGGGGCCGGACCCCGTGCAGAATTGCGTGAAATGCTCGACTTCAAAAACGTCATGGTAGGTGGCGCGACCATAGAACAGTATGAAGCGTTTCCCGTTTGCAATATCTTGACGCAACGCCTCGTCGGGAACAGTTGCTTTCTTCCCGCCCTGCGGCAGATAGTCGCCCACCGAAATATTGATCGGGACTGGATCGCGCGGGAAAACCACGCCGGGGGCATGCAGTCGTTCGTGTGGATGCCCGACGCTGAAATCTCCGACAGCAACCTTGTCGTCTTTATTAAAAACGCTTGCGAGTACATCGATCTTCAAACCTTTTGCTGGCGTTTTCCCGCTATTGATCATTTGCGTAATGACAGGGATCGACATCCCGTTCAGCGGGAAGGAATTCGGGAAGGGCATACTGATCCAGGCTCGCTGATCGACCCGCATCGCCTTACGCATGATGCAGGCTTGCTGAAAATAAGCAGTGAGAGCAAGGGTAGAGACCAATATAGCCAAATCGACTCGCCAGTTTTTCTTAAGCCCATCCCAGAACCTATTCAGACGACTTCTCGAATTGTGTTCTGTCTCTTCCATGTGGTCCTCTTCTCGATTGTCGGGATGCTCCTGACAGAATGTTTTAGGTTTAACTGGTGCAAGGGCAACATGCTCCGCAGTCTTTTGTTTCTTGCGCTTATTGGCATATCTGCCCTTCATGTTGTGAATTATTTATTCAAACTTGTGGATGCTGTGAGCATTACACTGAATCCATGAAGACACCCGAATACAGGGAAGGGCCGGAAGCAACAGAGAACTTTGAACGCGGCATGAAGGCGCTATTCAACGTTCCCAAAGACAAAGTTGTACGGGCCGAGAAGCGGAAGAAGTCGAAGACTTCCCGCGCTCAGAGTGTACGTAAACAGCGGCTTTCCGACAAGGACTAGAAAGTGAAATCGTCCCACATTTTGGGCATCGATTCCCACGTTTCCCGCGCCCCTGTCGTTTCGTGGCGCGGCGAGTCGTTCTTGCCTGTGAGTTGTGCGTAGGTGAGGCGCTTGCCGAACACTTGGCCCATGCCAAGCTCAAAGCGCTGGCTGTCGTTCATGTCTTTGCGGTTGTTGAAGCGGAACATCTGTTCGTCGAGGTAGCGATAAAGATGGTAAGGTTCCACGCTCACATACGTTCCATGAAGGGCACGCTTCACGAGCGACCAAAAGTTTTCGATCGTGTTGGTGTGGACCTTGCCGCGCACGTATTCGACCGCATGGTCGATTGTTTCGTGCTCATAGTGTTTATCGAGTCCAACATAGGAACGGAACGCATCGGTGTAGAGCGCAGCGCCAGCTTGAACGTGCTCACGAACAAGAGGTTGCATTTCGTTTCTTCTGCGGCTCTCTACAACCTTCGTGCGAACCTTGCCGCCGCGCTCGATGATTCCCACGACTACAGCCTTGTCATCTTCGATCCGGCCAGTCATAGCGTTACGGCGGTGCTGGTGCATATTCCGCGCCTTGCCGCCAATGAAGGTTTCGTCTACCTCTACCTCGCGGCCTTTGCCGCCCAGTTTCGTGGTGTAGAAACCGTCCTGCATCGCAAGCCGCAAACGTTGCAGCATAAACCATGCCGACTTCTGCGTAATACCCAACGTGCGATGAATCTCCATACTGGAGACTCCATTCTTGCAGTTACAGAGCATCCAAAAGGCGGTCATCCACTTGTCGAGTCCAAGGCCAGAGTCCTCGAAGATCGTGCCGACTTTGAGCGTGAATTGCTTGTTGCATCCCCGGCAGAGCCACAGCTTCCGCGTCTTGATGAAGTAGTTCTTCGCTTCGCCGCATCGCGGGCAAACAACCTCCCCGTCCGGCCAGCGGAGTTTCTTTGCGTAGTCGAAAGCGCGGTCAGGATCGGAGAAGTAAACGATGGCTTGCTGGAGTGTTTTCGGCGGCTTCATAATCAAAAACTATACGCCGGTTGTTCGCGTGTGTCAAGTATATATTTACCAAAGTGTTCCTTCAGGAACACTCCGCTCCCCGCCGCTAACTGTCTGATTCTTCTTAGCTTTAAGAGAATTTCCCGCCTACTGCCCGGTCAGCAGGAACACCGGACTCTGCGGCGGAGGCTCGCCGCTGGTCACCGGGGTCGCACTGAAGGGCGCGAGCAGATCGGTCACCAGAATGTCCTCGGCGTTGTTCTGTCCGGTAGAGGTGGTGCTGGTCGTCGTCTGGATGATCGCCACCGATCCGGCATCGCAACTGCTGGCGTAGACACGGCTGCCATCTTCCGACGCAGCGGCGAACATGCGGAAGCGCGTCGCCCCTGGCGTGTAGGTCGCGACCGGCACGCAATTGGCCAGCTCGGGCACGGCGTACTGCGTGGCCGCGAACGGCAGCGTCAGCAGCGAGAACGACGGCGGCAGCAGCGAGACGACGCCCTTGGCCGGCGGTATGACGGCATAGGTGAGCGCGTTGAACACCGTCATCCGCGGAATGACGCATGGCGAAGCGGAGTTCGCATCGGGAGGACAAGACGCCTCCCGCTCATAGCTCGCAACATAAAAGCGAGAGCCATCGCGCAGCGCCGCGACCCCAACCGGCGCGCAGGAGACTGGGGCGTGCGCCGTACTCTGGCACGGCGGATTCGTACCCTGCGTCATCGAGATGGTCGCCAGTAGCGTAGGCGTGTCGTTGACTCCGCCGGTATCTGAAAACACGAACACGTTGCCTGTCACCGGATTCGTAACGTAGAGCCGGTTCAGGTTCGGGTCATACAGAATGAAATTCGCGCCCGCACCCACCGATAGATTCGTCTGACTGGGAAGCACGGTGTTGGTTGCGGTGTCGATGGGCACAAGCTGCCCGCTGCCCTGCGTAAGCACGTAGATGCGGTGGCTGTCGGCGCGCGCCACGATCCACGTGGGCGTGCCCGGCACCGAGATGGGGCAGCGGCGCGCCGCCGGGGCACAGCGGCGTGAGATCGACCGGCGAAAGATCGTTGACCGTGTTGTTCCCCTGGTTGACCACGTAGAGGTTCAGCGCGTCGGGAGTTTCTACCATCGCTACGGGATGCGTGCCTGCGCCGAGATACGAAATGTTCGTGACCGCACTGGTGGCAGGATTGAGCAGCGCGACCGAGTCTGTGCTCGCGCGATTGCAGTTGGGATTGTTCTCCGCCCCAAAGTTCGCCACAAAGACCGCAGTATTCTGCGAGGTCGTGACATAGTCTGGCAGATACTGGCAGATCACGGGCACCGTGGCCGTGCCGCCGGAACCCTGCGCCAGGCCCGCAGTCGGGTCGACGTACTGAATCAGATTTCCGTTGATGTTGGCGATGGGAAAGCTGCCGTTGTATCCGGTGGGCTTAACACCCTCAATGGTGATAGAGGCGTTGACCACAGCGTTGCTCAGCGGAGAAGAAACGGAAACCGTGACCAGGCTCCCGACTTCGGTGATGGCCGAAATACTCGACGACGATCCCGCGCCCGCCGTAGGCAAAGTAAACACAGTGGGCGCGCCCAGTCCACTGGCAGATGCCGGAGTAAACGCGGTGATGATGTCGCCCTCGCCCGGAACCAGGCTGCCTGCGTTGGCCACGAACACCCGCGAGTTGTTGGGAAGGATCGCGGCATGCGTCGGGTTCACACCCATGTTCTCAGCGCCAACGTCGGTGTCACCGGAGACATCGAACTGCATCGCCGTCCCGGGATTCCCCGGCGCGTTCGTGGCAATGCCATAGATGGCGTGAAAGTTCGCAGGATTGGGCGGAACGGTGTTGACTGGAATCACCACCGGACGATAGACCTGACCGCAAGACAACTCCAGCAAAGTAGCCAGCGCCAACAACGCCAGCCGGCTTACACGTCGGAAACTCATCGGCACTCCAAAAGAGAGTTTGTTCAAATGATTAAACAGACATTGGTTAGGCAGAATTGAATATTGTAGCGATTGCCTGGGATCCGCGCCAGAGAGTCCAATCAGTTCTCAATTCTCAGTTCTCGGTTCTCGGTTCTTGGTTCTCGGTTCTCGGTTCTCAGCACTTGGTACTCAGAAGGGATGCCCAGGGCATCGCATGGGATGCCTGCGGGCGGCTCGTGCGGGGCCGAAGGGAGGTTCGTGCAAGGGTGCTAACGTCCGCGACGAGATTTGGCCACGGGCGCTTCTTCCGACGCAGTCGCTGCCGGCTTTTTCTTTCCTTCCATTTGAGCCAGGCTCTGCTTGAGCGCAGCCATGAGATCGACCACGGGCGCGAGCTTCTTCGGCCTTTCGACTTCGGCCACTTCCCCGCCTTCGAGCTTGGTCTCAATCATCTGCTTCAGGTTTTCCTGGAAAGAATCTTTGTACTTCTCGGGGTCCCATTCGCCGGCCAACGCTTCGATCAGCTGGTGCGCGACTTTCACTTCCGCGTCTTTCAGTTCCACGCCCTCGGGCGCGCCGAAGCCTTCGACCTTTTTTACTTCCTCGGCATAGTACATGGTGTGCAGCATCATGCCGCCTTGCGTCGGCCGCAGGAAAACCGTGTACTCGCGGTTGTGCATAGTGATCTTGGCGATGGCGACGTATTCGCTTTCCTGGAGCGCCTTGGTGAGCAGCGCATAAGGCCTGCGGCCGGCCTCTTCCGGCATCATGTAGTACGACGATTCGAAGTACACCGGATCGACTTCGCTCTCCTTGACGAACTCAAGAATCTCCATCGTCTTGGCGGTCTGCGGCTCGATCTTCTTGATCTCGTCGGGCTCAATGATGATGTATTCGTCCTTGCGGAACTCGTAGCCCTTGACGATGTCAGAGCGCTCGACGACCTGGCCGTCAGCCTGGCAGACATACTGCTGCTTGAGCCGCGACTTGTCGGTGCGGTGCAACATGTTGAAGGATATGCCCTGACTGCGTGCGCCGGAAAACAAGCGCACGGGCATGGAGATGAGACCGAACGTCAAGTGACCGGACCAGACTGAAGATGGCATAGGTAGTGACCTGCCCTAGAAATGGTGCAACCGCATGCACCGAGAGTTTAGCGTATAAGATGCACTTTGCGCCGCCAAGTTGCCGGCAGAATCCAAAGGCCAAATCACCACCCACGGGGCCGCGAGGATATTAGACCCAAGGGGTAGTAGTTGCAAGAGTGAGTCATCGTCGTAGCAGCGGTTAAATCTGAAACACTCGCGCGGAGATCCCTCGCCCCGCTGGTGAAAACGCGGGGCTTCGGGATGACGCCCTTGAAAAGAGGGCAAACTGACCCGCTGCGGATCAGTGACTGTCTAGTGGCTTGTGGCTCCGCTATCATTGCTGACCATCAGGCTGGAGACATTCACCGGCTCGAAGTCGGCCAGGGTCAGGCTCCTGAGGCAGGAAAGGTCATTGTCGTTCCAGCGGGCATCGGGGGTGCCGATCAGTCCTCCGCTCGATCCGTTGTCGGCCAGGATGATGCCGTAATCGCGAAACGCTGTGATGATGACGTTGGCCTGCGGACTGGTGGCGGCGCAGGACGGAGTGGTCACGGACGCCTTTAAGCGATAGATCTCACCGGCAGGCCCGGTCATGGTGCAGCTTGACGGAGGCGAAGACTGTGAGATTTCCGATTCCGTTGGAATGGTAGTCCCGCCTTGCATGCAACTTCCGGTGCCTGCTGACTGTGTCGCCGGCCACACCCAGTAGTTCACCATGTGGTTGACGGTGATGCGGATGGGATGCTTGATGGTACCCGACGGTGAATCTGGCGTGCCCACGCCGATGACTTCGTCGGCATTCACCAGCAACGGTCCAACCGGAAGGCCTGCTGCGTCGGAGGTTCCCTGCGCTTGGGCAGTCAGAGCATTCGAAGAAACGTCAGGCCAGAGCGCGTTCGAGGAATCGGTCCAGGGACCGTTCAGGTAAATTCCCTGCCACATTTCATAGAGCGCAGGTTTCGTTCCGCCGCCAGCCTCCAGGTAGACGAGCACGTGCCGGTCACCTGTCGATCGGCCCGTTCCTTCGACCGGCGCATACGGCGGAATTGGGCCGGAGGTGAAGTAGGACTGATATAGCGTGGTCGCGACCGCCACGTCCGCCTGGTTGGATGGGACTTCAATGGCAGGAATTCCGTTGGGGAATGAGAGATACGAACTGCCGCCGAAGAACGGTTTGATCGTCGCTGACAAATAGCCGCTGTAGATGGGCGCTGCGGGAGAAGTGTCTACGGGCAGGCTGGTCGTGGCTGCATCTACGCGATGGTGAAAAATGGAAGTTGACGGAAAGACGTTGGCCAGGAACGCATTGTTTCCGTTGATGGCCATGTCGATGCTTTGAGTCGCCTGCGCATTGGCGGAGTCCTTCACCACAAATTCCGGCGTGTAGGTGCCCTGCCCGCCGATCAAGGCGCTGGTGACGTCCCCCGTCGATGCATTGATAGACATGCCTTCGGGCAACGGGGAAATGGTGGCATTCGCGCTGACAGAATAAGTGTAGGGCGGAGATCCTCCGGTAGCCGTGATGGTGCAACCTGCATAGCTCGCCCCCTGGGTTCCGCTTGGGCACGAAGTGGTTGTGATGGTCAACGCACCACCCGACGATGTCACGGTAACTTTTGCCGTCGCTGTAGTCGAACCCGAGGCATTCGTTGCCTTCAGCGTATAGGTGGTCGTCGATGTTGGACTCACGCTCGTCGAGCCACTGGCAGAAGTAGAGGTGAACGTTCCCGGCGTGATGGCGATCGTTGTGGCCCCGCTTGTCGCCCAGTTCAGCTTGCTGCTGGAGCCCGAAACGACACTGGCAGGGCTAGCTGTGAAGGAGCTGATCGTCGGCTTGCTGGCGGTGCTTACAGTAATGGTGACGGTCGACGTGCTTGCGCCTGCGGAGTTGGTGGCGGTCAGCGTGTAGGTAGTGGTTGCTGCGGGACTCACCTTCATTGATCCGTTTGCGGATGTGGAGGTGAATGTCCCGGGCGTGATGGCGATTGTCGTAGCGCTGCTCGTCGCCCAGGCCAGCATGCTGCTCGCGCCGGAGTTGATTCCCGAAGGGCTCGCGGTAAAGGAAGTGATTGCCGGCATCGTGCCTTTGTCAGGCGCCAAGTTCGACGCGCCGCAACCTGAAAAACCAGCACATATCAATAAAATGAGAGCTACTGCGCAGAGCTTTGGGCCCCGAAAATGAGCGCGGCAACCGTTCTGCTGGTTCCCGCCAAACGCATTCGTTACGTCCATTTCACGCCCCTTCGAGCTCGACTCCAATGCGGCACCGCCGGCGCCCACACGGCCTCAATTCAGGATATTGCCGGGCGCATCGTGCTTGTAGCTCTCTGTGGCCTTAGCCCCTTCGACCGGGTTCGCGGGCTTAGAATCAGTTCATATCGTGTACCTTCGATCTAGTACCACGGACTCTCGTGCGAGGAATGAGCAGTCCATCATCAAAATGGCTCTCTGCAGAGCGAACTCTCGTTGAACCTTTTGCCGCTCGACCGCCATCTCTAGATCGATTGAACCTTTTGGAGGAGCAATGACAGACCCGCGCTTTCCCATCGGAAAGTTTCACTACGACGGATTATCCAGCGAAGACCAGAAGCAAACTTTTCTGGACGACATCGCGCGGACTCCGGCGAACCTGCGCGCTGCAGTGAAAGGGCTGACAGAAACGCAGCTCGATACACCTTATCGCGAGGGCGGATGGACGGTGCGGCAGGTTGTCCACCATGTGCCGGACAGCCATATGAATTCCTACATGCGCTTTAAGCTCGCACTCACCGAAGACGAGCCGACCATCAAGCCTTATGCCGAGGATCGCTGGGCGGAGCTGGCGGATTCTAAGGCCACGCCGATCGAAGTGTCGTTGACTATGCTCGATTCGCTGCACGATCGCTGGGTGCGGCTGCTGCGGTCGCTGGGGCCGGAAGATTGGAAGCGCACATTTCGGCATCCGGAGTTGGGACCGATGACGCTGGAAAAGACTTTGGCACTGTATGCTTGGCACGGGAAGCATCATGTGGCGCATGTCACGGAACTACGCAGGCAACGCGGGTGGTAGAGCGGGATGCCGGGCTTCACTTACGATAGTGCTGATTCTCTGGGTGGCTTGCATTCAAGGCTTTTTCACGCAGAGGGCGCTGAGAACTGCCGCGGAGGGCGCGGAGAAAAGCAGATTGCGGAGGAATTTTCTTGTGATCGCACGGGTGTGGCACGGATTCACTCAGCTCGAGCACGCTGATGCTTACGAGGCTATGCTGAAGCCCGAACTTCTGCCCGGCATCAGCCAGAAGAGGGGCTACCGGGGAAGTTATTTATTGCGCCGGAATGCGGGCGCGGAAGTTGAGTTCATCACCGTCTTGCTGTTTGATTCGCTCGACGACATCCGCGCCGCAGCGGGGCATGCTGATTACGAGACAGCGATCATTCCGGAAGAACGGCGAAAGTATTTGTCGAGATACGACGCGAAGTCGGCGCACTACGAGGTGGCAGCGGTACATGGATTGCGGAATTGAACTTGTGCCGCCGCGCACAGGGGCTAAAGCCCGATCGATATACCGCACCCTAACGCGGCCCTAAAGGGCCGCTCTTCCACGGCGCCGCAATCGTTCGCGCAGTTTCGCGGCAACGTTCATGATCGTGCTTTCTTCCGAGCTTTCCCGTACAAGCATTGGACAAAGTGCTCATGTGATTCCCACCCGCCAAAGCATGTAGCTTGCCGCCTCGCGCAGCACGGCAGCACAGCGGTGCCGGAAACCGTGAGGCCGGGAATCCGCGCGCGGAGCAACGTAGACCGGACCGACGCCTTCGTGCTCCAGCAATTTGCGGATGCGGAAAACGTGGTAGGCGTCGCTGACGGCGACGCAGCTGTGCAGGCCGTTGGCGCGCATGATGACGGCGACGCGGCGCGCGGAAGTTGCCGTATCGGAGCCTTGCGTCTCCGCGATGATCGCGTCTTCGGCCACACCGCGCTTGCGCAGATAGTCCTTGCCGACTCCGCCTTCGCTGAACATGGGATCGGCAGCCGCGCCGCCGGTGGTAATGACTACGGGCGCAATGTGCTTCTCGTAAAGATCAAAGGCATGGTCTAAACGCGCGCGCAGCACGGGCGAGGGATGGCCCGAGTATTCTGCGGCCCCAAAGACCACAATCGCATCGGCAGGGTGGACTTCGTCGAGATTCGCGGTCTGCACTACTCGAACCACAATGCTGGCGAACCAGGTTACGAACCCGACCACAGCCGCAATGAGCAGAAGACGCCACCAGCGCCGTTGCGGAAGCTGGTTGGGAGAGGCGTCAGTCATCTTTATCTTTGTCGGCTATGGGCTGTCATCGGTGCATGTGGGGCAGGGTGCCGGCGCTGCAAAAACCCAGATCCCTCACTTCGATCGGCATGACCACGCACGCCATTATCCCTGAGCGAAGAAGCTGGAAATCTGATCCGCAGGAATCGCGCCTTCGCGGATAATACGCCAGCGCGCGGTTTCATCGCTGAGATCGACGATGGTGGACGCTACGTCGCGCGGCGAGGTGCCGCCATCGACGATGATGTTAATGCGCCCCTGCAGCTGGTCGCGCACCTGCTCCGCGGTGGTGCACTCCGAGGCTCCGCTGAGGTTGGCGGAGGTCGCGGTGATGGGAATCGCAGCGGCCGTCACCACAGCCAGCGGAATCTTTGCACTGGGCACTCGCAGCGCGACGTTGCCCGTGTTGGCGGTTACTTTCAGCGGCAGGCGCGATCCCGCTTTTACGATCACGGTCAGAGGTCCGGGCCAGAACTTTCGCGCAAGCGCATAAAACTCCTGAGGCAGCGACTTGGCCATTTCCTCGGCCTGGTCGACGCTTTCAATCAGCAGCGAAAGCGGCTTATGGCGCGAGCGGGTCTTGATTTCGTAGACGCGATCCACCGCGCGCAGGTTGAAGGGATCGGCGGCCAGGCCGTAAAAAGTGTCGGTGGGCATGCCGAGGACTTCGCCGGAGCGAATCTGGTCGGCGGCGTATTTGATCAGCGATGATTCAGGGGTCTCGGAACTGATTTTGACGATCTCGGCGCGCACGCGGTCCCTTCCCAGTGGGTGCAAGGATTTATTGGTGGCTGCGGAACTTATCATAATACGGCAGAACGCGGCAAGATGAGGAGCAGAGTATGACCAGCAGAGTATCATGCGTTCAACGCTTGGCATGAAAGCTTCCGGCATGAAAACCGTCAGGCAGGCATCGGAATCTGCGAACAGCTCGCTCGACCGGCTGCGTCGAGTGGAGGGCAAGCACAACGCGCTGGTGAAAGAATTGCGCCAGGCGTTTGCTCACGGTGAGCGCACGGAGAACGGCGATTGCGCGATCGAGGGCGTGCGGATCGTGGAAGAGGCGATCCGCAGTGGTCTGCATTTTCGCGCGGTGTTCATCCGCGAGTCGGCCCAGGAACGCGCCCCGCGCCTGCTGCCGCAGATCGGCGCCAATGTCGACACGCTGCTGCTTCCGGACAAACTGTTCGACAGCGCCGTCCCCAGCGAGACGCCGCAGGGCGTGGCCGCGCTGGTGCGGATAAAAGAATTCTCACTCGACGATGTGATCGAGCGGTTGCAGCTGGGCCCGATCATGATCACCGCCGGGTTGCAGGATCCCGGCAATCTGGGAACGATCCTGCGCTCGGCCGAGGCGTTCGGCAGCGCCGGCGCCGTTCTCGGCGAAGGCACGGTCAGCGCTTTTAATTCGAAAGTGATTCGCGCGTCGGCGGGATCGGTGTTTCGCTTTCCGGTCGTGATCGCAAAGGCCGTGGGCGGATTGGAAGCGATCGCAAGCAAGCTTCGCGCGCGGGGCGTGCGCTTGATCGCGACGTCATCGCACAAAGGCGCGCCACTCGATCAGGCGAATCTGATGGAGTCGCCGGCGATTTTCATTGGGAGCGAAGCAGCAGGCTTGCCGAAGAGCCTGATGGCCCAGATCGATGAGACTATAGCGATCCCGCATCGGCCGCAGGTGGAATCGCTGAATGCCGGCGTGGCGGGAAGCATCGTGCTCTACGAGGCTGCGCGCCAGCGACGGGCTCGCGAACACTAAGGTCACTTCCGCCAAGGCTAGCTGGCGTTAGCGAATCTGCCGCGCAGGCCCAGAAATACTGCGCAATTTTTTCACGCCACCGCGTTCTTCCTCAGAATGGACGCCCTCCCCGAAACATCCCCTACAGACAGGTACGCATCCCGGTGAACAGTCGACCTTGTTTTCATCGTGAGGTTGACAGTGAGGTGAACTATGAAAAATCCAACGTCTGCAATGAGCTCGCAAATCGGACCATTGGCGCGGAGACCGCTATTCTCCTGCCTTATAGCGGCTGCTTTCGTTTCGGCCGTGGCGCTCGGCCAGGAAAAACCGGCCGAACTCTCTGGCTCTGAACTTTCCCGTTCGGCACTTTCTCGTTCGGAGCTATCCCGTTCTGCGGGATGGGTAGTGATTCCCGTCGAAGAATACCGTGTGCTGCGGGCGAAGGCGTACCCGGTGGAACACGATCCCGAACCACCGCCGCTGGATGCGACTCTGACCCGCGTCGATTACGACTTGCATGTTGCTGGCGACGTGGCTGCCGGACGCGCCAGCCTGACCGTTGACGTTTTAAAAGACGGATGGGTGCGGGTTCCGGTGCCGGTGGGTCTGCTGGTGCGCGAGGCCAGGCTCGATGGCAAAGAAATATCGCTGGTTCCAGCGGCAGCAGGCAAAGGCAGGGCGAATGTTTCGGCACTGCTGTCGCACGCGGGGAGGTCCGTGCTGCTGCTCGATATCGACGTGCCGGTCGCGTCGTCAGCGGGCGATGAAAGCATCGCTCTGCCGTCAACGGAGTCGGGCGTCACGCGCGCGGCAGTGGAACTGCCGCGGCTAGGAATCGATCTGCGCATCGGCGGAGGCCTGCTCTCCGAAAAATCGGAGACCGCCGGCGAGACCAAGTGGCTGGCTTATGGCCGCGGCAACGAGCCGCTGACTTTCACCTGGCGCAGAAAAACGGAAGACCATCACGTCGAACTGCCGCTGCGCATGCGGGGATCGCTGACGCAACTGACCAGCCTGGCGGAGGATTCGACCTCGATTTACGCGGAGGTGAATCTGGAAATCGTGCAGGGCGCTGCGCGACAAGCACAAATTCAGCTGCCGGAGAATGTCACCATCAATCAAGTTTTGGGCGCCATGGTCGCGGACTGGGAGATGAAGAACGGCGCTCTCGCGGTGACCTTCCTGGAGCCGGTCGAACACAGCGCGCGCTTTGTCATCAACGGCGAGACGCGGCTGCCGCGCGATGGCGCGATCGATGTGCCATTGCTGCGGCTCGAGAACACCGAGCGCGATGAAGGCGGAGTTGCAGTCGAAGTTCTGGGCGCGGGCGAAATCAAGAGCCAGAAAGCGCAAGGACTCGACGATGCCGACGCCACCGATCTGGGCGAGATGGTCGCCAACCGGCAATCGCCGGCGCTGGTGGCGTTTCGCGCTAAGCCTGGCGAAGCGGGAGCCGCGCGCTCGTTGAGCGTGAACATCGCGCGCTACGACCAGCAGGCGGTGCTGATGGCGAATGTCGAAGAGGCGCGCTATCAGATTCTGATGAGCGCCGACGGCAAGGAACTGGTGCAGGCGCGATACGCCGTCCGCAACAACCAGCGCAACTTCGTGAAGATTGCCTTGCCCGCGGGGGCAACCGTATGGAGCGCTTCGCTGGCGGGGAAACCGGTTCGTCCGGGGCAATCGCCGGATGGAAGCTTGCTGTTGCCGCTCGAAAAATCGCGCGGGGGAGACGACGCGCCGGCGTTCGCGGTTGAGATTCTGTACATGACCAAAGCATCGACGTGGCAGGAAAAAGGTCGCGAGAAAGTGACGCTGCCCGCGCTCGATCTTCCGGTTTCACGCACGGGTGTGTTGCTTTACTATCCGCCGCTGTTTCACGTCTCGGCGGAACCGGGGACATTTCGAGCGCAGGAGTACGAGAATCCTGCGGCGACAGTGTTGATGCCTCCTTCCGTCGAAGTTGGGTCTCGAGGGAGGGTTGCGGGATCAGGCCTTGAACGGTTGGCTCCTAACGCAGGTAACGCCGAGTTCGACAGACTCGACCAGTTCGCCCAACTGCAGGGTGACGACAAGGAGAAGAAAGACGCCACGCGGGCCCTGCTCGATACGTTCCGCGCGAAGTCATCGGCCGGAAAAGTAACCGGCATACTGCCGGTCAACGTCGAGTTCCCTGCATTCGGTCCGTCGATCTTCCTGGTTTCCGAACTCACCAGCGAGAATCAGGCTCCAGCAGCCGAGTTCAGCTTTCAGCGTGACAAAAAGGGAGGTGTGCGATGAAAAGCCTTGCCAAGCAAAACAGAATGCTTGCGGTATTGGTTTTGTGCGCCGCGTGTGCGGTGCCGGCGTTTGCGGGAGCAGGAGACGCCCCACTTCCCCTGCCCAGTTCGGGCAACGTGACGCTCACGCTCGACGAATACAACAAGCTGATGGAAATGGCGGCGAAGCTGCCGAAGAAACCGGATGTCGCCCCACTCCCTTACTCCATCAAGCACGCAGACGTGAAACTGCGCGTGGAAAACGACGGCGTGCGGGGTACGGTGCAGATCGAAGGAGAAGTCTTCCACAAGGGCGTGAGCAAGGTGCCGCTCACCTCCGGGATGACGATTCTCGATGCGCATCAAAACGGCAAAGGCGTGCCTCTTGAGCAGGAGAATGGCACGCATACAGCTCTGCTGTCAGGACCGGGCGAATTTTCCGTCGATCTTGAAACCGGGCTGCCGCTGCGCATCGAAGCCGGACGCGCCTCGTTCAGCCTGCCCGTGCCCGCCGCCGGCAGCGTGCAACTGGCGCTGGTGATTCCCGGCGACAACACCCGGGCCAACATCAGCCCGGGACTGATCACCAGCCGCAAATCGGAGAACGGCCACACGGCGATCGAAGCCACGTTAATGCCTGGGCAAACGGCGAACATCTGGTGGGCGACGCGCGAAGTGGTGACGCCCACTGTGCCGCGCGAAGTGCGATTCCTCTCCGATGCGAAGACTCTCGTCTCCGTGAGCGAGGCGGAGATGCATGTGGCCGTGCTCTGCGATCTCACCATAGTGCAGGGCGAGCCTGGGCAGTTCCATGTCGAGATTCCCGCTGGCTATGAAATCACAGGCGTGACCGGCGCCACGCTCGATTCAACCGAAATGCACTCGGGCGTGCTGACGCTGAAGGTCAACGCCCCCGGCCAACGCAATCACCAGTTCCTGATCTCGATGGAGCGGGCGATCAACGCCACCCAAGCCGATGCGCCATTTCTGACATTCAAAAGCGCGCAGCGCGAAACCGGCGAGGTGCTGATCGAGGGTGCAGGAACGATGGAGATCACAGCGAAAGAAGGCGGCGGGCTCAAGCGCATGGACGTGAAAGAAGTCAGCCCGTATTTGCGCTCGCTGGCGCACTTCCCGGCGCAGGCGGCGTTCCGCTATCACAAGCAAGCCGACGAGAGGCCGACGCTGGCGCTCGACTGGGTGCGCTTCCCCGACGGCAGCGTGCTGGCCGCCGTAGCGGAGAGCGCACAGGTCACAACGCTGGTCACGTCGGAGGGCAAGTCTCTGACCGAGGTCAAGCTCGTGCTCAAAAACCAGGCGCAGCCCTTTCTGAAAGTGTCGCTGCCCGCGGGAGCGACCATTCTCTCGGCGGATGTTGGCGGCGAACGCGTGAAGCCCGTGCAGGGCGCAGACGGCAGCCGCGTACCGCTGCTGCGTCCGGGATTTCATCCCACCGGCTCGTACACGGTTTCGTTTGTGTTCATGCACTCGGGAGCTCCGTTCGCAAAAAAAGGCGGAGCGGACCTCAGTCTGCCGAGCATGGACATTCCCATCAGCCTGCTGAACTGGGAGGTGTTTCTGCCCGAGCAATACAAAGTGAAGGATTTCGGCGGCGACGTGATCGCGGCCGATCGCGTACCGCAGCCGTTTCGCGAGGAAGTTGCCATGCGCGACTACCGGATGCGCGAAGCCGAGGTGTCGAGCAGTCTGACGAATGGAGCGAGAGCCGAAGCCTATCCGGGGCAGATGGCGGGCTACGTTGTCGACCCTAGCGGAGCGGTGGTCGCGAACGCGCGGGTGACGATAACTTCGCCGGACGGAAACTCGCGAGTGGTTACGACCGACGGTCAGGGACGCTGGCAATCCGACGCTCTGGCCTCGGGGAATTACAAGGCAAAGGTCGAAACGCCGGGCTTTAAGACCAGCATCTTCAACCTGAACTACGACGCCAGCCAGCCCTCGGCTTACAACTTTCCGGTGAGTGTGGCCGCAGCTGCGGAGACGGTGGAGGTTAACGGTATGGCTGATCAAATGCAATCCACAATCTCCGGGGCTGTTGTCTCCAAACTCCAGTTGAATAACCTTCCATTGCAGGGGCGCAATGTCACTGACTTCGTTGTGATGGCCCGTCCAGCCGCGCCGCAGAATGGCGTGTCCGCTAACGTAGTCAACCTGCAAAAGCGGGTTGCGGGCGTGCTGCCGGTGGCGATCGATGTGCCTCGAGCCGGTACGTCATTCAGCTTTGTCCGTCCGCTGGTGCTGGATGAAGAAACGAAGGTGACGTTCAGCTATAAGAGCCGGTAATGGGTTGTGGAGGGGCAGACGCCCTCGTCCGCCCACCCCTCCTCCGCCCTTTCCCTCGTGGGCCCTCCCCGGACGAGGGCGTCCGGGGCTCCACTTATTTCCTCGCGGCTTCGACGCCACAAAGAACTTCTGCGTGCAGGCCCGCTTGGCGTGTAGCATAGAATGTTTTTCGCGGGTAGCCGCTCTATGAGCAGCGTCGAGACCAAGGCATCCTGGGCAGGAAACGTCGTCGAAGGGAGATTCCCGCTCCAGCGATGGCTGGGCGGGTCCGCTCACAGCGCAGTTTTTCTCACCGAGCGGCAATCGCAAAAAGCCGCAATCAAGCTGATTCCTGCGAACGGCGACGATGCCGAGCATTATCTCTCGCGCTGGCGCGCCGCCGCTCAGCTCTCGCACCCCCATCTGCTTCGCATCTTTGACTCGGGCCGCTGCAAGATCGAGGGAACGCCGCTGGTCTACGTAGTCATGGAGTACGCCGAGGAAGATCTCGCGCAGATTTTCCCGCAGCGCGTGCTGACCCCGGCGGAAGTTTCCGAACTGCTGCCCCCGCTGCTCGATGCGCTCACTTACCTGCGCGGCAAAAGCTTCGTGCACAGCCGCATCAAGCCATCGAATGTGCTGGCGGTCGCCGACGAGTTGAAACTCTCGACCGATCAGATTCTATCGGCGGCGGAAACAAACTCGGTGCGGCGGCGCGACGTTTACGATGCCCCGGAAACGGCAGCCGGCATTTTCTCACCCGCCGGCGATGTGTGGTCGGTCGGCGTGACCCTGGTGGCCATGCTGACGCAGAACGAATCATTCGCGGACGAAAACTCGCAGCGCGACCCGGACTTGCCGGGATCGATTCCCGAGCCGTTCCGCGGCATTGCGCGCGAGTGCCTGCATCTCGATCCCCGCCGGCGCTGCTCCCTGGCAGAGATCAAAGCGCGGCTGCAGCCTCCGGGACGGTCGGTGCCGGCTCCGCCTCCGGTTGTGGCTGCACCAAAGAAATCGGCATCGCCGCACGGGACAACGTGGGGGATCGTAATTGCGAGCGCAGTTCTACTGGTTTTGTTCTTCGGGGTGCGATGGTTGCGCAGACCTGCCTCGCCCACCGCGGCCGCGCCACCCGCGGACGTCAAGTTCGAAGTAGTCGAGCCGCAGAAAGCGCCGAATCCGCCGCCAGCGATTCACAAGCCGGCGGCTTCCACACCAGCACCAGCAGCTTCAACTCCTGCACCGGCGGCGTCAACTCGCGCGCTCGCAGCGTCAACTCCAGCACCAGTTCCAGCCGCGAAAACAGCGCCCCAGGGCGAGGTTGCGCACAAGGTTCTTCCCGAGGTTCCGCAGAGCGCGCGCAACACCATCACCGGGAAAATACGCGTGAGCGTGCGGGTGGAAGTGGATTCTTCGGGAAAGGTCACGTCGGCGAAACTGGCATCGGCGGGGCCCAGCAAGTACTTTGCGAACCTGGCCTCGAAGGCCGCCCAGCGCTGGGAGTTCGTTCCGCCGAATGTCAACGGACAAGCTTCGCCCAGCACATGGATGCTGCGCTTTCGCTTCGGCAGAGCAGGAACGGAAGCGACGCCGGAGCGAGTGAGTCGCTAGAAAGTCGTCAGTCGTCGGTCTTCGGTCGTCGGCTTGCGCGACTCGGTTTGGCATCTTCGCAAGAGAAGGTCTGCCTCAGCTTCCACACAATCTGCCGTGCCATGCCCAGCAGAACTTTTGCGTCCATGGCATCCAGACTCAGGCGCAGCACGAGGCGACGTAGTTTTTTCTCGCTGACCGCATCGTTTCCCGGCTTCACGTAGCCGCTGCGATGCAATGCTTCGAGCAGGGATTCTACGATCTTCTCGCGTTCACCGGTGGTCGCGGGATGAGTTTATTCTTTCGACGATTCCGTCGTGGTTCCACGTGCGAGTTCATAGAGGCAAACCGCGACCGCCTGCCCCAGGTTCATGGAGATGTGATCTTCGCGTGTGGGAACATTCAGCAGCCAGTGGCAATGGCTGAAGTCGTGGTTGGTGAGGCCGATTTTTTCCGATCCGAATAACAGAGCGACCCGGCCAATCGCCAGCCGATCGCGGATCATTCCTGCCGCCCCGTCAAGCCGGTGCAGCGGATGCTGCAGAACGCGGTTGCGAACGGCAGTCGTGCCGACCACCAGGGCGCAGTCCGCCACCGCGTCCGCTACGATCTTGCATTCCTCTGCGTTCTTCAGCACATCGGCGGCGCCAACGGCCGAGCGCGCCTCGCGGAATGCTACCGCATAGGGATTCACCAGGCGCAAATGCCGTGCGCCAAAATTGGTCATGGCCCGGGCCGCGGCGCCAATGTTGAGGGGATTGCGCGGGCGCACAAGGACGACGATCAGGTTTTCCAACTCGGGAAGAGACGGCAAGCGATTCGATTTTACGACATCGAGTGTGGAGTGGCTGGACGCAAGCGACCTTCCGCGGGTTGTCTTCACAATGTCCCGGAGATGTAAAAAATATGTCAAAAACTGCGTCTTTTCAGCGTTTTAGCAGTCAAACAGTTGTAAGCTGCATGAAGTCGAGCCGCTTCCGGCAACAGTTCATCCGTAGAATCGGAAGTCACTCCTAAAGACAGGATATTGGTTATGGGAAATTTTGCGGTGCCAGTCAGCACTATGAAAGCGATGAATCCCGTCAGTTCAGTCCGGCCCACCGGCCGCATTCTGGTGGTGGAAGACGATCCTGCGGTTCAGAAGGCGCTCCGCCGTTTGTTCGAGACCGAAGGTTACGCGGTCGAGGTCCAGTCCGATGGCCGCTCGGCGCTCGACAGCTTTCAGGCTTCCGCACCATCGGCGGTGGTGCTGGACCTGCGTCTGCCGAAAGTTTCGGGACGCGATGTCTGCAAGGAGATCAAAGCCCTCTCCCCCGGCTTGCCGATCGTTGTGCTGAGCGCTGCCAGCGACGTTTCCGACAAGGTGCTGCTGCTCGAACTGGGCGCCGACGACTACGTAACCAAGCCTTTCAGCCCCCGCGAACTACTGGCCCGTGTCCGGGCGGCGTTACGCCACACGTCGCGCGTGCCGGAAGAAAAGATCATCAGCTTCGACGACATCACAGCCGACTTCAAGAAGATGGAAATCAAGCGCGACGGCAAGCCCGTCGTCCTGACCGCGCAGGAATTCAAGACGTTCCAGTTTCTGGTGCAAAACGCCGACCGTGTCATCAGCCGCGATGAGTTGTTGAATGAAGTGTGGGGCTACCAGAACTACCCCTCGACACGCACCGTGGACAATCACATCCTCAAGCTTCGCCAAAAGTTGGAGAAGGACCCATCCAGCCCGGTACACTTTCGCACCGTGCATGGGATGGGATATAAGTTCGTCCGTTGAGTTTCGTGAACCAATCGTATGAATCCGTGATCGCCGGCCAGACTTCGTCTGCCGGCGAAATTTTGCCGCGCTTGCGGTTACGCACCCGCTTCCTGCTGTCGATGGTGCTCATCACCGCGGGCCTGACCATCACCAGCCTGCTGCTGGTGTGGCGCAGCATTGAAAGCAACGTACGGCAAAGCATCGCGGTGAATCTGCGCAACTCCGTCAGCGCTTTCCAGGATTTCCGGCACGAACGCGAGTCGATTCTCACCAGCAACGTCGCGCTGCTGGCGGATACGCCGCTGACCCGCGCCATCATGACCGGCCCATCGGACCCTCGCACCATTCAAGACGCCTCGCAGCAAATCTGGATGCACGCCCGCAGCAGCAGCGAT
>Ga0210384_10002342_pt1 | contig 23278 bp, 18 predicted proteins | sample IncBWH2MmetaG_FD_160574 | JGI IMG/M metagenome (GOLD analysis project Ga0210384, IMG submission 160574) | Forest soil microbial communities from Barre Woods Harvard Forest LTER site, Petersham, Massachusetts, United States - Inc-BW-H-2-M | ecosystem: Environmental > Terrestrial > Soil >...
CTACGGCGCGGGAGGCGCCCAACATCCAACATCCAACGTCGAACTGAAACAGAAGATAAGTAAACGAATCGCTTACTTAATTTTTTTAATTGCGGTGACGATGGAGTCGAAGTCCGGCCAGTCGCCGGATTCGAGTTTGGAATGGAGCAGTTTTCCATTGGCGCGGATCTCGAAAGCGCCGCCGCTCGAAGGAGTGAGAGTGAGCGACGCGATGCGCTCGCCGAGTTCAAGAATCTTGGTCGCCAAACTGACGGCCTTCGGCGTGTAGTTTCAAACGACGCAATATTCGATCGAGACTTCGGTTTTCACCTTGAGCTCCTTTCCGAAGAAAAGGCTACCGGCAGGGCAAGAGACGGTCAAGCAGCGCCGGCTGTTTCGCGCGAAATTTGCCTAACGATTTCGAGTGGAGGCGGGCGCTTCGCCCCCTTCCGCTTTACTGGATCCGCCGCCAAAATAATATGAGAGCACGGCAAAGAACTGCACTTCCGGCGATTTATGATTCACGCCGAACAACGGCGAGACATCCAGACGCGTGTTGCGGCTCGGTCTCCAAGCTACAGTTGGCCCGATAACAAAACTGTTGTACGGAGTACCGCGGGTGCCCTTGTCGCTGAAGCTTCGGAACAAGAATTCTATTCCGCCCTTCAATTCTTCGTGGGCGAGCCAAAACGGAGTCACAACACTTTGCGCAATGCCCCATTCGCGGCCGCGATCGCCTTCAAGTTCTTGCTCAAAAAAACCGTTTAATGCCCATTCGACGCGGTCGAAAAAATCCTGTGAAAGCAGGAGACGCACTTCGTACGCATCTGGATTCTCCATACTCGTGTCAAATCCGCCCGGTCCAAACTTGTGACCCGGCGTAGGAGCGCCTTCATCATGAAGAATCCTGCCGCCGCCAACCTTGTACTCAGCAAAGATCGTCGGGTTGAGCGGTATCTTATTCCAGTCAGCAAAGGCGTAGCGTCCTTCGATGCTAAAACTCCTGAGTTGCGTTTCGTCCGCGTAATGTTCGATATCGGTTTCCATGGCGACATTGATGCGGTAAGGCAGCCCGACTTCGGTCTCTAGTGTGAAGTCATGATCAGGCCGTCGAAAATGTACAACCGCATCTTCGTAGATTAGACTTGTGTAGATCGCGCCCGGCGGAAGGACATAAGCGTTTGTGGTCGGCGAGAATCGCGACTGCGAGAAGCTGACCGGCGCCCCGTAGGCAGTTGGAAGTTCTTCGCCTCTGACGACAACCGGTTCAGCGGCGCCGGATTGCGCAAGAGCCGAATGATTAGCGGCAGGAGATATCAAACATGCGCATGCGATCAGCGGGATGAGCCCGCCCAACTCCACAAAACGTGATATTTTACTCATAGGTCTCGCGCATCATTACAAAATTGTAATGTTTGGCAAGACAAAAGACATTTTTTTTTGGGGTCGTAGCCGGGATCGATGCCGACTTGGAAATACGGGAGGGCATCGTGGCGGTCGCTGTAGCGCCAGGCAGGCGTGTCGCCCGCGGAATCTAATCATCGCAGCCGACACGGCTGCCTCTACAGTGTGCTCCTGCTGTCCACCCTAACATTCCCAAATCGGGACCACCGATCCTGGCTACAGTGGCTTATTCGGGAAAATAAGCACCACAGGTGTGCCGCGACCAAAGCTCGCCTGCCGGACTGCTGCCGGAGTCGTTTTTCTGAGTGATTCTAAAGTCGCCTAGCGAAGTCGATAATGAAACGCTTCAAAGTAATTCGACGTTCTTGAGGGAGCTGTCCCAGGAGATTCGCACTGCGTCTCCTGGGAAAGCGTGGTCGTGCCGGCAGAATTTGGTGCAATTCTGCTGCGGCCTACCGGATCACAAAAGACGATGCAGTCTGGACGCTTCGGGTTTCGGGGTAATACTGCTCACACCCGAAGCGAATGTCCAGGACCGCAGCAGCGGTGGGCGTATTCGGAACAGTCCAGTCGAAACTACGAATGCTGTTGTTAGGGTCGAACTGTATGGGTGTAATGATGAGAGGGAAGGTCACGCCGCCATCCAGCGACAGAAAAATCTCCGCCTCGCACCACGACAGGTTCACGGGAAGTTTCGGATATAACGCCTCCCACATTATCCTGACCTTCTGCCCGTGGAAGACAACATCTCCGGCCTGCGGCGAAACCAGCTTGGCGGCATACGTGCCTTGCGGACCATCTGGAGCCGCAGTTGAGGTTTTAAGCAATTGCGGAGCGAAAGCAAACGCAACTGCAAACAATGCTACGACAAATCCACGAGTTTTCATTTTTAGTCCTCCATTTGATTACAAACAATGCAATCGGGAGTTAGAGATTATGTGTCAAACATTTTTTTTAAATTTTTGTCCCTAAATTGCTTATCATTGCAATTTTGTAATGTTTTGGCTTGCTTGCGATGTCTGGACCTGGAAAATGCGAACGGGGTGCCGAAGACGCGAAAAATGACTTAAGCACTTTCTGTGAAACCTTTCTCTGGAAAGGAAATAATCGCGACGGTTCCCCGATCGATCTGACCCCGGAGCGTCGCCGACCCGCCGTGCAGATCGGTTATCGATCTGACCAAGGCCAGGCCTAATCCCGCACCGTAAGAGCTACGTGAGGGATCGATGCGATAGAATCGGTCAAATACCCGTGGAAGATGTTCTGCCGCTATTCCGCAGCCGGTATCGTTAACGGAGATTTCACTACGGTTGTTGCGCGTCGCTACGGAAATTTGGATCTTCCCGTTGTCGGGAGTGAACCGCAATGCATTATCGACCAGGTTGCTTACTGCCCGACGAAACAGCGAAGGATCGGCGTGAACGTCGCCTTCGCCGCTGCAAGTGATAGTGACATGTCGATCTTCTGCGACCGTCTGGTAATAGGCAGCGATTTTTTCGATTGCGGCGCGTCCATCAAAAACCGTTGCGGTTATTTGTTTATCGGCCGATTCGGCTCGGGCCAAAAAGAGCAGGTTATCGACGATTCCGGAGAGCCGTTCGCATTCGCAGATCGTGGATTCGATAACTTCGCGATATTCCTCGGGGGCGCGATCACGCGTTAGAGCGACCTGGGCTTCGCCAAGGATATTAGCGATGGGCGTGCGGAGTTCGTGTGCGAGATCCGCCGAAAATTGTGAGAGGCGCGTGAACGAGTCTTCCAGGCGGTCGAGCATTTCGTCGAAAGCGACCGCCAATGGTCGGAGCTCGCGCGGCCATCGAGCCGGCGGCACTCGTTCGCTAAGGTGAGTAGGTCCAACGCGTTCGAGTGAGTGTGTCATTTCCGCCAGCGGCCGCAGACCGCGCTTTGTGACCGTGATAGCGATCACAGTTGAGGCGAGGATGCCGAAGGCAAGCACAACAGCAAGCAAGGCGCCGAACTCCTTTGTGAATTGGTCGTCGATCGACCGATCTTGCGCGACCTGGATGGTGTAAGGTTGACCGTTCGCCTTCTCGATGGTTGTAATTAACGAAAACAACCGTCGGCCTATCCGGTAATTCTTTGGGTTTCGAGTCACCGAAGTCGAAGTAGGCGTCCTTGGAAAGATGCTCGGAGGCAACAAACGATTCATTCCGGGCGTCTCGGTCACAATGCGACCTGCCGAATCAACAACTCGGACCCAATAAACAGCACGCTCACCCGTGCGGACGCTCTTCAATTCCTCACCCAAAGCTTTCGATCCGCCAGCTTTTAGGTCGGCGCTTAAGGCGGAGACCTTGTCCGCCAGGACGGCATTGTCTTCCTCGAATGCGTGTCGAACGACGAGCCAATAAAATACTCCCAGCCCGCACAAGAGTAAAAACGCGGCGGCGAGCGTAAAGAGAAAGACCAATTGCGATGCAATCGCGGCCGGTTTAGTCCGCTTTGAGAACATAACCGACACCGCGAATAGTGCGGACCAGTTTTCGCTTGAACGGGTCGTCAACCTTGGCCCTCAATCGCCGCACCACGACGTCCACGACGTTGGTGTCTGTATTGAAATCAATGTCCCAAACATGCTCGGCGATTTCGGTTCGAGATACGACCTGGCCGGCAGAACGAGCCAAATGAGCCAAAAGGAGAAACTCCTTGGGCGTGAGATTCAGTGCGACGCCGGAACGAACGGCGCGATTTCGCCGCGTGTCGATTTCCAAATCTTCGATCTGCAATCGCTCCGGGTGGCGGGCCGGAGCGCGCCGCAACAATGAGCGCACGCGCGCGAGCAATTCGGAGAACGCAAACGGTTTCACGAGATAATCGTCGGCGCCCAGTTCAAGTCCTTTGACTCGATCCCGCACACTGTCGCGAGCGGTGAGGAAAATCACCGGCGTAGAGACGCCGGCGCCGCGCAGTTCCGCCACGACCGCCCACCCGTCTTTCTTTGGCAACATTACATCGACAATAAGAAGATCGAACTTGCTTGCGCGAGCGAGTTCTAAGCCTGTTTCGCCGTCTCTTGCAACATCTACTTTGAAGCCGCCTTCGCGAAGACCTTTTGTGAGAAAGGCCGCCGTTTTCTTTTCGTCTTCAATCAGCAGAATTCGCATCTATTAATGTAAAAGCTCGACCAAGTTCGCTCAAATTTCTGTATTCCGCGAAAATGCGTCTCTCACGCGAGATTGCGCGGTTGTCCGCGTCCCAGGTGAAGCAAGAAAAAGCTGCTTCTTCGGAAGCCAACCCCGCTAAGAGGTAACGCTCGCGACGAGGAGCGAGCGCAATCCCTTCCGCGCACGATTTCTTCACTCTTACCCTTACTCTATCCTCATCAGCGCGACGAAGAAGGGGTAAGGACTACCACGGCCGCGAGTACGAAGACGAGCGCCGCCGAAAACAAACAATAACGGCAAAAGGCGTGCAGCATAAACGCTTGCACAAACAGGAACCACAGCGTGACCGCGAACATCGCCCATACGATGAGAGCAAAAAACTTGCGGGCATGCGGGTAACGAAACGCCGCGAACGTGGCCAAGCTGAAGGCGCCGAAATAACCGACAACACCAAAGGCCGCCACTGGGATTCCGGCGATTCTGGCGTAAACACTGCCCAGCACCCTGAAGCAGTCCGCCGATCCGCCGCACACAAGCGTCTCGCCAGTCAGGGACTGCACGGTTAGGTACGTTGCATCCGCCAGCCCAGCCAAGGAGATGAATGCCGCAACCGCGTAGGGAAGAATTCGACTGCGCGATCCGGCCATTTTGGTTCCTCTTTCTCCTTTTGGGTCTCCCGGGCAATAATTAGGGGGGCGACTTGATGTTCGTGGCTGCTTCGACGGCGGCACGCAGACTTGCCGGACTTAGGGAGGCATTGGGCAGGGCGCGATCATTAATGAAAAGGGTAGGAGTAATCGTTACCCCAAGTGCGGTCCCTCGCAGCTGATCGGCATCGACACGCCTTTTTACTTCTTCGCTTTCCATGTCCTTTTTGAAACGATCAACCTTCAGCCCAAGCATTCCCGCATAAGCGTCGAACAACGGCCGCACGTCAGCGGCTTCACTCCAAACAGCTTGCTCCCGATAAAGCAGGTCATGCATCTGCCAAAAGCGGCCTTGCTGGCCCGCGGCTTCGGAGGCGAGCGCGGCTTCACGCGCGTGCCGGTGCATTGTAAGCGGAAAATGGCGAAAGATAACACGCAAACGCGGGCGGTAATCCTGCTCAAGCTGGTTGATCGGGCCCGAAAGAATGCCGCAGGGTGGACATTGGAAATCGCCGAATTCCTCGAGTGTGACTGGCGCATCGGGGTTTCCCAGAACGTGAATCGATTTGGCGTCATCCATTCCCGATGCCACATGATTTTTGGCAATCGTAAGAACGGGAAGCCGCTTTGCCCGATAGAGCATCGTTGCGCTCCCCAGCGTAAGTAACGCGACTGCACCAACAATAACGAATGGAAGATATCGTCTCATTAAACGGAGCATGGACGCTTAGCCGATTGGGACATGAGGTCAAGGAACTCGTAAAATTAAGCGCATCCGGATCGATTGCTCTGGAATTTGCCGCCCCGCGGCGGGGCTGGCCCCGCGTTGATTTGTCGAACTCCGGGTGGTAGCATCGCCGCTCCCCGATGAGCCAGAATTACAAAGAGACGCTCAACCTGCCACGCACGGATTTTCCGATGAAGGCGAACCTGGCCGCGCACGAGCCTGAAATCCTGCAAGCGTGGGAGGAAACGCGGCTTTACGAGCAAATCCAGAAAGCGCGCCGGGATCGAGAATTGTTCGTCCTGCACGACGGCCCGCCTTTTGCCAACGGCGACGTCCACATGGGGACCGCGCTCAATAAGATTCTCAAAGACTTCGTGGTCAAATCGCAAACGATGCTCGGCAAACGCGCGCCTTATGTCCCAGGCTGGGATTGTCACGGATTGCCCATCGAATACAAAGTCGTGAAGGAATCTCGGGGTCTTTCACCGCTCGAAATTCGTAAGAAATCGGCAGCGTTCGCGCGAAAGTTTATCGATATCCAACGCGAACAATTCAAGCGCCTCGGCGTGTTCGGCGATTGGGAAAATCCATATCTAACGATGGATCCCCAGTATGAAGCGGAAATTCTGCGCGCCTTTGCAGTTTTTGTTGAGAAAGGTCTCGTCTATCAATCGAAGAAGCCGGTCTTTTGGAGCACTGGTGCGCAGACCGCGCTGGCCGAAGCCGAAGTCGAATATCAGGAGCGCGACGACACCGCCGTTTACGTCAAGTTTCCGATCGTCAGCGGCGAACTGAAAGACAAAGCGAGCATCGCCATCTGGACGACCACGCCATGGACTTTGCCGGCAAATCTCGCCATCGCAGTTGATCCAGAGCGAGAATACATCGTCGGAGATTTTCAAAATCTCGCCATTGGTAAGAAAGTGCACACGTTGGTTGTTGCCAAAGCGCGTGAAGAAGCTTTCGGAGCGGATACGGACTTCATCCTGATGAAGACTCATCGGACGCTTCGCGGCAAGGATCTTCGGGGGATAACAACGCAACATCCGTTCCTGGAACGAGCATCGATTGTTCTCACCGCTGATTTTGTGACAATGGATAGCGGCACGGGTGCGGTGCACATCGCGCCCGGCCACGGCGAAGACGATTACAATCTTGGCCGCGCAAATAAATTGCCGATCTTGTCGCCAGTCGATGATCACGGCCGCTTCACTGACGAAGCCGGTTTGCCCCATCTTGTCGGCAAATACGTCTTCGAGGCCAACATCGACATCGTGAATTTGTTGCGCGAACGCGGCATGCTGCTCGGCGAACAAAGATTCCACCATTCGTATCCGTATTGTTGGCGCTCGAAGACGCCCATCATCTTCCGCAACGTCGAACAATTCTTTATCCGTATCGATGAGCTGCGCGGCAAAGCGCTCGAGGCAATTCACCACGAAGTGAAATGGATCCCGGCGTGGGGCGAAAATCGCATCGCCGGCACAGTTGAATCACGCCCCGACTGGGTGATCTCACGTCAACGCAGTTGGGGGGTGCCGCTTCCAGTTTTTTATTCGGTGGATGGGAAAGCGATTCTCGATGCAAAATATATTCGAAAGCTCGCTGATCTCGTCGCTGAGCGCGGCTCGAACATTTGGTTCGAATTGAACGATGTCGATCTCGCTAACTGGCTTGGCTTGCCCGAAGGCACGACGCATCGCAACGACACGATCGATGTTTGGATCGATAGCGGCGTTTCGCACGAAGCTGTGTTGCAAACACGTCCTGAACTGCACGAGGGCTTTGTGATAGAGCCGGCAAAGTATCAAGAGGCGACCGGTGAATTGCCTTTCCGCCTGGCCGACATGTACCTCGAAGCGACCGATCAACATCGCGGCTGGTTTCAATCTTCGCTCATGACCAGCATCGCGCTGAACGATCGCGCGCCGTACAAAGCTTGCGTCACCCACGGTTTCGTTGTCGATCTTGATGGGAAAAAGATTTCGAAATCGGGCACGTATGACAAACCGATGGACGCCGGCCATTTCGTCGACCGTCACGGAGCCGATCTGGTTCGGCTATGGGCGAGCAGCATCGATTACGCCGCCGACGTTCCGTTCTCGGAGGAAATGTTCACGCGTCTGGGCGACACTTATCGGCGGATTCGTAACACGCTGCGGATTTTATTAGGCAACCTGTACGATTTTCATTCTGTAGCGGCGCTCTATGAGCGTCGCTCGAGTGAGAAAGAAGTGCGACGGTCACAGACCGCCGCTACAGCAACGCTAATTGATCGCTGGATTCTGGAGCGACTCGATCATGTGATCGCTGATTGTCGTTCCGCTTACGAAGCGTTCGAATTCCACAAGGTTTACCACACGCTCAACCAATTCTGCGCAGTCGATTTGAGCAGCCTCTACATCGACATCACGAAAGATCGGATGTATTGCGATGCGCCAGATTCGCCGCGCCGGCGTGCCACGCAAGCCGCCATGTGCAAAATCTTCGACGCGCTCTGCAAATTGCTCGCGCCGCTGCTTGCATTCACCGCGGAAGAAGCATGGAGGCATTCAAATGCCGGCGCTTCGATTCATGTGCAGGAATTTCCGGAAGCGCTGGAGCGACATGGCGATGCAAGGCAGCCGATTGCCGAATTGCTGAAATTGCGCAGTGTGATCGGGCAGGCGATTGAAAGGGCGCGGCGGGAAAAATTAATCGGAAACGCGCTCGAAGCGGCGGTGGTTTTGAACTCGAACTCTGATGTCACGGCGAAGATCGACAAAGAGGAACTGGAGGAATTTTTCATCTTGAGCGATTTGACGATTCAACAAGGGCGAGAAGCCACGGCGTCGGTTACAAAAACCGCGTACAAGAAATGCGCGCGTTGCTGGCGTTATCGGCCAGAGGTCGGCGAGAGCGCGGCGCATCCGGACTTGTGCGACCGGTGCGAGAAGGTCGTGGCTCTCGTGACGAGTAAAGTTGGATCGACATGAAATTCATTTTCTTCCTTTCGTTGCCGCTCTACGCGCTCGATCAACTGACCAAATATTATGTGCTTCGGTTCATCAAACCGGATGAGCCGCGCGTGGTCATTGCCGGTTTGTTCGATTTGGTCAACATCACGAACACGGGTGCAGCTTTCGGGTCGTTCAAGAACAACAACACGTTTTTCATCGTGATTTCCGGTCTCGCGCTTCTCTTTGTCGTGACGCTTCTCGTTCGGCGGCGCTCCTGGGACGTTTGGCGCGATGTTTCGCTAGCCTTATTAGCTGCCGGCGTGCTCGGAAATCTGACTGACCGTATTCTTTACGGGCACGTCATCGATTTTCTTCTTTTCGATCTCCATTTTCCCTACGCGCATCCATGGCCAGCGTTCAATGTCGCCGATTCCTGCATCTGCCTCGCGGTCGTTTGTTTTATCATTCATTCGTTTCGACAAGAGAAGAGCGTCGAACCAAGGGCGGGTTCATCCGATCCGTAGCGGCAATCTGTTCGCCGAACACGTCGCGCAATAATTTATGCGACGGTCATAGACCGCCGCTACAGTTAGAGCGAATGAAAACATCGCCGATGGAAGAAGCGGCGCGCCGTATCGCTGCGCGATTGCGGGAGAGCGGCCACGTCGCGTATTTCGCCGGCGGTTGTGTGCGCGATCTGGTGCGCGGTTTGGCGCCCAAAGATTTTGACATTGCGACGGACGCGACGCCTGACGTCGTGCAGAAGCTTTTTCCGCGCACCTACGCGGTGGGCGCGCGCTTCGGAGTCGTGGTTGTGGTGGCGGGCGGAGATAATTTCGAAGTAGCAACGTTTCGTTCCGACGACGCGTATGTCGATGGAAGGCGACCAAGCGCGATTCATTTCTCTTCTCCCGAAGAAGACGCGAAACGGCGCGACTTCACAATCAACGGGATGTTTTTGGATCCGGTCGCGAACGAAGTGATCGATTTTGTCGGTGGCCGCGCCGATCTCGAGGCAAAATTGGTGCGCGCGATCGGCGAGGCGGCACAAAGATTCACGGAAGACCGCCTGCGGATGTTGCGCGCGGTGCGTTTCGCGACAGTGCTTGATTATAAGATCGACCATCAAACATGGGACGCGCTCGTAGCGAATGCCGCGTCGATCAACGAGATCAGCGCCGAGCGCATCCGTGAAGAGCTCGTCCGCATTTTTCTGTCTCCACAGCGCGTGCGTGGCTGGGATTTGCTCGATTCTAGTGGATTGATGCGCGCGATTTTACCGGAGATTGACGCAATGAAAGGCTGCCTCCAGCCGGAGCAATTTCACCCGGAAGGCGATGTTTTTCAGCATACCCGGCTGATGTTGAGTTTGCTGCCGGAAAACGTTTCCGTGCCGCTCGTTTGTTCCGTTTTGTTTCACGATGTCGCCAAACCAGTCACGGCGACGGTCGATGAAACCGGGCGAATTCGTTTCAACGAGCACGACCGGATCGGGGCGGAGATGACGGAGGCAATTATGGGGCGGCTGCGTTTCTCACGCGCGGAGATCGATGCCACTGTCGAGATGGTCCGGCAGCACATGGTTTTCAAGGATGTGCCAAAAATGCGGGTGGCGAAACTGAAACGTTTCATGGCCCGACCAACTTTTGAGGACGAGCTCGATCTGCACCGCGTCGATTGCGCGAGCAGCCATCGCATGATGGACAATTATGAATTTCTGTTGCGCAAGCGGGAAGAATTTGCAAACGAGCCGATCATTCCGCCGCCGCTGGTGCGCGGCGACGATTTGATCGCCCTTGGTTTGAAGCCGGGTCCAAGATTCGGCGAAATTCTCGAAGCGGTGGAGACGCGCCAGCTCGAGGGAACGCTGCACAATCGTGAAGAAGCGCTGGAATGGCTGAAGCGCGAATACTCGTTACGTTCGTGACCGGATGCGAATCCTGATGATCAGCGCGGAGGGCCCGCCGCTTGTGCGCGCGGGTGCGCTTGTCGACGTCATGGACGCGCTCCCGCGCGAGCTGCGAGCGCGCGGGCATGAGGTGAGCGTAACGCTGCCGTACTACCGCGAGATTCGAGAGAACACCGCATTCAAAGAAGAAGACACCGGTGTGACTGTCGATGTGCGGCTGGGCGATAAGACTTACATCGCGGAATACCTCGAAGGCCGGAGCGCGAGCGGCGTGCAATTGTTTTTCATTCGCTGCGACGATTTTTTTGACCGGCCCGAGCTCTACGGCGAGCACGGAAAGAAGTATGAGGACAATGCCGCGCGCTTCATCTTTTTCTGCAAAGCAGCCTTGGAACTGGCGCGGCGTCTAACGCCTGCCGTGCAAATTCTGCACGTGCATGATTGGGCGGCCGCGCTCGTGCCGGTGTTCGTGCGCGCGCACCATTTGCCCTTCGCGACCGTGCTGACCATTCATCATCTGGCCGAGCAAGGCAGTTTCTGGGGACTCGATTTCGGCCTAACGAATTTGCACGAGCGATTTTTCACGTTGCGAGGCGTCGAGTTCTTCGGGCGAATGAATTTTCTCAAAGGGGGAATTCTCCATGCCGACAGGATCACAACGGTGAGCGAGCGCTACCGGCGCGAAATGCAGACGGCGGCGGGCGGTTGTGGTCTCGATGGCGTGCTTCGCGAAAACGTGCATCGCCTTGTTGGGATTTTGCACGGCGCGGATTACGCGCGCTGGGATCCGGCGTCCGATCCTTTGCTTCCAGTGCAGTACAATGCGAGCGCGCTTTGGGGAAAGCAGGTTTGTCGCGATGCTTTGCTCGCGCAAATGAATCTCGCGCCGGCGCCGCATGGTCCGGTTTTTGGAATGGTCACTCGCGTGGTAGAGGAAAAAGGTTTCGAGATTCTTATGCCGCTGCTGGATCGGCTGCTCTCGGATGATGTCCGGCTGATCATTCTTGGCGAAGGAGATCCCGGGTATGAGACCGCGCTCGCCGTCGCAGCGCGCAAATTCCCGGCGAAGTTTGCCTACCAAAAGAGTTACGATGAGAGACTGGCGCGTCGGATTGAAGCCGGCATGGATATCACGCTCATCCCATCACGCTTCGAGCCGGCCGGCTTGAGCGCGATGTACAGCCTGAAGTATGGCGCCCTTCCCATCGCGCGGGCCACCGGCGGCATTCAGGAGATCATCGAGGACTACGACCCGACGACGGACAGCGGTTACGGTTTCCTTTGTTACGAATATTCAACCGAAGCCTTTTGGGATTCGATCAAACGCGCGCGCGAAGTTTTCCGCGATCGAATGGTGTGGACGGTGCTGATGGCGCGTGCCATGGCGCGCGACTTTTCGTGGGACACATCGGCGCAGCGCTATGAGCAAGTTTATGCGGAGCTGGTCGGTTCCGACGAAGAAGTGGCCGCGTGATTGTAGTCGCGGCGCGCGGGCGACGTGATGCCCTGAATGAAGTCTCCGGCGCCGCGCTCGCCGCGGTGAGCGGCGACAACATTTCGCAGCGAATAAACGCGCGACCGCGTCGTCAAACTCTCGCCGTAAAGCCAATCACCGATGCAATCTGGAACTGCGCTCAATGGGGGACCGACAAGTTCTTGCAATCTTGAAAGCTTTCGTATCTCCTCGGCGGTTCCCACTCGTGCCGCCATGACTCGTTCGCCGTCGCCGCTCAGACCGTTGCTTGCCGGATTACTCCTGACTCTGGCGCAGATCGCGATGGCGGTTTGCCTGCTCGCGCCGGAAGGGCCGCTTTCTTATCGATACTCCACTCTTATTCAGCACGACAGTTACTGGTTCGAAAACATCGTTGACCGTGGATACCAAACGATCGTGCCGCCCATAAGTCACAAGATGATGGAAGTGTCCAATGTTGCTTTTTTTCCCGCTTATCCCGCAATCGCTGCTTTGCTTCGTTACGGGTTGCACTTCGACACCGCCAACGCCCTGCTCGTCACCGCCCAGGCGGCTGCATGGGGTTTCTGGAGTTATTTCTTTCTCTTTTGCGAACGGTGGAATCTTTCGCCTGCGCTCCAATTTCTTGGCGCTTTATCGATCGTCGCCCATCCCGCTGCCTTCTTTCTTATTGCCGGCTATTCCGAGTCGCTTTTTCTCATGGCGCTGGTGGGTTTCATCTATTGGAGCAGCGCAGAGGGTCGTGCTGCGAAAGTGTGGGCGGCGTTGCATGGGATCGTGATGTCGGCAACCCGAATTGTCGGAATCCCATGCGCGGCTTTTCCAGTGATGCGCTCCGTCTTGGCGAAAGGATGGAGCGGTTTGCGTGAACCGCGGGCCTGGATTCGTCGATACGCGCCGGCCATTGGTTTAATGCTGGCCGGAACATTAGGCGCAGTCTTCTTCTTCGTTTATTGCCAACTGCGCTGGGGTCACTGGAATATTTATATGCTTACGCAATCGGCCGGCTGGGGCATTGTTCCCGATTACCTCGCGGTGTTTAAGCCGGCGAGTTATCGCTGGCTCGTTCCGGCCCTCAATAATCCAACCGAGGCGAGCCAAATGTTGATGACTTTGGGCGCATTGCTCTTTATCGCGGTCGCATTTTGCGAACTGCTTCCGGCGATTCGCCGGCGGACCGAATGGACGACGCGCGCCGGATTCTATTTCTGCGCCGCCGTCGTCTATTACATTTCAGTAAGCGGAGTGGCCAGCGTGGAGATGGAAAGCATGCTTCGCTACGAATTTTGTGTGCATGCGTTAATCGTGCTGGCGCTCCTGCATTTCTTACGGCAATTTCGCATGCCGCCGGTGTTGGTACGGGCGTTCGGCATGGCGGCAGTGGCGTTGGTCAGCGCCGCCGGGTTAAGCGTACAGGGCTGGTATGTCTGGAATTTTACCCGGGGCAATTGGGTGGCGTAGCAAATGATGAAAACAACTGTGACCGTAATTGGAGCCGGACCGGCGGGATTGACCGCCGCTTACCTGCTTTCCAAGAACGAGGTCGATGTAACGGTACTGGAAGCCGATCCGGTTTACGTCGGCGGTATTTCGCGCACGACCACCTACAAAGGTTTTCACTTCGACATCGGTGGCCATCGCTTTTTCTCCAAGTCGAAGGCGGTTGAAGATCTGTGGACGGAAATCCTGCCTAGCGACATGTTGCAGCGTCCGCGCTCATCGCGCATTTTTTACGGCGGAACATTTTTCACTTACCCGCTCAAACCGTTCGAGGCACTCCTGAAGCTCGGCATTTTTCAATCGCTTCTTTGCGTTCTCTCCTGGCTTAAAGCCCGGCTCTTTCCGGTGAGCGATCCGCGCAACTTCGAAGAATGGGTGAGCAATCAATTTGGCAGACGTCTTTTCAACACTTTCTTCAAGAGCTACACCGAGAAAGTCTGGGGCATGAGCTGCAAGGAAATCTCGGCCGATTGGGCGGCGCAGCGCATCAAAGGTCTTTCGCTCGGCAGTGCGATCAAAAACGCGCTTTTACCCCAGCGCTACAACGGCGATCGAACCAAAGTGATCAAGACGCTCATCAACTCATTTCGTTATCCGCGCAAAGGGCCCGGCATGATGTGGGAAGCATGCGCGGAGAAAGTGACAGCGATGGGCGGCAAAATCGAGATGGGCTGCAAAGTGACCGCTTGCGCTTACGACGACGTTGCATCGAAATGGAGCGTCCAGTTCAAGGATGGAGATGGAAACTTGCAGACGCTTGAAGCCGAACACGTTATTTCCTCGGCTCCGATGCGCCCGTTAGTTTGCGGTTTGTCGCCGCAAGTCAGTGAGCGAACAAGACGCGCGGCCGAGAACCTCAAATACCGCGACTTCATTACCGTCATGCTCATCCTCAAAGAGCGAAACATGTTTGATGATAATTGGATCTACATCCACGATCCGAGCGTAAAAGTCGGCCGCATTCAAAACTTCCGTTCCTGGTCGCCGGAAATGGTGCCCGATCCCGACAAGGCGTGTTACGGCCTCGAATATTTTTGTTTCGAACACGACGGGCTTTGGGATTCGAAAGACGAAGATTTAATCGAGCTTGGCAAACGCGAGTTGATTAAAATCGGACTGGCCAAGGAGGGTGACGTTCTGGACGGCTGCGTCGTGCGCCAGAAGAAGGCCTATCCAGTTTACGATGACGATTACGCGCGACATGTCGCCACGATCCGGGAAGAAATCGAGGAACGTTATCCGAATCTCCACCTCGTTGGGCGCAACGGCATGCACAAGTACAACAATCAGGACCACGCCATGATGACGGCGATGTTGTGCGCCGAAAATATTCTGGCTGACACCAAGCTTTACGATCTCTGGCAAGTCAACCAGGACGCTGAGTACCACGAAACCGGCGCCGCCCCGGCGGAAGAAATTGGCGGTACCGCGCTGCGCCTCGTTCCAACCCGCGTCGTCGCGACGCCTGAACTTGCGCCGGAAGGATAGCAGTTCGTTTTCCTTGCTCTGCCGATTTCTTTAAGGCGTTTATTGCTGCATGCCAATTGGGCGGAAATGCAAAGCCGGAAAGATTACGACTTCGTCGCCTTCGAGTGCGACAGCGAGCGGCTTTGGCAAAAAAGCAAAATGTTTCAGCACATACGCTGTGATTGCGGCTAAATCCCTCGGCTGATCCCTCTTTTTGGGGATCGATTTCGAAAAGCTCGCCGATTTCAGGCGGATTTCTCGAATCGACTTCGCCGTGAATCGGGGCGGTTCTAGGTGATCCGCGATTAGACGGATTCGAACTCCTCGACTGGCGGGCAGGAGCAGAACAGGTTTCTATCGCCGTAAACATTATCGATCCTGGCGACGGCTGGCCAGAACTTGTGTTCGCGCGTCCATGGCGTGGGGAAAGCTGCTTGTTCGCGCGAGTAAGGCCGGTTCCATTTATCGGAGGCAATTTGCCGCGCCGTGTGCGGTGCGTTTTTCAAGACGTTGCTTTGTCGATTGGCTTTTCCGTTCACGACCGCTTCGATTTCTGCGTGGATCGACATCAGAGCGTCGCAAAAACGATCGAGCTCATCTTTCGATTCACTCTCGGTTGGTTCGATCATCATCGTGCCGGCAACCGGCCATGAAATTGTCGGCGCGTGAAATCCGTAATCCATCAAGCGTTTGGCGATGTCTTCCACTTCGATGCCGGCGCTTTTCCATTGGCGAGGATCGACAATGCATTCGTGCGCGACGAGTCCGCGTTTGCCTTTGAACAGGACCGGGAAATACGGGTCGAGACGTTTCGCGATGTAGTTTGCATTCAAAATCGCGATCTTCGTTGCTTCCGTTAGTCCACTCGCGCCCATCATCCGAATGTACATCCAGGAAATGGTGAGGATGCTCGCGCTGCCGTACGGCGCCGCGGAGACAGGACCAACGCGTTTGTTAAGATCGACATCTTCATTCAACGAAGCCTGCTCGGGCAGAAACGGAACGAGATGTTTGGCGACGCCGATCGGACCGACGCCCGGACCGCCGCCACCGTGCGGGATGCAAAACGTTTTGTGCAAATTCAAATGGCAAACGTCTGCGCCATAATCGCCAGGACGGCAAAGACCGACTTGGGCATTCATATTTGCGCCGTCCATGTAAACTTGCCCGCCGTGCGAGTGCACGATCTCGCAAATCTCGCGGATGGTTAGTTCGAAAACGCCGTGCGTGCTCGGATAGGTAACCATGAGCGCGGCCAGATCACGCGCGTGCTCATCCGCTTTCCCCCGAAGGTCAGCCAGATCGATATCGCCATCTTTCAAGGTCGCGACCGGAACAACGCGGAAGCCCGCCATGACCGCGCTGGCGGGATTTGTTCCATGTGCCGATTGTGGAATCAAACAAACTTTGCGATGCCCTTCGCTGCGCGAGGCGTGATATTCGCGGATCGCAAGCAGTCCGGCGTACTCACCTTGCGAACCGGCATTTGGTTGCACTGAAACCGCCGCGAAGCCGGTGATTTCGGCGAGCCATTCTTCCAGTTGCTCGCTCATTTCGCGATACCCGGCTGTTTGATCGACGGGCGCAAACGGATGGAGCTTGGAAAACTCCGGCCACGAAATCGGAAACATTTCCGCGGTCGCGTTCAACTTCATTGTGCACGATCCGAGCGGAATCATCGAGGTGGTCAGTGAAAGATCGCGCGACTCGAGTTTTTTCAAATACCGCAGCATCTCGGTCTCGGTGTGATGCGTATTGAAAACGGGATGAGTCAAGAAATCCGAGTTGCGGATTGCCGATTGCGGATTGCGAAAAACGGAATAGTCAAGTTTGTCATCGGCAAAGTCGCGGACGTGAGTTCCGCGAAGGATCGACATGAGCAATTCGATGTCTGTCTCCGACGTTGTTTCGTCCAGTGAAATCCCGATCGTATTGTTGCTCAGTTTGCGCAGATTCATTCCCGCCGTTGCCGCGCGCGACAAAATCGGGTCCGCGCTTTTGTCGCCAAGATCGACATGCAATGTGTCGAAGAAATTTTCATGCGCGATTTCGAAGCCTAATTGCTGTAAACCTTTGGCGAGTTTCGAAGCAAACGTGTGCACGCGTTCCGCGATTGACCGCAAGCCGCGCGGCCCGTGATAAACCGCGTACATCGACGCGATGACGGCGAGGAGAACCTGCGCCGTGCAGACGTTACTCGTCGCTTTGTCGCGCCGGATGTGCTGTTCACGCGTTTGCAGCGCGAGACGATAAGCGGGACGCCCTTCGGCATCGTGCGAAACGCCGACGAGCCGGCCCGGCATGTGACGCTTGAATTGATCGCGCGTCGCAAAAAAGGCAGCGTGCGGTCCGCCAAATCCGAGCGGAACACCAAAACGTTGCGTGCTGCCGATCGCAACATCCGCGCCAAATTCTCCCGGCGGCTTTAGCAGCGTGAGCGCGAGAATGTCGGCCGCAACAATGACGAGTGCACCAGCGCCATGCGCTTGCCTAACGAATCCACTGTAATCGAAAATCGCGCCATCGGTCGCGGGATATTGCACGAGAGCGCCAAAGACTGTGTTGTCGAATTTGAACTGCGAGAAATTGTCGATCTTGACCTCGATACCAAGCGGTTTTGCGCGTGTGTGCACGACTTCGATGGTCTGTGGATGACAATTATCGGCGACGAAAAAAGTTTTCCGGTCAGCAACGACTGCGCGACAAAGCGCCATTGCTTCGGCGGCCGCGGTCGCTTCATCGAGCAGCGAAGCGTTGGTAATATCGAGCGCGGTGAGATCGGTCACCATGGTTTGGAAATTGAGCAGCGCTTCGAGCCGGCCTTGCGCGAGCTCGGCTTGATACGGCGTGTAGGCCGTATACCAACCGGGATTTTCGAGGATGTTTCGCTGAATGACCGGGGGCGTAATGCAATCGGAGTAGCCGGCGCCAATAAACGAGCGCGCGACCTTATTTTTCCCAGCGATCACGCGCAACTCGGCGAGCGCTTCGCTCTCCGATTTTGCTTCCGGCAAGTTCAATTGCCGGTTCAGACGGATACTTTTCGGAATCGCCGCATCTATGAGCGCATCGAGATTCTCGAAACCGAGCTTGCGCAACATCGCGTCGATCTCTTCCTTATTCGGACCGATGTGACGACGTGCGAAGGCATCGAAATTCGTCGGCTCGGCAGAGTCTCGCCCTACCATCGGCTTGTGCATGGGTGAGCCTACGGAACGCGAGTGCGCGTTCAACTATTTGGAGTCGTAGGTTTCGACGCCGTGGCTTTTCAGTTGCGCGCACAGCTCGGCGAGGTGCTGGTGGTTCCGCGTCTCAACGGTGCAGAGAACATTCACCGTCGAAACATCCGAGGTGGCGAACGCGCGATCGTGCACGACTTGTTTAACGCTGGCGCCGGTTGATGCGATTTGCGACGCCAGATCAGCGAGGCCTCCTGGGCGATCGCTGATGACCGCGGTAAATCGACACAGGCGACCATCGGCCACGAGCCCGCGCTCGATGACGCGGCTCAGGACGTTTGGATCAATGTTGCCCCCGCAAAGCAAGAGCACAACGCGTTTTCCGGCGAGTTCTTTCAATTTCGCAGAAAGGCATGCGGCCAGCGGCGTGGCGGCGGCTCCCTCAACGACACTTTTTTCCAGTTCGAGGAGCCGCAGAATTGCAATCGCAATCTGCTCTTCGGTGACCGTTGCCGCGAGATCGACAAGTTTGTGCGCGATCTCAAACGCATTAGCACCGACCTGCGGAATCGCGAGACCATCGGCGAGTGTAGGGTGAAGCGCGATCTTGGTCGGCTTGCCAGCTTCGAGCGCAGCGGAAAAACTGGCGACGTTTTCCGCTTCGACCGAAATGATCTTTGTCTGCGGGCGCAAAGTTTTCACGGCCAGAGCCACGCCGGCGATCAAACCAGCACCGCCCACCGGCACAATTGCCGCATCGACACCTGACACTTGCTCAATAATCTCGAGGCCCATCGTTCCCTGGCCGGCGATGATGGCGGGATCGTCGTAGCCGTCGATGTAAGCGAGACTTTTCTCATCCGCGACCGCGTGCGCGTGCGCTTTTGCTTCGGCGAAATCTTTGCCGTGCAACACAACGTTGGCTCCGAATTTCTGGCAATTGCTCAGCTTGATGAGCGGGGCGTACTTCGGCATCACCACTGTCACGGGAACGCCGAGCAACTTGCCCTGGTAAGAGAGACCGAGGGCATGGTTGCCAGCCGAGGCCGCGATCACGCCTCGTTTTTTTTGGTCGGGCGAGAGTTGCGCGAGGGCGTTGCGCGCGCCTCGTTCCTTAAAACTGCCCGTGCGCTGCAAGTTGTCGAGCTTGCAGAAAATCTCCATGCCCGTGGTCTCGCTCAGCGGAATCGAAGGCCGGCAGGGCGAATAGTAAACCGCGCCGGCAATTCGGTCGCGCGCCGCTTCAATGTCTTTGAACGTGATCACGCGCTTTTCAATATACCGCGCACCCAACAGCGGCAATGTTTTCACGTCGATCGGAGAAGAGTCGTCACGCGGCAAGATCGGCCTGTAGTCGTCGCCCTGTAGGCGACGCCAGCGCGTGTGTTTGCAATCCGTACGCCGGGCTCGCCGCAGCTAGCCTCTACAGGTTGTCGAGCGCTTCGCGCACTTTGGCAGCGAGCTGCTCGGCATCGAACGGTTTCGGCAAGAAAAACATGCCGGGATCTCGGCGATCGCCCGGATGGAGCGATTCCTCGAGGTATCCGGAAACGAAAATCACCCTTATGTGCGGGCTGGCCGATCGCAGCCAATCGGCGAAGCGGCGACCGCTCATCTGCGGCATGACCATGTCGGTAAGCAAGAGATGAACTTTTCGGCCGGCGCTTTCGCTAATTAAACGTTGCGCGTCGTCGCCGTTGGCCGCTTCGATAACTTGATAGCCGAGGTTACGAAGAACGCGGACAGAAACGTGGCGCACGCTGATGTCGTCCTCGAGCACGAGAATAGTCTCAGTGCCTCGCGGCAGCTTCTTTGCGCTCGGTTTTTTGTACGATGGTGCAGGCGGCGGGGGAACCTTGGGAAGATAAACGTGCACCGTCGTCCCTTTTCCCGATTCGCTCTGGACGCGAATCTGGCCACCGCTTTGCCGGACGATACCATAACTCGTGGCGAGACCAAGACCGCTGCCACGTCCTTCCTCCTTGGTGGTGAAGAACGGTTCGAAGAGATGCGCTTTCACTTCATCAGTCATTCCGATTCCAGTGTCGGCTACGCTGATGAGGACATATTGGCCAGGGGTAAACTCTTCGGAAGCACAAGTAGCTTCCGTTTTCTTGCTAACATCGACAATCGATGTTTCGAGCGTGAGCTGACCGCCACTCTGCATCGCATCGCGCGCGTTTACGGCCAGATTCAGGATGAGCTGAGTCAACTGCCCACGGTCCACTTTAATGTGAGCGCTCTGCTTTTCGTTGTGCAGATGACAGACCACGCGAACGTTCTCACCGATGAGCCGAAGCAGCGAGCTCTCGAGATTGGCGATGAGCGAATTGACTTCGACGACGCGTGGCTCAAGCGCCTGCCTGCGGCTAAATGCGAGGAGTTGTCCAGTCAGAACGGAGGCACGACCGGCGGCGCCACGAATCTCGCCGACATGGCTGGCGACCGAGCTCTTCCGCCCAGTCTCGGCAAGGACCAGGTCGCAGTAGCCAAGGATGGTGGTGAGGAAATTGTTGAAATCGTGCGCGACACCGCCCGCGAGCTGACCGAAGGCTTCCATTTTTTGCGAATGACAGAGCTGATCGTGTGATTGCTTTCGCGCCGTGATATCCATGAGGGAGCCAATGAAACGGACAGCTTTGCCTTGGTCATCTCGCATGATCAGCGCCCGTTCGAGTAGCTGGAGATAACTGCCATCAGCGCGGCGAAACCGATATTCACCACTCCAGTGCTCGCTCGTTCCAGCGAGAGCATCGCCGATACTGGCCGCGGCGCGCGCGCGATCTTCCGGATAAACCTGCTCTTGCCAGAAACCGATCTGCTCCGCGGCGGAAGATCGAGAATAGCCGAGCAAACTCTCGAGCCCCTGCGGCCAAAAGAGCGAGCCGCTTCTTACATCCCAATCCCGAACTGCATCGTTCGTAGCCCGGGCAACGATCTGAGTATGCTCCTGGCTTTGAGACGAATTGTTTTCAGATAATTTGCGATTGTGGTTTTCATTGGTGGTGCACTTATTGCAGGATGGATCCGATTGATCGTCGCCGGCTGATCGCGCTACTCGCCTTTGTAACTGATTCCCTGTAGCCAATCGCATGCGTCACGAGCGTCGAAGCCATGCGTAAAAAGAGCTAGTTCCATGCCTTGCGCGGAAGGTGTAGCCGTCGCCGCCCGGACGACGCGGTGGTGATGTGTTTTGGCGCCTCCGCGCGCGTTTCGCAGAGCGCAGCGATTCAAGAAAAGAAACGATTACGGACGCGAAGCGGATGATACAAGACTGACGCAATCAAAATTACGATCTTCTGTATCTCAACTCTTCGCTGGAGCCGGCAGCTTCGCCGTTTTAGCGATCGCAGCGGCCGGTTCCTTTTCATCGCGGTAAAGACCAAGGCCGAGGCCGGTCATCTGGACCGCCTTTTCTACATGAAACAAGAGTTTCATATACTTTGCTTCAACACCGAGCATCGAAAGATTAAAGAGCCGTTTATGGGCAAAGGAAACGATCCCGTTCACTTGCGTCCACTTCGGACTGTCGGCGGGGAGATGGGAATTTGAAACGGAGATGTTGAACTCGCCGCGCGCGGCAGCGTTTTGGTTCACGAACGTGAAACGATCCAGTAACGCGGCCTTTAAGAGAGGGATAATGAAGGTGGTTTCGCCCTCCTGCAAGGCGCAGCTGATCGTCTCGTCGTCCATCATCAAGGCCGGTGCCCCGGGATTACTCGTCCCGCGATTCACCACCGGAGATACCCGCCCGTCCGGCGTGATGCATTCGATCTGTGCGCCACCATTTGCGCGATCTGAATTCTCACTCTGGTTGTTGGTCTCGTTTGTGAGCGCAACGGATCGGGCACAAACAAGTTGAACAACAAGGCCGCCGAGGACAAGTGCCCCGAACCACCCCCCAACAGCGCATTGGGAGCGGATGAGCGATGGGAAACGGCTCATATCGTTTCCATTTGGAGCTTAAGCTGGGCCAGTCGCAGAGATTTCCGGGGCTTATCTGAGCGGATGCGGCCGGTCAACGCCGTTTGGCTATTGCAGGTTCTTCCACAAAAGCAGGAAGGAATGAAGAGCCATTTTTTGAGGCGATTTCACTTGCCAGCCAATGAGTGTTTGTCTAAAAAGGCCGGAACAACGTAGCAAAAACCGATCTACCAAACGTTATCGTTTAGGGAGACGTCTGCTTCATATGAGGCGTGCGTTGCCGCTTGGGCGAACGGTTTGCAAACAGAATATTTTGGTATCACAACTGCTAACGTAAACGCGCCTCACCTGCCTCTATGCGCCGTCACTCCATCGCCTCGTCATGTGAGCATCCCGCCAGGCGCATTGCTCTCGTTTTGTTGCTTCCGTTCCTGTGCGCAAGGCCGGTTGCTCGGTCGCAGGACGTAGTCCGACCTTCGCTGGCCGGAGAGGCAGCCGCGGAAGCGCGCCGGCAAGATATCGAGCACATTCCCTATAACCTCCTCATGGGCCCGGTCAGGTTCCGCGTTAGCGCCACACTCGGCGTGGAATATAACGACAACATTAACCTAGCGGAGGTCAATACCCAGGAGGACGTAATCATCCGGCCCCAGGTGAACGTCAATGCCATCTGGCCAGTGACGCAGCTTAATACCTTGAGACTCGATCTCGGCCTAGGCTACGCCTTCTATCTCGACCATTCGAACGCAGACACAAATGGAGTACTGATTTCACCGGGTTCCCAATTGGCGTTCGACATTTTCATAGGCGATTTCCGGATCAACTTTCACGAACGTCCCTCGCTCCAACAAGATCCGATTGCGGAGCTGGCGCTGAGCAATGTGGTCGACTACGGCCGCTTCGAGAACACCGTGGGCGTCTCGGTCCTTTGGGACCTGAACAAGGCCGTCGTCACGCTGGGTTACGATCATTACACCTATATCTCCACGACCTCGAGGTTTAAT
>Ga0210384_10002343_pt1 | contig 23275 bp, 23 predicted proteins | sample IncBWH2MmetaG_FD_160574 | JGI IMG/M metagenome (GOLD analysis project Ga0210384, IMG submission 160574) | Forest soil microbial communities from Barre Woods Harvard Forest LTER site, Petersham, Massachusetts, United States - Inc-BW-H-2-M | ecosystem: Environmental > Terrestrial > Soil >...
CGGATCGACACGCATGCAAGCGCGGGCTACCGCGTACCACCATATTACGATTCGCTCATCGGCAAGCTGGTCGTGCACGGCGCGAGCCGGACCGAAGCTCTCGCCCGGCTGAGGGTTGCGCTCGACGAGATGCGGGTCGAGGGGATCGGAACGAATTTGCCGCTGCATCGCCGTCTGGTCACCGATCCCGACTTCGTCCGTGGCGGCGTCAGCATTCATCATCTCGAAGGACGGCTCCGGAAGGACGGTGCCGCATGATCTCCGAGAGGCCCCGTATCAGCCTGCTTGGAACGACGGCGCTTCTGTTCGATGCGCCTGGCGAGACGACGCTCGAGACGCAGTGCCGAATCTGGGCGCTGGCGAATGAGATGGGGCGCTTGCCGGGCGTGCAAGAGGCCGTGCCCGGGATGAACAACCTCATGATCACCTTCGTCGAGCCGCCGCGACGGCTGCATGAGATTCAAGACCGCCTCGTCGAGCTCTGGACATCGGTCGAGCCGCTTCCCGTTCAAGGACGCTGCTTCGACCTGTCGGTCACTTATGGAGGCGAGGGCGGACCGCACATGGCCGACGTCGTGACCCACACCGGAATGAGCGTCGATGAGATCGTCGCGATCCATAGCGCGCCAATCTACACCGTGTACGCGCTCGGAAGCCATCCCGGCTATTGCTATCTCGGCGGCATGGATTTGCGCATCGCCACGCCGCGCCGACAAATCCCCGTTCTCAGGATTCCCTGCGGGGCCGTATCCATTGGTGGCGACCAGACTGGCGTGTCCGCCTCCGAGGGGCCGAGCGGCTGGAACACGATCGGCAGCACCGACGTGGTTTTCTTCGACGTGGCGCGTACCCCGCCGGCGCTATTCCGACCTGGTGACCGCGTCCGGTTCAAGGTCGAGCGAGTTGTCAGATGATCGAGGTTCTCTCGGCCGGCGCCCTTGCAACGGTTCAGGATCTCGGCCGCACCGGAAGCCTGAATCTCGGCGTCGGCTGGTCCGGGGCCATGGATCCGCTGGCGCTCGCCGCGGGGAACATCCTGCTCCGCAATGACGAGAACGCCGCAGGCATCGAGATTCCGGTTTTTCCGTTTCGGGTCCGGTTTGCAAGATCGACGGTGTTCGCCGTGACCGGCGCGGACTGTGCGCCGCGGCTTGACGACAGGCCCATCCTGCCCTGGTGGGCGCAGTGCGCCGAGGCAGGACAGGTGCTGTCGCTTGCCGTTCCGAAGAAGGCAAACTGGCAAGCGAGCCGCGCCTATCTCTGCATTGCGGGCGGTATCGACGTGCCGCTCGTGCTGGGTTCTCGCAGCACCCAGCTGCGCGGTGCGTTTGGCGGCCATCAGGGACGTCCCCTCCACGAAGGAGATGTCGTGCCGATACCTGGACCGGGCAGGCAGGCCCGGTCCGGTTTTGGATTAATTCCACCAGGGCTCGTCCTTCCGTTCGAGGCGGATGGCGTTCCCGCCGTGCGGGTGCTGCCCGCCGCCGAGTATGAGTGCTTCACGCCCGCCTCACACGATGCGCTGTGGTCCACCCCCTGGAAGATCACCCCTCAGAGCAACCGCTACGGCTATCGGTTGGCCGGCAGCGAGCTCAAGCCTGTTCGACCGCTGGAACTGCGTTCGCACGGCATCGTGCCTGGCGTCATTCAGGTCCCCCATGGCGGCCAGCCGATCATCCAGATGCGAGACGCTCAGCCATCAGGGGGCTATCCGAAAATCGGCACCGTCGTCGAGGCTGACCTGTGGCGTCTGGGACAGGCGCCCATCGGCAGTCATGTCCGCTTCGTGCGATGCAGTTGGGATCAGGCCCTGGACGCCCTCGCGGAGACTCGACGCTGGGTGGCAAACGCCCGTCGCCTGGTAGAGCTCCACTGCAGCCACGGAGGGAGCGATGACTGATGCTTTCGACCATGTCGATCAGCTCTGCGCCTGGCTCGCGAGGACCGACATCGGACTTCTCGAACTGAAGTCTCCGTCGCAGACCCTGCGCCTGCTGCATGAAGGTACCGCCGTTGCCGTCCAGACGGTCGATGGAGCAGAAGCGATACGGCAGCAACCGCCGGCGCTCATCGTCCGCGCATCAGCGCCCGGTGCATTTCTTTGCCGGCATCCGCTTCGCGAACGAGCGACCATCGCGACCGGAGAAGAATTCCATGCCGGCGACCCCCTCGGCTTCCTGCAGGTCGGGCCTCTTCTGCTTCCCGTACTCGCGCCACTGGCCGGAACGGTGACTGACGTGCTCGCGCGGCACGGCACGATCGTTGGCTACGGTGCCCCGCTGTTCGCGTTGCAACCGGGGATCGACAAAGAACCATGAGGCGCTCAATGTGAGCGCTGCTCGTTCACGATGCGGCGCGCCGCTAAAATGGGCTGCACCGGAGTGGAGCGAGCGCGAAAGTCGCCTCGGCCTGGCCGAAGGGCGTGGACTGGCCGAAGGGCGTGGCAAGCATAAGCGAACCTTATCCCGCCACAGTGAATCCGTCTTGGCGGCGAAGCCAGCCAGTCACTAACCTTTGAAACAAAGTACGAGGGGTCAGATGCCGTTTTCGGATTACACGAAGGCTCTCGTAACCGGTGCCTCATCCGGCATCGGCAAGGCAGTCGTCGAGCGTCTGGCGCGCGAAGGGCTGGAAGTCCATGCCTTGGCGCGGAGCGCTGACGCACTGAAGGTGCTGGCTGAATGCACCGGCTGCATCCCGCATGCGACGGACGTCCGCGATCTCACGGCCATCAGCAAGATCGCTGGCAGCGTCGCGTTCGACGTGCTCGTCAACTGCGCGGGCGTCGATCGGCCGAAGAAGTTCCTGCAGGCCGACCAGGATGATATCGAACTGCTGATCGACGTGAATCTCCGCGCGATCCTTCATCTTTGCCGCCTCGTCGTTCCGGGGATGGTGGCCCGTGATCGCGGGCATGTGGTGAACATTACATCGATCGCCGGAGCCTATAATTTCGGCGGAAACTCGACATATCACGCCACCAAGGCGGCGGTCAGCATGCTCACGCGCCAGCTGCGCGTGGATGCTTTCGGCAAGCGGATCCGCGTCACCGAAATATGTCCCGGCCGGGTGGCCACCGACATTTTTGCCCACGTCCACGGCGCCACCGCAGAGACCTACGCGGCGTTCATCGAAGGGTTTGAACTGCCGGAGGCAAAAGACATCGCCGATGCCATCGCCTTCGCCATTGCGGCTCCCGTCGCGGTGAACATCGGCCTCATGGAAATCACGCCGACCCTGCAGGTGCCGGCGGGCCTTTTGACAGCTCGACCGGAACATCCCGCCAAATCCATTCTTCCGACCTAGGCCTGAGGCGCGCGATGAAGGGCTTCGATCTCATGGCCGTCCTGCTCAACCCGGAGTTCAGCGGGATGATCGTCCGTGGGATGGAGATGACCCTCATCATCTTCGCCGGCTCCTGGCTGTTGGCCATGAGCCTCGGCGTCATCCTTCTCGCCATCCGGATGCTGCCCGGACGGATCGCCGATGCGCTCGTCGCGGGCTACGTGTCCTATCATCGCAACGTGCCGACGCTGGTGCAGCTCATGCTGTGGTATTTCGGCATTTCGAGCCTGCTGCCCGACGGGCTTCAGCTCTGGCTCGCCGACCGCAATGGCGAAGCCCTCTTCGCCATCATCGCGTTGGGGCTGTGCCAGGCGGCCTACTTCAGTGAAGACCTCCGCTCGGGTTTGCGCGCCGTGCCGAAGGGACAGTGGGAGGCGGCCCGCGCGCTCGGGCACAGTTATGTCAGCGCGATGACCTATATCCTTCTGCCCCAGGCGGTTCGCAATGCGATGCCTGCGCTCGTAAACCACACGGTCTCGCTGTTCAAGAACTCCAGCCTCGCGATGGCGATCGGCGTCGCGGAGTTGACCCATTCCGTCAAGGAGGTCGAAAACCAGAGCTTCCGCGCATTCGAGACCTATCTCATCGCGACCGTCCTGTACCTCGTCTGCTCGCTGCTGCTGATGTGGGTCGGTTATCATCTGGAGCGGCGTAGCCGCGCGGCGGGAGCGATCTGATCATGGCCCTGCTGCAGAACATGATCAGCATCATCGGGGAAAACTGGCTGCTGCTGCTCGTTGGCCAGTATCCGAACGGTCCATTGGGCGGGATCGCGGCAACGATGATCCTGTCCGTTCTCGGCATCGCACTGGCTTTTCCCTTAAGCGTCCTGATGGCGCTGGCGCGCATCTCGCCGTGGCCGGCGTTGCGCTGGCCGGTGACGGCGATCGTCTATTTGGTTCGCGGCGTGCCGCTGCTCCTGATCATCCTTTGGGTCTATTTCCTGTTGCCGCTTCTGATTGGCCAGAGCATACCGGGATTTGTCACCATGCTCGTAACTCTCGTCATCTACGAGGGTGCGTTTCTCAGCGAGGTCGTGCGCGCTGGAATAACCGCGTTGCCGAAAGGGCAGATGGACGCCGCCAGGGCGCTCGGGCACAGCCATCTCGGCGCGATGCGCTACGTGATCCTGCCGCAGGCGCTGTTCAACATGATTCCGAGCATCATCAGCCAGTTCGTCTCGACCATCAAGGAGACGACGCTCGGCTACATCATCAATGTACCCGAGCTGACGTTCGCTGCCGGACAGATCAACAATCGACTGCTGACCAAGCCCTTCGAGGTCTATTTCATCCTCGCAGGCGCCTATTTCGTCGTCTGCTGGACGCTGACCGGCGTCGCCAACCTGCTCGAACGCCGGATCGCCGCGCGTCGCGCCGGAATTCTGAACGGCGGAGCGGAGGCGGCAGGCCTGGCGGCCGCGTCGGCAGGCGTCTCGAGGGTATGACCATGACACACCAGGTTTCATCCCGCGACGGCGTCCCGATGATTCAATTCGTCGGCGTGAACAAGTCATACGGCGCCTTCCAGGCCCTCGTCGACATCAATGCCCAGGTGAAGAAAGGCGAGGTGGTGGTCGTCTGCGGTCCTTCGGGGTCCGGCAAGTCGACCCTGATCCGCACCGTCAACAGGCTGGAAGAAATTCAGTCCGGCTCTCTGATTTTCGAAGGGCAGGACGTTCATGCGAAAATGGGCAGCTCCGCGCTGAACCATTTGCGAAGTCGCATCGGCTTCGTGTTTCAGAGTTTCAACCTGTTTCCGCACCTCAGCGTGCTCGAAAACGTCATTCTGTCACCCGTGAAGGTGAATCGCGTAAAACGGAGCGAGGCCCGCGAGATGGCACTGCAGCTGCTCGATCGTGTGGGTCTCTCCAACAAGGCGCACGACTATCCGGCCCAGCTTTCGGGCGGACAGCAGCAGCGCGTCGCGATCGCGCGGGCCTTGGCCATGAAGCCGCCGGCGATGCTTTTCGACGAACCAACGAGCGCGCTCGACCCGGAAATGGTCGGCGAAGTCCTCGCGGTGATGCGCGGACTGGCAAGCGATGGCATGACGATGATGTGCGTCACCCACGAGATGAATTTCGCGCGCGATGTGGCCGACCGCGTCTGGTTCATGGATGCCGGGCACGTCCTCGAGACGGCTGCTCCGGACGAATTCTTCCGCTCACCACAGCATCCGCGCGCGCAGCGGTTCCTGTCGGACCTGCACGCGCGATGAAGCGATTGCACTCACCAACAAAAGAGGATCACCGAATGTTCATCAGGAACGTTGTCACCGGCATGGCGGTCGCGGCCGTCGGCCTTTGCGCAGTCACGTCAATTGCGGTCGCCGACCAGCTCTCGGATATCATCCAGCGCAAGGAATTGCGTTGCGGAACCTTTGCCGACGTGCCGCCGTTCGCGGCCCCGGACCCCAAGACCCGCGAGATGGTCGGTTTCGACGTCGATCTCTGCAAGGCCATCGCCAAGCGCTGGGACGTCACGCCAAAGATCAGTCCGCTCTCGGTCGAAGCGCGCGTTCCCGAGGTCAAGCTCGGTCGCGTCGACATTACCGTCGCCAACCTGGCCTACACCCAGGGCCGCGCGGAACAGATCCAGTTCTCCGACCCTTACTACGTCGCCAGGGAGATGCTGGCTGTCAAGGCGTCGGACCCAGGCACGCACAAGGCCGACTTTCGGGGCAAGCGGTTGGCGTCGACCAAGGGATCGACGTCGGAATTGGCGATCAAGCTGAACGAATCGGAGCCGCTGACCTTCGTCGACACGGGGTCCGCTTACATGGCGGTCCAGCAGAACAAGGCGGTGGGAATGGTGGCGAACACCATGACGATTACCAAGCTGGTCAATGAGTCCAGGACGGCCGGCCAACAGTTGAAGATGATCGAGGAGCCGATGGTGCTGCAGCCGATCGGCATCGGCATGAAGAAGGATGAGCCTGCGCTCCTGGCCAAGGTCAACGAAACCTTGCTGGCCCTGGATCAGGCGGGCGAGATCAATCAACTCTGGGACAAGTGGCTTGGTCCGAACACCGAATTCAAAATGGCCCGCACCGACAAGGTCTTGCCGCTCAGTCAGCTGAAATTCACGCCGCTCCCCTGATGCTGAGACGCGTCGACCGGCGCGGGAGAAACGCTTTTTTGGCAGATATGCGGTCGCCATGACCTTGGGCGACGGGTGCACCGATTCCGAAGTTCGCGCACCATCGCCGCGGCATCTTTTCGCGGACTTCGGAAAGTCATGGGCACCGGCAAATCCATGATTCGAGTGCCGCTTTCGATCTGAAGTTCCTGAAATCGGTTTTGCCGGGAGTGAGTCAGGGACTTCAGATCGGCGGCACCAGCATCAAATTGGCTGGTGGTCCTATGACGCCTACATTCGCAAACGTGTCGCCCCGAATGTTGGCGTCGGACCACTAGCAAGCCATTGATTGGTTGCGACATCGCAAAAGGCGCGACCGCTTGCGCAACGTTCCCCGAACCGAGCGCCTTTTGAATAGAGGAAAGCTATTTGTTGGCGTGGCGCTCGGCGGCACGTCGATGAGAATACGATCGGCGTCGTTCCCACTTCGGTGTAACGGCGATCGGCCATTACGAGCCCGTTGCACAGCTTGCTGCAGCGCTTGACGATCTTGCCATGCGAACAGGACTTGATATCCCGATCCACGTGGACGCAGCGTCCGGCGGGTTCGTTGCGCCGTTCGTGCGGCCCGATCTGCATTGGGACTTTCACCTGTCCCGAGTGGCATCCATCAATACTTCGGGCCACAAGTTCGGTCTCGCCCCACTGGGTGTGGGCTGGCTGATCTGGCGTGACAAGTCCTGGCTGCCCAAGGAGCTTTGCTTCGAGTTCAATTATCTCGGCGGAGAATTCAGCAGCTTCTCCCTGAATTTCTCGCGTCCGAGCGGGCAGTGGCTTGTAAATGTTATCTTCTGCTGCGACTCGGTCGTGCCCGCTGATAGACTTGCTCGAACGTGACGAGACATCTCCACGGACGAGTTCAGCATCTTTTGCCTGTCCGATGTCATTCATCCGATTTCGAAGCGGATGTCTTGCGCGCCCTCCAGAAGCGTCTTGCGACCCAATGGGTGCAGGTGCTCTAGACCATCCGTCAGCGTCGCGAAATGGTTGCCGGAGAGCGGTCCGGCCTTGGAGGCGAAGCTGACTGGACCGTAGGCGATGAGCAGCTCCGTCTCGCTGAGGCCGCCGGGATAGAAGATCACGTGCCCGGGTGCAGGGTGGCTGGTGTTGTTCTCGAAGTCGACAGCGTAGTCGTCGTCGCCGAGCGGCACCCAGACGGCTTCGCCGCTCCAGCGGACGTAGATGATCTTGTTCTGGAACGGCATTTGCCTGACCAGGGCGGCGACCGTCTTGGGCGCGTTTTGCTCTTCGAAGTGGCCCTGGAAAGTAAACGGGCCTGCGATCAGTTTGAGCTTCTTCATGGCCTGGTTCTCCTGCTCGGATCTGGCGTTGGGGTCGAGGGCGAATGACGTGCGACGCCGGCTGGCCTGACGTTGCCGACGTGGGACAACGTCAGCTCGCGCTTCGGCGCATCCGGCTAGCTCGCAGAGGCTGCGTTCCGGGGTATCAGCGAATCCTGGTGCAAACAGGCGACCTTGCGGGTCGAGCCTTTGATCTGCTCGAGCTTGGGCGCCAGGTGCGAGCAGTCTGCGTCACCATTCGGACAGCGGCTGCGGAAGCTGCAGCCGGCGGGCCTTGCGAGCAGGCTCGGTGGATCCCCGGTCAGCACGCGCATGGTGTCGATCTGGCCCGCAGCAAGCCGTGGCGAGGCCTCGAGCAGCGCCCGTGTGTAGGGATGGCGTGGTGAGGCGAAGATCTCTGCCGCGGGACCGATCTCGACGATGCGCCCGAGATACATGATCGCGACGCGATCGCACATGCGGGCAACCACCGACAGGTCATGACTGATGAACAAATAGGTCAGCCCGAATTCGCTGCGCAGATCGCGAATGAGTCGCAGGACAGTTGCCTGCACGGAGAGATCCAGGCCCGAGGTCGGCTCGTCCAGAATGACGATGCGAGGCCGCAAACCAAGGACACGTGCGAGACCCGCACGTCGTTGCTGGCCGCCCGATAGTTCGTGCGGATATCGGCGCTTGAATGACGGATCGAGCCCGACTGCGGTAAGCATGGCGTCGCTCCGCGCAACGCGCTCGGCTGCGTCAGATATCCCGTTGATCTTCAGCGTCTCGTCGAGGGTGCGGCCGATCCGCCACCATGGATCGAACGCTGCACCCGCATCCTGATGGACATATTGGATCGCCGAGCGGGTCTTGCGGGCTTTTTTGGACGGCGAGTCCGGAGACGACCTTGCCGTCGAGTGTGATAGTCCCGGACGCCTCAGTCTGCAGGCCAAGCACGGTCTTGGCCAAGGTCGACTTGCCGCAACCCGATTCCCCGACCAGCCCGAGGATTTCGCCGTCCTCAAGTGCAAAGCTGACGCCATCGACCGCGCGGACCAACGGCCGTGGTTACGCTGGGAAACGCCTTGCGCCACCAAACGTTGCGACCAGGTCGTCGACTTCGATGAGATTGTTCGTCACAATGCTCGGCTCCCGTCATAAAGCCGACAGGTAACGACATGGCTTAGACCGGAGCGCGCAACGAAGGGCGGGATGGTGGCGCGAGTTTCGTCTGCCTGAGGGCAGCGGGGCCGGAAGCGGCACCCGGTAGGCGGCGCAAGCGGTGAGGGCACTTGGCCCGATATGCCCTTCAACTCGTCAGAGCGGTCGGGATGGCAGCGCATCAGTGCCCGCGTGTAGGGATGCATCGGCTCGTCGATGATGTTCGGCGTCGAACCAGCCTCGACCGTCTGGCCGGCATACATCACGGATACGCTATCGCACAGCTGCGCAATGACGCCGAAATCGTGCGTGACGAACAGCATCGAGACGTCGAACTGCTCGGTCAATTCTTTCAATAGCTTCAAGATCTGGAGCTGGGTGGTGACATCAAGCGCCGTCGTAGGCTCGTCAGCCAGAATGACCCGCGGCCGGCAGGCGAGTGCCCCCGCGATGAGCAAGCGCTGACGTTGACCACCCGAGAACTGGTGTGGATAGCGATCGAGCGCATCCTCGGGACTCGGCACCTGTACGGCGCGGAGCAGATCGATCAGACGCTGACGGTGTCGCGCTCGGCGCACGCGCCAGGAGATTGCTTCCTCCTCGTCAGGAAGCCCGTGCCAACGCAGGATTTCCATCAGTTGTGTGCCGACGGTGAATACCGGGTTGAGGGCGAGAAATGGGTCATGCGGAATGAAGCCGATGGCGCGACCGCGGACACGACGTTGCATCTCGCGCTGCGAAAGCTTGAGCAGGTCCGTGTTCTCGAACAGGATCTCGCCGGATTCGACACGGGCCTGACGCGGTAATATGCCGAGGATGGCGCGGATGAGCGTCGACTTCCCGCAGCCGGACTCCCCGGCTATGCCGACCACCTTTCCGCGCGGCAGGTCGAGCTGTACACGGTCGAGAATCTTGGCGGTGCCTTCGCCCGTCGAGATCGATATCCGTAGATTGCGGATCGAGAGAGCCATCTCGGGCGTCATCGTGACCTCCTCAATTTGGGATCGACGAGGTCGCGCAGGCCATCGCCAAACAAGTTGAAGCCGAGCACCGTGACCAGGATGGCAAGACCCGGGAAGGTGGCGAACCACCAGTTTTCCGGCAAATATTGTCGGCTCAATGCCAATACATGGCAACGTCGGCATCTCGTCCTTGTAGTTTTGCGGAGTCGGATTGCCCCACACGGGCTTCACTGAGCCGAACGGCACCGCCTCGTTATCGGGCGGTCCCCAATTCATCATCGCCGCTCCAATCGATCCCTTGAGGCCAGCGATGCGCTGTTTTTCATGCCGCGCTGGAGAGTAGGACAGCTCCGTCAGAATGATCTTGCCGCGTACGTCCTTGCCGTCGTAGTCGGCGAAATCTCCGGAGCCGACGTAAATCAATTCCGCGGTGATGCCTTCCGGCATCGTCGCAACGCTATGACCGAGCGTGTTGGCTTGAATGGCGATCTGCGTCGGCGCCTCGACCCGACACTCCGCATGTTCGGGGAAGCTCACGATTGCGGGAAGCTCGTGCATTTCAGTGCGAGACACGCCCGCGGCAATCAGGGCATCGCGACTGAACTGCGCCATGCGCTTGCCATTGACCGATCCTGCCGCGCGATAGGGATCCGTGAGCAGATGTGCTCGACGTGCTTGCGAATGCGCTCGGTCGACACTTCACCCAGGACACACTCGCGCGACATCGCGTCAACTCCTACGTTGACCGTCATGCTAGACTATTGTATGACAAGAAGTCAATATTATGATTGGACAAGACAACACAAATCGACTAAGGTAAAGATGAACCGTTTTTGACCGCGCGTGGTTGTTGACCGATGGGCCTCAGCAATCTTGCGCGCGAGATGGGGCGGAGCCTTTTCCCAGCGATGGGCGAAAGGGGACTGGTCAGCACGCCGGTGAACGGTCCAAAGGGCCAATCCGCTCAAGGAACGACAAACGCTGACTTAGGAAATGAATGGTGCGTAGGCTGCTTGTCGGCAAAGTTGGGCAGCTATTGATGATGAGAATCCAATGGGCTGGCTGCGCAGGAATCGCGGGAAGCACGCAATGCAAACGGCAGCATTGCGATGGAGATGATCGATGACGGGTAATCCAGGAACGGCCGCAGCCGGCGCGCCGTCCTCGCCAAGCGGCGGCCTCGACCAAACGAGCGCACCAGGAAGTGTGCTGCGCGTGTTTGCTCCTCAGACGTTGGTCCGTGACGAGGCGTTGGAGCGGCTGCGCGATGCGATAATCACCGGCCATTTCCCGCCCGGCGCTCGTCTCATCGAGCGAGAACTGTGCGAGGCGATGGGGGTGAGCCGAACGTCAATCCGTGAAGTCCTGAGGCGGCTCGAAGCAGAGAAGCTTGTGCGTGTCGAGCCGCGTCGTGGCCCGGAAGTCGTGCGCCTTAGCCGCAAGCAAGTTGCCGAGATCTACGAAATACGCGCCATGTTGGAAGCCATGCTGGTGCGCCGCTTCACCGAGATGGCCAGCGATCAAGATATCGTTCGGCTTCGCGGCATTTTCGAAGACATCATGACGGCCGACGAGAACGCGAACGTTTTCGGCCTGGTCGGCCTCATGAAACGCTTTATCGAGCACATGATGCAGGTCGTCGATCACGAGCTGATCAGCGACATCCACCAGCAGCTTATCGCGCGGATCAGCGTCTTGCGCGTCCTCTCGATGTCGATGCCGGGCCGCATCCAGAGCAGCATGGGCGAACTCAGGGCCGTTATGGAAGCGATCGAGAAGCGCGACGCCGATGCGGCGGCCGAGTGTCTCACATTCTATGTTCGCAATGCGGCTGATGCGGCGCTCGCACGCTTCGATGCCGTCGACGTCGGCGAGACGGCGAACAGTCGGGAACTCCGATGAGCGATACGTCAAGTCGTATGCGCGAACACCGAAAGGGAGTGGTGACACTGAACATCTGACGCTGGGAGAGACCGAGTAATTCGGCGCCGAAGGAGCAACCGCCCCAGGAAACTCTCAGGCAAAAGGACCGCGTCAGACCAAACATCTGAAAAGAGATGCGCTTGCATCCGCCGAAGGGATAACATTCTCAGGCAAAGCGACAGATGGGGCATTCAAGATGGCTGAAAGAAGCTGGAGTGCCTGTGTGACAACACGAATTCCATATGACTCCCCCTCCGATCTGCTGGCGCGTTCCGCTCTCGGGAATGGTGCAACCAGGGTGCTGCCGATAGGCGTTCTCGATCTCTTCAAGATCGGGATTGGACCGTCTTCCTCCCATACCGTCGGTCCGATGAAGGCGGCTGCGACATTCGTTCGCAGCCTGGGAGCAGGCCGCGAGGAAACGATCGCGCGGATCGAAGCCACGAGTTTCGGCTCCCTCGCGTGGACGGGCAAGGGCCATGCGACCGACAAGGCGCTGGTCTTGGGACTTTCGGGGAAGACGCCGGATCGCATCGATCCGGACGAGGCCAACAGGCTGTTCGAACGAATTTGCAAAGATCGTCAGATTGAGCTGCCAAGCGGCCGCAGGATTGCCTTCGCGCCGGAGAAGGACATCGTTTTCGATACCAAGCGCCAGTTCGATCGGCATCCGAACGCCATGGAATTCAAGGCCTTGGACGCAAACCACGACATCGTTTCGTCCGAAGTGTGGTTCTCGATCGGTGGTGGATTCATCGAGCGACTTGGCAGTGAAAATCAGCAAGACGATCTCGAATACCCTCTCGGCTTCGAATTTCGATCCTCGCACGATCTCCTCGAACTATGTCGGCTTCATTCCTGCACGATCGCCGATATCGCCATGGCGAACGAGATTGCCCGCCGAGGCGAAGAAAAGACAGTTGAAGAGCTCGACCGCATCATCGATGTCATGATGAAGTGCATTGACCGCGGGCTCACACAGGGCGGAGAACTCCCGGGCGGGCTGCGCGTACGAAGAAGGGCCGGCGCTCTTTTCGCGAGGCTGCAGAAAGCTCCTCTCGGCAATTCGCGGCTCACCAGCGAACCCTTCGATCATCTATCGGTCTTTGCTATCGCGGTGAATGAGGAGAACGCGGCCGGAGGGCGGGTGGTTACCGCTCCGACCAATGGGGCCGCCGGCGTCGTCCCTGCCGTCCTTCGCTACTACCGTGACTTCTGCGAGGGGGCGAACGACGAAGGGCTGCGTACCTTCCTCCTCGTCGCAAGCGCAGTCGGCGGCGTCATCAAGCGCAACGCCTCCATTTCAGGCGCCGAAGTTGGTTGTCAGGGCGAGGTGGGATCGGCTGCCGCGATGGCAAGCGCCGGCCTCACGGCCGCCCTCGGCGGGACCAACGAGCAGATCGAGAACGCCGCGGAAATTGCCATCGAGCATCATTTGGGAATGACCTGTGACCCTGTGGGCGGATTGGTTCAGATCCCCTGCATCGAGCGCAACGCCTTTGGCGCGGTAAAGGCGGTCAACGCTGCGTATCTGGCGCTCGCCGGCGACGGGGTGCATCGCGTTTCGCTCGACCAGGTCATCGAAACGATGCGGCAGACTGGCGCCGACATGCACGACAAGTACCGGGAGACCTCGCGCGGAGGGCTCGCCGTCAACGTTCCGGAATGCTGAAAGAAAGCTCTCATGAATGGCTGACGCAAATTGCCAGGGATGTGCGCAACCTGTGCGACGCCCATCCGATCTATTCCTCGGCGCGTGCCTAGGGGAAGCAGGGGAGTGACGAAATGAGCTACGAACAAATCTCGAATGACGTGCGCAAGGAAGCTCTGGATCTTTACAAGGCCGTGCCGGAAGTCATGCGCTCCTTTCAGGGGCTCATGGGCGCCGTGAGTAAAGAGGGGGCGCTCCCGGTGAAGACCAAGGAGCTTATGGCTCTGGCGATCGCCATCAGTTCGAAGTGCGAAGGGTGCCTTGTCTTCCATGTCCAGAATGCGATCAAGCATGGAGCAAGTCGTGAGGAAGTGGCTGAGACAATCGCCGTCTCGATAGAGATGGGAGGAGGGCCGTCCACCGTGTATGGCGCGAAGGCGCTTGCCGCCTTTGACGAGTTGAAAGGCAAGGCGAAATAGGAAGGATCAAAAAGCAGAATCGTCCCAGCCGCGACAATCGCATTCAAGATGACCATCGGCATGCGCGGCATAATTGCGGTTCAGCTCTCAGTAGCCCGCTTCAGACGATAAAACGCGTCAAGTCATGTCGAAATCATCGGTCTGGCCAGAACAAAGGTGAGGCGCTGAGGGCACGTGTCCACGCCGCGGCAGGGGGAGGCTATGCGCGTTGTCCATTTCGAAAAGGGAGGCGTCCCCGGAATTGCGGCGGATGACGGCGCGGGCTGGCATGGAGTTACCGAGCGCGAAAGCGGCTTTCCAGGCACCCTGCCTGAACTGATTGCGCAAGATGCAGATCTGTTGCGCACGGGCAGGAACCTCTTGGCGATGCCCGCAATCGACTTGAACGCAGTTCGGATATTGCTACCGGTGCCCCAGCCGCCGAAAATCCTCTGTGTCGGTCTCAACTACGATGATCACCTCGAGGAAAGCGGACTCAAGAAGCCGGCCTATCCGGAAATTTTCGCGCGCTTCGCGACGAGTCTGATCGCTCACCGTGAACCGATCCGGCGGCCACGCGAATCGTCCGCGCTCGACTATGAGGCGGAGCTCGCCGTCGTGATCGGCCGGGGAGGGCGCCGCATCCACCGCGACAGAGCCCTCGATCACGTTGCGGGCTACTCTCTGTTCAACGATGCGACGATACGTGATTTTCAACTGCGCACGCCGCAATGGACGGTGGGCAAGAATTTCGATGCCACAGGGGCATTCGGTCCCTGGCTCGTGACGCCCGATGCCGTGCCGCCGGGAGCCCAGGGCTTGCGCATTCAGGGCCGCTTGAACGGCCGAGTGATGCAGGAGTCGCGCACCGACCTTCTCATCTTCAGCGTCCCCGTGCTGATCGAAATGATCAGCGTCGCGATCAGTCTGGAGCCGGGTGATGTGATCATCACCGGAACACCGGGTGGCGTCGGGGCGGCGCGCAAGCCGCCCGTTTTCATGCAGCCAGGCGATGTCTTCGAAGTGGAGATCGAGGGGGTTGGTGTCTTGACCAACCCCGTCCAGGACGAGTGAATGAGGCGCCGCGTTGATGAGAAAGCTATTTTCCGTAAACCCTGCGCGCATAGGACGGTTCGAGGCGTCGCCAAAGTGCGATGCAGTCTCGGCCTCTCTGGTCGGCGGGACCCCAGGTGACCTGAAGGCCGATCTCATTGCCCTCCTGGGAAAACAGAACGTCCTCCACAGGGCCATCGATCTCGTGCGATATGCCTCCGATGCGAGCCCGTATCGGCTCATCCCTCAAGTTGTCGTGCTGCCCCGAACGAGCGACGACATCGTCAAGCTCTTCCGCTATTGCCGTGAGAACGGAAGGCACGCGACGTTTCGGGCGGCGGGCACCAGTCTCAACGGTCAATCGCTGTCCGACGACATTCTGATCGATGTGCGCCGTCATTGGTACGGCGCCAAAGTGGAAGACGATGGCCGCCGGGTGCGCGCGCGTCCAGGAATGGTGCTGGGCCATGTCAACGCAATGCTCGGGCGATACGGCCGACGAGTCGGACCGGATCCGGCAAGCTCGCACGCATGCACCATCGGGGGCGTGATAGCCAACAACTCCGGCGGCATGCGCTGCACCGTCAGAAACGACGCTTACCAGACCGTCTCGGCCATGACGTTTGTAACTCCATCCGGTGCCGTCATCGATACCTCGGCTCCCGAAGCGGAGGCGGCGTTCGAACGAGCCGAACCTGACCTTGCCATCGGCCTGCTGGAGCTGCGCGGACAGCTGCTCGCCGATCGGGAGCTCGCCGACCGCGTGCGACGAAAATATGTGATACGGAACACCCATGGCTATCGGCTCTGCGCCCTGCTCGACGGGGAGACACCGCTCGAAATCTTTCGTCGCCTTCTCGTGGGATCCGAGGGAACGCTGGCGTTCGTCGCCGAGGCCGTGATCGACACCGTTCCGCTTCCCAGCGTGACCAGCGTCGCCTGGATACCGGTCCCGACCATCGACGAGGCGGTCGGTCTTGTCTCGGGCCTCGTCGGACTCGGAGCGTCTGCGGTCGAGCTGATGGTCGCCCCGGCTCTCACCGCCGCCGGCCAGGCCTTTGCACAGACCCCGTCCTACTGGAAAACGCTCGATCCGAAGGCTGCGTCCCTTCTCGTGGAGTTCGGCGCCGAAGATATGCGAGCGCTCGAGATTTTGCAGGACAAGGTCATCGCGTTCACCTCCAGAGCGAATCTGATCCATCCAGTAGAGTTCACGAGCGTGGAGGAAGCTATCGAGCTTGCGTGGCACGTCCGCGAAGGACTGCTCGGACTGGTCGGAAAACACCGTCCCGAGGGCTCGACGCTCATAACCGAGGACGTGTGCTTTCCGCCGGAACGCCTGGCGCAAGGCGCCAAGGACCTCCAGGAACTGCTCAGCAAGCACGGTTTCATCCCCGGAGTCGCCGGCCACGCAGCCCACGGAAATCTTCACTTCACGCTGGTCGCCGACTTCGGCGATCCGGAAAGTAAGAAGCGGTACGCGGCTTTCATGGAAGAAGTCGTCGATCTCGTCGTCCGCAAGTACAACGGCTCGCTCAAGGCAGAGCACGGCACCGGTCTCAACATGGCGCCTTTCGTCGAGTCGGAATGGGGTGCGAAAGCCACCGCGATGATGTGGCGAATCAAGGAGCTCGCGGACCCACAGGGTATCCTGGGACCGAACGTCATCCTGACCCGCAACGCAAAACTCCACCTCGAAAACCTGAAATCGGTGCCGCAGATCGAGAGCGTCACGGGCTCTTCACAGTGCATCGAGTGCGGATTCTGCGAACCGGTTTGTCCCAGCCGCAACATCACCATGACGCCGAGGCAAAGGATCGTGCTCAGACGCGAAATGGCACGCCAATCGCCGGGATCGCCGATGCTTGCGCGTCTGCAGCAGGAGTATCAGTACGACGGAATCGAGACCTGTGCCGGCGATGGCACATGCGCGATTCCCTGCCCGATCGGAATCAATACCGGTGCTCTGATCCGTGAATTCCGCGCGATGGAGACCACTGCAACGGCCGACAAGGTCGCACTAGGACTCGCCAGGAGCTGGAGCACGGTCGAGAAGGTATCCCGAGCGAGTCTGTCCGCGACGCACGCCTTCTCCGCTCTCTTCGGAGTGAAGCCGCTGACGGCCTTGACCGGGATCGCGCGAGCAGTCGCCAATCCCGATCTGATACCCAGCGTGCCGGGTCCGATGCCTCGGGCAGCTCGGGCTCCGCGGTCGACCCAAAAGAATGGTGCCGCAGCCGTCTACTTTCCCGCCTGCATCAACCGGATGTTTGGCCGCGATCCGGACAGTCCGGCTTCGCCGTACCTGCCGGAAGCGTTCGTCACGCTCTCCGAACGGGCCGGAAAGCCGTTGTGGATCCCGCCTGACGTCGCCGGTCTCTGTTGCTCCACCCCTTGGAAGTCGAAAGGCTATCCCCAAGGCCACGGCTTCATGGCGAAGTCGATCGCCGAAGCCATGCTGCGGTGGAGCGACGGCGGTAAGCTTCCGATCGTCGTTGATGCGGCATCGTGTACACTCGGTCTCAGCCAGGACATTGCACCACTGCTCGACGCCGAGACCAAAAACAAATACGAGCGTCTATCAATCATCGACTCGATCGCGTGGTGTCGCGACCTGCTTCCAAAGTTGACGATCCGGCGGAAGCTCGGTCGGATCGCCGTGCACCCAACCTGCTCTATCACGCATCTGCAATTGGCCGGGACGATCAAGCAGATCGCGACGCATTTGGCCGAGGAGGTCGAAGTGCCCATCGGCACGACCTGCTGCGGCACGGCCGGGGACAGAGGTCTCCTGCATCCTGAGCTCGTCGTCTCGGCGACTCGCGAGGTCAAAGCCATTCTCGATGCTCATCCGGCCGAGGCCTACATCTCCGCGAACCGAACCTGCGAGATGGGCCTTCGGCACGCGACGGGGCGACCGTATGAGTCGTTCGTTTTCCTGCTCGAGGAATTGAGCCGTCCGGAGGAGGGCTGACAGATCACCTCATGTCATCAGACGTCTTTCTCGCGGAGAGATCGGCCATCCGGAACGGTCACGGAAATGGAGCGAAAGCCATGCGATATTCCGACTACAAATGTTTCCGGTTGGAGTTTGATTCCGGGGTGGCATTCGTCAGCATCGATCACCCGCCGATAAATCTTCTCGATGAGATGCTGTCGCTAGAGTTCGACAAACTCGGCAGGGAGCTCGAAGGCGATGAGAGCGTCCGTGTCGTAATCTTGCAGAGCGCACTTCCTGATTTTTTCATAGCCCACTCTGGCTTGGGCCGGGTTGCAGCGGCGTCCAAGACGGTGTCCCAGACGCGCAGCTTTCGTCTTACGCAGATGATCGGCGAGCGGTTCAGGAACATGCCCAAGGTAACCATTGCCAAGATCGAGGGACGGGCGCGGGGCGGCGGGAATGAGATTGCATTGGCCGTGGACATGTGTTTTGCCGCCGCCGGCAAAGCCGTCTTCAGTAATCCAGAGGTGGCGATTGGGCTTGTTCCAGGCGGCGGCGCCACGCAAAGATTGCCACGGCTTGTCGGGCGCGGACGCGCCCTGGAAGTGCTTCTGGGCTGCAATGATTTCTCGGCCGAGCTGGCAGAGCGTTACGGCTATATCAATCGAGCGTTGCCGCCGGACGAACTGACGCCTTTCGTCGAGAAATTGGCTCGCCGCATCGCCTCATTTCCTGCTCATGCCATTGCTCACGTCAAGACAGCCGTAGATAGCGGAGCATTCCGTTCCCTGGCAGACGGGCTTCTGGTGGAAGCCCATGAGTCCGATTTGAGCGTCGCCAGCGATGTGACGCAGAGGCGCGTCACCGAAGCATTGAAGCGCGGTGCCGAAACTTACGAAGCTGAGCTGGAGATGGAATTTTTGTCCGGACTCTCCCCTGTAGGTTAGCCCGCGCGGCAAGGCGAAGGGCATGCTGCAAGCGGTCGGCGCGCAAGGAGGGTACCCGCAGCGCCAGGTGATCTCGACCGATAGGATCGCCAAGCGACTCGGCATCGGCCGGGCCTCGGTCTGCGCGGCATTGGCCCACACTTTACCAGGCCTTAACGACGCTGGCGTACCATCACGCCATGAAGATTCGCGACAACATGAGCGCGGTGATCGAGGGTCTGCAAAAGGACCACCACCTGCTGGCGGCCTATTTGGAGGCGACCGATAAAATCGATTGGCGGGCTCTCCATAAGCGCGTGGTGATCGGCGCGGCATCCGAACCGGCCAATATAGAAGCGCACCAGGCGTCCACGGCTCCACAATTGCCCGAGGTGGTGCCCTCAACATCGCCGTTCGTCTTTCGGCGTACCAACCTGCTGCGAGTTCCCTGAAAAAGCCCCGGACGGAATTTCCTCCAGCGATCTGCGCCAAGCAGATGGCAATGGGAGCAACTCAAAAGGCGACCGGGGCAGGCGCGCGACGATCGCGAAGGTTGCCAAGCGTCTCAAGCAAGCAGCCTGAGGAGCATGCTGTCGGAGATCACCGGCAGCGCACGCGTCCCTAACGGTCACGCCAGCAGCGACGACAATGCCGGCGTCCCCAGCGATCGCGCCAACACCGACGGCACGACATGTCTGTCAAATCGGTGAGGTGCGCCGTCATCCGCGCAGGAGGCAGCGCTGCTTGAGGGTAAAGCGCTTGCGCAGCGCGCCAAGAAACACCGTATGAACCCGTGAATGGAGATCATCGGCGCCTCGGTAGAAGCTTCCTTAATTGACCGATGATTCCATTGCTGTGGCCGCACCGCCGCGCGGCCGGGACAGCCGGGCGCCGCGCTTTGGTCTGCCACGATCCTCGAGGGCGCGAGCGCTCGGCTGCCTCCTATCAGTAGATTGCTCGGGGAGGATGCGGGAGGTATGGAGGTCCTGCCGCTGTTGGAATGCTGCGAGTGTTGCGCGACGACCTCACTTCGCCGCGCTAGGAATCTTTATGATGGGAAAGGAGGTAAAGGGTCTAGGTTTGCCCACACCCCAAGAGAACGAACGGAAGTATTGCTCGCACCGCAATCTCTGCGGTGGGCCAACATGCAGTCCTCCTCGCGTGACATATCGACAAGCTTGTTGAGCAAAAGGTACCCAAGCACAAGCGCCGTGGTCAGAATGATGAAGAAGATACCGAGCACGTTGCCGGGGATCGCCGGCTTAACTGGATCGTCGCGACGCGGCGATGGCTTATCTTCGTCGTTGTTCGCCATCTCGCCCCCCTGAGGCTTGCCATGTCAGCCGTAATACCGGATCAGATGACGATATCCATCCCCGACATCTATTCGGCGCGCGCAGGTGACCATCGAAATGCACACCACGGTCGGGGTCGTTCAGTTGCCCGACATTGCACAGCCTTGGCAAATAATTAGTTTTCGCTTCAGTCGTGCGTCGTCATCCTCGAAATCATCACCTGTATTCGAATTGTTATGTACCCGTCCTGGCTCGCCCTGGCCCTTAGTCCGAGTTGCAACCTGTTGCGTCGGCGCTGCCTCTGCTGGCGGCTGACCTAACCCATCCCAATTGGATGTCGTTGTTGCCATTGGCGCATTGCAACCGCTCCCGGACAAGCAGCATCCGCCCAACGAAAGAGTGACGAGCAATAGAGCGGCACAACGTGTTTTCATGAAATCAACCCGTACAACGAAAACGATTTGGTGGCCCGAGTAGTCTGTCGCCAAGTTTGTTCTTTAAATGCCCGCGGGGCGTCGTTTCGGTGGCAGGAAATCGCTCGACGCGATCCGCGGCGCAAGCGCGCGAAGAAACACATACGCATCTCGTGAGGATGGTCACGGCTGTCGTCCTGCCCCTCTGCGCCTTGGTTCACTAGTGGACAGAACCGGCTGGCCTTCGGATGGTAGGAAAAGCTGATGGAGCCTGACCTTTCCGCGTTGGGTCACGGCCCATTGTGATGACTTGCCCCGCCCTTCGATCCCCTCGGGCGGGGCTTCTCTTTGAGGGAAAGCGCCAATTTCCACGACGCAATCGCCAAGCTTGCGGATGCGGATCAGACTGCACCACCCATTGACGACAACGGACGTGGCTACCGGGATCGGTTCTTTTTGAGGTCAGCAAACTGTCGCGTGCTCTCGGCGAAGCCGGTGACTAGGCGATGAGCAACGGTGTCCACGAGCTGGTCAGCTATCACGGTGAGCTTGTCTTCGAGGCTGTCGAGGCGACGGCGGGCAAGCGTCTGCTCGTTGCGGATGGAACGCCGAATGCGCTTCTGCTGTTCGGCAATAAACTCGATCGTGTCGGCCATATCGGTTCCTTTACGATTTGGACCGTTTTTCCCGCGTGTATCCGTTTAGTCAACCCGGGATGAGTGCGGGCGGAACCCGTCTTCGGCCGACGAGCGCGGGGAACCGGGGCGCGCGGGCTTTCGCGCGGCAGCCCCTCCAAAAATTGATCAGGTCGTATTTCGCTGAGCGACGGCCATCGCGGCCGGTTACAAGCGCGGAGAAACTGAAACCGCGACCAAGGGTTTCATCGAAGTCCAGCAGACCACCGACGTGACTGAGTAGGCGAACGAAGCGAAGACGCCGAGGAGGACCAGGATTGGAAAAAATCACCTGCTGGATCGTGTTCGCAGTCTGCCGTCTTGCGTCTGAGCCACCTCCAAGACAGCAGCGAGAGCAGGGCGCAGAGCGCGAGACCCAGCTCGGCTCCGAATCGCCCATCGAGGCCCCGCGCGAAGTGACGGGTCATGCCGGTGTCTTGCGTGGCGGAGACGAAGCCAGTCACTGAAACAAACGTGGTTTCCGGAGCCGCGTTTGTCGCGCCGCCCGCGTCAGCGGGTTTTGCGGGCACGATTCCATCGGCTGGAAAAGACCTCTCCGTGATCGGCTGGACTGGCTCCGATGGTGCAGCCTGCATGTGCGCCGTTTCCACGGATGGTGGCGCTGCGTCGCTCGGCTGGGGAAGTTGCGCGAATGAATTCGAGCCCGACCGGCGTGTCCCTGGCGCATGAGGTACCGTCCGGTCGGGTCTCTTGGAGACAAGGATAACCCGCATTTGGGGCCACGACGGAAGAGGCCTTGCCATGAGCCGATCGGACCAGGCCATGTAGGCCTTGCAGAGATCATTGCACGGCTGTCCATTGACATGGTCGGTTTCCGACGCATTCGACCGCGCCGCCTGTGCTGTGCTCAAACCGGCGAGAGACAGTGCCAAGACAAGGGCCGCTGGCCGGGCCCCTCGCATCATCGATTGTAGGAGAGCCATGCGCAAGTACTTCCGCCCACAGTTCGGGTTTTGTGGAGGATAGCGACAGCGGCAATGGTCAATAGTTGGATGAGATCGCGTCAAGATCGGGATGAGATGAGGTCAAATTTCTGGATCGGATCGACGGCCGTTGCCTCGGCTCACCGGCCTGCGATTTGCGATACGGTCTGGCAGGTTTAATCGACCTGGGCAGGTGCCCCGCGCCGTCTTGGTCGCCTTGCAAACCTTCGTTGATTATTGGGCGCGCGCACAAAAGCACGCCGATGCCGCAGCGCCTTTGCGCAATGCTTGCGATTGTGCTTCGTCCGAGCGTTCAACGCCGCCGAACCCAAGTTCAGCCAGATCGAGGGCCGCAACGAAGGCGTCGATCACACGAACCGGAATATCATCGGCAACCCAGTCATCCAGGCATTCCGGCAACAAAGTTGATTGCCCGCGATCAGCCCCCTGAACGAAGCGCGTCGTGCCCATCCCCCGCCGATTCAGTGCGGGACTCATAGCAGGCACGGCGTTTTCACACAGCTGGGGTCACAACCGGCGGTCGAGAATCCCGGGCACACGTCCGGTCTGCCCCTGATCAGCGGACCAGCGCAGCGTTCTCAGCTTCTTCGCCTTGGGGCCAAATCCGGACTCGTGGGCCGCAGCAAACTGTCAGATCACTCAATCAGCTCGTCGGCAAGCGAGAGCGGCTCGGCGAAAGCAGCGATGCACTACGCCCTTGCCGGCCTGCGCTTGATGATAGGCTCGAACTTGCCACGACTCACCCAACTTTCTCACAATGCCGCGATGAGTAGCCGGCGGCGACGGCAACACTGCCCACTTGGTCAGCAACGCCGGCATCACCGGGAACACTGCCTGTGCTGGCAGGGACCGTGGCGATCGGACGCGACGCTCGAGCTTGACAGCCTTAAATGTAACAGGTATGGCTACGATTATGGCCGCGAACAGTCGTATGGCGAGTGCCGTCCACATCATGAGTTTCGTCGCTTACGCCGGCGACGAGGGAACGACTTCGGAGGCAATCGCGAAAAGCCTCCAGACCAACCCGGTCGTGGTGCGGAAGATCCTCAAGCTCCTCGAGCGGGAAGGACTGGTCGCCCTTTGCC